>Ga0315279_10003695_pt1 | contig 21046 bp, 14 predicted proteins | sample YL17G06_20_MG_FD_203694 | JGI IMG/M metagenome (GOLD analysis project Ga0315279, IMG submission 203694) | Sediment microbial communities from Yellowstone Lake, YNP, Wyoming, USA - YL17G06_20 | ecosystem: Environmental > Aquatic > Freshwater > Lake > Sediment | place: USA: Wyoming | collected... | reverse complement strand
GAGCAATCGCGCCGCCGGGAACTGGCGGGCGCTTTCCCGTCGGTGCTGGAGCGGGCGCGCAAGCTGGCGGCGAAGGGGCTGTTCGCTGCAAGCGCGCTCGAGCGGGGCCGCCGCGATTTCGCGGTTTGGCAAGCGCAGCCCTACGCCGGCTTCGACCCGGATGTCGTCCCGCTCGAACCCGCCGCCACGGCGAATGTCACGCTGTGTCGCCGGGAGAAGCATCCGGTTGCCCTTACCATCTTCAATTTCCGGGATGAGCCCCTGCCCCTGCGCGTGCTGCCCGGCGACCTCAAGGCGCAGGGCAGTGACACGGTCGTGCCCGCCGCGCAGGTCCTGACCCTGCGCCAGGTGGTCCTTGCGCCCTCGACCGACGGCAAGCTCTACCCCGACGCGTTGCCGCGCCTCGACGCCATCGACAGCCTCACCGTGGCGCCCTGGCAGGCGGCGCAGTTGTGGCTCACCGTTGACGCCTCCGACCTGGGGTCAGGCGCCTACCAGGCGGCGCTGACCCTCGCCCCCGTCCCCCCCGGCGTCGAGTCGCTGACAGTGCCGCTCACCATAACCGTGCGCTCGCTCGCCCTCGAAGGACCGTCTCCGCTGGCCTCCTGCCAGTGGGCTTACCTCGACGCGGCGACGACCGCGGATAAGATGCAGGAGGCGGCGGACGACCTGCTCGTCCACGACACCAACGTATTCGTCTTCACGAACCCCTGGACGCCGATGCCCAAGGCCGATGCCGAGGGCAACCTGCTGCAGCCGCTCGATTTCACCAGGCACGACGAGCTGTTCGAGATGTACCATCGCCCCAAAGGGCACCTGCTGTACTTTACCGGCTCCCCGCGGTTGTCGGGCGCGGTGGAGCTGTGGTCCCCAGCGTGGGAGAAGGCCTGCGCCGCGTGGCTCAAGGGCATGACGCAGCACCTGCAATCCCTGGGCCTGGACTACCGGGACTGGGCCTGGTATCCCATCGACGAGGCCGGCAAGGAGCAGATCCCCGATCTGCTGCGCGCTGCCAAGTTCGCCAAGCAGGTGGACCCGCGCATCCAGGTTTACTACGACTTCTTCCAGGGTCCGGTGGAGGTCGGCCTGGACGATCTCAAGCGCCTCGACCCCTATATCGACATCTGGCAGCCCCACCGCGGAATCGTCGACAGCGAGCGCCCCGAGGACACGGAGCGCATGGACTTCCTGCGCTCCACCGGCGAGCCGGTGTGGACCTACGATACCTCGGGCGGCAGCCACTCGCTGTCGCCCAGCGGCTACTACCGCAGCCAGGGATGGCTCGCGTGGGACCGCGGCATCACCGGCGTCGGCTTCTGGACCTACAACTCCACCGCGACCGACCAGTGGCAGGAGGGCAATAACGAGGAGTACCTGGTAATCTACCAGGGGCGCGAGATCGTCCCCAGCAAGCGCTGGGAGGCGTGGCGCGACGGCATCGAGGACTACTGGTACCTGACCCTGCTGCGCGATGCCGCCGAGCGCGCCCGCTCCGCCGGCCGCCAGGATCTAGCTGCGCAGGCTGACCGGGCGATCGCTTCTGCGGTAGCAGCCGTAATGGCCGACAAGGACAACCCCGAGGTCTACGAGCGCCAGCGCCGCATCGTCGGTGATCTTGCCGAGCGAATCGCAAAGGAGTTGGGGGGCGGCGCCTGAGCGCTCGCCGCCCTGCGGCGGCAGGGGGCCGCAACTCGGGCAACCTGGTTGTGGGCGCGCGGTGCATGCACCGCGCGAATCACTCGCGACCTCCGTGAGAGGTCGCGCCCGGTAGCGCGTAAACCATTGCACGGCCGCTCGCGTATGGTATGAAAACCATACCCAGGAGCAGGCCATGCAGCTCGTGCTTCGCAGCGAAGGGGCTTCGCCACCCTCCTTCCGCCTTCGCGGGCCACGAAGTCCCGCTTCGGTGGACGAAGGGGTCGCGGGGCTCCATAGCCCCGCTTCGAAGGGGCGACGGAGCATTCGCACAGCAGCAGCAGTAGCCATGACGAGCCGAGGCCGGAGTGAATTCGCGCAGCACGGCGACGAGGATATCGCGGCGCGGTTCAGCGCCGGGGACGCCGCGGCCTTCGCCGAGCTGATGCAGCGCCACATGGGCACGGTGTTCGGCGTGGCCTACGGCGTCCTCCACGACCGCGATGACGCCGCCGACGTCGCCCAGGAGGTCTTCCTCAAGCTATCCCGGTCCCTGCCCCGCATGCGCGTGCACGGCTCGCTCGGTCCTTGGCTCTACCGTGTGGCGATGAACCAGGCTATCGACCGCCAGCGCCAGGCGCGCCGCCGCCGCACCGTCAGCGGCCTGGAGGAGCACCGCCTGAGCGCCGACGAGGACGACGCGGAGGACGTAATGGGCGGCATCGAGTTGCGCGCCGTCCTGTTCCGCGCCGTCGCCAGGCTGCCCGAACGGCAGCGCACGGTGTTCACCATGCGCCACGTCTCCGGCCTGAGCCTGGAGGAGATCGCGGCGGCCACCAACTGCGCAACGGGCACAATCAAATGCCACCTTGCGCGTGCGACGCGCCGCCTGCGCGAGCTGCTGGAGCCGTATCTCAATGAGACGTGTCCGCCTCAGGAGGACCCACCGGGAGGTTTGAGATGAAAGGCTGCAAGGGGCTGCAGGACCTGATCGCCCTGCACGCCTCGGATGATCTGGCTGAAAAGGACCGCCCGCGCGTCGAGCAGCATCTGCAAAGCTGCCCGGAGTGCAGGCAGGCGGCTGCGGCCATGAGGGAACTGGTCGCGGCGGCGTCCCGTGAGCGGGTCGCGCCGCCGCAGGGTGTGGCGGACCGCGTCATGCAGAGGATGCAGCAGTCGCCGCCGCCGGCGCGCCGGCCCTCATTCAGGCGGTTAGCCGCATTGGGCTATGCTGCGGGCTTGGCCATGGTCTTCGGCGCCGGCATCCTGCTTGGCATGCAGTTAACGGCGTCGTCGGTCCAGGGCGGTGCGGGCCCGGTCGCGGCGGCGCCTCCCGTCAGCCCCGCCCGCCACCATACGGACGTAGCCGCCGGCCCGCCGGCCCGCGAGGCGCCGGCAACGGTCGAGCAGGAGGAGCCGGCCCCGGCTGCGTCCATGGCATCGGTGCCTGCGCCAACGCGGGAATCCGAAGTCGTCCGCGAGCGCTCCAGTGCGTCGGCGCCGCCTCGCTCCGCCCGCCATCCCGACCGCCGCGTCGTGACGGAGCACCCGGCGCTTGCGCCGCTGCCTTCGTTCCCGGAGCCGCCCGCGCCGTCGGAGCCCCCCGCGATCGAGGCGCCGCTGCCGGCGGGCCTTGATGACGCGCGTCTGGCCAGCGCGCCGGAGGGGGAGCCAGGGTGGTGAAGAGAGCCTTGGCGCTGTGCCTCGCGCTCGCTTGCTTCGCGGGGAGTCCGGCCGCCGCGCAGACGGCCCAACCGTTGATCCTGCTGGACGGCGAGCCGGCGGCGTTGGAAGCGCCGGCGCTGGTGCAGGACGGCCACCTCATGGTCTGGGTGCGCGACCTGGCGCGCATCGTCGGCGGCCAAGTTTACCCGCGCTCGACCGACGGGGCGGCTGTGATTCGGCGCAATGGCGCGTGGACCGCGTTCCCGGTCGGCAAGGCCGAGGCCGAGGCGCCGGGGCGAATGATCGCCCTGCCCTCGGCAGTCATCCTGGTGGGCGATAAGGTCATGGTCCCCCTCGAGGCCGCCTGTCGCGCCCTGGGCGTGGGATGCACTGTTGAACAGCGGATTGTGGCCGCCGTATCGCGTCCCGGGAGCTCCCCCAGCCGCGGCGCGCGTCTGGGCAGCGTCAGCGGCCGGGTCGCGTATGATGGCAGGGGCGCATCCGGCGTCGTGCTGCGACTGGTGCGCGCCGACGGCCTCACCTTCGTGCGCGGCGCCCGCGCCGCGAGTGGGCCGGATGGGACCTACGAGTTCCTGGGGGTGGCGCCCGGCGCCTACCACGTTTACGCCTACATCGGCGACAACCCGCAGTACTTCAACCGCCAGACGAGCTTCGTGCGCGTGTTCGGCAATGCCGCGGCGGTGGAGGATCTCGAGCTGGGGATGGTGCTGCATCCACTCGCGCCTAGGCCGGGCGCGGTAGTCTCGGTCGAGCAAGCGATGCTGCTGCGCTGGAGCGAGTGCCCGGGGGCCGCGGAATACGAGCTGGCTGTCGCGGACGATAAGACCGGCGACAGCGTCTTCGCCGTGCGGACGCCGGAGCCTCACGCCGCGGTGCCAGGCGAAGGTCTCATTCGCGGGCGCACCTACATGTGGCGCGTCACCGCCCATGCCGCCGACGGCGCTTTCCTGGGATCCACTCCAGGCAGCGGCGCGGAGCCGTGGACATTCGCGGTGCGCTGACTTCGCCCTCGGGCGCCCATTGCGCACCATGGCGGCGCGGGACGGAGCCCGCGCCCTACAGACCCCCCACCTGCGCGATCCATGCGCGCGTCCATTCCAGGGCCTTCGGTTCGCTGGTGATGCTGAGGAAAACCATCCCCGCGATGCGCCCCTGCTTGAGCCATTTCAGCCCCGCCTCACACTGGCGCTCCATGAGGTCCAGGGGCATGGGCCGGTTTTCCCCATAGTCGTACATGTACAGGCCCAGGACGATAGGCTTGCCCGGCGCCAGCGCCGCGCAGCGGTCGAAGTTGGCTTCGAGGTCGAGCACGTCTTTCGCGCGCCAGGTCCACAAGTTGATCACATCCAATTGCGCGAGGTAGTGCTCCAGCCCCGGGTGATCGAGGTTCATGGTATAGACTACGCCCCACACCTGGAGCGGGCGCGGCCCGGCTCGCAGCGACCGGCACAGCTCGGCCAGCTCGGTCACCGCCATGCCGCGTCCCGCCACCTGCTGGCTCGTCAGGTCGTCGAGCAGCAGCGCCCCCAGGCTCGGCGCCTCCGCCGCGGCTGCGCGCGCCGCTTTGGCATCCCTGTCGTAGTCCTGGGCTCGGCCCGTCATCTCGCCCGGGCATACCTCGTACGCCACCTGTCCGCCCAGGACCGTGCATTCGCGCGCCAGCGCCACCGCCTGTGCCGGTTGGAGCACCTCGCCGCCCGCGATAATCACGTTGCGCAAGCCCAGCAGCCTGGCCCGCGCCGCCGGGCTCGCTTCCGCCCAGGCAGCCAGCCCCACCTCCGCGTCGCCGCGCGCCTCACGCGTGCCCCACACCCACATCTTGTCGCGCAGGTCGCCCCCGCCTTGCGCCTTCTGCGCGGAGCCGGACTCGACGGGCAGCGGCTCAAGCCCCTCCGCCGTGACGCGCATGCGCTGCGCGCGCAGAAACTCCCGATTGGCATCCATGTAAACGAATAGCACCACCTCCGGCTCGACCTCCATCATCGCTCCCATCGCCCACACCGGAAAGTCAACCGTTGTCCCCTGATCCCAGGTCACCCCGTTGTCGCGGCTGATGTTGATGGAGTGGCCCGGGAAGCGGTGCGCCACCAGCAGTGCACCCGAGCTCGTGCGCGTCATGCACGGCGCGTAACCCGGGAAGGCGCCGCGGCGCGCCGACGCCCACGTCCGCCCGCCGTCATCGGACAATGTCTCCCACATCGTCGGCGAGTAGATAGGGCGGATGTAGCACAGGATCCGCCCGTCGTCGAGCACCGCGGCCACCGGCTCCGTCAGGTCGAGGCAGCCGTCAATGCTGCCGGGCGCCTGCCCCACCCAGCTTGGGCGATCGAGATCGGCCGGCGCGGACCATGTCCTCCCGCCGTCGGTCGAGCGGACGGCGAACGCCTGGCAGTGGATTGAGCCCCACTGCACCACGTTGCGACCGGCGTTGCTCGCCATTCCGCCCAGGAGGAAACGAACCAGCGTGCCGTCGGGAAGTTCCAGCAGCGGCCCGTAGGGGCTGAGCTGCGGTGGGTCGCTGGGCCATTCGCCCGTCAGCGCGGCGGCCATCGGTTCCGACCACGTGCGCCCGTCATCCTGCGACTCGGCCATCAAGATCTCGCGTGGATCCGCGCGAATCACCTGCATCAGCAGGCGCCCGTTGCCGGTGGTGTGCGCCACGCCCCCGTGGAGCGCGGCCGGCAGCTCTTGCGGCTCGCCCCACGACCGGCCGTTGTCGCTCGAGCGCGCGACAAACGAGGTCTTCTCCGATGGGATGACGAGCAGGAGGTCCCCCCCGGGCGCGCGGCACAGCGACGGCATGTTCTGCCCGCCGGCCAGCCCAGGCGCGGGGTGCACCCAGTTGCGCGGTGGACGAACGCCGGCGTCCCACCGGGCTGGCGCAACCGCGTCGCCGGTGACGCGGATGTTGCGCACAGAGAAGCCGCCGTAGCCCGCGAATCCTATGCGCCCGGCGGAGAAGGCCGCATCGGTCGCTACCGGTCCGGGCCGCCCGTCAACCCACACGCGGATCGTTTGCCCCGAGCATGCCACGCGCACCTCGTACCACCGATCGGTTTCACTCGGCACCCCGGGAATCATCGCCAACTCGATGTTGCGGATGCAGCCCGACGCGTCCACTTTCGAGATCGCGGCCCAGAAGTGCTTCGCGCGCAGCTGCTGCCCGCACCACGGAAAGCGCACCCAGTAGTAATGGTCCGCGTCCTGGGCACGCAAGATGATTCCGGCGTCGCCCGAGCCCGTCTCGCGGTAGCTTGTCATCAGCTCGAACTCGATGGTCACGTCCGCGAACGCCTGCGGCAGGTGGAAAGCCAGGAAGTGCGTGTCACGCGTCGCCGGGCAGTCAATCCGGCCCTCCGGGCTCTCGGTCCACGCGCCGTTGATGAACGCCCAGTCGCTGCCATCGCCGATTCTCAGATCCATGGCGAACGCTCTCCCCGGCAAAGCGCCCCACGCCAGCACGCACGCGGCGCCGACTGCGACCGCGGCCCAGCGCCGCGCCGGCGATGTCCTGCTCGTGCTTCCGCCTTCGCGGGCCACGAAGTCCCGCTTCGGTGGACGAAGGGGTCGTAGCGAAGAAGCTCCGCTACTTCGCAGGGTAGCAGTGGTCACTCTCGCCTCCATGCGGCGCGGCGCCTATTCCGCCGCCGCCATGCGCGCGATTCCCTCCAGCGTGTCGTCCGCGTTGCGCTTTACCAGCTTCTTCAGCAGCCCCTTAATCAGCGGCCCGATGAGCGGCACGTTGAACTCGAAGTCAAGCTTGATGTACGCGCGCGTCCCCTGCGGATGCTCCTCAAAGCCCCACACGCCGTCGTAGTTGTCCCAGTCCCCCTCCGTCGCGCGGAAGGTGCACACGCGCGTGTCGTCGTTCCATTCGTCTTCTTCGGTCCACTTGATCGTCCGGCTGAACTCCTCGATATAGGCGACCCAGCGGCTCACAACGCGCGGGCCGTCCCGCTCGACGATCTCGACCTGCTGCACGTTGGGCATGAACTCGGGGAATCTCTCGATCTGCTTGGCGGCCGCATAAACGCGCTCCGGCGGCGCGGGGATGATCGCTTCGGTCTCGACCATGGGCATAAGCTTCTCCTTCGCCGAGGGCTGGCGATAGTTTCCGCGCGCCCGAGTGGCTTCCTCCATTGCAGGGAAGCGCGTGCTCGCGAAAGAACCACTTTGCAGTCGCGGAATCTCCCTCGGAGGCCACTCATGCAACTTCAACACCTGCGTGCGCTTTTCGCTACCGCGGCAGCCTTGACCATCGCGGTAGGCGGCGCCGGGGCCCAGGGCGAGCCGAAGACCCTCGTCCGCTGGGATTTCACGTCCGACACCCAGGGCTGGTACGCCGAGCACTCGATGGCGCCGCTTAGCGTCAGCGGCGGCGTCCTCCACGGCCAGGTCACCGGCGACGACCCCTACACGATCTGCAGCAAGGGGCAATCCTTCGATATCCAGGGCGGCGACTACCAGGCGGTCGTCATCCGGGCCAAGGTGAAGGATGGAGGCGCAGCCGAGTTCTTCTGGGCATCATCCACCGGAGGAAGGGATCTGGGTTTCGTCGCCGGCAAAGAGATCGCCTTCCACATGGTCGCCGACGGGCGCTTCCACACCTGCCACGTGTTTCCGTTGTGGAAGGGCCGCGTCACTCGCCTGCGCTTCGACCCGCCCGGCGGCCGCGGGCAGGAGGTCTGGATTGACTACATCGCCATCGTCGAGTTCCCGCAGCCGGAGAGCCTGCTCGCCGAACCGGTGTGGAACTTCGACCGCGGCCTGGAGGGCTTCGTGCCGCAGTCGGACGTCGAGTCATTCCACGTCGGCGGCGGGCTGGTGACACTGGAATCGTTTGCCGGGCAGGAGCCGACCCTGCTCTCACCTCCCCTCGACGGGGATACGCGAGTTCTGCGGTATCTCACCATCCGCTGCGAGCTGACCGGCATCCGCAAGATCGTGGTCTCCTTCGCCGAAGAGGACGCCAAGTTCGACCCCCGCCGCGCAGTCGCGGTGTCGGCCACAGCGGACGGCTTGATGCGCACTTACCTCGTGGAAACGGCAAACGCGGTGGGGGAGGCGCAGAGGATCAAGCGGCTGCGCGTCAGCTTCATCGCCACCGGCGAACCCGCGGTCGCGCGCGTCGATTCCATCGCCCTCGGGGAGCAACCGGTCGGCCCCCCGCAGGTCGATCTCACCGTAGTCCCTGAGAATCCAACCCTGTTTGTGGGGCAGCCCCGCAAGTTCGGATTCGGGCTGCAAAACGTCGGGTCGGAGCCTGTGGGCCCAGTCGAGGTCAGCATGTCGTCGCCCGCTTTCGGGCGCGTCATGCTGGGCGTGGCCGGGCCGCACTCACTTGCGCCCGGCGAGAAATGGAGCGGGTCGCTATCCGCGGAACCGCTGTCGCCCGGCGCCTGGCCGGTGCGCGTGCGAGTGACAGCGCCCCCCGCGGCATCCACAGTATTCAAGGGCAATCTCGTCGTCAGCCGCGCCGTGGACCTCGACAAGCTGCCCCAGCCGCAGGGCGCGCAGGCGGCGGAAACCCCCCAGGCCCTGTGGATCGCCAACGACCGCGTCGGCCTGGCGGTCGCGCGCAACGAGGACGGCTACGGGCCCGCCCTGCTGTGCATCTGGGACGGGCAGTGGAAGCCGATGGCGACCATCCCGGCGTTGTGCGAGATCCTCGGCGCCGGTCTGGGCGCGGAGCCGGTCTCGGTATGGCCCAAGGTGGCGCGGATGAAGCAGGAGGACAACGGCGCCGCATTCGTCGAGATGCGCGAGCAGGTGGCGAGCGGCGACGCCGTCGGCACGGCCAAGGTCTTCATCCGCCTGGACGAGGGGGCGCCCGATTTCCAGGTCACCGCCACGTTCACGCCGAGCGCCGCCGGGCGGTTGCTGCGCTTCGCCGGGCCGCAGTTGCTGGCGGGCGACGGAGCCTTCGACGGCGTTCGGCAGGAGGCGCTGTTCCCGGGCCTGGAATGGCTGGTGCGGGGCGAAGAATCCTCCAGCACCCTCGACATCGCCCCGCCGGGTAATACGCGCTATGCCCCACACCCGAACCGCATCACTGTGCCGCTCATGGTCGTCCAGTCCCCCGACGGCGAGGTGGTCGGCCTCACCTGGAATGCCCTCGAACGGTGGGACTGGGTGCACGACCGCCCCGCAGCGATCTTCGCGTCGCCCAACTTCCTCGACCACCAGGAGAACCACCTCATGGGGCTGTTCCTGCCCTCCATTCCGGAGTGGACCGATGAGAACCGGCCGCGCGCCAGCCGCGCCTACGACCTGATGCCCGGCAGACCCCTGGTGCTGCGCCAACGCATCTTTGCGCTTCCCGGCGGAACCGTGCGCGCCGCGGTACAACTGTGGTACCAGCGTTGCGGCACGCCGCCCCTGCCCGAGCTGCCGCGCAGCTACGATGATGACATCGCCCTCAGCATCCGCGGCTACGAGCAGGTGCTCTATGTCAAGGACAAGGGGTGGATGGGGGTGAAAGGGTGGGCGCCGCAACCCGACCCGCGCGTGGCACTGCACTACATCCTCGCTGCGCAGGTGCTGGGGAAGAACGCTCCCTACACCGACATGATGCGGGTGGCGCTGCAGCGCGTCGGCTCGCAGCGCGACCTGGCCCTGGCGGCGCACGTCGGCGGCATCCTGCAGCCGCTGCTCGACCTGCGCGGGCAGGCGTACTCCATCATGGCCTCGCAGGACCTCGAAGGCGGCTGGTACTTCCAGCCGGACGAGGAGCATCGTCCGCTGGGCGAGCCGGGCAAGACGACGCTCGGCACCGTCGCCGCCAACGTCGCTGTGCTGCTGCGCGCGGCGCGCATCTTCCACGACCCGAGGCTCCTCGCCGCCGGCCTCAAGGGCCTCGCCTTCATGGAGCGCTTCACCGTCCCGCGCGGCGCCCAGGTGTGGGAAGTGCCACTGCACACGCCCGACATCCTCGCCGCCGCTTACGGGGTGGACGCATGCCTGGCCGGCTACCTCGCGACCGATGACGAGCAATACCTGCGGCGCGCGGTCTATTGGGCCGCGGCCGGTCTGCCCTTCCTTTACGCTTGGCAGGCGCCCGAGAAGGGGTTGGAGGCGATGCGCTACGGCTCCATTCCCGTCTTCGGCGCCACGTGGTACACGGGCAGCTGGTTCGGCCGCATCGTGCAGTGGAACGGCCTCGCCTTCGCGGCTTCGCTGCAGCGCCTAGCCCCTTACGACAAGACCTGCGACTGGCGCCATATCGCCGAGGGCGTGACCCGCAGCGGTATCATTCAGCAGCGGCTCGAACCGGAGTACCTCGGCCTCTACCCCGACAGCATCAGCATGCTTGACGGCGATATCTCCTGGGGCCTCATGCTCGGGCCGCAAGGGATACTCGACAACGTCTTCCCCCTCATCGGGCGCGACCTCGACCCGCACATCGAGACGCCGTCGTTGGCCGGCGGCGCCGTGACCCTGCTCGTCGCGGGCGCGCTGAGTGACATCCAAGGCGGCCCGGACCGCGTGAGATTCTCGCTGCGATACCCGGCGGGCCGCTGGATGTACGCCGCCTTGGTGGGCGTGAGCGAGCCAGCCCAGATCACGGCGGCGGGCGAGGCCCTGCCTCGCGTCGAGCAGCTCGGTGAGGAGCAGGGGTACCGCTACGACCCCTCGCTAGGCATAGTGGAGATCAAGCTCCTACGCGCGGATACGCCCGTGGCCGTCGAGGTGCGGGGCATCAGGGCCTTTGGCGGTGAAGGCGCGCGCACCGCCTGGGATTTCAAGTCCGGCAGCCAGGGCTGGCATGCCATGCACTCGATGGCGCTCATCCAGGTGCGCAACGGCGTGGCGGTCACGGCGATCACGGCCGATGACCCGTTCATGGGCGTGCTGGGGCTGGATGCCTCGGCCCAGGAGTTCGGCGGCGTGCGGATTCGCCTGCGCACGCCCCGCAGCGGACCCGCGGAAGTGTTCTTCGGCGCCGGCGGGCTGCCCATCACCGCCGGCTCCGAGAAGACCTTCGAGGTGCGGGGCAGCGAGTTTCGCGACTATGTCGTCGATCTGCGCGACCATCCGCGCTGGCGCAGGACGGTAACGGCCTTACGCATTGACCCCCCGGGCGAGCCCGGCGACGTCGTCGAGCTCGAATCCGTTGCACTCGTCCCCCGCTCCGAGCTTGCGGGCGCGCGCTAAGGGTGTGATTGATTCCAGTGGGCCGGTATGTCGCGCACCAGGATGTGGCACAGCGAGTTTACCCTGAGCTCGCCGAAGGGCCCTCGGCTGTGATCTGGGCCGACTGACCGAGTCGCCCCCTCGGATTCTCGCCCCGTTCCCACTTTCCGCATTCAGGCCACCCGGGTGTAACCGTTCTTCGTTGGTATGCACGCCTGGTAGGGGCGCTCGGTCGTTCGCCCCTACGCCGGGCCGAGCCTGCGAGGTGGCCCCAGTACCAACGCTTGCCGGTCACACCGCCCACCCGGTCGGTTTGACTGTGGGGGCGGAATGTGGTATTATTCAATTGCAAAAGATTTGCAGGTAGTGCAAATGGATGGATCGCGACTGATAAGGGAATTACGGCAGGCCGGCCTGCGGGCCACCGCCCCGCGAAGGGCGGTAATCGGGCTGCTCGAGGCCAGCCGCGAACACCTTAGCGCGGAGGATATCCACCGGGTGCTGGCCGCCGACGGAGTGCGCATTGATCTCAGCTCGGTGTATCGCACGCTGACCCTGCTGGTGCGCCTGGGGCTGGTGCGGCCGGTCGGCCCCTCCGAGCGCCATGGTCACTTCGAGGTGGGGCATCGGGAACAGGTGCACCTCGTGTGCAGCCGCTGCGGCACCGTGATCGAGGCCGATCTGGGCCGGGGCGGCCGCTTCGACGACGCCGTGGCGGCGGTTGCGCGCAAGCACGGATTTCGCCTGTCGGAGTTCACGATCGAAGCCAGCGGCACGTGCGCGACCTGCCGCCGCGCGGACGGGCGTGCCCCCGACGACCGCCGTCGGGCGCGCGGTCGCCAGACCGCGCGGATCACCCGCGACTTCAGGCGACCCCTTCGTCCACCGAAGCGGGACTTCGGGACTTCGTGGCCCGCGAAGGCGGAAGTCGCGCCCACACAGTGAGGAATGAATAGTGGGTGGTGAGCTACTGAGACGGGTTTCGTCGGTTCTACTGCCCCGGCGCTCGTGCCACGGGCCGCGGGCGCCGGCAACCCGTCGCGCCGCCCGCAAGATCCTCATCGTTGGCAGCCCCAATGTCGGCAAGAGCGTCGTCTTCAACCGGCTGACCGGCAGGTACGTCACGGTTTCGAACTACCCCGGCACCACCGTCGAGGTGAGCCGCGGGCGCAGCCGCATCGGCGGCGTCGAGGTCGAGATTGTTGATACGCCGGGCATGTACTCGCTTTCGCCGATAACCGCCGAGGAGCGCGTATCCCGCTCGATGCTGATGGAGGGGCGACCCGACCTCGTCATCCACGTGGTGGATGCGAAGAACCTGAGCCGCATGTTGCCGTTGACCCTGGAGCTGCTGGAGGCCGGCCTGCCGCTGATCCTCGACCTCAACGTGATGGACGAAGCCGAGGAGCTGGGCATCTCCATCGACACCGCGGGGCTGGAGCGTGAGCTGGGGATCCCTGTGGTCGCCACCGTCTCCACCGCCGGGCGCGGCGTGGGCGCGCTGCGCCAGAAGATAGCCGAGCATGTCGGTAAAGCCAGTGACCACAGTTGAATACGGCGGCGAGCTGGATGACGCAGTCGAGCAGATAAGCGCCCTTCTGCGCCACGACTACGGCATATCGCACCGTGCCGCCGCCCTCATGCTGCTCCAGGGCGACGAGGAGATTCTGGAGCAGATGGAGGCGAAGGAGCCGGAGCTGCTGCCGCGGATTGAGGACATTGTCGTCCGCACGCAAGCCGCCTACCGCGACCCGCTGCGCTATGCGATTACCATCGCCCGGCAGCACGCGGCGAGTCGCATCGTCTCGCGCACCACCAGTCCTCCCACGCGCCAGTCTTCGCGCGTGCGGCGGATGGCCGATCGCCTGCTCATGACGCCGCTGACCGGCGTGCCGGTGCTGCTGCTGGTTCTCTACTTCGGCCTCTACAAGTTCGTGGGCCAGTTCGGCGCGGGCGTGCTCGTGAATCTGCTGGAGCGGCGGCTTTTCGATGCCCACGTCGGCCCGTGGGCCACCCGCCTCGTCGAGCATATTCTCCCGTGGCCCGTGCTGACCAGCCTCATCGTCGGCGACTACGGCATCATCACGCTCGGCGTCAAGTACGCGGTGGCGATCATCCTGCCCATCGTCGCCACATTCTTCCTCGTGTTCGCCATCATCGAGGACAGCGGGTATCTCCCGCGCCTGGCGATGTTGATCGACCGCTTGTTCAAGCACATCGGCCTCAGCGGGCGCGCCGTGATCCCCATGGTGCTGGGGTTCGGCTGCGACACCATGGCGACCATGGTCACGCGGGTGCTCGAGACCACCCGCGAGCGCATAATCGCCACCTTGCTGCTCGCGCTCGCCATCCCGTGCTCGGCGCAGCTTGGCGTCCTCCTCGCGCTGCTGTCGCGGCGGCCGCTGGGCCTGGCGATATGGGCCGGCGTCGTCGGGCTCGTCTTTCTGCTGGTGGGATTCCTCGCCGCGCGCCTGATGCCCGGCCAGCCGCCGTCGTTCTACATGGAGATCCCGCCCCTGCGCCTGCCCAGCCTGTCCAATGTCCTGGCCAAGACCTACGCTCGCGTGGAGTGGTATTTCCTCGAGGTGTTTCCGCTGTTTGTCCTGGCCAGCGTCGTTATCTGGGTGGGGCAACTGACGCACCTGTTCCAGCTCGCGCTGGCGCTGCTGGAGCCGGTGGTCAAGTTCATCGGCCTGCCGCCCCAGGCGGCGGTCGCCTTCCTCTTCGGCTTCTTCCGCCGGGACTACGGCGCGGCCGGGCTCTACGACCTCAACACCGCCGGCGCGCTCAACGGCAACCAGCTCGTGGTGGCGATGGTAACGATGACGCTCTTCCTGCCCTGCATCGCCCAACTGCTGATGATGTACAAGGAGCGCGGCGCCAAGGTCGCGCTGACGATAACCGCCCTCATATTCCCGTTCGCCTTCGGCGTCGGCTACTTGCTCAATGCCGTGCTGACCGGGCTCGGAGTGCGCGTATGAGCAACCGGGTCAATTGCCCGATGTGCGGTAACGTGTTCGATAAGCGACAGGGGCGCAGCGCGTGCGCCGGCTGCCCGTTCGGACACGACTGCCGGATGCTGTGCTGCCCGAACTGCGGCTACGAGACCGTGGGCGAGAGCCGCCTGGGCGCATTATTGCGGAAAGTGCAGGAATCCATCCGTGGAACTGACCGAAAAGGCTGAGGAAACACTCGAATTACTGTTCCTGGCCACCCGGGGCGAGGCCGGGCTGGCGGTGGCGGCGTCGGACCTTCCCACACAGGAAGCGCCGGAGGTGGTGGACGAGCTGGTGCGCGCCGGCCTCGTCCTCCGGCAGGACGGTCGGCTGGCCCTGACCGAGTCCGGGCGCGCCGAGGGAGAAGGCGTGCTGCGCCGCCACTGCCTTGCTGAGCGCCTGCTGGCGGACGTGCTGGACGTCGGCGAGGACCTGCTTCACCAGGCCGCGTGCCGCTTCGAGCACATCATCCGCAAGGGCATCGACGACCGCATCTGCACCCTGTTGGGGCACCCGCGCTTCTGCCCCCACGGCACGCCCATACCACCCGGGCCCTGTTGCCTGGAGAACCGCGACGCGGCGCATCGCGTCGTCGCTCCGCTCTCCGGTCTCGAACCCGGCGCCGGCGGCCGCATCGCCTACATTCACACCAAGGAGCGCGCCAACCTCGAGAAGCTGATCGCCATGGGCGCCCTGCCCGGGGCCGAGGTCCGGGTCATCCAGACCTTCCCCTCCTATGTGTTCGAGGTCGGCCACGCGCAGGTCGCGGTCGATCGCCAGATCGCCGACAGCATCTACGTGCGCCTGGAGGGAACCGGCGTGCAGCCGACAGGGTGGCGGCGCCGGTTGCGCTTACGCCGGGGTGATAGACCTCGAGCGCGCTGAGGCCCGAACTCCGTCCTAGCGGCTGCGCAGGTATCACGCGGCCGTCTTCAACAGGCGATCCCGGGTCACAGATCTCGCGCGGCCAAGGCCGATCCAGCATATTCCGCGCGTGCGCCCAGGGCGGACGCCCCCGCTACTGGTGGCCCCCGTCGAATTGACACCCCTGCGGGTGGCTCTTATAATACCTTCGGGTCGGCAACCGCAAAGCAGCCCGCCTCCCGCTCGACTTGCGCCGGGCTGTCGCCAAGGATCCCGTTAGCGCGGGCACGCCAGGCCGTGCCCTGCGAGTTCTCGTCATGGTACTGCTTGAGGAGCTATGCCCTGATATCGCGCCGCAATTGGCTGCGGTCACCGCCGAAGTCGCTGCCATGGCCGCCAGCGACTACCGGCCGGTCAGTGAAGCCGCGTGCGCGATTGCCAGCACGCGCGGCAAGCGGCTGCGGCCGGGGCTGTTGCTGTTGTCCGCCCGGGCGTGCGGCTACGACGGGCCTCGGTGCATCGTTCCGGCGGCGGTGATCGAGGTGCTGCACGGCGTCTCCCTGGTGCACGACGACGTGATCGACGGCGCCGACATGCGCCGCGGGGTTGCCGCCGCGCGCAGGCTGTGGGGCAATAAGCTCAGCGTGCTGCTGGGCGACCACCTGCTGGCGCGCGCCTTCCGCCGCCTCGCCGAGCTCGCCGACCAGCAGGTCATGACCGCCATCGCCGACGCCGCGAGTGAGATGTGTCGCGGCCAAATCCAGGAAATCCTGGCCTGCGGCCCCGACCTGACCGAGGCGCAGTACTTCGAGATCGTGTCGGCCAAGACCGCTTCATTGTTCGCCGCCAGCTCGCAGCTTGGCGCGATTGCGGCGGAAGGGACGCAATCCGAAATGGCGGCACTGGAGTCATTCGGCCGCGCCTTCGGCATCGCATACCAGATCGCCGATGACATCCTCGACCTCACCGCCACCCCCGAGGACGCGGGCAAGTCGGTGGCGCGCGACCTGGCGCAGGGACAGATCACGCTGCCCATCATCTACAGCCTGAGCACAGGCTCGGCCGCGCAGCGCGCGGAATTGCTGGCGGCGCTCGACGGCGCGCCCTCCCACGACATCGACCCGGCGCGCGTCCGCAAGCTCATCGCCGGCGCCGGCGGCTTCGAGTACGCCGGCGGCCGCGTGCAGAGCTTTGCCGACCAGGCCGTGCGGTGCTTGGAGCCGCTGGCGCATTCCCCGGCCCGCGAGGCCCTTTCCGCCATCGCCCGCGACGGGTTGGCAGCGCCCATCGCCGCCGGAGGATGACCTTGTGACCGTGGGCCGCAGGGCCATGCAGCAACTCCGGGCGACGGCCGCTCGGCGCGGTGGGGCGGGCGTCTCGCCCGCCAACCACGCTCACTCGCAGCCGAGACCCTTCGACCGCGCTCAGGGCAGGCGGCTGCGCCACCTTGGCGCGCTGGTCGGCGTCTTGCTCCTCGCGCTGCTACCGGGTCGCACGCCCCCCGCATCGGCGGATGCCGGGGCTGAACTCGAGGCCGCTCGCGCGGCCGCGGCCGGCGGGGACGGCGCGGCTGCCATCGCCCATCTCGAACGCGCGGTGGCGGAAGATGAAGAGCTTGCCGCCGCGTATCGCTGGCTGAGCAGGCTGTATGCGCAACGGGGTCTGCTGGACAAGGCCCTCGATTCGGCCGCGGCCGCGGCGCTGCTCGATCCGGATCCGCTCGACCGAAGGTACCTCGCCCGCCTGGTCAACGTCGGCATGCCCGAGTCGATGAATCCTCGCACTCCCGATGCGCTGGCCCTGGAGAAGATCGGGATTGCCATTGATGCCGGCGACGACCGGCTCGCGGCTGCCTCCGGGCCGCGGGAGGCGCTCGTCATCATGTCCGCGGATCGCGAGGCGCCTGCCACCGACCCCCGGTTCGGCTGGAAGTTCGATCGCACGTGCCACGGATACGTGCTGGATCGCGATGCCGGGCGGTGGGAGATTGCCCTGATTATCCACTACCAGGCAGCGGCGGGGCGGGAACGCCAGGCCCTCGCGGCCAACTGTGCGGGGCTGCTGCTGCGCGCGCAATGCCTGCGCGCATCCTACCTGGGATCGGGCCTTGAATCGGCTGTGGCCCATCGCCGCCCGCTGGACGTGTGGCTGACCGATGACGGAAACCCGGGCGCCGAGAGTCACGGCGGCAGCATATACCTGTGCGCCGCGGCGACGCCGCGCTCGTCCGCGGAATGGGTGCGCCAGCTCATCCACGAATACGGCCATGTGGCGCTGCCCGGAATCGATCATTTCGCGGGGCCTGAGCCGTGGGCCAACGGCAGGCTCGGCGAGCAGCTCTTCGCGCAGTGGCTGGCGCGCTGTCGGGAGCTGGGGACCCCCGACGCCTGGCTCGCGCAAGCCGACCTGACCCGCCTGATGGCCGACGCCGACCGCTGCGTGGGCATCTTCCTGCGGGAGGGCCCGGCGTCGGCGCTGGTGGATAACCCGTCGGCGGCCGGCATGGACTACTACCTGGGCTTCGCTAACTACGTCGAGCGAGCGTTCGGTCCGCGCGTTCTTTCGCGGGCGATGCGCCTGACCGCCGGAAACACCTGCCGCGCCTTCATGGCGGGAACGCAGGAAGCGCTCGCTCGCGAATCGGCGGCAGCCGTCGAGCTGCGTGCGCCGCAGCACGACGCGGACCCGCCCTTGGCGCACTGGGTGTACTTGCCCGCCGGGCGGTGGCAGGTCACCTGCCGCGCCGGCACCGTCACCTTCAACGGTCGCACCGCAACCGCCGGCGGAACTGACGTCGGAAGCGTGGCCGAGGGCTGGCACTCCATTGCGCTGCCCGCCGGCGCGACGGTGGTGTTCACGCGTGTCGGCCGCTAGCCGCGGGCGTCCGCCCGCGGACGGATTGCCATGACCGATCGCATCTACCTTGATCACGCCGCAACCACCCCCCTCGACCCGCGGGTCGAGGGGGCGATGCGTCCTTTTGTGCGCGAGCGCTTCGGCAACGCCGGCAGCATCCACAGCTTCGGCCGCGAGGCCAAAGCAGCGTTGGATTCCGCGCGCGACACCGTCGCCCGGGTACTCGGGTGCACAAGCGCCGAAGTCGTGTTCACCGGCGGCGGGACCGAATCCGACAACCTGGCGCTGCTGGGCGTGGCCCGCGCCAACCGCCAGCGCGGCAACCACGTCGTCATCTCCGCTTTCGAGCACCACGCGGTCATGGAGGCGGCGCTGCTGCTCGAGGAATGGGGGTTCGAAGTTTCCCGCCTGCCGGTCACGCCCGACGGGATGGTCGAGCCCCAAAGCCTGGCGGAGGCCATGAGTCACGACACCACGCTGGTGTCCGTGATACTGGCGAACAACGAGGTAGGGACCATCCAGCCCGTCGCCGAGCTGGCCGCAATCGCCCGCGAGCGCGGTGCGTTGTTCCATACCGACGCCGTGCAGGCGGCGGGGGCCGTGGCATCGGAGGTCGATCGGCTGGGCGTCGATCTCATGAGCCTGTCGGCGCACAAGATCTACGGTCCCAAGGGGGTCGGCGCCCTCTACGTGCGCCGCGGCACTCGCATAACATCCATCATGGGCGGCGGCGAGCAGGAGCGCGAGCTGCGCCCGGGCACCGAGAATGTGCCCGGAATCGTCGGCTTCGCCGCGGCGCTGGAGCTGGCCGAGGAAATGCGGGAGGCCGAGACCGCGCGCCTGGCGCCGCTGCGGGATAAGCTCGTAACGGGTGTGCTCGACGCGATCCCCGGCTCGCGCCTGAACGGCGCGCGCGAGCCGCGCATCGCCGCCAACGCCAACTTCGCCTTCGAGGGCGTGTCGGGGGAGACGCTGCTGGTCAAGCTCGACCTGCTCGGGATCGCTGCCAGCAGCGGGTCGGCGTGCGCCGCCGGAAGCTTGGAGCCGTCCCACGTCCTGCGCGCCATGGGCCTGAGCAAGCCGCTGGCGCAGTCGGCGCTGCGCATTAGCTTGGGGCGTGCCACCACCGAGCGCGACATCGCCCGCGTCCTCGAGGTGCTGCCGCAAGTCATCGCCGAGCTACGCTAAAGGTGGCGCAGCCGTCTCGGCTGCGAGTCAGCTCGGCTGGCGGGCGAGACGCCCGCCAGCCCCACAAGCTTCCCTTCGGCGCTGGCGCATTCCTCGTTTGCGCGGCGATGCGTCGAGCACAATGTCCCGACCCGCCGGCAGATCGAGGCATACGTACGCCCTGCCCGCGCGCCACGCCCACGTTCCGTTTCGCAGGCGCAGGGGGGATTCCACGCGTCGGAGCTGGCGGCCATTGGCGGTCAGTACGCCTGGTCGGCGAGGGGCGGGTATGCTCGCGGTGAATGCGGGGCACGCGAACGGCGACCTGATGGCCAAGCCGCGGTCAACGGCTCGCGCGCTCGCGGCTTTCGCGGCGGCGTAGTAGCGGGCCATTTCGCTGCACTTCATCCACGTGATACGCGCGCCCAGGGTCCGCTTGAGGCGCGCCAGCACCCCGGCCAGCGCCGCCAGCCCTGCCTCGCTGCCATTGGAGTACAGCGATTGCCAGTGGGTCAGCAGCACCGCGAAGCTGGCGCTCGCCACCAGCTCCCCGAGCCGGCCGCCGCCGTCGCTGGTAAGGTAAGAGTCCACGATCGCGCGCAAGCACGCCGCGTCGGCGCGCGCGGCGTCCTGGGTTTGCCACAGCAGGTCCGGGCAGCCGGCGACGATGTGCACGACCGCTTGTCCCGATGCGCGCCGCAGCACCATCAGCCGCGGCAGCACCCGCCGCCGGTCGCTGGTCGCCAGGAAGTACCATGTGAGCGAACGCCCGTTGACCGCCTGCTGCGCGCGCAGCGCGGCCTCGGCATAATGTCGCTCGACCCGGCTGCCGAAGCTCCACGGGGAGGTGAAGCCGTCAGGTTGCAGCCCCGCCCGCTGCAGGATGCCCGCGGCGTACGTGAGATAGCGGGTAAGCGAATTGACCCCCTGCCGTCGCGACCACACGTCCTCGTTCTCGGCGCGCCGCCGGCCGGTATCCAGATCGAGCGCGTGGCCGTGGGTGGCCATCTCCGGCGTTATGTCGAAGTCGCGGCTCAGGCGCGAGCGCACGGTCTCGATGAAGCGCCTGCATTGCCGCCGGGGGCATCCGCGAACACTTCGGTCTATCTCGCCCAAGCCGAAAGGATTGGGTACGACCGAGAACTTGCCCCGCGCGCCGCCCGCCCGCACGACATCGCAGAAGCGATCCAGGAAGTCCGGCGGAATGGTTCGCACCAGCGGATACCCAGCCCGGTTGTGTGGCCGCGCATGGCCATCGAAGAACTTGCGATGGTAGTACAGGGGATTGAAGCACGGCATCGGGTCGTCCACGAGCAAGGCCAGCGGCGCGCGCAGCAGAGGAAACTCTGCCCGCACCCCCGACGCCAGGCTCGCGACGTGGGGCGGCAAAGTGATCATGTCGTGCGCCCGCATCAAGGCTCCTCATCACCGTCGGCGGCATGGCGCGCAAGCAGCTTGCGCATCCCCAGCACCCTCTCCATGCGCTCGCGCAGGCCGCGTGCCTCGCCGAGCCCAAGCCGCCGTCCCCCGTATTCCGCCGCCAGGTACGCGTCTATGACCTCGCGCATCGGCGCTGCTTGCGGGCCCAGGGCGCGCGCCAGGTTGAGGGCGTATTCGGTCGCGGTGGCGCCGGGGGCTTTGGGCAGACCCCACTGCCGCAGCCACCTGCACATGCGCTCGTAGCAGCGCCGCGCATACCCACGAAGCTG
>Ga0315279_10003694_pt1 | contig 21047 bp, 14 predicted proteins | sample YL17G06_20_MG_FD_203694 | JGI IMG/M metagenome (GOLD analysis project Ga0315279, IMG submission 203694) | Sediment microbial communities from Yellowstone Lake, YNP, Wyoming, USA - YL17G06_20 | ecosystem: Environmental > Aquatic > Freshwater > Lake > Sediment | place: USA: Wyoming | collected... | reverse complement strand
AGGCTGAACGCAAGCGCTACGCGTGCCGGGCTCCACGGGTGCACCGAGAAGTTCAGAATGTCGATCCGCGCCTGGATGAACGTGGCCCGCAGGAAGAGCTGGTAGCCGGCGAGCAACAGGGAGAAAACGGTGCCGACGCCGAGCTGCACCCCGACGTACGCCACCACGGCGCCGGGCGATGCGACGGCCCGCCGGCGCCGCCGCGCCCGCAGCCGCCAGCCTTCCGCGAGGTCGAACAGGATCGCCACCAGGGCCAGCAGCGCAAGGCTGCTGAGCAGGAAATCGAAGGGCGACCTGAGGAGCGACGTCGCGAGCGGCTGCCCGGAGATGGAAGGAGCGAACGCGCCCGACAACGCGCGGGCACTGCGTCCGGCGATGGTGAGCAGCCACCAGGCGCCAGAGATCAACGCCACGATGGCGCCCGTGATGGCGAGGTAGGTGCCCATGTGCCGTGAGGCCGCGCGAAGATCCAGCAGCGGGCCCATCAGCAGCATGACCGTCAGCGCGGCGATGGCGAGCACCAGGCTGAGCATGCCGTCAGTCCAGCGCGCCCGCGCCCGGCGGAGGTCGTCCGGCTCCACGCGCGCCTCGAGCATCACCTCCCCGTGCGGCGAACGGATCAGGAACGTGTAGGGACGTTCCCGATCGCCGGCGCCCTCGGCGGGCAGGCGCAGCGAGATCTCTCCCACGCTCGTCGCCAGCGTGTAGTCCTCGGCGGTCAGGTTGGCGATACCCCGGCGAGTGGAGAGGAGGCGTTCGGTCGCGATGGTGCCGAGGCGCCGGCCGTCGGCGCCGAGCACCGGGCGCACACAGACCAGGCGCAGGCCGGACGAGCCACGGGCAGGGAATACCGTGGACTGGTCGGCGACGAGCCGCGCGCGAACGATTTCCGATGGCCGGCCGCTCCAGGCGAGGGGTTGCGCGTCCGGACCGTACACGGTGATGGCCAGGTCGGGACTGCCGCCCGCCTGCTGCCAGACGACATCGACCGCGTCGAACAGCGCGCGCACGGCCGATTGATCGTGGACCGCGGCAACCAGCCGGTCCGGGGGCGTGACGACCTCCGATGCCATGCGCTCGAGCGGCCGGGATATCTCGTCGAACTGCCCGCGGACCTGCCGCTCGAGGCGCGCGAAACTCTCGCGGTCGCTCGTACCGAGCCGCGCGCGACCGGCGAGCCAGCCACCGAGCACGACGGCCAGCGCGCCCAAGCCACCGATGAGCAGAATGCGGAGAACGGATCGACCGATGCGGGACGTGAAGGACACCTTCCTCAGGCCAGCATAACAAGGGCTTGCGTCGCGCGGCAACTGGTCTCTGCTGCTACTCAGTCAATGGTCAATAGTCCATCGTTGCGACGGCGCAACGGTCAACGGTCAACTATCGACCATCGACCCTCGACTGTCGACTATCCAGGGACCAGGGACCAGAGATCCTTGATATAGTGTTGGGTTGCGCGCGCTCGCGGCGTCTCGCCGCGATTCTACCGCCTCACCTGAACGATGAAGCAGACCGGGCTCCTGAAGACGGCACTCAAGCGGGGCGCGCTCCTGACGGCGGCCAACTGGCCTGTCGTTCTCATCCAGTTCACGGCCGAGTCCACCTTCAAGCTCCTGCTCGCCGTCCCGATCCTCAGCGGCGTGTTCCTCGTCACGCTGCTGCTCAATCGCAACCTCTGGGACCTGCTCAACGGCGACCTGCGCGACATCGTCGCCGGCGTGACATCGGCGCTCGTGGCCCAGCCGATCGCGCTGGTGTCCTTTCTCTTCGCGTTTGGCATCGTGCTGCTGGGCGGTTCTGCGCTGATGTTCCTGGTCAAGGGCGGGACCGTGTGGGTGCTGGCGGATGCGGATCGGTCCGGGGGGCCGGTCGAACACCCACCGCTGCGGCTGGCCGCGTTCCGGGCGGCGTCCCGGTTCTCGATCGAGAACTACATGAGTGGTTCCGCGGTGCTGTCGCGGCGGTACCTGACGCTGGGGTTCGGCCTGATCGCCGTCTACCTGATCTCGGCCGTGGCCTACCTGTTGATCGTGTTCGGCGGGTACCGCTGGATTACCAACCCGACGCTGCTGGTGGCCTGGACGCTGGTCGCAGCGTTCCTCTCCATTCTGCTCGTGGTCTGGATTACGGTGGTGAACTTGCTGTACCTGCTGGCGCAGATCGTCATCGCCCTCAGCGGGCGAGGCGTACGCTGGTCGGTGCGCGAAGTGTTCCGGTTCCTGAAGGCTGAGCTGTGGGACGTGGTCGGGGTGTTCGGCGTGATCCTGCTGCTCGTCGTGCTGGCCACCGTCGCGTCGATCGGCGCGACGGCCGGGCTGGGCCTGATCGCGTTCGCCCCGGTCGCGACGCTCATCGTCCTGCCGCTGCAGCTGGGGGCCTGGCTGCTGCGCAGTCTCGTGTTTCAATACCTGGGGTTGACGACCCTTTCGGCCTACCTCCATCTCTACCATCTCTACGAGCCGCTGGCCGCACGCCCCGCCGACGGGCCGCGGCGCCATCACGTTCCGGCGCCCCATTCATAGGACGAATGCGCATGGTCAACTACACCTCTTTCTTTTCGCGCGTCGCGGAAAACCTGCAGGGCTCGGCCATCCGCAAGATGGGCGTGATGGCGCTTCGCGATCCCGACCTGATTTCGTTCGCGCCAGGCTACCCGGATCCGATGACCTTCGCGTGGGACGATTTTCGCGCCATCTCGGCCGACCTGCTCACCTCGCAGGATGCGACCACGCTCCAGTACGGGCCGACACGAGGGTTCCCGCACCTCATCGATGCCATCGTCCAGATGGTCGCGGCGCGAGGCATCAAGACGAATGGCGACGAAGTGATGGTCACGACGGGGTCGCAGCAGGGCCTGGACCTGCTCGGCCGGATCCTGATCGATCCCGGCGACGTCGTCCTGGTCGAACTGCCGGCCTACACGGGGGCCATCGCCGCGTTCCGCAACGCCGGCGCCGCGCTGGTCGGCGTGCGCCAGGAGGAGGACGGCATCGACCTGGACGATCTCGACGCGATCGTGCAGCGCGAGCGCCTGGCGGGACGCCGGGTGAAGTTTCTCTACGTTGTCCCGAACTTCCAGAATCCGACGGGCCTGCTCATCGCCCAGGCGAAGCGCAGGCGGCTGCTCGAGTGGGCAGGCCAGCGCAACGTGCTCATCGTCGAGGACGATCCGTACGGCTCGCTGTACTTCGAGGATTCGGCGACGGCAGCCGACACGCGACCGATCAAGGCCGAGGACTCCGAAGGCCGCGTCATCTACCTGAGCAGCTTCTCCAAGACGCTCGCGCCCGGATTCCGCGTGGCGTGGGTCATCGGGGGCGCGCCGCTCATTGCGAAGCTCGACGTGACGAAACAGACGCAGGACCTGTTCACCGGTGCCCTCGACCAGCGGATCGTCTTCGAGGCCTGGAAGCGTGGCGTGCTGGATCGCCAGGTACCGAAGCTGCGCGCCCACTACCAGGAGAAGCGCGACGTGATGGAGCGCGCGCTGAAGGCCGGCCTCGGCGATCTGATCAGCTGGCCGGAACCGCGGGGCGGCTTCTTCCTCTGGGTGTCGCTGCCGCGGCACCTCAGCGCCGATGAACTGCTGCCGCGGGCGATCGAGCACAAGGTCATCTACGTGGCGGGGAGCGCGTTCTTCGTGGACGGCACCGGCAGGAACCTGATGCGCCTGTCGTTCTCGCTGCCCCCGGTTCCGCGTATCGAAGAAGGCATCCGCCGGCTGACGCAGCTGGTGAAGGAGGAGCTGTCGCAGCGTCCGGAACCGGTCGGGATCTGAGAACTACGTCGTCCGAAGTCCGAGGTCCGAAGTCCGAGGTCCGAAGTCCGAAGTCCGAAGTCGTCTTTGACATCGGACATCGGACACCGGACACCGGACGATCGCGGGGCCCGCTTGTCCGATCTCCGCTGCCCGCGGTCCACTCACCACCGCCAGCGCGGGAACCCGGCGACGAGCGCCGCGCGCGGGCTGATCGCGAACGCCTCGAGTTCGAGCGACTTCGGGCGAATGGCGAGGAGTTCGCCTTCTCCCGTCAACGCGATGACGAGGAAGTCGCGATCGATGAGGCCCTGCACGACGTGCACGGGTCCCAGCAGATCGTGCGGCGCGTCGAACGATCCTGCCGGCGCACCGCCGTCACGCGAGAAGGCCTGGATCGACGTCGAGCTGCCCGAGAGCAGCAGCAGCGAACCGACCGGGAACGGCCCGTATCTTGCCCGCCGCACGAGGAGCTGGCGCCAGATCACCGTTCCACCCGAACGATCCAGCGCCCGGAACACGTTGTCGAGCGAGAGGAAAGAGACGGCCGAACGACCGGCGGCCGGCAGGCCGGCGACCGCCGCGCCCACTCGTACGCGCCAGCGGACGCGGCCGCCCTCCGGTGCCAGCGCATAGAACCATCGCTCGCGCGTTCCGACGAACACGATGTCGTCGAGCGCGAGCAGCGTCACCGGTTGCGAGAGGATTTTCCGGTCCCAGGCGATGGCAGCGGTGTCGAGCTTCAGCCGCATCACGCGGTTGTCGGTGAGCGGAAGATAGAGCGCGTCACCCGACACCGCCGGCTCGCCCGACGCGGGCGACGGAAGCTGCACCTGCCAGGCCTTCTCGCCGGTACGCGCACGAATCCCGAGTGCCTTGCCGTCCTGCGTGACCGCGATCAACCAGCCGCGCTGGTAGACGAGCGCCGCCGCGAGCGGCGCGTCGAGCGGCAGCTGCCAGCGGGATTGCCCGTCGGACGCGCCAAGACCCTGCAGCACGCGCCCGGCACAGGCGAACACGAGGCTGTCGCCGGCGGCGAGCGACTGAACGTCGGCGAGCGCGCGCTTCCAGACTTGCGACCCGTCGGTGAGGGAGACGGCGACGAGGCTGGCCGGTTGCACCTGGACCTCGTCTTCGACGACCGGTTTCAGCGCGACGTACGCCCGGTCGCCGTCGTAGGCCGGGTCGATCGCAGGGGGCGCAAGCGTCACCATCCAGAGCGTGCTGAGCGGAAAGATGTCGCCGCCCGATGTCGGCGGCGATTGCGCGGCGGCGCGAGCGTGCACGCAGAACAGGCAGATGAGGAGTGCGCACCCGCACAGCAGGGTCCTGGCCGGGCGCAGCTCGTGATTGGAGGTCGGTGACTCCGGCATGACCCCGCTATAATAGCGTCAAACGGTTGGGCGTCCACCGCATCCGCCGGCTCTCTGTGGCTCATCAGACCATCCTGGTGCTCGACTTCGGGTCTCAGTACACGCGGCTCATCGCCCGCCGCCTGCGGGAGATCTCGGTCTTCTCGGAGATCGTGCCGTTCGACCTTCGCTACGACGAGATCCTGGCGCGGCGGCCGGCCGGCGTCATCCTGTCGGGCGGCCCGCGCAGCGTCGCGCAACCGGGCGCGCCCCGCTGCGACGCGAAGATCTTCAGCGGCCAGGTGCCCGTGCTCGGCATCTGCTACGGCATGCAATTGATGGCCGATGCGCTGGGCGGCCGCGTGGCGGCGGCCCCGCACCGGGAGTACGGGCTGGCGGAGGTGCGCCTGGATGGCGCGGCCGACGCCCGCCTGTTCGCGGCCCTGCCGGACCGGATCCGGGTGTGGGCGAGCCACGGCGACTTCGTCGAGGCCGTGCCGGCGGGCTTTCGCGCCGCCGCGACGAGCGCGAACGCGCCCGTCGCCGCGATGGTGGACGACTCCCGCGACCTGCACGCGCTGCTCTTCCATCCCGAGGTTGCGCACACCGAGCACGGCGCCGCCATCCTGCGCAATTTCGCGTACGGCGTCTGCGGGTGTCGCGGCGACTGGACGATGGCGTCGTTTGTCGAAGAGACGGTCGCACGCATCGCGCAGCAGGTCGGAGACGGCCGCGTCATCTGCGGCCTGAGCGGGGGAGTGGATTCGACGGTGGCCGCCGCGCTCATGCACCGCGCGGTTGGCGAGCGCCTGACGTGCCTGTTCGTGGACAACGGCCTGCTGCGGCAGGACGAGGCCGCGCAGGTGAAGCGGCGCTTCGTCGACAAGCTGCGCCTGCCCGTCGTGTCGGTGGACGCGTCAGAGCGGTTCCTGAGGCGTCTCGAGGGCGTGGTCGATCCGGAGCGCAAACGGAAGATCATCGGGGCCACCTTCATCGAGGTGTTCGAGGAGCAGGCGCACGCCCTGGGCGGCTTCGAGTTCCTCGGCCAGGGCACGCTGTACCCGGATGTCATCGAGTCGGCGTCGACCTCCGGGCCCGCGGCCGCCATCAAGAGCCACCACAACGTCGGCGGCCTGCCCGATCGCATGCCCCTGAGGCTGGTCGAGCCGCTGCGCGAGCTGTTCAAGGACGAGGTGCGGCTGGTTGGCCGCGAGCTCGGCCTGGACGGGGAGTTCATCGTGCGCCAGCCCTTCCCCGGGCCCGGCCTCGCCGTGCGCATCGTGGGCGAGGTCACTGCGGAACGCCTGGAGCTGCTGCGGCGCGCCGACGCCATCGTGGCCGACGAGATGCGGCAAAGCGGCTGGTACGCGAAGGTGTGGCAGAGTTTCGCGGTCCTGCTGACGGTGCAGAGCGTGGGCGTGATGGGCGACGAGCGGACCTACGAACACGCCATCGCGGTCCGGGCGGTCGAGAGCCAGGACGGCATGACGGCGGACTGGGCCAGACTGCCGTATGATCTGCTCGGGCGCATCTCGTCGCGGCTCGTCAACGAGGTGAAGGGCATCAACCGGGTCGTCTACGACGTCAGTTCGAAGCCGCCGTCGACGATTGAATGGGAGTAACGGGAACACGACAGGCTTTGGGCTTTAGGCTCTGGGCTTTGGGGCTTGTCTGATCCAAGGCCCAGGGCCCAAGGCCCAAGGCCTCAGGCCAACAGTGAATATCGCATGTCTGACTTCGTTCATCTCCACCTGCACACCGAGTACTCGCTGCTCGACGGCGCCTGCCGCGTGGACGAGCTGCTGGCGCACGCCGCCGCGCTGAAGATGCCGGCGCTTGCCGTCACCGAGCACGGCAACATGTTCTCGGCGGTCATCTTCCACGACAAGGCGAAGCAGAAGGGGATCAAGCCAATCATCGGCTGCGAGGTCTACATCGCGCCGCGCAGCCGCCACGACAAGGGCGGCGCCATCTCGGAAGCCTCGAACCACTTCGTGCTGCTCGCCGAGAACCAGGAGGGGTACCGGAACCTCATCGAGCTGGTGACCGCGGGTTACACCGAAGGGTTCTATTACCGCCCGCGCATCGACAAGGATCTGCTCGCCCGCCACGCGAAGGGGCTGATTGGGCTGAGCAGTTGCCTGAAAGGGGAGGTGCCCGCCGGACTGCGCGCCGAGCAGCAGCAGAAGGCGATCGACGCGGCCGCGACGTTCCGGGACATCCTGGGGCCGGGCAACTTCTTCCTCGAACTCCAGTACCAGGGGATCGAGGATCAGCAGCGCGTCAACGCGGGCCTGCCGCTCATTGCGCGGGACCTGGGCCTGCCGCTCGTGTGCACGAACGACGTGCACTACCTCAGGCGCGAAGACGCGCGCGCCCACGACATCCTGCTCTGCATCGGCACCGGCAAGACGGTCAACGACCGCGAGCGGCTGCGCTATCACGGCGACCAGTTCTACCTGAAGACGGCCGACGAGATGGCCGCGGTCTTCGGCGACTTTCCCGAGGCGCTCGCCAACACGGTCCGGATCGCGGAACGGTGCAACGTCGACCTCGAAGACACCGGGAACCATCTGCCGCTCTTCGAGGTGCCGTCTTCCTCCACCCTCGACGCGTACTTCGAGCAGATGGTGCGCGAGGGCCTCGCGCGCCGGATGCCGCGGCTGCGGGCGCTGGCCGAGCGCGGCCTGTTGCGCCACGCGCTCGAGGAGTACGAATCTCGCGTCGCCTACGAGATCGACATCATCAAGCGGATGCGCTATCCCGGCTACTTCCTCATCGTCTGGGACTTCATCCGCTACGCGAAGGAGCAGGGCATCCCGGTCGGGCCCGGCCGCGGGTCGGCCGCGGGCAGCCTGGTCGCCTACTGCCTGGGCATCACCGACGTCGATCCGCTCGACTTCGAGCTCCTCTTCGAGCGGTTCCTGAACCCGGAGCGCATCTCGCTGCCCGACATCGACATCGACTTCTGCGAGCGGCGCCGCGGCGAGGTCATCGAGTACGTGACGCGCAAGTACGGCCGCGAAAACGTGGCGCAGATCATCACCTTCGGGACGATGAAGGCGCGCGCCGTCGTGCGCGATGTGGGCCGGGCGCTCGACATCCCGTACGCGGACGTGGATCGCGTCGCCAAGATGATCCCGGCCACCCTCGACATGACGCTCGAGAAGGCGCTCGAGGAGAGCCCGGCGTTGAAGGAGGCCGAGGGGAAGGACGAGCGCGTCAAGGACCTGCTCGCGGTCGCCCGCCGGCTCGAAGGGATGACGCGCCACGCCTCGGTGCACGCGGCCGGCGTGGTCATCGCCCCCCGGCCGCTCACCGAGTTCGTGCCGCTCTACAAGGGCCAGCACGACGAGATCACGACGCAGTGGGGCATGAAGGAGATCGAGCGGATCGGCCTCCTGAAGATGGACTTCCTGGGCCTGAGCACGCTGACGCTCATCGACGACTGCGTGAAGCAGATCCGGGCGACGACCGGGGAGACGATCGATCTGGGCGTCATCCCGCTCGACGACGCGAAGACGTTCCAGGTGTTCTCGGAAGGGCACACGCTGGGCATCTTCCAGTTCGAGAGCTCCGGCATGCGCGACATCCTGCGCAAGGCGAAGCCGCAGCGCTTCAACGACCTGATCGCGTTGAACGCGCTGTACCGGCCCGGCCCGCTGCGCAGCGGCATGGTGGACGACTTCATCGGGCGCAAGCACGGCAGGGTCGAGATCAAGTACGAGGTGCCGGAGCTCGAGCCGATCCTCCGGGAGACCTACGGCGTCATCGCGTACCAGGAACAGGTCATGCGCATCGCCTCGGAACTGGCCGGCTTCTCGCTCGGCGAGGCCGACATGCTGCGCAAGGCGATGGGCAAGAAGAAAGCCGACGTGATGCAGGCGCAGCGCCAGAAATTCCTCGATGGCGCCGTCAAGCGCGGCATCCACGAGAAGCGGGCGAACAAGATCTTCGACCTGATGGAGTACTTCGCCGGGTACGGCTTCAACAAGTCCCACTCGACCACCTACGCGCTGGTCGCCTACCAGACCGCGTACCTGAAGGCGAACTACCCCTGGCACTTCCTGGCGGCGCTGCTGACCATCGAATCACAGAACACCGAGAAGCTCGCGATGTACCTGGCGGAGGCCCGCGAGCGGGGCATCCCGATCCTTCCGCCCGACATCAACACCAGCGCGCTGGCCTTCACCGTGACCCCGGACGGCGTCCGGTTCGGCCTCGGCGCGGTCAAGGGTGTCGGCGAGGCCGCGATCGCGTCGATCCTCGAGGCGCGAGGGCGCCTCGGACGGGTCACGTCGCTCTACTCGCTGTGCGAATACCTGGATCTGCGCCTGGTCAACCGGCGGGTGTTCGAAAGTCTCGTCAAGGCGGGCGCCTTCGATTCGATGACCGGCGGTGGTCGCCCCGTCCCGCCCGCGCGGCTGCGGCCGCGCCTGATGGCCGCGGTCGCCGCGGCGTGCGAGCACGGGATCCGCCTGCAGCGCGATCGCGACAAGGGGCAGGCGCAGCTGTTCGAGGTGGAGGCGGAGCCCGACGAGTCCCCGGGCGGCGGCGAGGGCGCGTTCGCGCGGCCCGACGCCGAACCGTGGACCGAGCAGCAGCAGCTGGCGTTCGAGAAGGAGGCCCTGGGCCTGTACCTCAGCGGGCACCCGGTCGAGCGGTTCGCGCAGGAGCTGGCGACGATCGGGGCGCGCAACACGCTCGGGCTGCTGCCGGCCGAGGGCAACGGGGCGCCGCGCAGCCAGGAGATCACCATCGGCGGCGTGGTCGCGTCGATGCGGCAGCTGAAGACGAAGAAAGGCGACCGGATGGCCGTCTTCGTCCTCGAAGACCAGCACGGGAGCGTCGAGGTCGTCGTCTGGCCCGACACCTTCACGAAGGTCGGCGCCCTCGTGGAGACGGACCGGATGGTGCTGGTCACCGGCAAGCTGGAGGTCGACGAGGAAACGGCGCGCGTCTACGCCGCCGACATGGCGCCGCTCGAGACGGTGAGCGAACGCGCCGTGCGCGAGGTCACGATTCGACTTACAATGCCTCCACACGACCGCGCCACCTTGGAGGCCCTGGCCGCGCTCCTTGCCGACCATCGCGGCGACAAGCGCCTGGCGTTCGATCTCGAACTGCGGAACCAGCAGCCGGCGTTGCACGTGCGGGCCGAGGTGGCCGGCCAGGTGCGCGTGCGCCCGAGCGCGCAGCTGTTCCGGGACATCGAGGCGATCTGCGGGCCGGGGTCGGTGGTGGTGAGATAGAAGAGACGTCCGAAGTCCGAGGTCCGAAGTCCGAAGTCTGAGGTCCGAAGTCCGAAGGTCGACGTCCAAAAGTCGCACGCCAGTCGACGCCGGACATCGGACACCGGACACCGGACATCGGACTTCGGACGACAGTGAGACACCCATGCCGAGCGACATGCTGGAGTTCGAAGAGCCGATCGCCGTGCTGCAGAAGGAGGTCGAGGCGCTGTCGATGCTGCCGCGCACCGGCGAGCGTGACGCCGAGATCGAGCAGCTGCGACGGCGCATCCAGCAGATCCGATCCGAGATCTACGGGACCCTGACGCCGTGGCAGCGGGTGCTCGTCGCGCGGCACCCGCTGCGGCCCAGCGCGCTCGACTACGTCAAGCGGCTGTTCACCGAGTTCATCGAGATCCACGGCGATCGGCGGTTCGCCGACGACCATGCGATCGTCACCGGCCTGGCCCGCTACAAGGATCGACCGGTGCTCGTCGTCGGCCATCAGAAGGGCGGCGCCGACACCAAGGAGAAGATCTTCCGCAATTTCGGCTACGCCCGGCCGGAAGGGTACCGCAAGGCGCTGCGGGCGATGAAGATCGCCGAGAAATTCCGCCGCCCGATCCTGATCTTCGTCGACACGCCGGCGGCGTTTCCGGGCATCGAATCCGAGGAGCGCGGCGTGGCCGAAGCGATCGCCTACAACCTGCGCGAGATGGCCATGCTCGCCGTGCCGGTCATCGTGTCGGTGACCGGCGAAGGGGGCAGTGGGGGCGCGCTCGGGATCGCGATCGGGGATCGCGTGCTGATCCAGGAGTTCGCGATCTACAGCGTCATTCCGCCGGAAGGCTGCGCGGCGATTCTCTGGCGCGATTCGGGGCGCAAGGTCGAGGCGACCGAGGCGTTGAAGCTGACCGCTCCCGACCTGCTGAAGGCGGGCATTGTCGACGAGATCGTGCCGGAGCCGACGGGCGGCGCGCACAGCGACCATGCGCAGGCGGCCGCGCTGCTCGATCGCGCCGTCGAACGGGCGCTTGCCGAGGTGGCCGCGGAACCCGACGATGTGCGGCTTCAGCACCGGTACGAGAAGTTCCGGAACATGGGGAAGCTGGGAGTGGATTTCGTGGACGAGAGCCCACCGGAATGACGGCGTCGAAGGTCCCACATTCCACGTTCCACCTCCCACATTCGGTGATTCCCGTTCGTCTTCCAGGATCCGCGCGATGTCCGTTGCTCCCATCTGGGACCACGTTCCCTGTTCCGACGATCAGGCCTCGGCGCTCGCCGGCGCCCTCGGCGTCACGCCCTTGCTCGCCCGCCTGCTCTGCCAGCGAGGCCTCGCGGATCCGGAGGCCGCCCGGCGGTTTCTCGCGCCGTCGCTCGACCATCTGCACGACCCCTTGCGGCTGCCCGACATGGCGGCGGCCGTCGAGCGCATCCTGTCCGGCCTCGCCCGCGGCGATCGGATCGCCATCCACGGCGACTACGACGTGGATGGCATCACCTCCACGGTGATCCTGCGCCGAACGCTGGAGCTGCTCGGCGCCGACGTGGTGCACTTCCTGCCCGAGCGGCTCCGCGACGGATACGGCCTGCACCCGGGCGCGATCGAGCGGCTGCACGCGGAGGGCGTCCGGCTGGTCATCTCGGTGGACTGCGGCACGCGCAGCGTGGAGGCTGCCGATCGGGCCCGCGAGCTGGGCGTGGATCTGATCATCACGGACCATCACGAGCCCGACGCCACGCTGCCGCGCGCCGTGGCCGTGATCAATCCCCGGCGGAGCGACTCGAGCTATCCGGACCGCGACCTGGCGGGTGTCGGTGTGGCACTCAAGCTCGTGCAGGCGTTGTGCAATCGGGCGGGCCGCGAACGGTGGCTGCCGGGGTTCGTGAAGATCGCGGCCATCGGCACGCTCGCCGACGTCGTGCCGCTGGTGGGGGAGAACCGCGTGATCGCCAAGCTCGGCCTCGAGCTGCTGTCACGCGGGCCGCACAAGGTCGGCCTGCGCGCCCTGCTCGAGGCGTCCGGGCTCACGGGCAAGACGATCGATACCTACCAGGTCGCGTTCGTGATCGCGCCGCGCGTCAATGCGGCCGGTCGCATGAGCACGCCCGACATCGCCGCGCGGCTGCTGCTCGCGGTCGACGAAACGATGGCCGACGAGGTGCGGGCGCTCGCCGGGCAGCTCAACGAGGAGAATCAGCGGCGCCAGCAGGAGGAGCAACGCATCCTCGCTCACGCGCGCAAGGTCATCGAGTCGGACCCGGACATCGGCTCGCGCTCGGTGCTCGTCGTGGCCGGCGACGGCTGGCACCGGGGCGTCATCGGAATCGTCGCCTCGCGCCTGGTGGAGAGCTTCTGCCGCCCGGTCGTCGTCGTGTCGATCGAGGGCGAGGTCGCGCACGGATCGTGCCGCAGCATCCCGTCGTTCGACATGCTGGCGGCGCTCGAGCGGTGCGCGCCGCTGCTCACCCGTTTCGGCGGCCACAAGCTGGCGGCCGGTTTGACGCTCGAGACGGCGCGGGTGAAGGAGTTGCGGGCCGCGCTGGCCGACTGGGGCGACCAGGTGCTCACCCCCGACGACCTGCGGCCGAGGCTTCGCATCGACGCGCCGCTGCGCTTCGGGACCATCGGTGGCGACCTGGTCTCGGATCTCGAGAAACTGGCCCCATTCGGGCCCGGCAACCCGCGGCCCGTCTTCTCGGCCATGGGCGTGGAGGTCGCCGATCGGCCACGGCGCATCAAGGACCGCCATCTCAAGATGGCGCTCCGCCAGGACCGGCGCCTGTTCCGGGCGGTCGCGTGGCGGGCGATCGCGCACGAGGCGTGGCTCGCCGATCACCACGGCACGGTGGACGTGGCCTTTTCGCTGAATCAGAATGTATTCAACGGCGAGACGTTCCTGGAACTGACGCTCGCCGACATCAGGCGATCGGAGTAGGGATCGGGGATCAGGGATCGGGGGGCACTGTTGGCTGCGGCCCGTCGTCCCCCTGATCCCCGACCCCTGATCCCTACGCATTTCAAGTATCTTCATGACTCCCTGGCAGCGCCGGCTGCGCGTCGCACTCGGCATCTTCGTGCTCGTCTTTGCGGCGGGCGTGTATCTCGCGATGCGGGGGCAGCCTCCGGCACCGCAGCGCAAGCCCGCCGCTCCGATCGACTCCGGGGCGAAGACGCAGAGCAACCGCGGCACCTGGGTCGTGCTGAAGGGCGGCGCGGTGGATTGCACGATCGACTACGAAACGGTGCTGCAGTACGCCGGGGACGTGACGAAGATCCGCGGCGTGAAGGTCAAGTTCCCGCACCGGGGCGGCCGCGACCTGGAGGTGAGCGGCGCGCTGGCGTCGGTGACCCAGGATCAGACCTACTTCACGATCAGCGGCGACGTCCGGTTCACGACCTCCGACGGCCTCGTCCTCAACGCGCAGGAGGCGTCCTACGGGCAGGCGGAAGGCATCGTGCGAGCGCCCGGGAAGGTGGACTTCACGCGCGGCACGATGCGCGGGTCGGGTGTCGGGATGACCTACGACCAGAAGCGCGACGTGCTGTCGCTGCTCGACAGCTTCGAGATGACCGACCAGGAGAGCGAGGGACAGCCGCCCTCGGAGGTGCACTCGGGCACCGCCGTCTGGGCGCGGACCGACAGGAACATGCGCTTCGAGCGCAACGCGAAGATCGTGCGGCGCGGCCAGACGTTGGAAGCGGACGTCGCGATGATGTCGCTGACGCCGGACGAACAACACGTGCAGCTGATCCAGCTGCAGGGCAACTCGCAGATCACGGGGGCGCCCACCCCCGGCCCCGACGCCGGGGCGGGCGGCAGCCTGCGGGGCATGCGGGCGCGCGACATCACGCTGACCTACACCGGCGACGGCGAGAAACTGCAGCAGGCGGTCCTGGCCGGCGGCAGCTCGGTCGAGGTGGCCTCCGCCGGCGGCGGCTCCACCCGGATCAGCGGCGAATTCGTCGACGTCGGCGTGGAGTCCGACGGCACGACGCTGCGATCGCTGTCGGCGCGAGGGACGGACGCGGACGCACGCGCTGAGCTGCAGCTGCCCGCGCAGCCTGACGCGCCTCCCCGGGTGATCCGCGCCATGACGATCCAGGCGCCGACGCCCGGCACGGTCAGCCGGCCGGGTCGCGGCCTGACGAGGATGCGGTTCACCGACGCCGTCGAGTACCGCGAGACGCCGGCGCCGCCATCATCGCCTCGCGTCGCGACCGCCCGCACGCTCGACCTGGCGATGCAGCCGAATTTCGGCGGGATCATCGACGCCCGGTTCTCCGGCAATACCAGGTTGAAGGAAGGGACGTCGCTGCAGGCGATCGCGCGCGATGCGCGCTACGTCGTGAAGCAAGGCACGTTCGAATTCACCGGCAACGACGACCAGGGCCGGCTGCCGGAGGTCAAGGACCAGCAGCAGGCCATCATCGACGCCAGCCGGATCGTCGTGGCGCCCGACAGCCGGAAGGTGTCGGCATTCGGCGGCGTCCAGACGACGCTCCAGGCGGCACGCCAGGGCGGGAACGTCAAGCCCGTCCACGCGCCCGGGATTCTCGATCAGGACCAGCCGGCCTACGCCACCTCGGACGAGCTCCAGTACGATGGCGCCGCGTCGCGGGCGGTGTTCACGTCGAAGGAGCAGTCGCGGCTCTGGCAGCCGGCCGTCGGGACGCAGGGCGGGACGACGATTTCCGCCCGCGAGATCACGCTCGACGACACCAGGGGCGACCTCCATGCCGTGGGATCGATCGTGTCGGTCCTCATGCTGGAGGAGGTGAACGACAAGACGAAGCGCAAGGAGCGGGGCAGCAGGAAGGTCGAGGCCGGCGAGCTCGTCTACGAAGACGGCGCCCACCGCGCGACCTACAGCGGCCAGGTGCGGATGACCGGCGGCGCCCAGGAAACGCTGAAGACCGACAAGGCGGTCCTGAACCTCACGCCGGACAGCCGCGCGCTGGTGACCCTCGAGGCGTACGCGAACGTCGAGGTGCAGGACGAGGGGACGCCGACGACAGGCCGCCGCATCGCCACCGGCGATCGCCTGACGTATACGACCGCGGACGGGCGCTACGTGATCACCGGAAAACTGGTGAAAATCGACGAAAAGTGCTCGGGCGAGTCGCAGGGCCATACCTTGATTTTCTACAGATCGATTGATAGGATCATCATCGACGGCAACGCGCAACGCCGCACTCAGACGAAGGGCGGCCAGGGCTGCAACAAGTAGCCGCATGTCGATTGAATGGCCACCCTGCAAACCTGCGATCTGACGAAGTCGTACAACGGGCGTACCGTGGTGCGAGGGGTCAGCGTCGAAGTGGCGTCCGGTGAAGTCGTCGGCCTCCTCGGCCCGAACGGCGCCGGCAAGACCACCACCTTCTACATGACGATCGGGCTCACGCCGCCCGACTCCGGCCGCGTGATCCTCAACGGCGAGGACGTCACGGGCGATCCCATGTACGTCCGCGCGCGGAAGGGCATCGGGTACCTGCCCCAGGAGCCGTCGATCTTCCGCGGCCTCACGGTCGAACAGAACATCCTGGCGATCCTCGAAACGCTCGACCTCGACGGGCGTGCGCGCCGGGCCCGGCTGCGCGACCTGCTGGCCGAGCTGGGCCTGACGCCGCTCGCCAAGGCCCCGGCCTATACGCTGTCGGGCGGGGAGCGCCGGCGGGCCGAGATCACCCGCGCGCTCGTCGTCTCGCCGAAGTTCATCCTGCTGGACGAGCCGTTCGCCGGGATCGATCCGATCGCGGTCACCGACATCCAGAAGATCATCTTCCACTTGAAGGAGCGGGGCATCGGCGTGCTCATCACGGACCACAACGTGCGCGAGACGCTGCGCATCACCGATCGGGCCTACATCGTGCACGACGGTGTGATTTCCCGCAGCGGCACGCCCCGGAGCCTCGCCGACGACGAAGAGGTGCGTCGGATTTATCTGGGGACCGACTTCCGGTTGGACTAGACTAGAGGCAGACAAACGGCGGTGCCCGGCCGGGCGCGACCTGCCAGCGCGTCCGGCGGCGCCGGAGGCTGGGATAAACCGGTTGCGGCCATGCCGATCTCGCAGAGACTCCACACCAAACTCGTCCAGAAGCTGATCCTGACGCCGTCGCTGCAGCAGGCCATCAAGCTGCTGCCGATGTCGACGCTCGAGCTGGTGGACCTGCTCAACCAGGAGGTGGTCGAGAACCCGATGCTCGAGGAGGTGCCGACCGAGGAGTTGCAGCCCGCCGAGGCGCAGCCGGAGAAGCCGGAGGCCGAGGCCACGCCCGAGAAGACCGACGCGTGGGACGACAGCGACTACGAGTACTTCTTCGGCGACTACCTCGACGACGGCTACCGCTCGGGCACGCCGCAGGAGATCAAGGAACTCCCGCCCATCGAGAACACGCTGTCGACGAGCATCTCGCTCGCCGATCACCTCATGTGGCAGCTCTCGCTGCAGACCGACGACGACGCGGTGCGCGAGATCGGGACGGCGGTCGTGGGCAACCTGGACGAGGACGGCTACCTGGTTGCGTCCGTCGAGGAGATTGCCTCGATGGGCAACTGGCCGGTGGCGGAAGTCGATCGCGCGCTGCGGGTGGTGCAGAAGTTCGACCCGATCGGGGTGGCCGCGCGCGACCTCCAGGAGTGCCTCTGGCTGCAGCTGCATCACCTCGGACTCGAGGGGACGCCCACCGAGAAGATCGTCACCGAGCACCTGCGGCTGCTGCAGAACCACCAGGTGCCGGAGCTGGCGCGCAAGCTGGGGCTGTCGATCGAGGACCTGCGGCAGCACATCGAGATCATCCGGCGCCTCGATCCGAAGCCGGGCAGCCGCTACAACCTGTCCGCGTCGCACTACGTGATCCCGGACGTCTATGTCGTGAAGGTCGAGGACCAGTACGTGGCGGTGCTGAACGAGGAGGGGCTGCCGCAGCTGCGCATCAGCCCCGTGTACCGCCGCCTGCTGGAGAAAGGAGCCGGCAACAGCGACGAGACCCGCGCGTACGTGAAGGACAAGTTCCGGTCGGCCCTCTGGCTGATCAAGTCGGTCGAGCAGCGGCAGAAGACGATCTACAAGGTGGCCACGAGCATCATCAACTTCCAGAAGGACTTCCTCGACCACGGGATCGAGCATCTGCGCCCGCTGGTGCTGCGCGACGTCGCCAACGACATCGGGATGCACGAATCGACGGTCAGCCGCGTCGTGACCAACAAGTACATGCACACGCCGCAGGGCGTGTTCGAGATGAAGTACTTCTTCCACAGCGGGATCAGCAGCTCGTACGGCGAGAGCGTCTCGTCGGTCACCATCAAGCAGCGTATCCGCAAGATCATCGAGAACGAGGATGCCCGCAAGCCACTGAGCGACTCGAAGATCGTGAGCATCCTGCAGAAGGAAGGGCTGGTCCTGGCCCGGCGTACGATCGCGAAGTACCGCGAAGAGCTGAAGATCCCGACTTCCAACCAGCGAAAGGTGCTGTACTGACGCTCCCATGCGACTCGCATTGACCGGACGACACGTTGACATCACGCCGGCCCTCCAGCGGCTCGCCGAGAGGAAGGTCGGCAAGCTCGACCGGTTGCTGAACGACGGCATCGTTTCCGCCCAGGTGGTCCTGACGCTGCAGAAGCACCGCCACGTCGTCGACATCCGGGCGCACGCGCGCGGCGATCACGTGCTGCACGGGCTGGGCGACACCGATGCCTGGGAAACCTCGTTCACCGAGGCCATCGAGAAGATCGCGCAGCAGCTGCTGAAGGTGAAGGGCAAGTGGCAGGAGCGGAAGCGCCGTGCCGCGCCGGCCGAGGTCATCGCGGCCGCCGCCGTGCTGCCGCCGCCGCAACCGGAGACGGAAGCGGAGGCGGAAGAGGAACGGCCGCGCCGCATCATGCGGGCGTCGCACTACCCGGTGAAGCCGATGACGGTCGAGGAGGCGGCCATGGAAGTCCAGGCGGGCGCCGACGCCTTCCTGGTCTTCCGCAACGCCACCACCGACTCGATCAACGTGCTGTATCGGCGCAGGGACGGGAATCTCGGGCTGATCGAACCCGAGGCGTGATCACGAAGGCTTACGGCTCAGGGCTTAGGGCGCGCAGTGGCGCGAGCCTCGAACTCCGCAGGCCCTGAGCCTGGCAGGCCTTGAGTCTTAAGCCTTAAGCCTTGAGCCCTTCCTCCATACCCGGTGCGACCGTCGGCGCGTTCCTGCGGAGCGGGCCCGGCGCGGTCGGGCTGCCGCTCGAACTCGTGGCGGGGGCGGACGGTCTGGACCGTCTCATCACCAGCCCCTACATCCAGAAGACCGGCCTGGCGCTCGCGGGATTCGACGAGTACCTGCGGCCCGGGCGGATCCTCATTTTCGGCGAAAGCGAGATCCGCTACCTGGAGAGCCTGGCGCCCGCGCCGCGCACCACGGCGCTGGCGCACGCGCTGTCCCGCGACATCCCCTGCATCCTGATGACGGGCGGGTTCGACCCGCCGCCCGAGCTGCCGCTCGAGGCGGAGCGGGCGAACGTGCCGCTGCTGGCCACCCCGCTGCCGACGCCGACCGCGATCGCGAGGGTCACCGCGCTGCTCGAGGATGCGCTCGCCGAGCGCACGATCGTGCACGCCGTGCTGATGGACATCCTCGGCCTCGGGGTCCTGATTGTGGGCGACAGCGGCATCGGCAAGAGCGAATGCGCCCTGGACCTGGTGGTGCGGGGCCACCGGCTGGTGGCCGACGACACGGTGGAACTGAGGCGGCGCGCCGAGAGCGTGCTGATCGGCACCTGCCCGGAACTGACGCGGCACCACATGGAGGTGCGCGGCCTGGGCGTCATCAACATCAAGGATCTGTTCGGCGTCGCGTCCACCCGTTCGTCGAAGCGGGTGGAACTGGTCGTCCAGCTCGAGCGGTGGGAGCCCGGCATGGAATACGAACGCCTGGGCCTGGACGATCAGACCTACGAGATCGTCGGCTTGCGAATCCCCCTGATTCGCATGCCGGTGGCGCCCGGCCGTAACGTGGCGATCCTCGTGGAGGTGGCGGCGCGCAACCAGCTGCTGCGCTCGCGCGGGCTGCACGCGGCCAAGACGTTCGCCGCGCGTCTCGAGCGCGAGCTGCGCAATCCCGGCCTCGACGCGACGTCCCTGGACGCCGCCGAAGACGAGGGCGAGGACGGAGGCACGGTGTGAGCAGTACTGCGCGCGAGCCCCTGAACAAGCGTGTGGTGAGGAGCCGGTTCATCGTCGTGACCGGGCTGTCGGGCTCCGGGAAGTCGCAGGCGCTGCGCGCCCTCGAGGATCTCGGCTTTTTCTGCGTGGATAACCTGCCCACGACACTCATCCCGACGCTCGCGGAGCTTTCCTTGCGGGCGGGCGGCGACATGTCGAAAGTGGCGATCGTCGTCGACGTCCGGGAAGGGACGTTCCTGTCGCAGTTCCCGAAAGTGCTGCGGAAGCTGCGGGCCATGCGCCGGCTCGACACCGCGCTCATCTTCCTCGAGGCGAGCGACGCGGCCCTGCTCCGTCGCTTCAGCGAAACGCGCCGCCCGCATCCACTTGCCCACAACCGGCCGGTCATGGAGGGCATCCGACAGGAGCGGGCCGGCCTCGCGGCCATCCGCGGGCTCGCCGACGAAGTGGTCGACACGTCCGACCTGAACGCGCACGAGCTGCGCCAGGCCTTCTCGGCGTTTTCGCACGGGCGGTCGTCGCGGGCGCTGCTCGTCATCACCCTGCTCAGTTTCGGCTACAAGCACGGCGTCCCGGTGGAAGCGGACCTGGTGTTCGACGTGCGCTGCCTGCCGAATCCGCACTTCGTGAAAGGGTTGCGCCAGCGGACCGGCCGCGATCGCGCGGTCGTCCAGTTCATGGAACAACACCAGACCACGCGGGACTTCCTGGACCGGCTCGTGGACTTCCTGCGGTTTCTCGTGCCGCAGTACGTCGCGGAAGGCAAGAGCTACCTGACGATTGCGATCGGCTGCACCGGCGGCCGGCACCGGTCCGTGATGATGGCCGAAGCCGTTCGGCGCTGCCTGGGCGGTGTCGAAGGCGTGCGGCTGCGCGTGCGCCACCGGGACATCGATGCCGGGGGGTGAGGGAGGGACGGAAAAAGAAATCGGCTTAGGGCTTACGGCTCATGGCTTACGGCCCGGCTTGGCTGAGGGCCTTGAGCCACATCTGATGGGCTCACGGTGACATCGCGCGAGGCGCGACGTGACGAATCGGGCCTTCGGGCAACTCGGGCCCTGAGCCTGCGGGGGAGCAACCCATGATCGGCGTGGTGGTGGTGACGCACGGCCAGCTGGCCGCCGAACTGGTGAACGCCGCGGAAACGATCGTCGGCGACATTCCGCAGTTTGCGGCCGTGTCGATCGGGTGGCACGACGACGTCGAGGACGCGCGCGAGGAGATCCGTCAGGCGATCCAGCGCGTCCAGGGCCCGGAAGGCGTGCTGCTGCTCACCGACATGTTCGGCGGCACACCGGCGAACGTGGGGCTGACGTTCCTCGAGGCGAACACGGTCGAGGTGATCACCGGCGTGAACCTGCCGATGCTGATCAAGCTCGCGGGGCTGCGGGCGTCCTCCGACCTGCTCGCCGTCGCGCGCGAGGTGCGCGACACGGGCCGGAATGCGATCTGGGTGGCCTCCGACCTGATGCGGTCGGAGGCAAAGGGGTAATGGTACGTCGTCCGAAGTCCGAAGTCCGAGGTCCGAAG
>Ga0315279_10003693_pt1 | contig 21051 bp, 16 predicted proteins | sample YL17G06_20_MG_FD_203694 | JGI IMG/M metagenome (GOLD analysis project Ga0315279, IMG submission 203694) | Sediment microbial communities from Yellowstone Lake, YNP, Wyoming, USA - YL17G06_20 | ecosystem: Environmental > Aquatic > Freshwater > Lake > Sediment | place: USA: Wyoming | collected... | reverse complement strand
TCGTCTGTTCGGCCGTGGCGTTCGGCCCGGGAATTCCGTTTGTGCCGCGCACTGCCGTGTTCCCGGAGACGACCTTTGTCAAGACCCTCGCCGAAAGAGGCGAGCGGCTCGGTGGGAGCGAGGCGCTGCAAAGGTGGCCGCTGTCCGGCAACCTGATCGCGCAGGTCTACTGCCCGTTCGGCACAGAGCCGGGCGGACTTATGCTTGCGCGATTTGCGGCCTTTGTCCGACGCATCGCGACCGAGCCGTTACTGCTGCGTCGAGCAGGGGCTGCGGCGCTTCTGCTGGACAAGAAGGACATTCAGGGGGCCTTCGCGCCCATTCGTCCAAACCTTGTGATCCAACATGTGTTTTCGAGCGGCGCCCTGTTGTTCAAAGACCTCGAGAGCAAGCCGCGCGCGTGGGTCGCATACGACTGGCGCGTTGGCGAGACTTTCGATCCCAACCAGATCTCGGTCGGGCTTCCGCCGATTGTCGAGGGCGGCTTACCCCCGGTCGGCGCAAAAGGGGGCGCCGAAGCCAAGGTCACGGTGCTGCCTTCCAACAACGGAATACGCGTCGAGATCGAGGTTGATTCTCCGCTGCCCGGGATGCTGATCCTCGCCGATGCTTTCTATCCAGGCTGGCGGGCGACCGTGGATGGAGCGGAAACACCAATCTACCCAGTCGATGGTCTTTTCCGCGGGGTGACGGTCAGGGAAGGGAAGGAGCGGGTTGTCTTTCGGTACAATCCCTCATCAGTCAGGATTGGTTTTTGGATCAGTGCTTTGGCACTTGCGGCAACCCTGTTCGAGGCGCGCTACGTGTTACGTCAACGATTCGGTGACAGGCCTCCTGCGGCATAAGCCTAATCTTGCAGTGGAAGGCGCGAAGGTCGTGCAAATCAAGGGACCCACACGACATGAATGACTTCGACAACACATCCAAAAGGTAAGCGTCCTTTGGGTCCCTTAAGTCCCTTACGTCCTTGGCATTAGGACCAGTCCGTCGGGCTCCGGCCCCCGAATCCCGACTAAAGGTATCAGGCGGAAATGCCGAAATAAATGGTAGCGACGGATGAGATTTGACGAGGAGCAGTTTGTCTGAAAGGACACGCGTATGGGAACCAGCATTCTGAGCATCAATGCCACCACCGTTTCTGCCCAGCGTTACACGACGCAACAGCCTTTGATCCCGCGTGACACGCGCGTGGATCTGCCCACGGATATTCTCGACATCGGCAAGGGTCAACCGCTTACCGGCGACCAGTCCATGGCGATAGTGTTGGAACGGGCCATGGACAAGCTGCGTTCGGTTGTCACCGACGCCCGCGCGGCACTCGGCATTCCGGAAGGGACTCAGATCGACACCTCTCCGGAAGCGACCGCCAACCGGATCGCGGACTTCGCCTTGGGGGCGTTCGACAACTGGTTGAAGAACCACGCGGGATTGGCCGACGAGGATGCGCGGAAACAATTCGCGGGCTTCATCGGCGGCGCGATCCAGCAGGGCATCTCCGAGGCCCGAGGGATACTTAGTTCCCTCAATGCCCTTAACCCGGACGTCAACACGAACATCGACTCGACCTGGGACGTCATCCAAACGCGACTTAACGACTTTGTCGCCAATAAATAGCCACTCCAACTCTGATCCCTATACCCCGCAAACCGAAGCACCAAAACGCCCAAGCGCCTTTTGGGCCTATATGTCCTTTACGTCCCTTATGTCCCTTATGTCCCTGGCATTGGAATCATGCGAAATCGGTTGAAGCGCTCTTTCTTCTGTATTCTGAATTCTGAATTCTGTATACCCCATTCCGCATTCTCTTCTCCCGCTCGCTTGCAGACATGCGAGCTTTCACGGCATAATCGGGCCGTTGCGGGAACGAACAGGAAAGGGGATCTCCTATGAAAGGCGTTGTGCTGGCAGGCGGCTTGGGGTCGCGTCTTCGTCCACTCACTCGTGTTACCAACAAACATCTGCTTCCGGTGTATGACAAACCGATGGTCTTCTACCCGATCCAGACGCTCGTCGAGGCGGGAGTCACTGAGATCATGCTCGTTACCGGCGGGAACAACGCCGGGGATTTCCTGCGTCTCATCGGAAACGGCGAGGAGTTCGGTTTACGGGGCATGAACTACGCCTACCAGAAAAGCGAAGGCGGCATCGCCGATGCGCTTAAGCTCGCGCGTCATTTCGTGGGCGACGACAAGCTCGCCGTCATGCTCGGCGACAACTTCGTGCAAGGGAGCATTCGAAAGGCCGTCGAAGACTTCCAGCGGCAGCCGCACGGCGCGAAGATATTCCTCAAGGAAGTACCGAACCCGGAAGAGTTCGGCGTGGCGGTCCTCGAGGGCGACAAGGTGGTCAAGATCATCGAGAAGCCCAAGCAGCCCCCCTCGAACCTAGCCGTCATCGGCATCTACCTGTACGACAGCGAAGTCTTCGAGATCTGCGAGACCCTCGTGCCCAGCGACCGTGGCGAGCTCGAGATCACCGACGTCAACAACGAGTACATCCGCCGCGGCTCCATGACCTACGAGATCATCCAAGGCTGGTGGGCCGATTGCGGAAGCTTCGAAGCCCTCCTCAGGTCCAACCTCTTGGTCGCACGAGACCAAGGCGTGGACGTCTGAGAGGCTGGGGGAAGGGGGGTGCGCCATTTACACGCATTCGCTCGATACTTGCGCCGCTTGATTGAGGTGAACCATGTGGGAAATGAACGAAGTCACAGCCATCGAATACCGGAATGGATATGTCTATCATATTGCCTTTGACGACGGGCTCCAGGGCGATATGGACTTCTCCGAGTATCTCGGCAAAGGTCCAGTATTCGAGCCCCTGAAAGACATAGTGTTCTTTCGGAAAGCGCGAATAGAAGGGGGCACGATCTGTTGGCCAAACGGCGCGGACATAGCTCCCGAGACGCTCTATGATAGGATAGAAAGCGCCAACCGGCTGGTCCAGCCGACCCCGTTCGCGCGCGGCGGTTGAGCGTCGTCGGAAATTGGCTTCGGCAGCTAAACGGCTCGAAACTTTCTGGGGCTGCATCGGATGATAGACCGGTTGTGCCTCAAGAAACGCACAAATGAAACCACTGCCACAATCGCTCGCGCTCACTAACGGAAGGCGCCAACAACGGGAGCTTCGAGGCATTGTTGAGGTCCAACATCCTGGTCGCACGAGGCCAAGGCATGGAGACATGATTTCCCACTTTGTGCCTTCGTGTCTTTGTGTCTTCGTGTCTTTGTGGCAATTGATTTCTCTAGGTTCACAGGCTCCGAGAAACCGGCCATGAAATGCGAACTCTGGCGACGGTAGCCATTCGTTGCATTTGTATGTGAGACATGGTAGCCTCAGTGCATGGTTCAAGAGGTGGGAATCGCGGCGCCTGGGGTGGTCCATTATGTAGCCCAAAGGCGCGACGACGCATAGGACATGCCATTCGGAAAGTGGTTTGGTAGCAGTGCTCGTCGCACTTGTCTACGGTCGACCTTCTGTGACGGATAACACTCTTAACAACACAAGTCTGTACCTTGACCGGCTCCGAACAGCTTATTATCCCGGAATAACCGAGTGCTGCGGTGGCACCTTTGCTGAATGCGCATCCGTCTGCTTTGATAGCCAAGGGCACCAATGTGGAGTTCGCTTGAAGATTGATGGCGACTTCTCCTCGGAGTACTCTGTTATTTGGGAAAGCCCGACGTCTCGCGCAAAGTGTTGCTATGGCGACGAGGAGGAGGCCACTGAGTATGGTGCCTCCGGTGTGGCTATCCTACTTCTCGACATGGAAACCGGCTTAGTTGTGATTGAGCGGGCAAGAAAGGGCACTCGGTTCGATTACTGGCTTGGTACCAGGGAGTTTCGAGGGCCATATTTTCAAAGGAAAGCCCGACTTGAAGTGTCTGGAATTCGCCAAGGAAACGACAGCGAGTTCCGGTCACGAGTTAGGCAAAAAGAAGAACAGATCTCTGGATCTCCAGACAAAGCACTGCCAGCATATATTGTTGTTGTTGAGTTTGGCGCGCCAAGAGCGAGGGTGATGAAAAAATGCTCACAATAATGGAAAGCCATCACCACGCAATGGATCTCGCGGACCAGGCAGATAAGGTGCGAAGAGCAGGCAAACTCGAGGAGGCACACGGCCTTCTTCTCCAAGCGCTTGAATTCGAGAAGGCGGCAGCATGTAAGTTGGCAGACACATTTGAGATTGAGCCTACTCGCTCTGTTCTTTATCGCAGTTCAGCCTCACTTGCTCTGGAATGTAATGAGTTGCGTGAGGCAGAGCGGCTAATTGCTATGGGATTGTCTGGGAATCCTCCTGACAAGATCATGGAGGAACTCCGAGACCTTCTTGAACAAGTTCATTTTGAGCGACATCTTTCACTCAGAGGTGTTGTGCTCTCCCCTGACGAGTTCCAGTTGAGCATGTGGGGAGGAAGAGTGGGCCCGGGCATAATCCCAACGAAAGAGATAACTGATCGAATATCAGAAATCGAAGCGCTCGCTACTCGAACATTGGAGCGGAGGATGAATATGCCGTTCCGTCAGGGCATGAGGCCACCAAAGGAAGTAAGGGAAAGGCTTGAATTCTTCGTTAGTTCTGCAAGAGCGGCAAGCTATTCAATGACAATTCGTATCGGTGCCCCTCAGTCCGAGTTTGAGGGAATGGGCGGTGCTGAGGAAGTTGTGACGGAAATCATGGACTGCCTGGATCTGGCCGTCGGCGAGAAGACCACTGAATTGAGGGAGAGAATCGCGGACGCAGACTATTTTGAGAACTTCGTGCGGCTTACAAGAATGCTATCGCCAGACGGGCAGAGAGTGGAGCACGTAGGACTTACTGCCATAAGGCGTGCGGCGGAGAGAAGGGTCGTCTTACGCAAGAAAACAGAGCTGATCAAAGCCCAAGCGCAACCAGCAACGGAGGATCAGCAGGATGTTGTCGGTGTCTTGACGTTGACCGGTAATCTGCGATTCGCCGATTCTACAAGGAAGCGTGAAGGACTTATTGAGATCGTTGAAAGCTCTGGAGTCGTGCATAAGGTGGCCGCGCCCCTTGCAATGATGGCTGACATCGTTCGTCCCCTATATGAGTATGATGTTGTCGCCAAAGTGCGTCGGAGGAGAGGGAGGACATTCACTCTTGAAGATATTGATAGAATCGATGAGTAGCATGAATGGTAAACTCCAGTGAGGACGTTGGAGTATGGGATTCGTATACCCTGATTTCGACTGGTATACAGGCATAAGCAAAGCAGAGAGCGTGACTCCACGCTGCCCGTACGCTAACGTTCACAGATGCCCACGGTACTACAGTAGCCTCTATCTCTTGGGAGAGTCCCGCATCACTACAAGGATGAGACCCGAGAAGATCAAGGAGTTGGATGCCTTCTGGGAAAAGACGGACACCCTTCCCGTAGTGGCCGAGCACGACACGAGCATCATGGGCCCCGGCGACGAGTACTGCACTTTCTCAAGATTCTGCCCGGAGATCTCGTTTGATGTATTTGGGCTGTTCGCAGATCACTTGCATCGGTACTCGGATGAGATAGACATCGGCATAGCGCACACCCGATTGGAAAAGGAGGCTTACCCTAAAGACTGGCGCTGGCAATGGGAGCGCATCTCGCCTTTGCACTACCTGAAATGCCCGGTGTATTCCCAACTCATCAGTGCGCCGTCTATGAACACCGACGATAATGTTAAGAGGTGTCACACAGCTGAGCTGCTTGAGCTTAAGCCTGGATTCATGGGCATTAGGCTCAATCTGAAGGCGCTCCTCACCCGGCTGTCCGAATGGTGGTTATCGAAGCAGGCCAAGTGAAGCGTTGGAATTCGGAATCTGCGCCCGAACTTGTGCGAGAATTGACTGCAGGGTGACGCGCTATGACAGGCCCCGAGCCTGTCGTGTGGGTATGGCGAGAAGGAAGCAATCCAATGGCTCAGCAGAAATCGGAAGACGCCTGGCGCCGGGCGTGAAGCTCTTGCGTATGCTTCGGGGGCACATGGACTGGATCGGGCGTATCGCGTGGTCGCCGGACGGGGGGATGCTGGCGTCGACATCGGGGGACAAGACCATCCGGGTATGGAATGCCGAGACGGGCGAGTGCCTGCGCACGAAGGGCGTATGGGATAAAGAAATGCGGCTTGACAGACGCTGTATTGCTTTGCATTCGATCCGTAGATGATCACTGCTAACCACATGAGGCGACAGATGTCCAGAACAGTCACCCTACGGCTTTCCGACGAGACGTATCAGCAGTTCCGAACGCTCGCGGAGCGGGAGAACCGGCCGCTTTCGAATTTCATCGAGACGGCAGCCCTGGGCGATGGAATCTCCATAGGAAGTCAATGAATCTGGACCAGGTATGGTAGAATCGGGGGCGGAACGCCGAGGAAGGCGTTGGCGGACGAAGCCAAAGGCCTGACGGAGTTTAGGAACGTGCTTAACAGGAACGTTTGATGACGAATATCCTGGTGCGCATTAAACGCGCGGTGCTCGCGGGCCGTTACGCCTTCAGCGAGAAGGCGTTCATGGAAATGGATTCCGACCGCATTACGAAACAGGACGTTGTGGAGTCAATTCTGAACGCCGTAGCGATCTACAAGACGTTGCGTTCACGAAGCCCGTTTCGGTCTCACGCGCGGGAACGGTTGTACGTCATATAAAGTACGAACCTGGATGGATTGGCGATTTACACGAAAGGCAAGCTGGTAACGGCAGCAGGAAGGGATACCTACTATTTCCTGGTATCGTCGAAGCGGGCCTTATGACGGAGAGTATGAACATGAGCATTGATATAACCCATTGCCCGTCTTGCCGGAGCAGCAAGATCAAGAAAGTCCGGGGGCCGGTATCACACGTCTTCGAGGGTGAGACCTATACGGTAACAGGCGTCACCTACTATGCGTGTCCGGATTGCGGGGAGCGGGTTTACGACGGCGAGGCCGTGACCAAGATGCAAGCCGCATCGCCGGCGTTCCGCGGGGCCATGACCGCGCGCTAAGAAAAATCGGAAAGAACAAAAAGCACGGACAGTAACGAATGGCGCTAAGATAAGGGTTAAAACACTGGTAAGGAGTGGTTTGCATATCACTCGCTGCATGGTGCTTGTCTTCCGCGATCACCCGCCGTCCACGACCGAAACAGTGTTTGCGGGACGCGGCAAAGATGGCGTTTTCCAGGACCATACAGCAGATTTCTTCTGCTCTCCGTGGACAGGTGCATATCGATTGATTTGCAGTCGTTTCCGCCTTAACTTAGTGCCATTCGTGACAGTTACCATTTATTTGGCTGGTGGCGGGCGATTGAGGTTTCCGCAGAGAGGAACAGGGCATCATGAGAGAAGAACAGAGCATCATGAAGCCAATGGTGATCGTTCTTGCAGCACTTGGGGTGCTCATTCTATTCGTGTTGGCCTATAGTGTCATCTCGCTGCCGTTCACACCGCCCGCGCCGTCCTCGGACCTTGCCGTGGTTCCGGCGATCCCACTAGCCAGATATGATGGCCGTAGTCCAAGGCTGCCACCGGGAACGGAAGGCAAAGCCAGCCTCCCGGACTCACCGTTGCCCACTGGTTCATCTGCGGTTACTCCGCAGCCATCTAACGAACTACTCACCGTGGAATCGTTGGTGAAGGATTTCTACTCCCGCCATAAGAGCCTTCCTGGGAAGACGCCGGAGTACAAATATGGCGGGCTTCGAAAAGACCTGTATGAAATTGGTTACTCGGTGCTCAACGGGAGCGAATCACGTGACACGCTGCTCAAGCTTCTGAACCATCCGGATCAACAGGTCCGCATTACTGCGGTTGAGGCCCTGTGGGATGCGAGAATGGCTCTTGGGCCGGATGAGGGGGCGCGGGCGTTACATCGCTTGTGGGACCAGCTCGATGAGCAACAGATGGCCACCGCTGTCGCCGCATCCGTTGAGACTCTGATTCAGGCGACTCACGGGGGTACAAAGAGCAACGCTCCGCTGGTGTTAGGCTTGATGTTCGATCGCGCTCTTCCGGCCGTGCCCCACTTGATCTGGGCGTCCGACAATCACCCCTTGTCCCAGATGCGGATCACAACCATGTTCACGGCCCGGTTGATCGCGCCCAATTCCGACGCCACGTACGAGCTTCTCCAGCGTCGCACTGCGGATCCCGATGCCCTTGTACGGAGAATAGCGTGGCGGGACACCATTTATTCCTGGGTTGGATGGCCGAAAAACTAGATATAGATAGCAGGTAACAGGGGACAGAAGTGAATGGCACTAAGTTAAGGTGCGATCAATCACCATGTTGCCCATTAGCCCGCTTCAGCGGGCTCCTCTTTGCACCCTCCTTCAGGAGGGGTGAAAGCTATGATCCAAGTGCACGAGGGCGCTTCAGCGCCGCTTTTCGAAACGCTTCAGCAAATGCATCAGGCTAAAGCAGCTCGGGAAGCCACGCTGAAGCGCGCTGAAACCTGAGAGCAGTTCCAGTTCCACCCCGGTTGAAACCGGGTGCAAAGAGGAGCCTGCTGAAGCCAGGCTAATGAACGCCCAACGCCCTCGATCCTTATCCTATATCATTTTTTATTTGAATGCTGACAAACGTTGCTGCACCACCAAGCGAATAACCGAGGCAAAATCCCCTTTCGCCACTCCCATTTGTCCAACATCAACTAAAAGAGGGTATTAGTGCCATTCGGGACAGAAGTCAGAATGTTGCGCGAGTGCAGGTTAGGTTCACCGGGAGTTGCTTCGGCGATTAACCCGAGAGGTAACAGGCGCTCGCGCTGCAACACGCCTTCATTTTGACTTCTGTCTTCCGACTTCTGACTCCTGTCTTCTGACTCCTGACTCCTGAGTTCTGTCTTCTGACTTCCTTGCGCACAATCCTGTCATCCCTCACCTTCTCCGCCCCGTCCGACTCGTCCCACTTGATCCTGCCTCCCACAGCAATTATTGTGAGTTGCCAATCGAGGACTTGCTTCAAGCGGAGCCAGGAGGGAATCATGACGAACAAGACGACACGGCGCGGGTTTTTGTGCGCCGCATCCGCATGCACGTTGGCGTCAATCGCAGGGAGAGGAGTGACGGAAGAGATGAGACCGGCCGCGGGATCGGAGTTGGATTTTCCGCTCGTGGATTTCCACGTGCACTTGGACAACAGCACGATTGACAAAGTTCTCGCGCTTTCGACGGAACGCGGGGTCAAGTTCGGCATCGTCGAGCATGCGGGGACGAAGGAGAACGTATACCCGACCGTCCTGAGCAACGATGAGGAACTCCTCGCTTATGTGAAGATGCTCGAAGGCAAGCCGGTATACAAGGGCGTTCAGGCGGAATATTCCGATTGGGCGGGCTGCTTCTCGAAAAGCGCGTTGAACCAACTCGATTTCGTGCTCACGGACACGATGACCTTTCCCGGCAAAGACGGACGCCGCATGAAGCTCTGGGAGAAGGAGGCGGACATCGGCGAACCCAAGGAGTTCATGGATCGATTTGTCGACTGGCACCTCAAGATCCTTTCCGAGCCAATCGACATCCTCGCCAACGTGTCGTGGCTGCCCGCTCCGCTCTCGTCGGACTATGACGCATGGTGGACGGAAGCGCGAATGGCCAAGGTCATCGAGACCGCCGTAAAAAAGGGGATCGCCATCGAGATCAGCTCGAGCTTCAAATTGCCGAAGATGCCCTTCCTCAAAATGGCCAGGGCCGCCGGCGCGAAGTTTTGCTTCGGCTCAAACGGACGCTATCCGAACATGGGCAAGCTGGAATACAGCATTCAGATGGCAAAGGACCTCGGCTTGAAGCGCTCGGACATGTTTGTCCCCGCAAAGGGCCGTTGAACTACGAATCACACGAATCACACGAATGGATTGAAGAGGATGAGAGGGGGACTTTGTCGTACTGTGGATGGAATCAAGCCGGTTCATTGCACGGAGAAGACAACATCAACCTCGACGATGCCCCTCTGCGCTTCCTTGCGGAATCCAATTCGTTTCTGTTTGACATCGCCAATGCTTGGAAGCTCATCGATACGGATCGAACAGCCAGTGTCGGGCGTCAGCTTGGCTTGACCTCGTGCGCCCTGGATCACAATGCTTCCACCCTCGATCCGGCACGGAAGCGCGGTCTGCCATAAAAAGTCGACGGCATTTCCCTGCTCAAGCTCGTATTCATCGCGAATGGCCAGCCGCTCGGGCGACGGCGAATCGAACACTCGAACCCATTTCCGGTAATAGCCTGTCCAATCGGGCGTGACATCCAGCCGCGCATGGAATGACTTCTTGTTTCCGCTCGCTTTCGGGATGACGTTGAACTCGAGTTTCTCGACGGGCCGCGGACGCTCACCTTCAATAACCGGCACAAGCATGTTGTGCCATTCGCAGTGTTTCATCAACGCGTGCTGCGGATTGTCGTACTCGGCGATGCCCGGATCCATCGCGAACGCCTGTCCCGCGAATTCGATCACGAAACTGCCGGTATCCTCATGTTCATGATCATGAAACCAGTCGCCGCGATTGCCTCGCACGAACACCTTGATCGTCTGTTCGCCGATTTGTCGCGTCGACGCGCACAATCCGGTCTTCGGCAGCAGAATGAACGCCGGCCAAGCCGGAGTCTTCGGGGGCAACGCATCAATTATCTTCTGTTGATCAGACGGCAAATGGGTTGCGGGCTGCGCAGCAAGCTTGCGACGCAACATCGTTACCCAATTGCTGTCAGGCGCGATCGACACCAGCCAAGACAACAATCCCGTGCCCACACGTTTGCCCGAGTCTCCAATGGGAATCAGTTCGGAGTTGGGCAAGGTCGAGGCGATCACGGCCGCGTAGTTCCCGGTGCGTCTTATCCTCTTGGACATAACGTCCACAGGCCCCTCGCCGCGAGCGCGTGCACAAAGTTCCAACATCTCGTGTGCGCGCATGACGGTGCCGACGGAATACGTAGGCGGTTCAATGAACCCGCCATCGGGCATGATTATGCTGGCGAGCAGCGTCTCAAGATCTTGTCGCGCAATATCCGTGTAAGGCTTAACACGCGGCCACTCGCGCTCCATCACGAGGTATGCGCACAGCCGCCCGAATCCGAAGAAGGTCATCTGGTTGCTGCGATAGAGATAGTCGAACCGCCACGTGATCCCGTTCATTGGCCCGATGCCCTCTTCGGCCAAGCGGCGCAGCAGATACCGCTTGCCGGCATCCGTGAACATATCGCCCGCGAGGTCCATGATCTTCGCGATGTCCTCTGAGCAATAGCCGCGGCGGAACGAACGAAGCTCGAACGAGCTTCCCGGAAAGCTCTCCTCGAATCCGGTGTCCCACTTCTCCGACGCCGCAAGCGATAAGGCGCACCGCGCAGCGAGCCGAAGCAATGTTTTGTCCTTGAGGATCAGACCCAGCCTCGCGGCTGAAACGCCCTCTCCGATTCCGTACGTGTCCACGTCCGCATCGCGTGTACGCGCATCCGGTTCGTTCTTTCTCCCGCCGCTGTTGACGAATTCGTTAATCGCGCGTTCCGGCTCAATGCCGGGAAGCTCCATGAGCCGCTGTGTATACGGCGACGCGTCGCCGCCCTTCGCCAGCCCGCGCTGATGTTCGTCACGCGCTGCGGCGAGTTCTTCCTCCGTCATGAAGATGCCGTACACCGGCTTGAAGGATGGCTCGAACGACTCATCCTTAAGCTGCGCATCCCAGCGGATTCCCGACAAGTCGTACTGCGCGAGATAACGCGGTAGAAGCAGCGTGCTCTGAAGCCCGATCCACTTGAACCAACCGGCGGCAGGGCCGTCTGCGCCCGCGACGACCTCGATCGTGACGGTGTCCAGCCGGGCGGCTCCATCGAGATCCAGTCCATATTCGGCCGTTTCCTGGATGGAGAGCGGCGACACATACGACACTTCGCCCTTGTCCGTAGATGCAATTATCCGTACCAGCGCGCCGTTGGGAGCGGTCATCGCGAGCAGCAGCCGATCGTATCCGGAGCAGTCAACGCCGAACTCGCGGGACATGCGCAGTACCGGCTCATCCTCCGGACGCGATGTCCACTGAAACTGCACCGAAGCCCATGTCTGAGCCAACGTGAGCCCGTGACCACTGTCAGTGATGTGCCATTTGGGCAAGCCGCTCAAGTCGGGGTCCCAGAACGGCTCGATGATAGCTTCAGCTACGTTAATCGGCGTAGGCTTGAGAAGCGGAGTCTCTCCCCATGTGACAGTGGCGGCCAACGCGAAGAGAAGGCCGAAGACTGTAGGCTGCAAGCTGTAGGTCAAACATGATCCCTGTCGCGGGTTTGCAGGAGCAGCCGGATCGGATCGCATAATCGTCTCCCACATTCTTCTCGATGTTTACTTCTTGGACGTGTCCTGATCGGCGGTCAGGAATGTGTATTTCGTGGGCGCGCCCGGCTCCTTGTGCAATTCGAACGCGTCCACGCGCTCGCCTGCGACTGAGTATGCCTCATAGAGCAGGCGCGCGCCGTCGACCTCAATGACCTGGAACATCTGCGTATCGCCGCGCATCACGGCCATGAGTGGTTCGAACTTCGCATTCTTCTTATACATCTTTGCCCCGCTCATGGACACGGCGTAGATGGTTCCGTGCTCTTCCGGAGAAACGATTTTCCCCTCGCGGATCTTCTGCGTCCGACCGTAGTAATGATCGTGGCCCTGCAACACGAGGTCAACGTGATGCTTGTCATAGATGGGCATCAGCAGTGCCCGCAGTTCCTCGTTGTCGCGCTGACTCCCGACCGAGTATATCGGGTGATGATGAACGACGATCGTCCAGCGCGAGTCGGCGCCCTGCAGGACATCGTCAAGCCACGCCAATTCCGCTTCCTGGGCCTTGGCCGTCTTCGAATCGGCGGATTTGCCGTTCTCGATCAGGTTACTGTCCAACGAGATAATACGCGCGCCTTGATAGTCAACGTAGTATGCTTCCTCCGCAAGGAAGTCGATCCCCTTGGGGCCATTCAAGGGAAGAGCGAACTCGCCGCGCCAGATATCCGACACTGACGGCGCCCGCCCGGAACGGTGAACGTCATGGTTGCCCGGGCATGCGAGGGTTGGGATAAGTCGCGGAATGAAACCGAGACCGTACGACCATTCCTCCCACAGTCTGTCATTGAAACCGTCGTTGATGATGTCGCCGGCATAAAGAATGAAACGCGCATCAGGCGCGTCGCGGAATGCCGTGCGCACCGATCTGGACCATAACGAGGCAGGCGTCTGCACGTCGCCCAGGTAAATAAAGCGGAAAGGAGTGGGCTTGTCTGAGGCGGTGCGGAACACATTCCATTCGCTCCATGCGTGGCAATCGCCCACACGGTACGAGTAGTCGGCATCGGGGGAAAGCCCTTCGAAGTTGGCTGTATGGTGGTAGACGATCTTATCACCAATGTCGACGGCCTGAGTTTGGGCCTTCACGGTGACGGCCTTCGAGTCGAATTTCGGATCGGCGTCCATAGGCGCAACCTGTGCTTGAGGATCCTCGATCTTGTGCTCCGTCCGCCACGTGACGGCCTGTGTCGTCGCAGGATCCGCCGTCCATCCCAGAACGATGCGATCCGGTTTTCCATCTTCCGAAACCGGTTGGACAATTGGCTTGGCTTTGGCCGCATTAGCATCGACTTGCAGGAACAAGCTTGACAACAACAGCAAAATTGATAGAACAGCGGCGTATCTCGAACGAGTCTTCACGGTTTCCCTTTCTCTAGCGGCCGCGCGCCGGTTAGCCCTTGTGTTTGGGGTGGTCCGTTGCCGATGTGTGCGTATGGCCGTTGCCCATTGCATGCATTCGGTTGTGAAGCGTGCGATACGCCGATGTCAGTGCAAGGCGCATGCGTTTGTACGCGGCGGTGTCGGGGCGGGTCCCGATCGCGTCGAGATACACCATGGCCCCCTCGATCTGCTCGAGTATCGTCAGTGCGTCAGCGGCGGCATGGAATTGTGAGCCCTCGACGGATACCGTCACCGGCGATGAATGCGCTGCGATCCACTCGGGCCTGCCCTCGTATTGCCCGCGCACCAGCAACGCCAACCAGGAACTCTTGTCGACCTTCACGCGCCAGTAGCCTTCATCGGCGTCAGGTTTGACCTCGCGGCTTTCCCGAATCTCGCCGTTCACGACTAACTCGACCCTTGTCATCGGAATCGTGACGCTCGCCAGCTTGTAACCGACGTTCAAAGTACCGCCGGTCCGTGTGAGCGATATCGAGTTGCCGGGCGCTTTGCCCTCGACGTCGAATTCCATTAGCGGACCGAAGGTCACAAAGGTGTTGCCGGAACGTATCGCTTCTTTCCACGCTTCGTAATCGAATGGCTGTCCTTCCGCGAGATGCGCGTAAGTCCGTATCGCACCCAACAACATGGAGGCGGCCATTTTATCGGTGCCGGCGACCGCCGGGACGAAGAAACCGCAGTTTAGATAACGGTACCAGTCGGAGAGCGAATAGGGGTTGATCCCGCCGAGGTGGAATCCGGACGAGGTCATCTCGATGCCGTCTACGGCGCGCTCGACAATTACGGCGGCGTTCTCTGCTCGCGGCTGCGGGAAGTGCGGTATGACAACGACCCCGCCATGATCGCGGCACAAGCGCGCCCACTCGAGCAACAGGATCTCGACGGGATCTCCCAGCGCGGATTCGTCCGGGCCGCCCACGGTCATCGGGGCGATGATGTCGCCGTTGTATCCGAGCAGCGATATATGCCCCATCACGTGCTGGCGATTTTCTGTGCCGACGCGCACGAGCCACTCACCATCGCCGCCGGCTTCCTTCGATCCGAACGTGGTCTTCCCATCGAAGTCGCCGACGTTCGTCATCAGCTCTCCCCACTGGCTCGCAAGGAGATTCACAACGTTCACGCCTTCCGCCGCCCCCTCGAGTCTTGCCGTCGCGGGCGACAGGAAATGGACGTGCGTATCCGCCGTCACCCAGCCCCGTTCGCGCCACGACAGTACCTTCTCGATGGGAATGACGATCTCTTCGGTGCGGCCCGACACATTGAAAACCTTTCGCACGGGGCGTATCTCGAAACCTTTCGTGATCTCGACAAAAACTGATCCGGCCGGCAGGTTGATCACGGTCTCGCCGGGGATGTATGCGCAAAGATGCCCTTGCTCGCCCACATAGTCTGCGCTGTAGTCCTCGAACCAGTGCGGATTCGGGATGCGATGGCGGTCGACAGGAGCAAGATACTCACCGGCGTTCCCATGGACGTGCAGCTTCACCGGTACGGCCTTACCACTGCCCTGCTCGACGACGCGCAGGCGAACGCGCTGTCTGGCGGGTTCAACCGGAGCAATGGACCCAATGCGGGCGCCCGTGGCCAGCTTTGACACGGGCACGGTCTTTCCGCCTTCGAGATGGAACCGGGCCTCGGGATGCGCCGTGTACTCGACGAGCACTTCATTGGAAGAGACCGCGGGAGGTTGACCCGCAAGGGCGTCTTTCCATGCCTTGTTCGAGTAGACCTTTCTTGGCTCTGCGGAGATGACCTGCCCAAGGTCGAGTTGGATATGTTTGAACAGGCCACGATCATCGAGCGTCGGGTCAAATTCAACTCCTCTGTTAAGGTGCAGCACAGCCTTTTGCCGGGTTTCCCATCGCAACGGATTGGAGGTCGCTTTGCCGGTCGAGATGGCCGCTATTAACGTCTTGCTCGTCTTCGGTTCGACACGAACCGCGACAAGCGCCTTCTCCGGATGCGGATTCTCCCAGGGCCAGACCCAGTAGACCCACGGGACAAGGTCGGGTTGGCCCACGCGGGTCTGCGTCCAGCCCCACGGCGCCCTCTCGCGCGGCTGTTCCGTAAGCGTGCGGATCGGATGGGGCTTGCAGTGAGCCGCTGCCTCAAAACAATGCTCGCCCCAGTGTCGCCAGAACATCCCGATCTGAAACCGCCAGCGGATGTGGACCCGTTCTTCCGTGCCATCGGCGTAACAGAAAACATAATCGGCGACATGAACGCCCAGTTGCATGTTGCCGCGCGTGGGGGAGAGGAAACCGTCCTTGTTCGCCGCCTGGTCTTCGTGATCCGTCGTGTGGAGGAACACCAGCCACGGCGCTTTGACGCGCTCGAGCGGAATCACGACGGGTTTGTCGATCGCGAGGGCGGCCCGGCCTAAGTGGAACGGCATCCCCCGGCAGATGCACGAGCCGCGCGGCGCGTTGGCACTCTCCTTCCGCATCATGTCGGACAACACACCGGTCCGCGGCAAACCGGAAACAGGGATGTTTCCTTTCAGTGTCAACGACGTGAACAGCGGTGAACTTGGACCATCCTTAGATGAAGTCATGTCGGTATCCTCGTCCTAAGAGCGACGTTTCTTGTTGCGTTTCCGGAGCTTGGGCGCTTCCGGGGGCGAAGCGATAAGCGGCGTTGGAGTCACCGGCAGCGGAGCGGGCTCCGCGACAGCCGCCGTGAATAGCATGTATGCGACGATAACAAACAAAACCCACGCCATCGAGAACGAGAATGCCAAGTCCAACTGTAGCGACCTGTTGGTATAGAAGAGAACAACGGAAGACATGAACATACCCACAAGTCCGATCAGGCGCTGGACATTGTCTCGCTTTGGCAAAAACAGAAACAGCGCGGCAATTAACATGACGTGGTAGTAGAAGGTCGGCGCGGTCAAGAAGTAGGCCGGGACATAGCCTAGCGGAATGGTTTCGTAGTCCTCGAGGTTCTTAACCAGGTAAAGGACCGCCAGCAGCACGGCGCCCCGGATCGCCCACCATAATAGCCTCCAATCTTGAAGCTTCTGCCGGGCCTGGTCGCGGTACGCCGACCACCCGCCCTGAGGAAAATCATATGCCATCAGGAAGATGTTCCGGAATCCGACGCGCGGCGGCGCAAGGTGGTTGTTGTGGAGCGAGATCTTCTTTGAATATTCGGCCCAGTGCTGCGCACCGCCGTCCGACCAGATTGAAAGCGATATCAGGATCACGCAGACCACGCCGAACGTGATGAAGAACGCCAGGTAGTTCCGATTGAGCTTTCGGGTCCGCACGAGGTCCCAAAGAAACTTTCCTCCTAAGCCGAAGGCAAATACAAGTGGGAATATGCGGGCCATCCCCGCATAGCCCATCAAGGCCCCGGCGGTCTTATACCGCGCCTTCTTGATCAAGCAAGTGCTCATCACGAGCATAGTCACCCAGTCCAGACGGAGGAAGCCGCCCCGGATGTGCGTGAAGCTCATGCAGAAACAGGTGCAGAAGAAGATGAGCGCCAATAGGCCGTTGCGCCAGCCGAACGCCCACGCCGCCAGCACGGTCATGACCGCGATCAGCACCAGGTCGAGACTAACAAGGAAGCCCATTCCGAAAGGACTGCTCGTGGGAATTCCGTTCGTAATCTCGCGGGCAACCATGTTCCAGATGGGTGTTGCGTTGTAGCCCATATCTTGGACGACGGTCCTCCAGCGCGAACCGGGTAAGATTGACGCAAAGTATGGGCAGTCCTGTTTGAACTGCTCCCAACGTTCAGGCGTAAACCGGGCCTTGTACTTGTCGGCGTCGCGGATGATCTCTTTCCCGCTCTGAAATGCGTAGTCGTCCATGCGCCGTACGGCTGTCAAGCGAGGCTCCTTCGGCTTGTTCATCAGTTCCCAGTCGGCCACCACCGTGGACTGGTATAGGTACAAGCAGCCGACCTCGCGCGAGTATTTCGACCCAAGATAGTAGTGATACATATCATGGGCGTTCATGAACGACCGGAACTTGGGATACTGTCCGAAATCAAAGTATGCCCCCACTGAGATGACCGAGAGGACAATAAGCGCGAGATCGAGAGGCCAGCGGCCCCGCGTGTCGTTGAAACGCTGATGCAGCCAGTAGCCAACGGCCAGAAGAACCGTTAGACATATTAGGACGGCCTTAATCACGCGCAATGCTGTAAGCATTTCGGCGGGGTTCAGCGACAAGGTACGATCCCTCTTCTACACGGCTATTCGGATGGTAAATCGTGAAAGAGAACAAGTCAAACGTCTCGAACGGTTTCCTGCCAGGACAGTCTGCCGCACGCCTTTGGGGATCGCCCAAGCCTGAAGCCGATGAGTTAGGAGGATCTTGATTTCGGAATACGAAGCGAAGCCAGACTTGAGGAAATTCCGCGCTTCCCCGCGAGTGCCATCGAGCTGCACAACAGAAGCATAAGCAGCTTGTCACCTGCATGACCATTGCCATCCGGCGAACCCGTGCCGGGACCAGAGGTGGTTCCGCCGAAACAGCCGCCCTCGCCTTCACCTTCGCCCTCACCCTCGCCTTCGCCTTCCCCTTCCCCTTCGCCCTCACCCTCGCCTTCGCCTTCCCCTTCCCCTTCACCTTCGCCTTCACCCTCGCCTTCGCCCTCACCCTCGCCTTCGCCCTCGCCTTCGCCCTCGCCCTCGCCCTCGCCCTCGCCTTCGCCCTCGCCTTCGCCCTCGCCTTCGCCTTCCCCTTCGCCCTCGCCTTCACCCTCACCTTCGCCCTCGCCTTCACCCTCACCTTCGCCCTCGCCGGAGCAGGCAGAGTTCTCATCCCGGACGAGCACTTCCCTGTTTTCCAACGCGGGGATCTGGTAGAGACATGTGTTTTCACTCAATGGATTGGACGAGACATCCACTGTCGGCAAATGTTCAGGGTGATCGCCGCTGATCGCAAAGGCCAATCTCGGCAAGATCATGTCGAAAGGCGAGTCCGTCTTGCGCGAATAGGTTACGTTCGGATCGAGCAATGCGGCGATATCGGCAATTTGGTTCTCGGACAAGTTGAGATAACCCAAGTAGGAAAATTGGAGGTTCGCCAAATCGGTAATGTCTGCGATCTGATTTCGGGAGAGGTCGAGATACGGCATCGCCGTCCACACGTATGGGTTCGGAAGCTCGACAAGCGGATGTATGTCCCCGATCTGGTTTCCGGGAAGACTCAAAGATTGCAGCGCCAAGAAGCTGCCGAGAGGCACAAGATCGCTCACCTCGGTGTTCTCGATCCGGAGATGCTTGAGCGTGGTGAAAGCGGCCAGCGCGCCAATGTCACTGAATCCGCTTCCCTCGATGGCCAGTCCAAACAGGTTGAACCCGTTCAGGTCGGCGACGCCGCTCATCTGATTCGTCGAAATCCCGAGGTACTGAACGGTGTCCTTCAGCGCGTCGAGAACCGACGCGAGGTTTCCGGTCGGGTTCCCTTCGATATCGATTCCGTGCAGAGAGGCAAGTGAGGCCAGAGGCGTCGCGTCCGAGATCCCGTTGTGTGAAACGTCCAGCCGGCCGGGGTACGTCCAGTCGCGTAGGGGCTCGATGCTCACGATCTCGTTGTGAGAGAGATCCAGCAACGGCGAATCATTGAAACCTTCGAGGACTACGCCAGGGATCTGGGAGACATCCGTCAACAAGTTGTGAGAAAGGTCCAGGATGGCCAACCCGCCGCGTACTTCAAGATCGCCGACGCCCGTCAAGTCGCCAACTTGATTGTGCGACAGATCCAGGATGGCGTAACCCAGATCGATGCTGATCACGCTCATTCCGTGAAGTTGCGAAATGGAAGTGATGTTATTGAACGAAAGGTCGACCAGCGCACGGGTCCCGGTGATGTCCACCTCGGAGAGACCCGAGACATCCTGGATCTGGTTGTGCGACAACATGAGATATTCCCTGCCGGAGAAGCCCGCGAGTGAGCCGATCCCCGAGATCTGATTGTAGGAGGCGTCCAAACGCACGAGGCGCGGCATGTCTACAAGCGGACTGATGTCTGCAACGTGGTTGTGCGCCACGCTGAGCCGGTACAGCAGAGGAAGGCCGGCAAGTCCGCTCACGTCGGAGATGTCGTTATACGCGAGAAACAGATAATTCAAGCCGGAAAACCCCGCGAACTGCGCCGTATCCTGAATTGTGTTATGCGTGAGGTCCAATTCCCGGAGCGATGAGAGTGTTGCCAACGGGGCTGCGTTCTGAATTGAATTGTAGGAGAGGTCCAAGGAGAAGAGGTTTGTGAGGCCCGCCAAAGGCGAGCAGTCAACTATGTGGTTGTGACTCAGTATCAGGTCTGTGATAGTCTCGAGTCCCCTCAACGGCCCCAGGTTCGTGATGGCGTTCCCGGCAAATTCCACGCGATGCAGTTGCGTGCAGTATTCCAGGCCGGTCAGATCCGTGATGCCGCTCGTGCTGCCGTTCAGCGTTGTCAGTCCGGCGAGGTCGGTGTCCAGGATGTCGCCGCTGGGCTTCCCGATGGCGGCGCGGATCAGCGTCTCCAGATTCGGATCGGGAAAATGGACCACCGTCGCCGCCCACCCGCTTGACGCCACACCGAGGATGACGCAAAGAAGAAACAGACGACAACTCCCGAGCTTGCCTGGATTCATCTCGCACTCCTGTCCATTCGCGAACGGCGTTCCATCATGGGACTCCGTTGCGCTACGATTCAGGGAAATGTGCTCGCGCCATCGAGACGAGGCGCTTCCCCATCAAACGAAATAATTATACCAAACTCCGGCCATGGGCGCCTGTACGAAAGGGCCTAATCGCGAACGCCACAGATTTCAGCTTGCCGCTCTGCACGTACGCGGGGAAATAGAGGGAAACAGGCGACACCATGCAATGGCACTAAGGAGCCGCGCAAGAATAACATGACGAGTCTGGCATTGGCCGCAGTAGCGCGACGTTTCCAACGTCGCGCTACCGTGGATAATCTGCCGAGTTATTTTCGCGCGGCGCCTAAGTTAAGGTGCGATCAACCTATAAACGGCAGTAGGAGTCAGAAGACCGAAGTCAGGAGTCAGAAGAAGAACAAGTTACAAAAAGGGCGCGCTTCACCATTTGGGTAAATCACCCATACCCTTCACGACCAACATAATCCACGCTCTCGTAACATTCTGACCCCTGTCTCCTGACTGCCTTATCTAGGATCAATCAGCATGTTGCCCATTAGCCCGCTTCAGCCGGCTTCTCTTTGCACCCTCCTTCAGGAGGGGTGGAAGTGATGAGCCATGCGCAGGAGGGCGCTTCAGCGTCGCTTCTCGAAACGCTTCAGCAAATGCATCGGGCTAAAGCGGATCGAAAAGCCACGCTGAAGCGCGCTACCTGAGAGCAGCACCAGCCCACCCCGGTTGAAAC
>Ga0315279_10003692_pt1 | contig 21054 bp, 21 predicted proteins | sample YL17G06_20_MG_FD_203694 | JGI IMG/M metagenome (GOLD analysis project Ga0315279, IMG submission 203694) | Sediment microbial communities from Yellowstone Lake, YNP, Wyoming, USA - YL17G06_20 | ecosystem: Environmental > Aquatic > Freshwater > Lake > Sediment | place: USA: Wyoming | collected... | reverse complement strand
TCATTAACAAAACCCTTACATTACAGGGTGATGGCGTTACTACAATTATCAAACCTACCCAGACAACTGCAAACAACTTCAAACTCTTCAACAGAAAGGCCGGCGGAAGTATAAATACAGCCCCAATCATTGCTGTAACCAGCGCTGGCGATATTAATGTAAACGTAAGAAGGTTGAAAGTTGACGGGTCGTCCATAAGCTCCTTGCCTGTGGGCGCGAATATGTTGGGGGGAATTCTCTACAGGGCTAGCAGCGGTATGATTGATTCTGTTCGAGTGGAGGATATCGCAATTGCCGATGGCAATGGTATTTATTTGACATCGCTCGGCAACACGGTTTCTGTGGAGGTGAAAGATTCTTTTGTATCAGATTACCTGAAGAATGGCATTACCGCAAACTTTGCCGGCATGACTGCAAACATCCACGACAACAAAGTCATCGGTGCTGGACCGAGGAACGATATTGCTGCTAATGGCATACAGATTGGATTCGGTGCTGCGGGCACGATAAGCAAAAATACTGTCACAGATAATTATTGGACTGGCACTTATGGAGGCAGCAACGATCCTGCAACAGATCCTAATGCAGACGGCGCGACTGGCATACTGCTCTATCATCCCGGCAGCTCGGTTGAAGTTAAAAACAATAACATAACCGGCAATCAGTTTGGCGTATGGTCGGTAGGCGCTGTGAACGTGAACATTCACGACAACACAATAACAGGCTCCTCCGGAACTGGAATTGCAATATGGGATTCTGATATGTGGACAGACGATTTTGGGCTGACTGAAGTGGGGACTGTGGGAGCAATAACTAGTAACATAATCACTTCACACGATTATGGGATCATGGTTAAAGACTACACTGCTGGCGGGGTTGTTCCTAACGTTGCAGCACATAACAACAAAATAACTGGCAGTTCTAATTATGCAGCTTGGAGCAATATCGCCTTTGATGCAGAAAATAATTGGTGGGGAGGAGCAAACGGGCCTTATGATGCGACGGGCAGCGTAGAAGTTCCGCCGTGCACAGACAGCCCGGCAAATGAAAAGAATACAAATGGCTTGGCCACGAGCAGTGTAAGCGATAACGTGGATTATTGCCCGTGGTTGCAGCTTCAAGTGACCATGGCTTCGCCTGAGCCTATAGCATACGATACAAATGGCATAATGTTTACTGTTTCTACAAACATTGTCGCAGATGTAATCGAATATTCTTTGGATTCACAAGATGGGAGTTATAGAAAATTATGCGCGCACTGTGATTTTTACAACGTAAATAAGAATTTCTTGGATGGCAATCACACGTTAACAGTGCGGGCTAAGCTTGGAAGCGAAATAGCTACTGACGGGCCTGTCAGCTTTTCTGTGGACAGCGACAAGCCAAAAATAATAAAAATCCTGCCTGAAGACGGAGATGTGGTGTCGACAACCTTCTATATAAAATATACTGAGAAAAATCTGGTCGGTGTTTTCCTGTGGTGGAACGAATCGGGCCCAGGAGTATATACTAAGGCACCTTTGAGCGGATGTTTGCCCGGAAAAAACAAAGAATGCAGCCTAGATCTCAATCTTGGCTCATACGACGGAAAGAGTATAAGCTTTTATTTTGAAATAAACGACTCAGCCAACACGGTCAAGTCCCCTGTCAGGACCATAAAGATTGACAATACTAACCCGGTTGTCACGATAACTTCTCCGGAAAACAAGTCCTACTCTTACAGAAGAATAGACCTTGCAGCAACTGTAACCGAGACTGTTGAAAAGTTGGAGTATTCGCTTGACGGAGGCAGCTTCAAAAAATTGTGCAAAGATTGCAATGGCGACAGCATGAGCAAGACATTTTCCAACGGCCAGCACATATTAACCGTAAGGGCTACTGATTATGCAGGGAATGTTGGCGAATCTACGAGGCAGTTTTATGTTGATGACAAGGCGCCAAAGGTCACTATCAACTCTCCGAAAGCAAAGACGTACAAAACAGACACGATCGTGGTTGACATAGGCGTGAACGAAAAAGTCAAACTGGAATATTCTGACAACGGCGTAACTTTCGAAGAACTGTGCAACGATTGCAACAGCTATCTTGCTGTAAAAACTTTCAGTCCTGATGCGTATACATTGCAAGTAAGGGCTACTGACAAAGTGGGTAACGTGGGCACCAAGTCTGTTGCGTTCAAAATACAATTATTACTATAATTATAACTTGTTCTATATACTGACACCAAAAGCGCCGAAGAACCTTTTCATCTTGTTGTAGGTGCTTAAAAATTCCAAACCTTTCTGCGTCAGCACGTAAAAAGACTGGCCGCCATCGTCAACCCTTTTTATGAATCCCTCACCGACCAAGGACCCGAGGTATTTTTTCAGCCTGTCATGCGACAGGTTTGCTCCGTAAAGTATGTGGGTAGGTTTGGACTTGCCACCATTTTTCTGTATGGTGTGCAGGATGTCGTGCAGTATGCTCACCTTAGACCTTCTTTCCATCACTCCCACTCACCCGGATAAGCATTGTTAAAAGCGAAGCGAAGCCGACTGCAAGCAACGAGTTCGCTGCAAGGTAGATTGTCGGATCGAAAGATGCAAACAGCAGGCACGCATGGAAGCTTACAACCGACACGAACGCGAACATCACGAGGAAATTGTCGAGATTCCTGTTGCTGAAAAAGTTGGCAACATTCTTCGCAGCAACATATGCAAGTATAAGGATGGATGTTACATGAAAGCTTGTAAAGTTCAAATACCACAAAGGCACGTAGAGCACGAGCATCTTTTTCCCGATTATTTTTTCCAAGTCCTTCGGCAGGTACATTGCTAGAATAGAGACGTATGCTACGATAGATGATATGTAGTATAAGTTGAAGCCAAAGCTGTTGACAAGGCTGAGGTCGCCAAGGTTAAGGTTGAGCTTGAAGTACGGCTTGTAGAGATATGTGTAAAGGCTTGTGAATGCCAAGGCAGAAAATGCAAAAGTCAGGAAGAGGAAACTGAACATGAGCGCTACAGTTTTCTTGTCCTTGCCCATCTTGAAAAACTTGTATGAGAAAAATGTTACGAGCAGGCTTATCAATGCCGAGGCTGCGTACACTACAGCACTATAACTGTAAAACCAGACCGGTATCAAAAACGGTTCTGATATTAATTCTATCCCCATTGTTGCTGCAGGCATGAAGACCAATATAACGATGGACAATAACTTTTAAATAACTATCTAAAAATTCCTCAAAATCGCATGTATGATGCGTACATACGAATCCTTCCCAAGCGGTATATATGGTCGGAATCAATTACTGATTACCGGATAAGACAAAATTCGGGATTTCGTCTCCCGAGTTTTTTTATTTTTTCATTATGCTTTTGTGATTGAAATGAAAATGAAACTGCAGTACGAGTGGGGTGGTGGCAGCGCTACTGATATGCATAATATGCATAAGAAGCAGGCTGTCAATGCAGTGAACGAGATAACATGCATGCTGGCGGGCGGTTGCAGGACGAAGCGCCTGAAATCGAAAATGAAGCGGCTGGGCTCCCTGAATGTTTCTATGTTATGACAAAGAAATTATTTTTCTACGGGGTAGTAAATTTGTGCACGAAAATTAGTAAAAATTTCAAATCAGGCTTAAATTCTTTTAATCTGATAGACTTTACTATGATTAAGAGAATGCTGCTGGCATCGGCGTTTTTTGTCTTTGCCGTATCGGTGCTTTGCGTTTCCTTTGCCATGTCCTCTGACCCGACAGAGATAATAGGTCCGAAGATAAACGCTGGCACTGGCATAAGGCCGCGCTGCGGGAATAATGTAACGTCGTGCGGCGACCCTGGCAGTTGCGTTGATCTGACAGGAATGGTCTATTGCGTCAGGGGAAGGGTTGTGAGAAGCAAGTGCCTGTCAAACAATGTAAAGAACGAAACCTTGACAACCTCCTGCAACGGCGGCGAATTCAAAATAAGGATCAAGAACACAATAGGAGGAAGCGGTTCTGCAAACGTCACAATATATTCTGCAGGTTCGTCAAGCATAATAGGGAGGTCGTCCATAACCGGCGAGGGCAACATAAACTCTCTGGATGACATCGTCGACATGGAGTTTGATTTGAACAGCTCCCAATTCAACTTTCTCATGAAAAACGTTGATTTGAAAATCCTTAACACGAACCGCGATTTTGTCATGGAGAGGCTTAGTGCAGTTGTTCCTGGGGCAGTGGTTTTCAAGGCGCTTTATGTCGAGCTGCCGAACAACTTCGCATACTCGTCAATAATTTTGAAGATAAAATATTCAGACGTGACGATAAGCGAGAGCAACATCACGCTCTACAAGTGCAGCAGCTTCAACGTCACATCCGGAACGTGCAACAGCGCTTGGCAGAAAATAAATTTGGTCAAGGACAGCACAAGAAAGTTGGCTATTGCTGAGGTCAACAGTTTTTCTGCATATGCGCTCGGAGACTCGGGCGGAGTGACTACAACAACCACCACGACAATTCCGAACTCCACAACCACAACCACCACAACCGTTCCCAACTCCACAACCACCACAACCACAGTATCGACAACCACCACAACCGTTTACCAATCAGACGGCAGCGGTTCGCAGTACAGCACAAGCTCGATAATTGAGGAGACGGATTATTCTGATCAAACCGATTCGGATTTGGGACTTGATGCTACAGACGAAAGCGCTGAGACAAACAACCAAACAACGAATGGCGAGCAGCAAAAAAGTGCAAACCCGCTGACTGCGCTCATGTCCATGCCAGGCAACTACGCATTTGTCATCCCTGTCGTGGCAGTCGTGACAGGCGGGTTGCTGTTCGGCCTGTCCAAACAGGGCGCTGGCAAATACAACAAGTTTTATTACAGAGGACCGGCCAAGCTCACAAAAAAATCTATTAAACACAGCAAAACCAGGAAGAAAACATCAGACATTGTTCTGAATCTGTAGAATTTCCTATTCCATGGTAATTTTTTTCATGCAGCTGCCCATAAGATTACTATTATTTAGTAATAACTTGAAAGAGACTTTAAATCTTTTAAATCGAAAAAATATTCACTCGGTGATGCGATGAACAGAAAAATAATCTTTAGTATAGCGTCGATTGTCTTGCTTTTGAATATACTTTTTATTAATTTGGCAAGCGCGAACCTCGTGGTCGACCCGGCCAAGCTCGGAATACTCAGGCTGCAACTTTTTCCCCTATCACCGGCAGTCGCAATAAGGGAATTCAGGATAGGCAACACTTATGACGTGCCCATGAGGATTGAGATGACGGCAGTTGAAGACATGGAAAATCTGATCACCATATCCGAGGCAAACTTCACGCTGCAGCCGAAAGAAAACAAGACAGTCGAATACACTGTCACAATAAACGAGCCAGGTTACTACAGCGGCGGGATTCTTGTAAAAGCCACGGCAGGAAGCATGAGCACATTTGGTTACAAAGCTGACTTGGCAGTGTTCGTCAGCAGGAGCAACTTGGAGCCGTACATTTACGCCGCAATAGCAGCTGTCGTTCTAGCAATCGCTCTGGCTTTCATACTGATTTTTAGGAAATCAATGAGAAAAAAAACAAAAAAAGGTAGGAAAATGAGATATGAAAAAGTTTTCGCTACATTTTTTTTCTTAGCCTTGTTCTCGCTACTGTTCACATCTGATGCTTTCGCACTGACTGCTGCGCTTGTTGTGAAGGACGCAAAAAGTTTGTCGGAGCTGCACGAGAGGAGAATAGAGCTTGTCCTGAAGGAAATGGGTTTTGACATAACGCTCGTTGATAAAGATGTCACAGTCGACTACAATAATTTCGACCTTATAGTCGTTGCAGGCAGGCCAATGATAGCTGAAAGATACCAGCTGGACAGCTTTGTCGCGAACATTCCAGTGAACGATGTGCCGACAATAGGAATTGACTACGCTTATCTAGTTGACTGGGACTGGGCCAAGTCGCCAGGCATAAGCTCTTACGTCAGCAGCAAGCGGCAGGATGTTTACATAACAAAGGAAAACGCACTGACATGGAGATTTTTCTTGGGTGAGAGAGTCTATGTCCATCTGATACAAGGTTACAACATCATCGACATACTCGACGGCTACACGAACCTGCAATCCGTTGCAAGCGCGTCTCAAAACGAGGAATTGGGTGTGATACGCTACGGCCTGCCTGGCACAACATTATACGATGGTAAAAAAATAAGCAACGATTCTGCAGTAGTGTTTTTCGGAATAACTTACCCTGTCTACTGGACAAGCGAGGCAGAGCAGCTCTTCAAAAACGCTGTTGACTGGCTGACCAAAGACAGAGATGGAGACGGACTGAAGGACTACATGGACAACTGCTACAACACACCGAATGCAGACCAGAAGGACGCTGACAAGGACGGCATGGGTGATGCATGCGATCCTATCTTCGACTATCCGAAAGAAGTTAGTAGAGATGTTGACAGCGACGGGAAGATGGAAGTGGCGACTGATGCTAACGACATTTATGCAGACGGTTACGAGGTTTACAGCGACCCGAACTCCAACACTAAAACAATTACGCTTGACGGTGATTCTGATGGCATGCACGACTACCTCATCGACATAGCTAAAAACGGAACTTATGAAAAATATTGGGATCCCGACGATGATACTCTGACAAATGTCGCATACAGCGGAAGTAACATGGTATTGATTGACACCAACGGCGACGGCGCCTTCGACATCTCTTTCAACTTGGCAACAGGCCTGGCAAGTTATTTGGACCAGGTCGCACCGTCAGTCGGAGCAATAACAATAACTCCGTCGTGGGGCAGCAGCACGTGGTACAAGTTCAACATCTCCGCAGCAGTGTCAGACAACACCGGCATCAACCCTTCATCGTGCCAGTATACGATAGATGGAACAAACTGGCTCACTGCAGACTACTCAGCAGGCAAGTGCTACAAAAATAATGTGCAGTCAAGTATTGGAAACACACTTACGATAAACGTGCGCGTCAAGGATGTTGCAGGCAGTACTGGTGTAGGCACAACCATCAGCAAAACAGTTGCGAAAAGGCCGCTGACTGTTACAGTTACGCTTGACAAATCGACGTACAGCGCCGGGGAAGTTGTCAATGCCAGCGGTTATGTTAGTTATTCAGACAGCGGCGAGAAGCTGCCAAGCATCAACATCAATTATTCCGTTGCATCCGTTGCAGGCAACGCACAGGCAGACACTACAAGTTACTACGCGTTCAGCTTCACAGCTCCATCATCAGGCAGCTACACGCTTGCTGTAACGGCAGAAAACAGTTATTCGTCAGGCAGCGGCACTGCATCTTTCACTATTCCGAGCGCGCAGTCGAGCAGCAACGGGTCTAATGCCGGAATAATCGACATCATCATGCCTTCCAGAATAACAGCCGAAGCCTCTTCCTCTGCATCGTTTGAAGTGACGATAAAAAACGTGGGGACAGCCACGCTGCACAGCGTGAAGGTAAAAGCGGACGGCATGCCTTCCTCAGTCGAGCCGAATGACATTTATGACATTGACCCAGATGACTCGCAAGTTTTCACAGTCACGCTCGATGCGCCGAGCACTCCAGGCGAATACATAATAAAAATCACAGCACTCAGCATGGAATACAATCCGATAAAATATCTCAGCGTTGTTGTGACAGAAAAGCCGATGCCTAAGCTGAATGCCATTGGCATAACAGTCCCACAGCTCGAGGAAGGCAAGCCCGCGGAGATTGTTTTAACGATAGAAAACACTGGCGCTGCCTCCACAACAGCAACAGTCACTGTGTCGATGCCGACTGGCTGGGTTGCTGACGACATAACTAAAAACATTGACATTGTGTCTGGCGCAGAGGAAGTTTCCTTCATCATGACCCCTTCTGTATCGGGAGTGTTGCGCTTCATCACTACATACGAAGCAAACGGCGAAAAAACAATAACCAACACGACTGAAGTGGAAGTGAAGCCCAAGGAAAGCCTCATACCGATTGGCCTGACGGGAATGTTGGTGGCAGTAGCCTCAGATCCGGCAGTATCAATCCCAGCATCGCTCGCGTTCGTCGGCGTGCTCGGGTTGAAGTTCAAGAAAAAGATTTCATCCTTGTTCGAAAGATTTAGAAGTTCGGAAAGCGTAGCGCCTGCAAGAAAGCCGAGACATCGAGCTTCATCGTACGATTCCTGGGAAAGAAGATACAAGAGAAGAAAGTGAAATGTATCTAAATGTGTTTATAGGTTTATTCCGCTGCACCAAAAGATTTATATAAACATGGTTCAATAATGATACATATGGTTCAAAATAGAGACAATCTAGATTTAGAAATAATCCTCCTTTTGCTTAAGGGTGAAAATCACCTAAGGGGCATAGCCAAACAGCTGAATGAGTCTCACTCGACAGTTTTAAGAAAGCTAAACAAGTTGGTAGATGGAAATGTCTTAGACTATAAAATTGCAGGCAGGAACAAAGTTTTCTTCATAAGAAAGAATTTACAGGCAAAAAATTATGTTTTCAATTCAGAAAGGTATAAATTGATTAAATTAATCAGGCAATATCCGGAATCGAGCATAATCATTGAAGATGTTTTAAAAAAAACAAATGAAAAATTCATTGTCCTGTTTGGCAGTTATTCAAAATTCATGGCAAAAAAGAATAGCGATATAGACTTGTATATAGAAACAAGGGACAGAAAGATAAAGGAAGAGGTAGAATCCGTCCATTCGAAAATTAAAGTAAAAATCGGGGATTTTGATTTAAACTCCTCGCTAATAAAGGAAATAGTGAAAAATCATGTGATATTGAGAGGAGTAGAAGACTTCTATGAGAAAATCAAATTTTTTGAGTAAATTGAAGAAAGAAGGGAAATTGGTGTTGGTAGAGCCTTCTGAGGAAATATGCAGCTCATATTTAGAAAAGGCTGACAATTGTTTAAAGTCGGCTAAACTGCTCTTACAAAATAACCTATATGAGAATTCTGTTTCAATGTCTTACTATACAATGTACAATTCACTTACAGCATTACTTTTCAAGGTAGGAATAAAATGCGAAAACCATTCAGGTTCCATTTTGATATTAAAAAAAGTATTTGATAGAATCGATTTATTCAAGATAATATCCTTTGCAAAGGAAGAGAGAATAGACAAACAATATTATGTTGTTTCAAAGCAAAATTTTGCTCTCACAAAAGAGTCTGCTCAAGACATGGTTGCGAAAGCAGAAAATTTTATTGTTAAAATGAAATTGCTTATTAGGAATTTGAAAAATGAAGAATTGGAGCATTTAAGAGAAAAATTCAAAAGAATAGCTTGATTCCTGCGGAGAAAGGGATTAAATCCAAAAACCCATAATAAAAATCTTTATAAGCTTTTTTCTGTTTTTCCGAAAAAGGATAAATAAATGCCCAAAATCAAGTTTAAATATCTTACTTACCATCTAGTAGTACTATGAAAGAGCAGATTGACCACTTGCTGGAAGTGAGCGAAGTTCTCGGCTCAGGAAAAAGGACAGTATTGTTATTCATGCTCAACGAAAAGCCGATGAGCTACACTGACATGACTAAGCGCTTTGCAAGACTGGCGACAAAAATCGGCAGCAGCGAGATCTACAAGCATCTGGAAGTTCTGCTGAGGACGAAGTACATAGTGAAGAAGGGAAAGACCTACATGGTCACGCTGAAGGGCAAGACGCTGATAGACGCAATCGGCGAATTGGTTGACACGCCGCCAACGATTCCGAGAATAAAGATTGTTTTCTAAAATTCACGGAAAAATTTTCAATTCTTACTTTTCAAAAGGATAGTTCTTCAGGTTCAATCTCTTCCAATTTTACTGATACTTCACCCACGTTCAATCTTTCCAAACTTTTTCTGACGTCTTCGAGCTTTTCTGCACGCCGCGCGTGTATTTTTTCCGCTTGTCTGTAGTGGCGCCTCCACGAAAAATTATAAAGTAATCCTATTGACGTAACTCCAAACCCAAGTCCAACAGCAATAGAAGAATTGGCAATAACACCCAAGCAGGAAATGGCGCCTCCTGCAGCGACATAAAATACCGGCTTGCGCAAGCCATACGTAGCAGATATTTCTTGCTTCAACTCCTGCAAGTAATCTTTTTCCAATTTAATCATTCCGTTAAGATTTTCAACAGCCGCTTCTGGCCTTTGCTTCAATTTAGAAAGTATACCTTCTGCGATTTCCGTTCTCTCGGTCTCCGGCCAACCATAAGGTACAACACTTAAAATTCGATACAGTTTGTATAGTGGTGACCAATTTTGACTCATAATTCTATATTATAGATTGTAATCTTTAATTGCTTTTCGCCAACATGTCAATTTTTATTGTCTATACAACATCATCTAGAAAGCTTTATATCGTTTGCTTCTTGAATTATCGTTAGATGTTATGGCTGAGGCGAAACGTTCGGACGAGATAGAATACGACACGAAGAACACGCAGCTCGTTGTCGACTGCATGGAAAAAAACGTGCGAGGACTGACAATCGGCGAGGTTGCTCAACAGCTGAAGCTGAACAGGCACACTGCAACGAAAATACTCGACAGGCTGCTCATAGAGAAGAAGGTGGACTATGAGGAAAAGGGACTGACGAAAATATTTTTCTCGACCGGACCGAACAAGTTTTTCGGAAAGATAGACCAGGGCAAGGACAACACAGTATGGGTGGACATATTCAAGCCGAAGGACGGCGAAGAATTTGTCAGGCTAAACCAGACTAAACATGATTACCTCATACGCGCGAGCAGCAACTACCGCTCTGTTGGAGCAATAGCAGTGAAGAGGAGCAGCGTCGACGAGCTGATTGACATGCTGAAGAAAGCGAAGAAAGAGCTGAAGTGATGCTATAAATAATTTAATTCCTTAATAATATTCATGGGGTTGGAAAAAAGAGTTAGGAATAAGCCGCTTAGGGCAGCTGCTATTGGAGTCGGTTCTTTTTGGTGCGCATATATAGGCTCACTAGTGTACAAATCTCCAGATGTTCCTTCGCTGCTAGCAGCCTTATTTCCGTTCTGGTACGGAGCGGAGTCGATAGCTGCCGGCATAAAAGGTGAAAGATATTTCGTGATTGCAAGACACGCCTATTCGCACCTCTCGCGAAATCCCTACGTATTGAAACTTGCTTCAAAAATAAAGAGAATCACTTGGAGCAGAACAAGACTTGCCGAGCTTGATTTGTCGTACAAAATCTAATACTTCAGCATTTCCGCCAGCATTTTCAAAGAATTTTCCGTCTGTATTGGCTTGGACGGGTCGATGTCGCTTATCTCAACATTCACTCCAACATCCTTTTCCTTCGCAAGCCTCAAAACTTTTCTCATGGCGTCTTTTCCAATTTCTCCGATTCCCAGCTCAACGCCCTCCATGAAATAACTCGGCTCGCGGCCCAACTGTCTTGCGAGTTTCGGAGCAATGGTTTTACCTACTGCCTCTGAAAAATGCACATGATCATTGGGCTGCAATGCTGAGAGATAGGTAAAAATATCGAAATCCTCTGGCAGTTGCTCCAAGTCTTCCGGGAAAAGCCCTTTGAAATATTGCGTTGGGTTTTCCACGCCTTGCCGCTCCAATTCGCGGCAAAATCCCACAGCCTCCGCAGTGATGTATTCATGGCTGATGTCATGCGTTATGTTGCCGCCCATCCACAATATGTCAGGAATTTCCCTGTTTGGCAGAATCGGGAACGGGTCCCAGAGGCTGTTGACATTTTCATCAGAAGTGTCGCCGAACTCTGGCTCGGGCATAGTTTCCACGCAGACATCAATCCCATTTTCCTTTCCAAATGAAATGACTCTTGACACATACGGCCTGACTGAAATCTCGTACACGTTTTTCCAGTAGTCCCATTTACTCTGCTCGTCTGCGCAACTGTGGATTCGTGGCGTAAGGTCCCACTCCCACGCATATGCCAATGTGTTGAAGTGCATGTTCACTTTTCTTGTTTCTATCTGCTCTGGCAAATGTGCGGCGAATTCTACAGTTTTCTTTACAACGCTCTCGGCATTTTTAGGTTTGGACAAGAAGTTCGTCTCCCACATCGCGTCTAGATTGTAACCAAGCCTTGTCTTTTCATCCGGCCTGGTCGACTGGATCGGGCCGTGAATGTCTACGTGTTCTATATCGTACTCGCGCAAAACGTCTCTGAGATTTTTCACCTGCGCGTCTGCATACTTTCCTTCCAAACATTTGGTGCTGGGAAGTACGAGCTCGAAGCCGTGCTCTGCATCAGGGACATATCTTTCAAGCAGCTCCGCCCTTCTTATCAAATCTTCCTTTTTCAGTGCCAGTGCCGGCAGGTAAATTTTCATACCTTACTACTTGGAGCGAAATTATTTAAAGCCTATGCAGAGAAAAAATTCAAGCAGGTATTTCCTTTGTCCCCCTCTAAGAAATTGTAAAACTCAATAACCTTTTTTTAATTCTTGATATAAATTCCATAGGCAGCTTGCCGTATACGCCCTCCAAGGAATTAATGAAATTTTCACTTTCAATCGATTCTTTTAATATTTTAATTCTATGCCCCAGCAACTCGTCTGAAAAATATTTTTTGATGAGTTTTTTTATCTTGTTTTTATTCAGGCTGTATGTCGAAAGAATAAAGATATCTCTTATATCTTGCTTCCTCATAGATGCGAATTTTACAACAAAAAGCACTTCGGGACTTGCTATCCTAAATTTTATTTTGAGGGTTGGATATGATTTTGCCGGCAGTTCTCTCATGGCCGAATCTTTAAAAATATCAGAGAACTCGAATACCAGCCCGCTCTGCCTGTCTATTAATTTTTTGATCAAAAGATCCATTCCTACTTTTATGCCATCAACTTCCCTCTCAAGCCTGATGAAACCTTCCCCCCTTTCAATCGGCTTATAGCCTTCATTTTTCAAAATTTCCGTGGCTTTCTTCCCATCATAAAGTATTAGATCGCAATCTACGGAGAACCTTGGGAATTCCACATAAGAATTCAAGGCATAGCCTCCTATCAAAACAATCTTTTCAATATTTTTTAGCTTCCCTAGTATTCTAAATATTTCTGTCTCACGCTGTTTGAATTGTTCTATCATATTTTTCACTCAAATATCTCAATTCAAAGGCGAATTCGAAACTTCTTTGTTTTGCAAATTTGATAACTTCTTCCAAAGGCTCCACGGGATAATTGTCAACAATATTAACTTTGAAACCTGCTTTCGGTATCAAAACGACGTATTCTCCCAACTCCGCCTTGGTCTGATTTTTATACACAGGAATATCATGTTTTTTAAATATTTTTATCCATTTTTTCAAGTCTCGCTTCAATACTTTTATATAGAATGGGCTGGACAACCAGCTTCTGTGCTCAACAGAAAAGTCGGAGTACACTTCCAAGGCGTTCAAGCTGGAAAAACACCATTTCATTACAGAAACTTTTAACAAGTTCATCATCTTAGGCTTGAAAAATGCTTCGAAAATATTTTGTGGGTTGACGCATCTATAGCTCCCCCTTTTTTCCTTTTTTATCCAGCCCGCTTCCGATAAATTGAATAAAACCTTTTTCTTCATCCCCCGTGATAAAAATACGTCTAAGAACACCAATTCCCTAGTGGAGAAGTGCCTTTTTCCGAACTTGTTCCACAATACCGCATATACCTGTTGTTGCACGCTCATCATGCTTATGATATGTTTTTCCCTAGTATAAAAAGGTTACTGTATAGGTAACCTTTTAAATGAAGAACTTATATGCCTGATTTTCAAGCAAGTATCTCCCTCGCCTTTCCAACAAGCTCTTTTAGCTTTGCCTTGTTCACGTTCGTCTTCGCTGCAAGCTCGGCCATGTTGCTTCCAACCAGCTGCCTCAGAGTTATCACGCCGACATCACCAAGTTTTGCTTCAGTCTTCCTGTCAAGCGTTTTTATAATCGTTACCGGATACAAAGACTTTTTATTTATCAGTTCCTCCATGCTGTTCCCAGCCGGATAGTTCCAGCCGGTATATAATATGCCTTTGCAGGCCGCGTACTGCTTTGCATGTTCGGAAATCTTCGTGTTGCAAACGACCATGACCTTGTTGAACTGGTACGCATTCTTAGCCTCCTCGTATCCTTCCATTAGGTCGACGTAGCTGGCCCACGCCTCGAGGAAGACGCCTATACCGGTAAAAGTATGATGCTGGAAGTGATGTTTCACTTCGACGTAGACGCATTCGCTGCCTTTCTTTGCAACAGCATCAACCTCATGCTCCACGCATTTTCCTTTCAGCAGCATGTTCGTCTCGACATCGTATCCTTGCTCCCTCAGCAACATCGCCACGTACTGCTCGAAGTCGGGCTGCGGCCTCATCAGCGATATGGCTTGACGCAGGTCAGTTATGTAGCGCACTTCGGGCCTGTACTCTTTCATATAGCGGAATATCATCTGCAAGATTTCCTTCGTGGTTATGCCGCTGCGCGCGCCAGCTTCGATTCTGTCTGCAACATTCTGTGCAGCCTGAGGTGTGGCTCTCAGCCGTAAACACGTTCTAACAACCTTCTGCTTGTCGAAAACCTGCCTGCTGCCGTCCGCCTTCGTAACGTAAAGCATAATAAAAGTTGCAGTTCGCGCTAATTAATTGTTTTGGTCTGCTGTTTTGGCTGTGGAGTTGCAACCAAGCAGGGATTAATTTTCTTGGACCCTTGGTACAGACCTATAGTCAATATTTATAAGGAGAAAAATGTAAATTTTAAGAAGATGTTGACTATTAATTTAAAAGCTTTCCTATCAGATAGAAAAGCACTGATAAAATTTAGAAAATTGAACTTGGCTGTATTAACATTGTTCTTACTCGGATTTTTCTTTGCAAACTATATTACACCCGCATTTGCTGTCGAATCCATCTATGGTGGCCAAACCGGACAGTGGTTTGCTAGGAATGCAACTTATGGATGGACAGACTGGAATATGACAGATGATTTCATAACATGCGGCAATACAGTTAATTTTACAGCCAACGTTTCTTGCGACCCTGTTACAGATTGTAACGATACTCTGACAGCAACAGCCAATTTTTCTGCGTTAGGTGGAAGAGGCGTAAGTGAAGTAAGGGCGGGTAAAAACATAACCAGTGTTTTCGGCGCAGGCGGTTATAAAATATTCGTATTCAACTTCACAGTCAACTGCACTCCTTCTGCAGGCGGCCTGACTTTTACAAACGTCCAGTCAGTAAACATAACCATGAATGCTTCCCTAACCGTAAACAGATCTGCCAACGTCACTGGCACGGCCTATATACTTTTGGTGAACATGTCTACTATTGCAGGTTGCCCGCCTGCTGGGGAAAATATCCAAATACCTCCGCAAGTCCCATTAAGAAACGGAACGCTTGTCAGTGTCAGTGGCTGCGATGCAGCGTGCAGCGGAATAGACAGGGCAGAGGTGAACGCTTCTGGCATGTGGAATGTCTGCCCGCCGCAGTTCGGAGGAGATACAACCAACTTCACGCAGGTTGCCTACAACGGCAACTTTTCGAATGTGTCTTTGGTTATCGATGTGCCTCAAGTTGCTAAAATCAATTTTACCGGCAGCGGGGTCAACTTCAGCAGCCAAGCATATTCGCAAGCAATAATGGAGTTCGCCATGAAAAACGTCATGATGAGAGGAGTAGTGGGGGTGAACGAAACGGAATGGAACGGCAGCGCCACCAAGCCAAATCTAAACATATCGGCAAGGCTTACCATTTACAACGTAAGCCGACTTATGGGTATAACAGGCAAGCCGCAGATTGTAAGGAGGGGATATGACGGCAGCAACTCCCAGACATGCCCGACAAGCGTCTGTTCCGGCATTAGTTGGGACGGAGCAAATCTTAGTTTTACTGTCAGCAGCTTCTCGTCGTATGTAATTACTGATGCTATAAACGTCACTCCTGTAACACCTGCATCGCTGAGCAGGTCGTCCATGTGGAACACTATAAACTTCACTTATACTCCGGTCTGGAACAGCACGATTAACATCACGAACTGTACTCTTTGGGTAAACTGGACCACAGATTGGGCGAACATTGCGACAAATACCACGCCGCTTGTCAACAACGTTACAAACGGCATCACGACAAGAGTAAACCAATCAGGTGTTTACAACTGGTCTGTGGAATGTTATGACGGCACGGGATTAGGGGACAATAGCGGCAACACGACGTTTTTCATAGATGCCATAAATGTCAGCCTCAACCTGCCTGAAAACGTCACGACAAAGCTCACAGGCATTATGAATTTCACTTTCACGCCAATGTGGAACGACTCGGTTAACATCTCAAACTGCATGTTCTGGGGAAACTTCAACGGCAGCTGGACAAACATCACAAGCAACACCACAAAGGTGTACAACAACACCATCAACAATTTTACAATCAATGTAGGCAGGACAGGCAGCTACTTATGGACCGTAAAATGTTATAATAGAAGCGATGACACGATAATTAATGGACTGGGCGACTACGGCAACAGAACACTTTATGCTTATGCCATAAACACTACGCTGAAGTCTCCGGCGGACGGTGGCAGCATAGTTGCAGGATACTCCTACAACTTTACCTTCACTCCTGTCTGGAACTCCACTGTCGATGTAAGAAACTGCACGCTGTTCGGGAACTTCAGCGGCTCTTACGAAGATCTGACGCGCGCCAGCAACATCTCAATTTTGCTAAACGAGACGATCAACGGCATTAACGCTGCTTTTGAAGACACTGGCGTCTACATATGGGGTGTGAGATGCTACGAGAGCAAATCTTTGTGGAGCCTGTCCTTTTCCAACAGGACTCTCACTGTAGTGGCAGCCGGGACGACAGCAGCAACCACGACAGTATCAGGAAGCGGTTCATCCTCATCTTCCGAAACAGGCAAGGTCACAAAGACATTCATATCAATATCCCCCACAGTGCCGAAGAGGATAGGCGAAAGCGATTTGGTCAATACTAACTCAGGCTTCACGGAAATTTACATTGATGTAAAGGAAAGGGTGACGGATGCGTCGGTGACAGTTGAAACATTAGCAAGCGCGCCAGCAGCAGTTGGCGATCCGGTTGGAATCATATACAAGCGCATAAGCATAACAACGGAAAACCTTGTCGAGTCCAACCTCGACCAGGCAAAGGTGAGCTTCAAGATCGCCAAGACATGGTTGACAAGCAACAACATCGATCCTGCTAAAGTATATCTTTACAGGTACGCTACTGTCTGGAGCAGGCTGGCAACAACAAAGACAAGCGAGGATGCGACATATTATTATTATGAGGCTGAGACGCCAGGCTTCTCCTATTTCGCTGTAGTCGGAGAAACTGCCGCAGCGACGACTGTTGCCACTACGACAACAGCAGTTGCCACAACCACTACAGTCTCGATATTGCCGCCGCTGCCTGAGGGAGTCGACTGGAGGCTGCTCACGCTTGTTGCAGTGTTAGCAGTAGAAGCAGTGATGTACTTCCTGCTGAAGAAGAAGATGACTAAGAAGACGAAGTTATACTGGGTGTTTGGCTTCTGCGCGATATTCTTCATATCACTGCTCATGATTTACAGCCAGGCTGGAACAGAGACTGGAGTGACGACAACAGTCCCGGCGACCACGACCATACCAACAACTGTCGCAACTACCATAGCGACGACTGTTCCGACAACAGCCGCAGCGACAACTGCCGCAACAACTGCAGCGACAACTGTTGCGACGACAACCATACCTGTTGCTGTCTCGAACGCAACCTGCTCTGATACATGCACTATCGCGAACTACACTGTCGGGAACTGCAGGATTTCTTGCTATTCCTGGGAGATCAAGGTGGATGCGACGTGCGACCTTGAGAACCAGAAATGCTGCTGCAAGAAATAAATTACTCCCCTTCAATAACCTTCTTTAAAACTTCCTCGATGTCTTCCGAATCTCTTTGTTCATATTGCGGCTGCTCTAAATCACCGTAAGATATCTCGGCGCTCTTTTTAACAAGTCTAATTCTAATTGTGTATTTATTTTTATCTATTAGGAATATCATGAAAAATGAATCTTTTTTATTTCGTTCACCCGGTAAACCATAACCGTAATCTCTGAAACCAAAATTCTTTCTCAATTTATCACCAAAAGCTCTGCAAAATTCACGGTTCAAATTACGTATATCTAAACCATCTTTTGGATCAAAGGCGTACTTGCGGACAATTTCTCGCAAAATCATAAATTTAATTTGGTGGTTAAAAATTTAAACCCATGTATCAAGGACAAGTTCTCATAATCTCCAAATGTTTTTAAGCTCTGCGAAAGCGAAATTAATGCTATGGAGGTGCTTTAGTGAAGAAGCTCGTAATGTACGGATTAATCATTGCGGCTCTCGGAATACTGCTCCAGCTATTAGAGTCGTTCGGACTTAGCCTCGGCATATCGTTCACAATGGCCGGGTTGCCTATGTTCCCGTTGCTCATCCTGGTAGTGCTGGGCGCAGTGGTCGCACTGTACGGTTTCATGAAAAAATAAACTCAGGCTCTTTCTTTTTTGTTTTTTCTTTTCTTCTCAAAAAACTACTTCAGGCAAATCGCTCTTTCAGGAAAATAACTCTGGTCTTCCACAACTCTCTCATCACGCTGTCAAGCTCGGTCCTGTTCGCGCGTTTTACATTTAACGTGCGGCCAAGCATCTTATCAGAAATCTTTTTCAGGAAATGGTCGCGCTTCAGGAAGCCTGAGACAGTGATGCGAGGCCCGCCGTATATTATATAGTCTAGCCTGCCCGCCTCCTTTTCAAAAATCTCCTTGGCAGCCTTGTAGACTGCATCGAAGTAGTGTTTCATCTGCACGTCGCGCAGACGCGAGAACCTACCCTGACTGTAGCCGCCCTTGCCGTGCTTTGCATGGACATACTGCTTGCCGCACTTCGCTGCAATAATTTTGTCGCCGTCGAAAACAGCAACAGCATACTCTCCAAGATGCATAAGCACTATGCCGAGCCTGTAATGCTTTGAAAACAACTCCCTCAGCTGCTCTGCGCGGAACCTGCTTTCGCAGAATACTTCGTTCCTCAACACAGGAAACGGAGGGATGATAACAATGTCGGTCTGCAGGCTGTGGAATATCATCATGCCAGTCGCGCTTGACAGTTTTGCAGCAGCCTCGCCTGCCTCCTTCGGCATTTCCGCATCTGATGTGACATAAATCGACAGCATGCCTTCCCCGCTTTCCTTCTCCAGCCTCTCGGCAAGCTTCAGCACAGAACTCTTGACAAGAAACTTCTCTTTCATCCAACCAATAAATAATTTGTCGCAGCAGGATAAGTTTTTACATATTGTCGTACTTTTCCTCTTCGTCCGAAAAGGCAACAAGCTCGACGCCAGCCTGCCTGAACATCTCTCTCGTCTCTTCTGCTGCGTGGTATCTTTTCTTGCACACAACCCTCTTTATGCCCGCAGAGATTATCATCATGGCGCAGGTCCTGCACGGCTCCATCTTCACATACATAGTCGACCCTTCTATTGGAATGCCAAACTTCGCTGCCTGCAGTATGGCATTCTGCTCGGCATGTATCGTCCTCACGCAGTGTTGCTTGACATCGCCATTCTCGTCGATGACCTTTCTCATGTCATGCCCGATTTCGTCGCAGTGCGGCAGCCCTGGCGGCGAGCCCACGTAGCCAGTAGTAATTATCCTCCTTTCCTTTACAATCAAACAACCGTTCCTTCCCCTGTCGCATGTAGCCCTCTCAGCAACTGCATCTATCAATTTCAGGAAATATTCGTCCCAGCTAGGCCTTGCCATAGAATCAATATTAATCTTTTGATTATTTATTTTTTCATTTTTAACAGGCAGTAGGAAGTTATTTATATTTAGCATCCCTCCCATTAATCAGGTTGGTATGGCAAAAGCGTTCGTTTTGATAAACACTGAAATTAAGAAAGAAGAAGAGGCGTTGAAGTACTTGCAAGGCTTGCCATATGTTAAGGAAGCATATCCTGTTTATGGCGTTTATGATATCGTAGCCGAAGTCGAGGCTGCATCTGAAGAGAAGCTTAAGGAGCATGTGCTCGACATGCGCGAATCTGGCAAGATTTATTGCACAAACACGCTGAGGGTTATTGAGTAGTTATTTTTCCTCTTTAGACCCATCTTTTTCCTCCGGTATTTTGCCCTTCGACTCTAACATTGATTTTATCTGCTCGCTGCTCGTGCCGAAATATTTCTCGAATTCCGGAGTTGTGGTCATCAGCTTCGTCCGTGCAAACTTCTCAGACTTTATCAGCCCCTTCTCCTCTAGCCTCACGACATAGCCGTAAGTCTTGTTTCCCTGGTATTTCACTATCAGCGACTGCTTCACTGGCTGTTTCGCAGCTATTATTGCTAATGTCCGCAGCATGCCGTCGCTCAGGTCAGCAAGCGGGGCAAGCTTCGCAACCCTTTCCCTGTACTCCTGCTTTACGCGCAGCTCGTAGCCTTCCGGCGTCTCTGCCAACTCGATGCCGCGGCTTTCTTTTTCCAACTCCTCCTTGATCTGCGCTAAAAGTTTTTTCACTTCCTCCTCGGAGCCGATGCCAACTATCTTCGACAGCCTTTCGAGGCTTAATGCTTGATCAGAGACAAACAGCGCAGCCTCGAGCAGAGCCTTCTGGTTCAAAGAATCACGATAAATAATTATTGCTTTATGTGCTCTTATTTTTTGGTCATTGAAACACTTGATTCTAATATAAATCTTTATTTTGTTTATTTCTTTATCATGAAGAGGCAAAAAATTACCGTCACAGTTGAGGATAATATTATTCATAAAGCCAAGGTAAGACTTGAAGAAATTTATGGCCGCCAAAACATATCCATGTGTGTTGAAGCGTATCTTAGGTTGGTTGGCGATACTGGAGTTAATTGTGTAGTATGCGGTAAAAGAATTCCGTACAAAGATTCAACAAGAGGCCATCTTTATTCGTATCTGTGCCCCACTCATAAAAGTTTTATGGAAAAAGCGCCAAAGGAATTGCATAATTTCGCCATGTATATTACACAATTTTTAGATAGAATACATATTAAAAAAACTCCATAATAAACTTAACTTATCAAAACACAACTTTCGAAAAAAATTTAACCTTGAAACTACATAATATAATA
>Ga0315279_10003691_pt1 | contig 21058 bp, 18 predicted proteins | sample YL17G06_20_MG_FD_203694 | JGI IMG/M metagenome (GOLD analysis project Ga0315279, IMG submission 203694) | Sediment microbial communities from Yellowstone Lake, YNP, Wyoming, USA - YL17G06_20 | ecosystem: Environmental > Aquatic > Freshwater > Lake > Sediment | place: USA: Wyoming | collected... | reverse complement strand
TCGTGGAGAAGGCGGGCTACGGCCAGTATTTCATCCACCGGACCGGCCATTCGATCGGCGAGGACGTGCACGGCAACGGCGTGAACATCGACAACCTGGAAACGCGCGACGAGCGCCTGCTCGCGCCCGGCATCTGCTTTTCGATCGAACCCGGCATCTACCTGGCGGGCGAGATGGCCGCGCGCAGCGAGATCGACGTGTTCATCACGCCGGCGGGGAAGGTGGACGTTGCGGGAGAGATACAGCGCGATCTGATCCTGATGGACTGATGACAGAATCGGACGATTCCGGAGAGGTCGAACTCATACGGGTGTCGGGGAAGATCGCGGCCGAGCCGATCCTGGCGGCGCTGCGCGCCAACGGCATCCCCGCGCGGGCGCACGGCGAGGCGGCCGGCGAGCTGTACGGCCTGACGCTGGACGGTATGGGCGAGGTGACGATCTTCGTGCGTGCGTCCCAGCTCGACTCCGCCCGCGAACTGCTGAAGGCCGCGGACCTTGGACAATTGAGGCTGGGCGACGACCTGCCCGGCGACGGTGAACAGCGCGGCCCCAAGGCCTGAGGCCCAAGGCCGAAAGCCCAAAGCCTAGAGCCCAAAGCCTAAGGCCGAAAGCCCAAAGCCTGAAGTCTAAAGCCGAAAGCCGACCCGGAGGTTCACGTGGCTGTCTATCTCTACGTCATTCTCGGCTACCTGCTCGTGCTGACGGGCTTCAACATCTACCGCTCCCGCCAGGTCAAGTCGCAGGACGACTTCATGGTGGCCGGGCGCAGCCTGTCGCTGACCAAGATGGTGTTCACGCTGGTGTGCACCTGGATCGGGTCCGGCACGTTCATCGCCGGCGCCGAGTTCGCGTCGAAGGCGGGATGGAGCGCGGTGTGGCAACCCGCAGGGGCGTTTCTCGGGATTGCCGTCATCTACTTCGTCGCCGCCAAGATCCGCACGTTCGGCCAGTACACCGTCGGCGACATCCTCGAGGTGCGGTACGGAAGGTTCGCGCGCCTCTTCGGCGCGATCGCGCTCATCATCGCGTTCACGACCATCGTCGCGTATCAGTTCCGTGCCGGCGGGTACATCCTGAACGTGGCGACCGACGGCGCCGTCTCGCTCGAGACCGGGCAGATCATCGCGGCCGTCTTCGTCATCCTGTTCGTCACGATCGGCGGCATGGTCGCCGTCGCGCACACGGATCTGCCCAACGGGATCATCATCGTGTCGGCGTGCCTGCTGGCGGTGCCGTTCGTGATCGCGTCGGCCGGTGGCTGGATGCACGCGCACCAGGTGCTCCCGCCCGGGCACTTCGAAGTGTTCTCGCCCGACTTCGGGAAGTACCCCGCGCTGAAGGCACTCGGCTACTTCCTGTCCACGCTGATGCTGCTGATGGGCGTCCAGTCGATGTACCAGAAGTTCTACGCGGCGCGCACGCCCCGTGAGGCGAAGAAGGCCGTCGCCATCTGGATCGTCGGCACGATCGTGGTCGAGACCATCGTCATCTGCATCGCGGTTTACGCCGCAGCCTACAACGTCGAACATCACCTGAACTGGGACGGGCGGGCGCTGGTGCTCAACGCCGCCCGGTACATGGTGCCCGCGCCGGTTGGCGTGCTGCTGCTCGGCGCGGCGTGTGCGGTGGTCCTCTCGACCGGGATGAACTACCTGCTGTCGTCGAGCTCGAACGTGATCCGCGACATCTATCAGAAGATGATCAACCCGGGCGCGGACCCCGACAAGATGGTCGCGCTGCAGAAGGTGTTCATCATCATCATGGGCTTCTGCGCGTTCCTGATGATCTTCATCCCGACCTACTACAAGTGGGAGATCTCGGTGCTGCAGTACGCCTACTTCGCCTACACGATGTACGGCGTCGCGGTGACACCGGCCCTGCTCGCCGCACTCATGTGGAAACGCGCCACCCGGCAGGGCGGCCTGGCCTCGATTGTCGGCGGCGCCGCCGCCGCCGTCTTCTTCGAGGTCCTGCTGCCCAGGCTGGCTCCGTGGGTGGTGGAAGGTGGCGACGCCTTCGGCATCCCCAGCATCTACCCGGCCGCGATCATCTCGATCGGCCTGCTCGTCATCGTCAGCCTGATGACGCCGGCCCCCGGCGCGAAGGACCTGGAGAGGCTGTTCCCGGCGGCCGCGAAGGCCGGGATGTAGGGCAAGGTGAGGCAGGTAGGGCAGGTGGGGCAGGTGAGGCAGGTAGGTGGCTGAGAACCTTACCCGCCCAACCTGACGTACCCGCCCGACCTGCCCTAGCGTTTCGGCGGTTCGTAGTTGGGCGGTGCGGTGCCGCCGGTCCCGAAGAAGAACTCCTCCATCATCTGCGCCACCAGGTCCTGCGCCTCTTTCTGCCACGGCATCAGCCGATACTCGTTGAGGATCATCCGCATCCGGTCTTCCCACGCGCGCCACGCTTCGGCCGACACGTTCTCGTAGATGCGCTGCCCGAGTTCGCCCGGCCACGGCGGCTGGTCGAGGCCGGGCATCTGCCGCTGGAACTTCACGCAGAAGACCATCCGTCCGCCGGGTTTCGCCGCGCCCGGCTCGTTGCCGCGGGGATCCATCGCATGCTCCTTGTGCGTGCCCGAAGGTTGTCGGCTTCGGGAGATCTGCAGCCCCCCGGATTGCGTCGAGGCTTCAGGCGTGTCGAACGGGAGTCGTCCTCCTGATGTTACACGACGCTGCGGGATCCGGTTCCAGGCGATTTCCCAGGTTGGCTGAGCAGCCCGTGGTGCAAGTCCAACCGGGCTGCTAATGCCGACTTGCACCACGGCCTGTTGGCGCCCGATCCGCGACTCGGTCGCGCCGGCGGCTGGACGGTTTCAGGTCGCGCGGGTATCATGAATCGTGTGAATCCGCCCGCTGAGAGCCCCCGGTATGCGCGGTGCTGGTACAGTCGTCGAAGCCCCCACATTCCGGCCGATCTCTCCTCACACACGATCGACGACGGTCTTCTCATTTACTGCGCGCACCCGATGATGTTGCCGGTTGTCGGCTATCACTTCGACATCCGCAACTGCGAGGGGTGCGACTACTATCGGCCGGTCAAAGCGCAACACGCGCGCTGATTCGCTTCACCTGCGTGCTGGCGCAGCCCGATCATCGCAGCGCCGAACGAATAGCTGCGCGAGCGGCGCAGGGATGCTTCGCATGCTCCCCCACCCAGGCAAAGAGTCTTCGAAAGCTGGACAGTTCTGTACTAATCCGCTGCAGCCTGTAATCGCTGCGCGCCGAACCGCAGACTGATAAGCCCACGTTTTTCAGCAATTTACGTCGAAGCCGCGGACGGGGTCCAAGCCGAGCGGTGGCATGGGATTTGATGGGTTGACCATCCAGCCGTTCCAGATGCTTGTGTATTCCGCTACCTGGGAACCGGGTTTCCGTCACCGGGCAGCGGCCGGCCTCAGCATTGGAAGCGGTCGTGTCTCAGCGCACCGTATCGCCTGAGAGTTCAGACTCGGAATCCGATCGGAAGAGCCCGACGAACCACCGGATACGACAGAAACACCCCCGGATGAACCGCCTCCTGTACCCGTCGACGAACCGCCGCCACTTGGGACGGGCCCGTATGTTACGTGCCCAGGTGGGTGACCGGTGGCGAAGTCACGGAGGAGCCCGGGGGCCAAACCAAATCAGACAGATGATGGAGGTGCCCTCGTGAACAGTGAACGCAAAGAACGGCGCGGCTTCGCGTCGATGTCAGCGGAAAAGCAACGGGAGATAGCGAGCAAAGGCGGACGCGCTGCCCACCAGAAGGGAACGGCCCACGAGTGGACGTCCGACGAGGCGCGCCAGGCCGGTCGCAAAGGCGGCCAGGTCAGCCGTGGCGGCCGTGGCCGTCTCACCATTCTCGACCAGCCGCCCGCGTTACAGGCGGAAGGCCGACCGGCGATGGCGCCGGCGTCTGCCAGGAGCGAAGCAGGCAGGAGCGAATAGCGACGGGTCGCCTGCAGTTCGACTTGGAGGCAACAGGCATGCGACGCGTACCGATAGTCCTTCTCCTGGTCGTCGCGCTGGCCGTGGCGGGGCGGGCAACGGCGCAGTCCGCCCCGAGCGGCCACCCCGACGTTCTGTCGGTGACACCGGGTTGTGGTTCGTGCCCACGGCGGACCTGCTGCCCAACGGAAATGGTCCGTCAGTGGGTACCGGGCGGGGTTCAACGACCAGCAGGGTTTCTCGAACCTCGCAGTGCGCCAGTGCGCTCAACCTCGACACGTTCGAGATCCAGACCGGCACCGAGACCGGGCAGCCCGGCGCCACCATTACGGTCGGTGAACAGGTCGGCCAGCGGCTGTACGTCAAACTCCGGCAGGGCGTGGGCGCGGACAATGTGAGCAAGTTCGTGCTGGATCATCAACTCACCAATCTCCTGGGCTTCGAGAGCACGATGACGCCGGGCGGCTCGCCGACGCGCAACGTCATGAACCGCGTCCAGCAAAGCGGCGCCGACCTGATCTTCATGTTCAGCTTCTGAATTGGGGTCAGGCACCTTTTCTCACCCCAGTCTCATTTTCGAGGGCCGGAGCGCCGTGGCGGTGGGCGCCCCGCGCGTTTTCTCGGGCGATTCCGGCCACATTCGCGTCGGAAAATGAGACTGACCTGAGAAAAGGTGCCTGACCCCATTACAAAACTGTAAGAACCGAGCGGGCGGGGCGTGATAGGATGCGCCCTTCCACTGCGAGGAGAGGGCCGTTGGGCCAGACGCTGTTCGCGAAAACATGGGCGGCGCACGCCGTGCGCACGTTGCGCACCGGCCGCGTCCAGATCCTGGTCGGCCTGCACTTCATTCATGAAGTCACCAGCCCGCAGGCCTTCGAGATGCTGCGCGCGCGCGGATGCCGCGTGGCGTTTCCCGACCGCACGGTCGCCACGCTGGATCACATCGTCCCGACAACCGCGGGTGCCGGGCGGCCGTTCGCCGACCCGATCGCCGAGGCGATGGCCGCGGCGCTCGAGCAGAACTGCACGCAGTTCGGGATCCGGCTGTTTGGCCGCGACGATCCCCGCCAGGGCATCGTTCACGTCGTCGGCCCCGAGCTCGGCCTCACCCAGCCCGGCATGACGATCGCGTGCGGCGACAGCCACACGTCGACGCACGGCGCCTTCGGCGCGCTCGCCTTCGGCATCGGCACGTCGCAGGTGCGCGACGTGCTCGCCTCGCAGTGCCTCGCGCTCGATCCGCTGCGGGTCCGCCGCATCGTCTTCAGCGGCAGCCCCTCCGACGGCGTGTCCGCGAAGGACCTCGTGCTGGCGCTCATCGGCCGACTCGGCGTGAACGCCGGCGTCGCCTTCGCGTACGAGTACGGCGGCGAGGCCGTGTCCGCGATGGACATGGAGCAGCGGATGACGCTGTGCAACATGGCCGTCGAAGGCGGGGCCCGCGTCGGCTACGTGAATCCCGACGAGACGACGTTCCGCTACCTGGAGGGCCGGCCGTTCGCGCCTGCGGGGAACGACTTTGCCGCCGCCTGCCGGTGGTGGACCTCGTTCCGCTCGGATGCCGACGCGCGCTTCGACGACGAGGTGCTCATCGATGCGGCCTCGGTCGAGCCGATGGTGACGTGGGGCACGAACCCGGGACAGGTGATTCCCGTCACCGGCCGGGTACCTTCTCCGGTGACACCCGACGCCGAGGCCTCGCTCGAGTTCATGGGACTCACCGGCGGCCAGCCGATTGCGGGGACGCCGGTTGACGTGGCCTTCATCGGCTCCTGCACGAACGGGAGATTGTCGGATCTGCGCGATGCGGCGCGCGTCGCGCGGGGCCGGCGCGTGCACCCGCGCGTCCGGGCGCTCGTCGTCCCCGGGTCTCAGGCCGTGAAGCGTGCGGCCGAGCAGGAAGGGGTGGACCGGGTATTCGTCGATGCCGGCTTCGAGTGGCGGGCGCCGGGATGCTCGCTGTGCCTCGCGATGAACGCCGATCGGCTGGCCGGCAACCAGCTGTGTGCCTCCTCGTCGAATCGCAATTTCAAGGGACGGCAGGGGAGCCCGACAGGCCGGACGATGTTGATGAGCCCGGCCATGGTCGCTGCGGCCGCCATCGCCGGCGAGGTGTGCGACGTGCGGCCACTTCTTCGCGCCTAGGTCGGGCGCGCTTCGAGTCGCAGTGCTCGCCCGGGGCAGGCGGCCCGACACGTCCGGCTGCCCGGAAAGGACGATCATGACCGGCATGCCCGCGGGACGGATCACGCGGATCAGCGGCACGGCGGTGGCGATCCGGGGAGACGATCTCGATACCGATCGCATCATGCCCGCGCGGTTCCTGCGGGCGCTCACCTTCGAGGGCCTGGGGGATCACGTGTTCGAGGACGACCGCGCGGCGTCGGCGGCGCGCGGCCGCCTGCATCCGTTCGACGATCCGCGGTGCAGCGCCGCGTCGATTCTCGTCGTCAACCGCAACTTCGGATGCGGGTCCTCGCGCGAGCATGCGCCGCAGGGACTGCTTCGGCGTGGCATCCGCGCGCTGGTGGGCGAGTCGTTCTCGGAAATCTTCTTCGGCAACGCGACGATGCTCGGCATGCCGTGCGTGATGGTCGATCACGACTCGATTGCCGCCCTGATGGACACCGTCGAGCGGCAGCCGGGCATCGCGGCGACGATCGATCTGGACACGATGACGATCCAGGCGGGCAGTCGTTCAACCGGCATCGGACTGCCCGCCGCGGTCCGCGAGGCGTTTCTCGACGGCACGTGGGACGGGACCGGTCTGCTGCTCGAGCGGTTCGTGGAGGTGGAGCGGGTGGCAGAACGGCTGCCGTACATCAGCGGATTCCGGTCGCAGGACTGAGCGCTCGTGAAAGAACGCGCCGGCCCGAGTCGTCCGGGTCTCGCCGCTCATCGCTGCTCCTGCTCGTCGAGCCACTCCCTGGCGGTCTTCAGGAAGCTCGTCGCGGCGCGCGATCGATCGCCCGTCGTGCGGTAGGTGAGGCGCAGTTGCCGGGGCCACCGCAGGTGGGCGACGCGGACGGCGATCAGGCGGCTCGTCGCGATCTCCGCCATCGCGCACCGGCGCGGCAGCACCGCCGCGCCCATGCCCAGTTCCACCGCCCGCTTGATCGCGTCGAGGCTTGGCAGCGAGATCTGGATGTCCAGCGGCAGATGGCGCTGCTCGAACGACCGGAGCACGCGCTCGCGCGCCGGCGAGGGGTCGTTGTGCGCGATGATCCGCTGGCGCGTCAGGTCGGCCATGCTCACCTGCTTCCGGTGCGCGAGGCGATGGCCCGGCGGGACGAGCAGCACCAGCTCGTCGATGCCGATGCGGACCGAATGCAGCTGCCGGTCGCCCGGATCGAACGTCAGGACGCCGAAATCCAGGCTTCCGTCGAGGACCTCCGCCGGGATCTGGCGGTTCGCGACGCGGCGGACGTCGATGTGGATGTGCGGGAACGACCCCTGGAAGCGGCCGATGATCGGCAGCAGCGCGTGCACGCCCGGCTCGTTGGCGCCGATGAGCACGCGGCCGCGGCGCAGATCGCGCAGCTCGCGGACGGCGCCCTCGGTCTCCTCCGCCAGCCGCGTCAGCCGCCGCGCGTAGTCCTCCAGCAGGCGGCCCGCCTCGGTCAGCTTCGCGTCCTTCGAACTGCGATCGAAGAGCCGCTCGCCGAGGTCGCCTTCAAGGCGCTGGATCGTCTGGCTGATCGCCGGTTGAGTGCGATAGAGCTTGCTGGCCGCGCGCGAGAAGCTCCGCTCGGCGGCGACGGTGAGAAAGACCTTCAGCTCGCCCAGATCCACGCAGACCTCCGCGCGGCTCGACCCGCGCACCGCGCCGCCTGCCGCATTCCTCGGCACCGCGGGCCTGCCGTCCCGGGGGCACACGCCCGAGGTGGCTACCGGCGGGGCGCCGGCCAGCCTGGCCTAGCATAAGCGAATCTTATCAAATTGTAATAAGTATAAATTTGACTGCGCCACCCGGCAGGCGTAGAAACGGGACCTCAACACGAGAGGAGCCCGCATGCACGAGACCCGCGTGGTGGTTTTCGATACGACGCTGCGAGACGGCGAGCAGGCCCCGGGGTTCTCCCTGCGCACCGACGAGAAGTTGCTGATGGCGCGCCACCTCGATGCGCTCGGCGTGGACATCATCGAGGCGGGGTTCCCGATCGCCTCCCAGGACGACGCGGAGGCCGTGCGCCTGATCGCGAGCGCCGTCCGGCGCCCGGTGATCGCGGCACTCGCGCGCGCCTGCCCCGACGACATCGAGCGGGCGGCCTGGTCGCTGGCGCCCGCCGAACGCGCCCGGATCCACACGTTCATCGCGACGTCGGACCTGCACCTGTCGCGCAAGCTCCGGATGACGCGCGACGAGTGTCTGGAGGCGGCCATCGCGGCGGTGCGCCTGGCGCGGAACCATACCGATGACGTCCAGTTCTCCGCCGAGGATGCGACGCGGAGCGATCTCGAGTTCCTCTGCCGCGTGGTCGAGGCGGTCATCACCGAGGGATGCACCACGGTCAACCTGCCCGACACGGTCGGGTACTCGACCCCTGACGAGCTGTTCGAGTTCTTCACCGCCATTCGCGGTCGCGTGCCAAACGCCGACTGCGCCGTGTTCAGCAGCCACTGCCACGACGATCTCGGCATGGCGACGGCCAATACGCTGGCGGCGGTGAGGGCCGGCGCCCGCCAGGTGGAGGTGGCCATCAACGGGATCGGTGAACGGGCGGGCAACGCGTCGTTCGAAGAGGTGGTGATGGCGATGCGCGTGCGGCGCGATGTCCTGCCGTACGAGACGGCCGTCCGCTCGGCCGCGATCTACGACACGAGCCGGCTGCTGGCGGATCTGACCGGGCAGGACGTGCAGCCGAACAAGGCGATCGTGGGGCGCAATGCGTTCGCCCACGAGGCCGGTATCCACCAGGACGGGGTCCTGAAGGACCGGCGGACCTACGAGATCATGCGGCCGCAGGACGTCGGGGTGCCGGCCACCACGCTGGTGCTCGGGAAACACTCGGGCCGCCACGCGGTGAAACAGCGCTGCGAGGAGATGGGCCACGTCCTCGATCGCCTCGAGCTGGATCGCGTCTACCGCGCCATGGTGGTGCTCGCCGGCGCGCAGAAGACGATCGCGGATGCCGACCTGGAGCAGATCGTGCACAGCGTGCGCGCGGCGGCCCGCGCCGGCGTCATCGACGCCGGGGCGGATGTCGCGGAGGAGCCCGTGGGAGCCCGGCGCCGGGCGCGCGTCAAGGCGGCCGTCGTGGTACGATGAGGAGTGACGGCGCGGGCCACGCGGCCGTCGGAGTGCGATGAGGTGACGACCAGGATCGTCGTGCTTCCCGGTGACGGCATCGGGCCCGAGGTCACCGGCGCTGCCGTGCAGGCGCTGGGCGCCGTCGCCCGGCGGTTCGGCCGTGCCTTCGCATTCGAGGACCGCCTGATCGGCGGCGCCGCGCTGCGCGCCGGGCGGTCGCCGCTGCCCCGCGAGACACTCGACGTCTGCCGGCGGGCGGAGGCCGTGCTGCTCGGCGCCGTCGGCGACCCGGCGTTCGACGCGGAGCCCGCCGGCCGCCGCCCGGAGTCGGGCCTGCTCGACCTGCGGCGCGAACTCGGCGTGTTCGCCAATCTCCGGCCCGTGCGCGTCTGGCCAGGGCTCGAGGCTGCAAGCCCGCTGCGCTCCGACCGCGTCGCCGGGCTCGACCTGCTCATCGTCCGGGAGCTGACCGGCGGACTGTATTTCGGGGAGCCGCGCGGCGAGTCGGCCGACGGACAGCAGGCCTTCAACACGATGCGATACTCGGCCGCAGAAGTCGAGCGGATCGCGGAGGTGGCGTTTCGTCAGGCTGCCTCCCGCAGCGGGCGGGTCGTGTCCGTGGACAAGGCGAACGTGCTCGAGACCTCGCGGCTCTGGCGCGCGACCGTCGAGCGCGTGGCTGCGCGCCATCCCTCGGTGCACCTCGAGCATCAGTACGTGGACTCGTGCGCGCTGGCGCTGGTGCTCGAGCCGCGCCGGTTCGACGTGATTCTCACCGAGAACCTGTTCGGCGACATCCTCTCCGATCAGGCGGGTGGGCTGACGGGATCGCTCGGCCTGCTGGCGTCGGCGAGCCTCGGCAACGGTCCGGGGCTGTTCGAGCCGGTCCACGGGTCGGCGCCATCCCTGGCCGGGCGCGACGTGGCGAACCCCGTCGGCGCCATTCTCACGGCGGCCATGCTGCTCCGCCACGCGGTGGGCGCGGAGGTTGAAGCGCAGGCAATCGAAGAAGCCGTCGCGGCCGTCTTCGCCCGTCGATGCTTTACGGCGGATCTTGCCACCGCGCTCGGCGTCGTCCCGTCGCGCGGCTCGGAAGTCACGGCCGCGATCGTGGCCCACATCGCGTCATTCGGAAAATGAGACTGAAATGAGAAAAGGGGTCAGACCCCATTACAGAATTGTCAGTGGGGGCGGCGGGCGAGCAGGCTCACCTCGACGCGGGCGTCGTTGAAGCAAGCACCGCCAGCGAAGTCCGTCAACCCGTCGGGAACCAGCGCGGTGGCCGTCGAGCCGTTGCGCGTGCTCTTGCGCCACAACCCCTTTGGCAGCGCCACGGTGCCCGGTCTCACCGCAGGTGCCACGCTCAGCGGGCAGTGCACCTCGCCCAGGTCGTTCATCACGCGCACGACGTCACCGTCCTCGAGCGTGCGCGCCGCGGCGTCGTCCGGGTGCATCAGCAGCTTCGCCTCCGGCTGCGGCAATTCACCGAGCGTTGAACTGATCGTCTTGTCCGTGGCGGGCGAGATCAACGCCAGCGGATGCCGACTTGTTGCCGGGTCGGGCGTGAAGGTGTAGAGGCGGCCGTTCGTCTCGGCCTCGAGGCCGGCCGGGAACAGGTCGATCTTTCCGTCCGGGGTTGCCGGAAACACGTCCTTGAACTGCACCGGCGTTCCGCCACACTCGGGTACCGCGAAGCGGGACTCGCGCAACTGGGCGGATGCGTCCCCGGGCATGCCGTCGAGCACGCGCATCAGCACGTCGAGTTCGTCCTGCGATTCGTCCTTGCCGTCGAGGCCGCACACGGTCAGCAGGTCACCGAACACCTGCGCGTTCGACCGCGCTTCGCCGACCGAGTCGATGACCGGCTGCACGAGCTGGAGGCTGAGCGGGCCGTAGGCGCGCGCGACGTCGTAGGCCTCGAGAAACGTCGTTGCCGGAAGGACGATGTCGGCGTAGAGCGCCGTGTCGGTGAACACCTGGTCGAAGACGACCGTGAACAGGTCCTCGCGTTCGAGCCCGCGCGTGACGCGATTCTGATCGGGCATCGTCACGGCCGGATTGCAGTTGTAGACGAACAGCGTCTTGATGGGCGGGTCGGCCAGCTCGGTCAGCGCGCGGCCGAGGTGATTCATGTTCACCACGCGCGTCCCGGCTTCCTCGGCGCCGATCCAGCGGTTGCGATCGATCTGCCACGCGCCGGAACTGCTCATCGAGTACCCGCCACCCCGCACGCCGAACTTGCCCGCCACCGCCGGGAGCGCCAGGATTGCCAGCGCCGCGTTGCCGCCGTTGCGGTTGCGCTCCAGGCCCCAGCCGCAGCGGATGACGGCGGGCGAGGTCGTCGCGTACAGCTCCGCGAAGCGGCGCAGATCGGTGTCGTCGATGCCCGCGGTCTGTGCAGCCCGTTCGATCGGCCACTCGAGCGCGCGCTCGCGCAACGGCTCCGCGCCCCGCGCATGGCGGCCGAGGAATTCCAGGTCGGCCGCGCCCTGCTCGAACAGGAACCGATGCAGCGCCAGCGCCACGACCACGTCCGTGCCCGGCCGGACGGCGAGGTGGAGGTCGGCAAGCCGCGCGAGCGGTGTGCGGCGCGGATCGACAACAACCAGCCGGGCGCCGCGGCGCTGCGCGTCCCGGATGTACGGCACCAGGTGGATGCCGGACGCGGACGGATTGGCGCCCCACACGACAATGAGCCGCGCCTCGACGTAGTCCTCGTAGGCGACCGACGGCATTCGTCCGTAGAGCGTGGCGTCCGCCGCCGTGGTCGGCGCCGCGCACACGCTGCGCAGCAGGCGCGAGGCGCCGAGGCGCCTGAACAGGCGCGCATCGGTCGTATCCTGCGAGACCAGCCCGTTCGATCCGCCGTAGGAGAAGGGCAGGATTGCCTCGCCGCCCCATCGTTCGCGCACCTTCGCGACATTGCGCGCGATCGTGCCGAGCGCCTCTTCCCAGCTGACGCGCGCGAAGGTCGCGTGGCCTTTCGGTCCGGTTCGCACCAGCGGGTGCTGCACGCGCGAGGGACCGTACACGCGTTCGGGAAAGCGCCGCACCTTGGCGCAGATGTAGCCGCGTGTCACAGGCTGGCGCCGGGAGCCGTCCACACTCACGATGCGACCGCCGTTCACCTTCACTGCGAGGCTGCACGAGTCGGGGCAGTCGAGCGGACAGGCGGTTTCGACCGTGATGTCGTGAGAGTGCGAGCGCGGGCCGGGCTGCGGCGATTCGGGGTGCATCCCGCCAGTGTACGACACGTGACCCCGTCATGGCGCGAACGCCGTCGCCCTCCCGCTGAGTTGCATCCCCGCTGTGCAACCGCTAGCATGACCCTTCGTCTTGATCCTCGATCCACCACTCGTCGGCACGCGGAGCTTCCCGCTGGACGTCGTGAGCACTTTCGCCGGGCAAGGGCTGCATCGGGACGCGCGCCCGGGTCAACGGGTGCTGGCGGCGGCACGCCAGGCCGTCGAGGTGGGACGCGACCTGGTGGAAGGCCGCTTCGTCCGGGTCGCCGCTCCGATCGCGCACGACGGCGCCGCCGGCGTCGAACTGCCGCACGCCGTGCTCGAGAGCGAAGCGATCGCGGGCGCCCTCGAAGGCGCCGGGACCATCGTCACCGTCGTGTGCACGATCGGTCCGCGGCTCGAGCGCCGCGTGTCGGCGCTGCTCGAGTCGGACTCACTGCTGGCGCTTGCGCTCGACGGGCTGGGGTCCGCCGCCTGCCAACGCCTGGCCGGCATCCCGTGCGGCGAGATCGAGCAGCAGGCGGATGATCACGGGATGCGCGTGACGGTGCCGCTCGCGTCGGGTATGATCGGCTGGCCGCTGCTCGAGGCGCAACGCCAGGTCTTGTCGCTCGTCGATGCCGCGCCGCTTGGCGTCGCGCTGACGTCGAGCGGGCAGATGATCCCCCGCAAGTCACTGTCGTTCGTCGTCGGGGTCGGCACCCGTGTGCACACGCGGGCGACGTGCCCGGCGTGCGGGTCCAGGGATCGCTGCACGTTCCGGTCGAACCATGGCTGACCGCCCTCTCTGCACGCCGCCGGTCACGGTGGAGTTCCAGCCGCTGGGCCGCCGCGCGCAGGTGCCGGCGGGCGCCACCCTGCTGGATGCCGCGCGGGACGCGGGGGTTGGCCTGCTGTCTCTGTGCGGCGGCGCCGGGCTCTGCGACAGCTGCCGCATCCGCGTGGTCCGCGGGGACGTTTCTCCCTTGTCCGCGCACGAGCGCGACGCGCTGCGCGCCGACGATCTGGCGGCTGGCTATCGGCTGGCCTGCCAGGTCACCGTACACCGCGACACGGTCGTAGACGTGCCTGTCGAATCGATGGGCACGGAGCAGCGACTGCAGCTCGAATCCGATCTGCAACCGTTCGAACTACCGGGCGACGAGGGCCCTCCCTCGGCTCCCGTGCGCGCGGCCGATGTCCGCGTGCCGGCGCCGCACCTGGGCGACCTGCGGTCCGACCTCGCGCGCCTGCGCGACGCCTGCGCCGCGCAGCAGGGCGGCACGATTGGCACGGTCGCCGCCGCGGTCCTCGCCGGTCTTCCGCCGACGCTGCGGGAACACGACTGGAGCGCGCGGCTCGTGCTGGACGGCGATCGCCTGGTTGCCGTGCTGCCTCCCGGCAGCCCTCTGCTGGGCCTGGCCGTTGATATCGGCACCACCAAGATCGCCGCCTATCTCGTGGATCTCTGCTCGGGGCGCACGATCGCATCCGCAGGCGCGATCAACCCGCAGGTCACCTACGGCGAGGACGTCATCAGCCGGATCGCCTACGCCGACCGGACCGCGGACGGCGCTCGAACACTCCACGCGGTGCTCGTTCAGTCGCTGAACGAGATGCTGGCCGGCCTGTGTGCGGCGGCAGGCGTCCCGGCACGGGCGATTGTCCACGCCGTGCTGGTGGGCAACACCGTGATGCACCACCTGGCCTGCGGCCTGCCGGTCGTCCATCTCGGGCGCGCGCCGTACGTCCCGGTCGTGGCCGAGGCCCTCACGCTGCCCGCCCGCGATCTCGGCCTCGAGATCGCGCCCGGTGCCCAGGCGTACCTGCCGCCCAACCTGGCCGGCTACGTGGGCGCCGATCACGTGGCGGCGCTGGCGGCCGTGGGGCCGCCGGCCGAGGGCCGCACGCGCCTGGTCATCGACATCGGCACGAACACCGAGGTCAGCCTGCTGGCGGCCGGCCGGATCCTCAGCTGCTCGTGCGCGTCGGGCCCCGCCTTCGAGGGCGCCCACATCGGCTGTGGCATGCGGGCCCTGGCCGGCGCGATCGAACGTGTGCGCGTCATCGGCCACCAGGTGCGCTGCCAGACGATCGCAGGCGCGCGGCCAATCGGCATCTGCGGATCCGGGGCGCTCGACGCGGTCGCCGAGCTCGTCTCGCACGGCGCGCTCGATCGGCACGGCGCGTTCCGGCGCGACCACCCGCTCGTCGACTGCCGTGGCAAGGACGCCGTCCTCGTGCTTGCGCCCGCGGATACGACCGGTCATAATCGCGAGATTGTGTTGACCAGGCACGACGTGACCGAGATCCAGCTCGCGAAGGCAGCCATCCGGACCGGCGTGGACCTGCTGCTCGCGCACGCCGGCCTGCGCGGGGAGGACATCGACGATGTGGCGGTCGCGGGCGCCTTCGGCAGCTACCTCGACCTGGCGAGCGCCCGGCGCGTCGGGATGCTGCCCGACCTGCCTCCCGGCCGGTTCCGCCAGGTGGGCAATGCCGCCGGCGCCGGGGCGCGCCAGATGCTCGTGTCCACCGCGTGCCGACGGGCCGCCGAGCGTCTGGCGGCGCGCGTCGAGTACGTCGATCTGACCAGTGATCCGCGGTTCGCCGAGACGTTCGCCGCGGCTCTGCGCCTGTGACGGCCGATGGCCGTCTACCCGAGGAGAAGACGCATGCGACCTGGACTCAAGGTGCTGGCCGACGATCTCGTGGAGCGGATCGTCGGAGAGGGATTCCAGCTGCTGATGGACCCTGGCGTGAGGGTGCACAACGACGACGCGCTGCGCCTGCTTGCCGATGCGGGCGTAACCATCGACCGCGCGAACCGCATCGCGCGGATCCCGGAAAAGATCGTGCGGCAAGCCCTCGAGACGGCCCCGCACGAGTTCCACCTGCACACGTTCGATGGCCGCCCCGTCGTCCACTACGGCGGCGACAGCGTGCAGTTCGATCCCGGCTCGGCGGCGATCACGATCCTCGACTCCGACACGCAGCGGCAGCGGCCGGCGGTGACCGCGGACTTCGTCAACTTGGTGAAGCTGGTGGAAACGCTCCCGCAGATCGACGCGCAGAGCACGGCGGTCATCTGCGGCGACGTGCCGCCGGACATCGGCGACCTCTACCGCCTCTACCTCGCGCTGAACTACATCCGCAAGCCGATCGTCACGGGCGCGTTCCGCAAGGACACCTGGTGGACGATGCGCGAGATGCTGCTGGCGGCGGTGGGCGGGCAGCAGGCGTTGTCGGCGCGGCCGGTGGCGGTGTTCGACTGCTGCCCGTCGCCGCCGCTCCTCTGGAGCGATCTCACGTGTCAGAACATGATCGACTGCGCGCGTCACGACATTCCGGTCCAACTCGTCTCGATGCCTCTTGCCGGCGCCACCTCGCCCGTGACGCTTGCCGCCGTCGTCGTGCAGCACGCTGCTGAGAGCCTGAGCGGCGTGACTATCCACCAGCTCGCGAAGGCCGGCGCACCGATCGTCTGGGGCGGATCGCCGGCCGCCTTCGACATGCGCGAAGGCACCACGCCGATGGGCGATGTCGGCACGTGGCTGATCGATTGCGGATACTGCCAGGTGGGCAAGGCGCTCGGCCTGCCGACAAACACGTACCTCGGCATGAGCGACGCCAAGATCGTCGATGCGCAGTGCGGACTCGAGTTGGCCGGCGGCACGATCCTCGCCGCGCTGGCGGGCGTGAATATGGTGTCCGGCGCCGGCATGATGGATTTCGAGAGCTGCCAGAGCCTCGAGAAGCTCGTCATCGATGCCGAGGCGATCGGCATGGCGAAGCGCCTGATCCTCGGGATCGAGGCGCGCGAGGAACCCATCGCGCTCACGTTGGTGCGCAAGCTCGGTCACCGCGCGGACTACCTGGCCGAGACGCACACGCTCAAGTGGTTCAGCAAGGAGCTGTACCTGCCGTCGGCGGTGATCGACCGCGGATCGCTCGACGCGTGGGAAAAGAAGGGGGCGAAGTCGGCCTTCGACCGGGCCCGCGATCGCGTGCAGCAGTTGATCGCGTCCTACAAGCCCGTGGCGGTTTCCGCCGAGGTGCGCCGGGAACTGCGCGGCATTGCGACCGCCGCCGCGCGCAAGTTCGGCATGAACGAATTGCCGCCGCTGCCCGACCAGGCAGTCGGCATGTAGCCGATCCTGAAGATTCCTGAGAACAGATCGGGTCTATTCTCAGATTCCGCAAACTCGGACTGCGACGATGTTGGCGGTTTCTGCCGCGTGGAGCGTTCAGATGTCGAAAGACCTGCTGGAGAAGATCACGACGAGCATCGTGGACGGCGAGCCGGATCTGACCGTGGAGATGACCGGCCAGGCGCTGGCCGCCGGCGTCGAACCGATGACGATCCTCGACGAGGGCCTGCTGCCGGGCATGCAGATCGTCGGGCAGAAGTTCTCGGATGGCGAGTACTTCCTGCCCAACCTCATTGTTGCCGCGATGGGCATGAAGCGTGCGATGGCGCGCCTCGAGCCCGAGCTGCGCTCGCGCCACCAGGCGGTGAGAGCGGCCGGCACCGTGGTCATCGGCACGGTGCAGGGCGATATCCACGAGATCGGCAAGACACTGGTGGCGACGATGCTGTCGGCCAACGGCTTCGAGGTGCACGATCTCGGCGTGGACGTGCCGGCCGAGCGGTTCGTTGCCACGGTCCAGCAGACGGGCGCCACCCTCGTCGGCCTGTCGGCGCTGCTGACGACGACCATGACCGTGCAGCGGAGCATCATCGAAGCGCTGCGGGCGGCCGGGCTGCGGGATCGCGTGAAGGTGATGGTCGGCGGCGCGCCGGTCAGCCGGCAATGGGCCGACGAAATCGGGGCAGACGGCTACGCCGAGGATGCCGTCGGCGCGGTGCACCTGGCGACGCGGCTGATCAGACGGGCGGCTTTGCCACCGGTCTAAAGACCGGCGGTCCCACAGCAAGAGACAAGGAATGGGAGCGGGAGCGACGTCGATCTCGTAATCGCTCCCGGACCCCGCTACTGAACTGGCTACTGGTTTCTCCGCGACCACCAGAACACCGCGAGCCCGCAGGCGACGATCACCAGCGTCTGTCCCACCACGTTCACTTCGTAGTTGATCGCGTTGGTGGTGCCGCCGGGAGGCACGAAGACGAGCAGCAGCGAGATGAGGGTGGCGAACAGGCCGGTGCCCGCGACGAGCGCCAGGCCAGTCCGACCGCCCGGCACGTGGATCTCCTCGTGGGCCGTCGTCCGCCTTGCCCGCAACCACGCGAGCGACAGGAACAGGTAGAGATAGGGGACGAAGTACACAAGGATCGTCATGTTGACGAGGATGTCGTACGCCTCCTGAACGGTCGTGCGCGCCCCCGCCACCGTGAGGAACACGCTGGCCAGGAAGAGCACGGAGGCGGCTGCCGCCTGCGTCACCAGCGCCACGTGCGGCGTGCGGAAGCGCGCCTGCAACCGGGCGAACGCCGCAGGGCACCCGCGATCGAGGCCCACGGCAAACGGCACGCGCCCGGCACTCGCGAACCAGGCGTTGCTGGTCGACGCCGCGCCCAGCGCCAGCAGCAGCGCGGTCACGCCTCCCACGCCCACCAGACCGGCCTGGCCCGCCACCAGGTCCACGGCATCGGCGATGCCCGTGCGCTCGAGGAGCGACGAGGCCGGGATGGTGATGAGCACCGAGGCGGTCCCGGCGATGTACATGATCGTCGCCAGCAACCCTGCGATGAGAACGCCACGCGGGATCGTGCGACGCGCCGCCTTCACCTCCTGGCCCACGAGCGTCGTCACTTCGAAGCCGGAGAAGGCGAAGCAGATGCCCGACCACAGGCCGATGGCCGGCCAGAACTCGCCGCGCGGCACGAGCGCCGGCGGCGCGAACGAGGTGGCGGACCCGGACGTGAACAGCCTGGCGGCCCCTGCCACGATGAGCAGGGCTACGGGTATCCAGAGGCACAAGGTCCCGAGCGTGTTGGCCCAGCGCCCGGCCCGGAAGCCGACAACGGCCAGGCCGGCCGACAGCCAGAGCATCACAAGCACGAACGCGACCGCGTAGAGGTGGCTGTCGGCGAGCCCCTGGAACCGGCCGCCGAACACCGCGAGCGCGTTCGCCGCGGCGAACAGCAGCATCGACGGAAAATAGAACAGGTTGTTGACCCAGAGGCACCAGCCGCAGATGAAGCCGTGCACCGGGCCGAACGCGCGGCGCGTCCACGCGTAGAGGCCGCCCTGCTCCGGGTACCGACTCGACAGCTCGGTGACGGCGGCGGCCAGCGGCAGGAAGAAGCAGAGCCAGGCGAGTGCCCAGAGCACGAGCGAAGGCGCACCCATCCGGGCCGCCCGCGTGATCCATCGCAGCGTGACGACGCCGACGACGTTCATCGCGACGACGTCCCAGAGGCCGAGCGTCCTGAAGGGCGTCGAGGTCGGTTGCGACGGCGAATCGGAGGATACGGCGCGCACGTCGGGCGCTACGTGGTCGTGGGAGCGAGGTTGAGCAGGCGTTGCACCTGGGCGAGGACGACTTCGGGCAAACACGGCTTCAGGAGCAGCGCGTTGCAGCCCGCGTTCTTCGCCAGCTTCAGGTCGTCTTCCCTCGTGTCGCCGGTGAGCGCGATGATCGGGATGGTGCGTGTGCGCGCGCGCCCCTTCAGCAGGCGGATTGTCTCCCACCCGTCGAGGCCGGGCATGATGAGATCCATGAGGATGACGTCGGGCGAGAGCTTGAACGCCTTGTCGATCCCCTGGAACCCCTGGCCGGCCTCGTCGACGCGGAAGCCGGCGGCTTCGAAGTACAACGCGTAGAGGCGGCGGCTGTCGGCGTTGTCATCGACGATCAGGACCACGGGCGAACGGGCTGGCGTCGCCATCGAGTGTCTCCCGGTGGGGCGGGCAAGCCGATCGCACCACCGCGGGGTACCGCGGCGGCGCACGGATCTATCGCCTGGGATTTCCCGTCCCTTGTACAAGGCCGGCGTGCGCGTGTCAAGCGAGTCGTCTCACTACTCCCCTTCCCGTATCCCGCCGGCCGGCTGGCCTTCGGCGCCACGGAACCCTTGGCGTTCCGCGGTGTCCAACGTGACAGAGGGAATCAGACAGGCGCGCGCCCGACGCTCGACAGTCGCTGGAGCTTCAAGCAGCTTTCCGACCTGGAGGGCAGGAGGTGCGTCATGCCGGACGAACTCTTCCGCACCGTCGCCGCTCGCCGCTCGTCCGCCGGTCATCGCCTCGGCGCCGTTCCGCTCTCGGTGGCGGTCCACGCCGCGCTGCTCGTCGTGCTGATCGTCATCCCGCTGTTTGGCAACGACGTTCTGCCGGTGCCACACCTTGCGGTCGTCTGGAACTCGCCGGTAGTCCCGGTCGCCGTGGTTCCCGGCCTGCCAGCTCCGCCGTCTCCGCGTGTGACGCCGGCGTTCGTGCCGCCCGGCGCACCAGTCGACGCGCCACGGGGCATCGGACAGGAGAACCTGGCCCTTCCGCCGTCCGTCCCGGAACTCCGGGGCGAGGATCTGGGCGCCGTCGCCGGCGAGGGGGGCGGCGCGATTCGCGAGATGGAACAGCCTCCGCCTCCGCCGCCCGTGGTGAAGCCTGCAGTCCCGGTGAGAGTCAGCGGCCCCATCGAGCCGCCGCGCAAGATCCATTATCAGGCGCCTGTCTATCCCGCCCTTGCGATGGCGGCGCACGTGCAGGGAACGGTCGTCATTGATGCGGTGATCTCGGCGACGGGAACCGTGCAGGACGCGCGCGTCATCACTTCGGTGCCGCTGCTCGACGAAGCGGCCCTGGCCGCCGTCCGCCAGTGGGTCTTCACGCCGACGCGGCTCGGCGGCGTGCCCGTGCCGGTGATCCTGACCGTCAAGGTGGAATTCAAGCTCCAGTAGAGGGTCGAGCTTCGGGCCGGCACCAGGAGCCGCGTCCGCGCGGCTCCTGATTTTGGGCATTGCAGCTGGACGCGCCGCACAGGTTCCCGGATCCCACATCACCCCTTGCCTCCAGGGCCGCCCGGTGCAAGACTGGCTCCACCACGCGCAGGTGCGATCCATGTCCAAGCCGGCTTCGCCCTCCACGCCCGCCACCAGGCTGCTGCGGGAGCGAGGCATCGCGTTCAGCGAACATTTCTACCGCTACGAGGATCGCGGCGGCACGCGCGTCCCGGCGCACGAGCTGAACGTGGACGAGCACGCGGTGGTGAAGACGCTGGTCATGGAAGACGATGAGCGCCGGCCGCTGATCGTCCTGATGCACGGCGACCGCGAGGTCTCGACGAAGCAGCTCGCGCGCCTCATCGGCGCCCGAAGCGTCGCGCCCTGCAAGCCGGACGTCGCCAACCGCCACTCGGGCTACGTGGTCGGCGGCACGTCGCCCTTCGGCACGCGCAAGCCGATGCCCGTCTACATGGAGAGGACCATCCTCGATCTGCCGCTCGTCTACATCAACGGTGGCAGCCGCGGTTTCCTGCTCGGCATCGATCCGCGCGACATCGTCGCCGTCCTGGCCCCGACGCTCGTCGAGGTCGGGATTGCAGCGACGTAATGGTCGTGTTCTAATGCCGCCCCGCTGCGCTAGCGGGACTTTCCCACCTGAGCGGCCGGCGTCTCGGTAACTGCTGACCGTGCTGTTACTTGGGGCGCTGGCCAGCGTATATACCAAATATGACGCGCGTGTT
>Ga0315279_10003690_pt1 | contig 21058 bp, 23 predicted proteins | sample YL17G06_20_MG_FD_203694 | JGI IMG/M metagenome (GOLD analysis project Ga0315279, IMG submission 203694) | Sediment microbial communities from Yellowstone Lake, YNP, Wyoming, USA - YL17G06_20 | ecosystem: Environmental > Aquatic > Freshwater > Lake > Sediment | place: USA: Wyoming | collected... | reverse complement strand
GAGTTCATCGAGTCGTGGGGTGAAGGAGTCTTCGGGAGGGCCCATGGCGCCTACATCGACGGCGAGGACAACTTCTACTGCGTCGACGACGGGAACCACACCGTCCGCAAGTTCGCCAGGGACGGCGCGCTCCTCTTCACCCTCGGCACCGAGGACAGGCCGGCAGGGCCAGGGGAGCCCTTCAACAGGCCCACAGACGTGGCGCTGTCTCCCAACGGCGACCTCTACATCAGCGACGGCTACGCCAACTCCAGGGTCCACAGGTACTCGCGGGACGGCGAGCTCATCCAGTCATGGGGCGAGCCGGGCGCGGGCCCGGGCCAGTTCAACCTCCCCCACGGCGTCTGGGTCGAAGGGGACAGGGTCTACGTCGCCGACCGCCAGAACGGTCGGATACAGGTCTTCACCCTAGGAGGCGGGTACGTCGAGGAGTGGCCAGGGCTGACTAGGCCGTGTGACGTCTTCATAGACGATAGAAGGCGCGTATATGTTGCGGAGCTCATGTCGAGGGTGAGCATCCTCAGCCTGAAGGGAGAGGTCCTCGCCAGGATGGGAGGCGAGAAGAGCTTCGCCCCGGGCCAGTTCGTCGCCCCCCACTGCCTCTGGAAGGACTCCATGGGCTGCCTATACGTCGGCGAGGTCCTCGATGGGCAGCGTATCCAGAAGTTCGTCCCAGCGTAGCTCCAACGTTCCACGGAGGAGACGTGGGGATCCTCTCAATAAATTGGGCGGAGAGGAAGTGGTTCTGCTTACGGGAGCTTAATTATGATCAGGCTCCTCGGTCTTGGTAACGGGAAGGGTAACGGGCTCGCCTCCCACGACTTCATCAGTGGCACGATCGGCAGGTGGGTGAAACCCCTGAACCACATACCAAATGCCGGGTCTAACATGAAGATGATGAACTGATGCTGAATGGGAAATGTTTGGAGAGCTTGAAGACCTATGACGCTTCTCGATGCGGTGAGGAAGAGGAAACCGGCCAGATATCCGGAGCATCGGGAGCAGAGCCTAAGCTCCGAGCCAAACGCTCTCAAGGTGAACCAATGCCGGTGGGCCAGTAGCCGCCATAGCTCCATCTCTCTTTATTACACCTTGATGATCTTCTCACCACAGTAGGGGCAAAGGTTGAACTCGGGCAGCACGGGCTTGCCGCAGGCGGGGCATCTGTTCCCTATGGGAGTTGCTGGGATTTTCAATGGGAGGCTCGCCTTAAACTTGGCCATCCTGTTCTTTAATTGGAAGCTGAAGGTTGTTTGGACCACTGTTCCTCCACCTACAACCTCTGTGAGTTCAAAACATATGGGCCCCGATGTGTCGGATACTCTATAAAGCCTCGGAGGAATCGTCTCCTTAACAACGAATCTATCCTCGGGCTTACCTCTTCCAAACGCCGCTTTGAGACTGGAAAGGATTCCCCTCGACCTTTCATTTTTCTCCTCGGCTTCTTTACGCCACTCAGCGACCTTATTTTCGATCGTCTTATATGACGTCTCCGTGTCCTGCATGGTGTACCACGACTCAGAGACCGTTTCTTGCGCTGTGCTTCCTCCTCCACTGCCGCGACCTTGGCCCATCAACAACAAGCATAAGAAAATGGGTAAAGCGATCCAGAGGAAGTCCCAACCACCGCTTGCTTCCTGATTGACCAAGCCTTCGATAAACATACCTAACAATAACCCTACTACTCCATTCTTATATACACTATTTCGATTTGGAACTATCATATATCTTTTTAAGGGCATAAGGCTGTTAACGGCAGGTCCAGCCCAGCCCACCACCATTAGGGCTCAGAAGCCCCATGAAGAGCCTCCGGTACGCTGCGTTACTGGAAGACTAAAAAATACGGCGCTGTAACGCAAATCTCGCACGCGGATCCCAGGTAACGGCCGATGTCTACCTAAGAAGATTGGGCAACTTCTGCGAATCCACTGGCACCACGTCACAGAAGCTCGCTACGATTGTCGAGGTGGAGCTCTAACAAGGGAGATCAAGATCTGGGACGCGGAGGACGCGCCAACGCTCAGGGATGAGAAGGTTCCGTCGCAGGTCGAGCTGAAGAAGATCTTCCTCTTCGCGCGCGCGACGTTGAATAAGGGTAAGTTACCGGAAGAGGTTGTGGAGGACATGAGGTTGGCCTACAAGAAGTGTCAGGAGTATCTCCAAACGACTATATCGGAGTCGGACCATGATAAGAGACTAACTTTCGCCGTCAGCTTCTGTTAGTTGCCAGCTTTAAAGAGGATGAGATCGACAAGATGGATCTCTCGATGGGTGACGCCGAGTTCCAAGAGACCGTCAGGAAGCGGTTGCTCGGGGTGACGAAGGGTAGGGAATCATCCCAAGGACCACTGAACATCCGTTTAATGACGGAGAACGCGGTCTCAGCCATCCACCGCCCTCCGTAACCGACCCGCTGCCTATGGCCTCAGGGTCCCCGCGCGCGGACCCTCTTGGAGAAGCAGCTCAGTGCCGATCTGGTGTAGCCCTTCTCCTTATCTGTGATGAGGCAGAGCCCCCTGATGCAGCGGTCGACGTAGAGGATCCTGGTGAACTCCCTGAGGCTCCGAATGGCCTTTATACACCTGATTATGAGGGGTCAGAATGCCGATGGGGCTCCTCGGCGGCCTTCAGGGTCCTGTTGTGTGGTAGCAGTCGATGAGCTGCTGTTGGGCAATGCTTAGGTCGATGTTTCTGAAGAATGTCTCAGGGGTCTCGTATTCATCTTGTCCTAAGTGAACCCACCTCCTGTGGTTGGACAGACCATTGGGGGACGAGACCCCAACTATCAAGATAAGCTTATTCTAATTCTAAGGAATTTAGGGACAAGCCAGACGGTATGAGAAACGTTTTCAGGATAGACCCTGAGGGTGTCCCGGGTGGCCTAGACCCGCCGCGCGCTTGGTCCACGCGAGACCCTTGCCCTAGACTGGGCCAGATCCCGAGCGGCTACCCGACTGGTCCACCGAGACCCGATAGGAGCGTGCCGCCCGCAGGCCACCCGAGAGGTGACACCCATGAAGTACGTTGGAATAGACGTCCATAAAAAGAAGTGTCAGGCCGCGGTCCTAAATGAGGAAGGAGCGCTCTTAGACGAGATCCGCTTCCCAAACGACCCCGATGGAATCGAGGAGTTCGCAAGTAAACTAACCACATTCCGCGACGAGGTGAAAGCCGTAGTCGAGTCAACCGGGAACCTCTGGATCCAGATCCACGACAGGCTCGAGGAACACGGATTCGACGTCGCTCTCTCAAACCCATTCAAGACAAGGTTGATCGCGGAGGCGAAGGTGAAGACAGACAAGGTCGACGCCAGAACCTTGGCTGGCCTGCTCAGAGCCGACATGCTCCTCACCTGCTACGTGCCCGGCGAGGAGCTGAGGAGTCGAAGGGAGCTCCTCCGCCACCGCCTGAACTTGGTGAAGAACAGGACAGAGGTGAAGAACCGGATCCACGGGCTACTCGACAAGCACGGGCTCCGGATGCCCGGCACGACGGCCTTCAGCAGGGACAACGTCGCTTGGCTGAGAGGGCTTAGCCTCGGGTTCATGGACGACGCGATACTCCGCAGCGACCTCGCGGTCCTGGAGGCGATCGACGGCCAGGTTCTACTCATCGAGGAGAAGATCGCGGCCCTCGCGGCCGAGGACCGGCGTGTGCGGCTTCTGATGACGATGACCGGCGTAGGGTACTTCACCGCGATGCTTGTCGTGTCAGAGGTCGGTGACGTCGGGAGGTTCCGCGGCGACAAGGAGCTCGCGTCGTGGATGGGGCTGGTGCCGAGCGTCCACCAATCCGGGGAGCGGGCCCGGATCGGTGGAGTCTCCGGTCCCGGTAACAAGAGGTTGAGGTGGGCTTTGGTGGAGTCGGCTCAGGCTGCGGTTCGACATGACGCTAGGCTTGGAGGGATGTATGAGCGGCTTTCGAGGCGGAGGGGTGCTGGTTGTGCTATAGTGGCTGTGGCTCATGAGATGGCTCGGATCATGTACTTCATGCTGGTTAGGGGTGAGCCGTATAGGGGCGAGAACAGGGGGTTGACGGAGAGAAAGCTTAAGAACATGAGTAAGAGAGCGTTAGATGGCCTGCGGAACTAACAGGGATGCCGCCCGGACATCGGAGCTCCTGAAAACGTTCTCATAGGAGCGCGCAAACAGGGTGTTTACCTCCTAACACCTTCAGGGCTACTACGAAGATGAGTAGGAGGCCGAAGCCGAGGAGCGCCTCGTTCAGCTCCTGGTTTCTTCGCAAGTAGTCAACGGGATCAAGTTTCATTGATTAGCGTCTCCCGAGTAACTCCTGACCCAACTCGGTGAGTACGTACTCTATCCCTGATCGACTCCCATCCCAAACTACTAGGCGATTCATCTTGAGGATCTCGCGTGTCCGGTCGTCTATCCACTGTCCTCGGCTGACGCGGAGTAGTTCACTTCTGAAAAAAAGAGCCATATTCTTGATGGATTGCTCCTCGAAGGCGTCCCTCAAGCTACCCACCTCCAGCGACCTCTTGGGGCCTGGAAGGCGTGACGATCCCGTTGAAGCTCCCCCAAGAGCCTCAGTCTCATCACGCGCGCGATGTAAAAACACAAGATATTTATGGCTCAAGGATAATTTATGTAGTTCATGGAAAAAAAAATCTTAAATTTTTCTATTATGTAACAAATAGAAATTAATTTGTTTAATCTAAGGTATAATAAATGCCTTTAAATGAAGAATTAGTATGACCAATTCGCGCTCACGAATATAGTTGTCTCCTATCTCTCCGAGAAGAGTTACATCAAGAAGGCCTCAGGCGAGTAAGTTATAAACTTTCACCCTTTTTCTTAATAATTCTTATCAACTCTATATAGAATGGAGGACTTGTCAAACGCGTATGGTTTGAGGCTGTTTTATCCTTAATATAGCACAGGATGGTACTCACCAAAAGAAAACAAAGGAGAACAAGATACTCTAGTAGATGTAATAGTAATGCTAGTTTTTAGTTAAGAACTAGCAGATCTAAGAGTGATGTAATTCCCTTAATTTTTTCTAAGTGTTTTATAGTATCCAACAATTTTTTTGCCTTTTCTTGACCTAATATAGGCGTTGTCAAATTTATGAATTTTATTTGTAGTTCATCAAATTTTCTTTCTTTTCTCGTATCAATTTTCTTAATGTGCTTAATTCCGTCTTTTGTTGTAACTGATACTTCAACTGGTGTCTTTGGATAATATTTTTCGGAATCACTGTTAACCCCGATCTTTTGAGCTAATTTTAAAATTGCAGAATTCCTTATTGATTCCTCAGAAAAGTCTTCTAATGTTACATTTCCTTTTTTTAGAGCAACCGCTGTTACATATGGTAAGCTAAATTGAGCATCTTGTATTGAATGGAGGATTGTTTTATTATATGATTTAAAAGCATGCTCGTTAGTTTTAATTTCAACATCATCTATTTCATCTATTGAAAATCCTCCCTGTTGATTTAGATAACAAGCAGCATCAATTGCTAAATGTAGTCCAGCACAGCATGGATAAAATTTAAAAAAAGTATGCATTATCTGGAAGTTATTTCCTAGGTTTTCAGTCACCTTTGAAATATCATATCCATTAAAAGAAAATGCTTTATAAAATCCATCTTTACCTTCAAATATGCTTTTAGCCCCTTGCAATCCCTTTCTAGCTAAGATTGCTGAATAAACCCCGCTTTGAGAAGCCCTTCCTGCATCTAATGGCTTAGTCATTGCACCCACATTAATACTTTCTGCTAGACCTGAAGCCTGTGTTCCAGCAATTCCAAAAGCGTTAACCATTTCTATCCTATCTAATTTGAGGATCTTCCCCGCTGCAGCGGCCGATCCAAATACACCCTGTGTAGTAAATGAATGGAAGCCGTGTAGACGTGGTGTTAGCCTAATACCCGGTAAGTTATAGGCAGCTCCGATCCTTCCCATAACTTCGTAGCCGAGAACAATGGCTAATATTAAGTCTTTACCTTCAATATTCTGATTAACTAAGCTTAAGGCTGCTGGTATTATTATACATCCTGGATGACCAGGGGTTACATCATCGAACTCATATGCATGAGCCATTACACTGTTTACCAATGCGGCACTTGGAGGGGATACTCTGAGATTTGTACCAATAATTGTAGCTAAAGATTTCTCGTTAAATTCTTTCATAACATCGATAAGAATTTGACCTATTTTGCTCCTCGATCCAATAGCCGCCACCCCAATGAAATCCAGCATGCATTCCTTTGTTTTATCAATAACATCTGTTGGTAATTCTTTATATTCAATGTTTGTTACGTATTCAGATAAAATTTCACTTAACGATCTTCCATCCATATTGATCACCACAAATTATTTATACATATTTATAATTTATGTGTTTGGGTGCACTGCTTGGTTGAAAGAATTGCACAGGTCATGATGTTAGCAATTTTTGTTTTTGTTATCCTTTATAAATTCATTAAAGCTACATCTGGGGCACCTGTGCCAACGATTCGAGCACTTCCTCCATTAGATGCTATCAAAGAGGCCATTGGTCGTGCAGTAGAGATGGGAAGACCAGTGCATCACAGCATGGGTATGAGTCAATTAACTTCTGGAGCAAGCGAAACACTAGTTTCAGCAGCTGTCCTAGAATATGTAGCAGGTTTAACTGCAAATACGGGTGCAGATCTGATTGTCACAATACGCCACCCTGAGGTACTTCCAGTAGCTCAAGAAATCGTTCGTGTGGCTTATGTGAAAGCGGGGAAACCTGAAGCATACAAACCTAGTATGATACGATACCTTTCATCTACCCAGTGGTCATATGTAGCAGGTGCTATGGGAATAATGCAGAGGGAAAAAGTAGCGGCTAACATTCTTATTGGTAGTTTTGCAGCTGAGTCTATTCTTCTTTCTGAAGCGGGAAATAGAATAGGGGCGATGCAGATAGGAGGCGGTTCTGGATTCGGAGGAAATCTAGCATTCTTAGCAGTTTGTTGCGATTATTGTTTATATGCTGATGAAATGTACGCAGCGAGAGCTTATCTTACAAAAGATCCTATTCAAATCGCAGGAATAAGTGCGCAGGATATCTATAAGCTCTTTGTGCTAGGTCTACTAATAATAGGATTATTACTATATAGATATACTGATTGGTTATATAAAATTTTATCTATATGAGATGATGTATTTGGCATTCATAAAAAGTAAGCAAATACCTTTGGCGATAACAGTTATAATCACGATTTTTATGCTACTTGAATATTATTATCCAGAACCTATTGTCAAAAATATATCCAAAGACATTCGAGACTGGTCAGTCATCATTGCAGCTTTTGCGTTGGGATTAGGTGCTGCGAACCTATTGAGAGTACACTCGCAAAACATACAAAGACGTACTAAGGATATATGGCCATTCAGTATATTATTGATATTTACATTGCTATTATTTTTCGGAATAGGGGTTATATTTGGAATAGAACATCCAGCTTACAATTGGTTATATGTAAATGGATATTTAATTTTATACTCTGCTGTCTTCTCACTAATATCTTTTTATGTCATCACATCTTTTTACAGGGCAATGTCAGTCCGAAGTTTAGAGTCAGGTTTATTGATCGTTTGTGCAATATTCTCTATGTTTAGAAACACTCCAGCGGTTATATCCATCTTCCCTTATTTAGATACAATAGGAAGTTGGCTTCTTGATGTCCCGAATGCAGGCGTAGAAAGAGCTGCAATAATAACGACGGCAATAGGTGTCATCGCCTTTAGCTTAAGGGTATTATTAGGTCGTGAAAGAGCCCAACTTGGAGAGTAGAATGACAATGAAGAAAAATACGGTTTTGAAAGATTGGTTGCGCGCGCGCGCAACAATTATCTTACAGATATTCCTCTGTTTATCAGTAGCATTACCAATAATTAAGCCGATAGGTCTTCCAGTCCCAATATCTACTTATACAAAGGGTGTTTACGAAATCGTTGAATCTATTGAGCCTGGAAGTATAGTACTTTTTACGAATGACGTTTCGGCTGGAGGATGGGGTGAAATGGCTTCACCTACTATTGCAGTGATGCAACATCTATTTCGAAGACCAGTAAAGATTGTGTTTGTAGACTTTTTCGAAGACAGCCCTATTCTAACTGAAATAGCTCTTAACAAAGTGGATAAAGATGATAAAGTGTATGGCGTGGATTATGTACACTTGGGTTTTATTCCAGGTTATGAAATGGCCATTGCTATGTTTGCTAAAAGTATATGGACAGCTTTTCCAGCCGATTATCATGGAACCGCCCTTAACGAGTTGCCTTTAATGGCCAATCTTAAGGATGCTTCTGATTTCGACATACAAATTGAGACTCAAACAGTCCCTGCTGTACCCACATCATTTATGCTTCAACATATCCACTCTCCCTACAATGTACCTCTCGTTGTCCTATCAACAGCTGTTAGTTCACCGGGACTCATGCCCTACCTTGCATCTGGAGACATATCTGGTATAACAATAGGAGTTAAAGGCGGAGCTGAATATGAAATTCTTATAAAAACCCCTGGTTCAGGTGCAGCCACGATGGATGCTATGTCTACATCACATCTTTTATTAATTACAGTATTAATAATAGGAAACGTTTTCTACTTTATAAAAAAATATAGGAGGCCATAAAATTGGTTGATCTTATAACAAGTTCGGGTATTTGGTTTGGAGCTTTGTTAAATATCTTCATTTGGAGCCTTGTATTCAAAGAGAACCGCTTCTATAGGTTTGCTGAGTACATGTTCATCGCCCTGAGTGCGGCTCATTTCAGTGTTCTCGGAGTCAAATCGATATTGACGACAGGTTGGATTCCATTATCCACGGGAAAAATATCTTACATTATACCTTTCATACTAGGATTTCTTCTTTATGCAAGATTTTGGGATAACTGGCGTTGGTTATCTAATTGGCCTATAGCTATTCTCGTTGGGGTTGGACTAGGACTCGGAATAAGAGGAGCTGTGGACGTTTCAATCATCGGACAGATAAAATCGACCATGACGCTAGCCGTTTTTAAAAACCCTGTTCAAGCAGGTAACAACATCCTATTTGTGATAATTCTTATCTCTGTAATCGCATATTTCCTCTTCACTTTCGCTTTAAAAGGGCCCGTTGGGAGGGGTTACTACTATTTAACTAGATTGGGACGTCTGGCATTGATGGCAGGCTTTGGTATTGCTTTGGGCAGTACGGTAGCAGTGAGGCTGTCATTATTTATAAGCCAATGGATATTCTTAATTAGGGACTTTCTACGGATCGTATAAGCCTTATATTCCTCCTTTTTTGGTTCTCACTGATTATAAGTGATGCTCTTTTGAATTTCTATGATTATTAATTCACTCCTCCTTAAAAAATGCATTAAGACTTAATCAATCATTTTAATTTATAAAGATATCATATTATTTATTTTTCGCGCGCTAGGTTGTTTAGAAATTGGTTTTAAATGGTTATAATCCTTATTTATTTATTTGGGGGCAATTCTGAGCCTTACAGGGACCCCTCATCTTTTTACAGAAGCCGCCCTTCTCGAAGCGGCAGATCTGCACAAGACGACGAAACGAAAGCGACACCGTGTCGCCGGAGACACCTGGCGAGGTCGAAGCCGAGCCACGGCCCGCCGAGGCCGGTGAATACGTGAAGATCGGCCTACCTCGGCCTCCTCCGCGGGTCTTGTCCCTTCTCACGAGGGCCTCCTCGACCATGTAGTCGAGGTGGAGTCTCAGCGTGTTGTGGGATAGGCTGATTTCCTTGAGTAGTTGGTTGAAGTTCCTGGGTTTCCCGTCCATTAGGGTGGCTAGGATGTCCTCGTCTAGGTCGTCCATTTCAGGTCTTATTTTGTTAATGGGGGTTTATAACCATTTTTAACCATTTTCTAAACAGCCTAGACGGTATGAGAAACGTTTTCCGGGGAGACCGCGAGGGTGTCACGGGTGGCCTAGGCCCGTCGCGCGCTTGGTCCAAGCAGAGACCCTTGCCCTAGACTGGGCCAGACCCGAGCGGCTACCCGACTGGTCCCGACGAGACCCAATAGGAGCGTGCCGCCCGCAGGCCACCCGAGGTGACACCCGTGAAGTACGTGGGAATAGATGTCCATAAAAAGATGTGCCAGGCCGCGGTCCTCGAAGAGGACGGCGAGCTCCTAGACGAGATCCGCTTCCCTAACGACCCCGAAGGAATCGAGGAGTTCGCAGGGAAGCTAACCACCTTCCACGACGACGTGAAGGCGGTTGTCGAGTCGACGGGAAACCTCTGGATACAGATCCATGACAGGCTCGAGGAACACGGATTCGAAGTAGCCCTGTCCAACCCGGCGAAGACACGGTTCATCGCCGAGGCGAAGATCAAGACAGACAAGGTCGACGCCAGAACCCTCGCTGGACTGCTGCGAGCCGACATGCTGCCCACCTGCTACGTCCCCGGCGAGGAGCTGAGGAGCCGACGTGAGCTCCTCCGCCACCGCCTGAACCTGGTTAAGATCCGTACGGAGGTCAAGAACCGGATACACAGCCTCCTCGACAAGCACGGCCTCCGCATGCCAGGCACCACACCATTCAGCAAGGGGAACATTGCTTGGCTCCGGGGACTGAGTCTAGGCTTCATGGACGATGCGATACTCCGCAGCGACCTTTCCCTCCTAGATACGGTCGACGTGCAGGTGGAGCTCATCGAGGGTAAGATCGCGGCCCTCGCGGCGGAGGAGCGGCGTGTGCGGCTTCTGATGACGATGACCGGCGTCGGCTACTTCACGGCGATGCTGGTCCTCTCCGAGGTCGGAGACATCGGCAGGTTCCACAGCGATAAGGCCTTCGCGTCGTGGATGGGTCTGGCGCCCTCGGTCCACCAGTCGGGGGAGAGGACCCGGATCGGGGGCGTCTCCGGTCCGGGTAATAAGAGGCTGAGGTGGGTGATGGTGGAGTGCGCTCAGGCCGCCGTTCGGTATGATCCTAGGTTTAGAGGTCTCTATGAGAGGCTTTTGAGGCGGAGGGGCGCTGGGTGTGCTGTGGTGGCTGTCGCCCACGAGATGGCGAGGGTTCTCTTCTTCATGCTGAGTAGGGATGAGCCGTATAGGGACGCGGATGGGGGGTTGGTTGAGAGAAAGCTTAAGAATATGAGCAGGAAAGCGTTAGATGGCCTGCGGAACTAAGTGGATGCTGCCTGGGCACCGTGTGCTCTGGAAACGTTTCTCATAGGAGCGCGTTCTGCTTAAAGCAATGCGAAAGCCAGCCATCAAAGTCAGATGTCTCAATTTGGTTAGCGTACGACATGATCATTAATCCATTTAATTATAAATGTTTTTTTTATTTCTGTTTTTCCCTTTTTTATGAAATCAGCTTTTAAACGCAAACAGTAACCCTGACATTGTTTATTTCTGAAACTTTGACAATCTTTACATTGTGGAAGTGAATATTCTTTTATTTTATTTATATCATTACTTTGTCTTAAATAGATTTCTTGAGCGCTCATGTTTTTACAATGATAAACCGGGATTATTTTATGCATAGAAGAGCAATATTCTACTGTAAGATCTGGCATAACGTCTAAATGGGGCATACATTCTGTATCAAATCTTTCAGTAAATAATAATAAGAATCCAATTTCTCTCGAGGTAAAGATGCACAAGGGTAGAGGTCCTTCTAAGCACGGTTTAATTCCATTTCTTAAGCAATCCTTAAAAAATTCAATTAAAGTAGGTTTAAGCTCTAATAAATATTCAAAATCTATATATATGTTTGATTTATCAGATGAAGGATGGCTAGGAGAATATCTTATAGATGTACACTTATATTTTTTAGCAAGCTCAATAATATAAGTGTAATCTTGATTTGGTTTATAAAATGTTATAGATAACTGTAATAATGTCCAATCGTCCTCGAAAGATTCCCATCCAATTAACTCATCATTACCTTTCCATTTTAATAACTCTAAATTCATATTTAGCAAATTCCACTCCTCTTTAGAATAAGTATTAGGATCGTTCACATTAACTAACCATATTGTCCTTGTAATATTCATAATATTTTCATATAATATAGTATTTGCTAATCCATTTGTTAGGATACAATCAATTTTTATTCCATTCTCTAAGATTTTCTTTACAATATCAAATATTTGAGGATGAAGCATTGGTTCTCCACCCAATAATTGAACTCTATTAAATCTAGATCTCTTTAACCAAGAGACTAACTTATCTAAGTTTTTTAGAGTCATATGTTGAGCATGGTCTCTATCGTTTGTAATCCAATGTTTAAGACAACAATAAGAACAATTCTTATTACATAAATTAGTTATTAATAAGTTGATTGCTGGCTGAGGCGGCTGAAGAAATTTATTTATAACCATTCTTGGCATTTTTTACAATTCACTCCAGCATATAATACTTTCTGCACATATACAGAGAAAGAAAAATACCAAACTTCAATTCTCTGAGGATTCGAATTAACCTAACTTTTCTATAAGAACCCGAGATTCAAAGTCGTAAATAAAGACGAAATGGGTCACACGCGCGGGCCGGACGCGCATGCACCGTTCATATTCATGTTATTATTTGCTCAATTTTTATTTGATTATACCAAGTACCCTCAAAAAGAAGGCGACTCTCTCTGCCAGTAAGACCATCCTAGTCAGCACATTACTTGCGAATACAGGCCCTAGTGCCAACATTATTGCATAGCGTCCTATTTTTGATATATATTTTAAGTGCCCACTGGGTTCTCGAGTAAAGATAAAGTAAAAGATAGTGCTTATAACTGAAATTAATACAAAAATGTTGTTGAAATAGGCAAGTGGATTCGGCATCATCGATAGGGATATGAAAGTAGCAGTAATCTGTACAATTACCTGGGCTTGTAGGACACCTCTAATGGCTAATCCTGTAGCAATTCCAACCATTATATTAACCCCCCATTGACTCACGAAAGCAATATTCCTTTTGAATTTTGCAAGTATTAAGATACCTAATATCATTGGTATTATAAGGTCGTAGCGTGCTTTAGTAATAATGGGCGAAATGCCTGAGGAATTTAAGGAATCTATCGCTTTAGTTAGTGTATAACCACAAGCAGCTCCAACGAAGCAATTTTCGGCGAAACGAAAGAAGCGATTTTCTTTATATAATAAGCTCCATACCATTAATAAGTATGCTACACCCATCCATGGTATAATTGTCTCGATTTGCATCTATTTCTTACCTCCTCTTACTCTTTTTATAATGTATAAAATATTACCCATTAAAACTAATAATAGTATCATCAGATGTGATGTTGAAATCGAGTCTGCCTGGGCAAGGCCACTACCTGGTCTACCAATCAAAAGCTCATATTCAGCAGCGCCCATGGCACCACCAAGATAAGCTGTTACTTGACCTGATTTTATATATGGCATCAAAGTAGGGACATTGACTGAGATGACTCCTACTATTAGTGGTTTCTTATATGGAAGAACTAATTGGCGTATATATTCTTCAAGTGGTGTCATAGGAGATACTACGCCCGTATAGATGCTTATATCATTAACATTTTTGAAATCCTTCATTATTGACATTTGTTCGAGGTGCGTACCATAGACATCTAAGGTTACCACTTTATAGACATCGCTGAAAAAAATAGCCTTGGCTGTTTCCCCACCTGCTATATATGGTAGAATAACATAATCTATGCCATATTTTTTATCGTGTAGATCGACTTCCTTAAGTGCCAACAAAACGAGATCAGTCCCAGCTGGGATAAAGGATACTATGATAATCTTAATATTCGGTATTCTAAAGAGGTGATTCAAAAACGCAATCGACTGAGGCCCACATTCTGCCCAAGCTCCAGCATCCACATCAGACGCCCAGATTACATATTCTCCCGGTTTAAGCGCTTCAATCGCATTATATGCTGTCCGTGTGAAACTACTTATGGGCATTGGAAGACCTAGCGGATGTATCAGTGGGACTGCTACGACTATAATCATGAGTGAATACAATATCCTTCGATCCACATATTCCAATGCTTCTAAAATTCCTCTATTTTTCTTTTCCATTAACTATTCCCCCCCTCCCGCTTCGCCCGCGAAGCCCTTTTGGAGTCCCATCAAGACACGAATACCAATCGAGAATGCACCTAGAGCCGCTGCAATGACAAAACCACGATTCCCTCCTAGACCGCCCACCTCATTGAACCAAGTTCCAATAGGTATTACCCCTTCCCATAACCATGATCCAATCGGCGCGTTTTTTAAAATGACTGCACACCCTGACACTAGCAAAAGCGATGCCTCCAAACTTCTTACCTTGAAAGCTCGATAACTGGCTGTAATTAGAAAGAATCCAATTATGCCATATATGGCCTGATTAATCGGCAAGTATATGGCATTGAACAGAATATTGAAAAGGTCTTGTCTCCCTGCTAGGTATGTACCCACAAATAAAGACATAACAAGGAGCACTAATCCACTCCAGCCCCTTTCTTCCTTTGTTTGCCTACTTAAACGTTGTACATGGTAAATTACTAAGTTACCTGTTGATAAGAATATGCAAAAAATGGCAAGTATAACACCCCAACTTTGTAACATTGCTGCTATATCTTTAATAGCTTTCACATTAATAAAGTAATCACTGATCATAATGATCCCACCTATGGCTGCCAAAGCTAAAGAAATCTCACGTCTTCTGATTAACGACATGTGATCACCTCATAAAGAGAATCTAATACCTAGCGATAAAAGTACGGTACCAATTATTATTAACACAATGGCAATTGCTTTACCAATATCTTGGGCTTCGATGCTGCCTAACTGCACAGGATCTTTAGAAAGCGAGGCTCCTGCAGCGTATATTTCATCTCCAATCAGAGCGTAGTCACACATGGTTACAAAGAATGGTGCTTGGATTGCGGCTGCGGTTCCTCCGATCTGTAAAGCCCCCAAAAAATTTCCTGTCTCACAGTACATCATAGACTCCACATAACAACGTCCGATTATTATGTTTGTAGCAAACCTCTCTCGATGCATCATGCCCATGACTGCCGCATCGCGTGCATATGCTGAGTCAGAAAACCATAACAACGTGTCAGATTTGTATGATTCTGGGGTTCCCGCCGTCAGAAAAGCTTGACGAAGCGTCTCCTCCATTAATGGAAATATTGTAGAATGGCCTGCAACGCATTTTAGAACTGCTCCTTTATCGGCTGCAATTTGGGCGACTTGGCTAAGGACATTTAAAGCTGCCAATGTCTGTACCATCTCCGAGCTTTCAAGAGCCACTGATCCTGGGAAGAAGAAAACCGGCCTATTTTGTTCTGCGGCACGACCAATCCCCTCAGCTATGGCGTCAACCGCCGCTATTTGACGTATTTGAGGAATCTTTCCTGCGTTAGCCTTTCTCATGAAGAACAAAAGTAAACCAAACATCACTAAGTTGGTTATTAAAATATTTTGATTTGTTATCATGCTAATCAACTATAAGCTTCCTTTTTATTTTAATATATATAATTTTTGGTACTGTCATGTCAAGTTTCTAACGTTACACTCATAGAGATCTGCTGGCAGCGCCTTAATGTCTCGGTGGAAACGCGAGTGGTTGAACCACTCCCTGTGCTCCCGCAGTTTCCCCTTCAGCCATCCAGGAAACTCCCTGAGATGGTTAACGAACTCTCGATTCGCGCGCGCTTGTCCTGAGGATAAGACGGATGAGCATAAAGCGCCTCGACACCATGCCGTCTGCACCACTTCCCCCATCGTTCCCTGAACTGGCTGCCGTTATCGGACAGGATCGCCTTCGGATACCGCTTCTGTTTCTCAAAGCAGAGCCGTCACCTCCTCTGTCTTCGGCTCGTGGTCATACTGCTAAGCCAGAACCAGGTACATGCTGTAGTCGTCGACGCACATCAGAAACCAGTGCTTCCTGCCCTGCACCGCGAACGGCCCCTTGAAGTCTATCTGCCAGAGCTCGTCGGGCTCCTTCGCCCTGAAGAATCTCCAGCGTTTGTACTTATGCGGGTACCCGTTCAAGCCGTGCCGTGTGAGGACGTTGTTTACGGCCTCTCTGGATAGCCGTACTCCCTGCACACAACGAGTTGCCTCTTGGATGAAGCCTGGGAGCCGGTGGAGGCCCTGCTGTATGCGTGCGGTTCCCCATTTCAGCGTGTTTCTCAGCGCCAGGATGGAGACCTCGATCTCCTCCGTGATCTTGCCCTGTTTGGGTGGTCTAGGCTTATCCTTATAGTATTCTCTGCCGACGTGTCTGGCGCGTTTCAGCCATCGGTGCACGGTCTGTCTGGTGGTGTCGAGTAGTTTCGCGATGTTGGTGACCGTTAAGCCCTTTTTGACGAGCTTCCCGAACAATCCCCTGATGCTGGGATCTAGCCTCAATGCGTCACCCCAGCAGAGAATTGTGAGTTTCACAAATAGAAAAGTGTAACGTTAGAAAGTTGACTTTACAGGTACATATGCTTTGTTGTATTACTCGAGTTTATCTTTTTGAATTAAATTAAAATCTATTTAATTTCAGCTGAAAGTATTTAAGATGTCTATTGGTGACGCGTGTGCACAAACTACCACGAATAAATAACTCTTTCTATACCCTCAAAAAATCACGCGTACGCATTAAGCACTAATTATTCATTATGGCATCGTGCGTCCGCTATCTCTTGGTCCCATTTAATAAGATCCGCAGGCGGTATCCAAACGAATTTTTTGTAATTTTCGATTATTTTATTGATGCGTTCTTTTGGCCACGATTCGTTCCAACCTAACCCCAAATCTTCGTTAATAATTATTACGTTTATATCAGTCCGAAGGGGTTTTCCCTCAATAATTGTGAAGATATTACATGCTCTATCTCTTGATCTGCAATCATGACACTTACCAGTAACAACGCATGGTGTTTCAAATCGTCTTCCATTTAATTCAACGGTCCTTATTCTTATGTGATTAGGAGCAATGATATTTCTGATTCGATAAAACGCTTCATCAAGATCCTCGACTATCTTATTTCTTCCAACAACTAAAATCGACATTGGATGACCATAAAACATTCCGGCAACCCTATTACCAACACCGTCTACGTTTACTATTTTACCATCCTGAGTGATGGCATTTGAACCTGTCAAGAATAAATCACACATACTGGCTTCTTTGATAACATTTATATAATACTCCTCCCAATCTCGTTTACTAATATATACTCTATTTTTAACATATCCATCTAATAATTTCGTTCCTCTCTTTCTTAATTCTTCTTTAATGCCGATTTGCCTAACTGTTGTTGAATCCCCTATTCCAACAACTGCATTATTTGGAATCATATTTAAAATTATACTTTTCGCATACTCGGAATTTTCCGCGAATATAGCATTGAAATGTCGGTAGCGGAGAGACTCTAAAGCAACTTCTATTTCTTTTTTCATATAAACGCCTCATATAGATGTATTATCGATAAGTTGTATTTATAAATATTCAGTGATGCACCTGTTTAGCGCACTGCGCGCGTGCCTTTTTACACTGAATAATCTTCAAAATTTACGAAAAGAGGGTCAAATCAGACTCTATTTTAAAAGTAGCTAAACAAATACTAGACCTTAGTCTTAATTAGAGTTTTCGCGCGCGCACGCGGCAGGTGCATCGGTTTTAGAAGGGTGGTTTCTGTAAGAAGGTCAAGATAGGATGTGAGGTTTGAAATTTCCCCATCAATAAATGGGGATAAAGGTCATTTAAAACTAATTTATAAACAGCTTAGCACTCATCTATGTAACATAATGCTCCTCTGTTAAGTACCTGTCTCCACTATCACATAAAATGGTTACCACATTTTGTCCTCTACCTAGGCCTTTTGCTACTTTTAGTGCGACAAGTACATTTGCTCCGGAGGATACTCCTGCAAATAATCCCTCTTCCCTCCATAGTCGATGAGTCATTTTTACGGCTTCCTCGTCACTTACACGCACAATCTCATCGATCAAACCTGGTTTTTCCACAAAATCGGAGATAATACCCCCACTAATATCAGTTTTAGGGTAGGGTATACCTAATGAAATATCCTTTTTAGAACCTGCCGGTACAACACCAATAATCCGTACTTTAGATAACTCCTTTTTCAATACTTCGGAAACACCCATCAGTGTTCCTCCTGTGCCTATTGACATAACAAAAGCGTCGACTTTACCTTCTGTTTGTGTCAGGATTTCTCTGGCTGTTTCATTGTGAGCCTTTATGTTACCGGGATTACTGAATTGTCTTGCCCACCAGATAGTTGGATCGTTCCTTTCTAGATCCAGACAGATCCTTCTACCCGGAAGTTCTATCTCGGCTCCAGGCACACTCTTTTCTTTCAGATTTCTTATATCTTTTGGACTTATCACATGAACTTCGGCCCCATAATTTCTCATAATCTTTATCTTTTCCTCTCCCATTTTTCCAGGAATAGTTTCATATATGACTACTTTATATCCTTTTACAGTTCCTACAAATGATAAAGATGTACCTGTGTTTCCCGTACTGGATTCAACTATTGTATAACCAGATTTTAGAACACCCTCCTCCTCAGCCATCTCTATCATTTTGAGAGCTATTCTATCCTTCATGCTACCACTAGGATTAAAAAATTCAAGTTTACCTAATACATTTGTCTCTACGTCTTTTGTAATGTTATTTAATTTTACCATAGGTGTTTTCCCAATTAATTCTAAAATATTATTTGCGACTTTCAATTTTCTTTCTTAATAAAATATCGCTAATTAGAATTAAAATTTTTCGCTTTTCTATCTGAGCCTACTGATTATATGTTGGCGGTGTGTTGGATCACTCATCTTGTCGATAGATGACTTCTTGCTTTCGGAGAAGCGCGCAGAGGTTCTCGCGCACGAGGCTACATGCCGCTCTATAAGAAGTATAATTGCCGGGATTAAGGCAAGTCCTTCAACAACAAAACGGGGACCGTCTTCGAGTACTCAAAGATGAGGGTGAGAGAGTAGCTCTATGTAGCCAAGGAGCTACAGGAGAACAAGTCCATCAACAAGATTAGAAGGAGCTGAGGTGAAGGTACAAGCACGTCATGAGGGCGACCCACAGAATAATGGAGCGAGCCGAGACCAGGAGTTCCTGTAGAGGCTATCCGGAGTCGTTGAGAAGGATAAGATATACCTACTGGTGAGCCAGAAGGGCGCCAGATGCGTCTCGAGATGGCCGAGGAGGCAGAGATTGAGACTGAGGAGCAGGAGCACATTGGAGAAGGATAAGCCACCCATAATGGACTTTCTGGATCAGGGGTGGCAGGGCCATCCTCACGGTGACGAAAAACCCGATGAAGAAGGCAGTGGACGAGCTGTTGGAGCTGACCGCGTTTACTCGGCCTTCATCGATGACTTCAGGTCATACATGCACCTTGGGGGATAGGTGGGATCATCGGGTCGTTAACCACAGCGCGTGCTAGGCGAGTACGCCGGGGGCAACGACTACGCGCCTATATGAAGTCGTATTTAGACTTACCTCCAACCTCACCGTGAAAGTACTTGCATGCGCCTATCCGCCCACAACACCAGGGGCAATATGACGCTGCGCCACCAGGCACCGCCAATCGCGCGCACGACCACCACCGAAGAGGTCAGCGCTTCCACGGCGAACCAAATCTACGCCTGAGCATCCAACGGATTAAAGTACGGCCTCCCGTGCACCAGCACACTGTAACACACCGTCGTCAGCTTCCTCGCAGCAGCCACCAACGCAGCCTTCCGACCCCTCCTCTCCGCCACACCGTGGTAGAACCTCGTCACCGGCGAGTCGACCCTCACGTGCACCATCGCCGCCTCCACCATCGCCCACCGGAGCCACCTGGATCCCTGCCTCGTGATTCCCCCGTGCCTCTCGACGCCTCCGCTGCTCCTGGTGCTGGGGACCAGCCCAGCGTAGCTCGCCAGGTGGTCACCGCTGCTGAACTGCTTCACATCCCCGATCTCGGCTTTGACGAGGAGGGCGACGTAGTAGCCCACGCCGGGGATCGTCATAAGCAGACGCACATCCGGGTCGTCCCCGGCCTCTCGCTTCAGCCTGGAGGAGAGGAGCTTCACCTCCCTCTTCAGCGGCTCGATGAGGCGGAGGTAGCAGTCCACGGGCTCCATGCCGAGGCCGTGGAGCCACTCCACGCTCTTGACGGTGAAGAGGCCATATCCCGTCGGCGGCTTGACGCCCTCGTATGCGAGTGTGTCCCTGATCTCGACCTTGAGCTTGGTGACCTGCCGGACCAGGAAGGTTCGACGCCTCACCCTCTCACGGATCATGGCGATCTCCCTCGGGAGTATGTAGCTCTCGGGCAAGGAGTCCAGCCTCAGTAGCTCCGCTAACGCTTTGGAGTCGACTCTGTCGCTTTTTATTCTTGCCTCCGCGATGTACCTTGTCTTCTTGGGGTGGCTGACGGTTACATCGTATCCTTGTTCTGTGAGCTTTCGGTACAGCGGTATGATGTATGTCGACGCCTCCATGGCGAGCTTATCTGGGTGGATGGGCTCGAGGAACCTGGGTATGTCCTCGTTGGGCATCTTCCTCTGGACGAGTACCTGGCCGTCTCGGTCAAGTACTGTTGCGTAGGTGGATTCCTTGTGGACGTCGAGTCCACAGACGACGGCGCTCATGGATTGACCTGAGCGCCGCATCGATAAATTCTTCATACATCATCGCGCGCGTGGAGGGTCTGTCTCAAGATCTGAGACACTGGCTCGACACCTTCAAAGATGTCTACAAGAGAAACCTGTAGTTCTTCGTCTCCATGTTCCAGTTCAACTATAACCATGGAAACCTTAACCCGATGGGCATGTTCACGGAACTCTTATGTATAATGCTTTTCACGCCATCAGTTACATAAGGGAGAAAAGCGAAAAAATTTTTATTATGCATTAAAGAAAAAGTTGCTTTGTGGACTTAATCTATGGCGGTAAGAGCCTTCTCTACCCATCCCCACCCACCAGCCAACCCCTCACACATTCACAAGCATATTATACACCGCCACCTTACCCGCCAGCTCCCTCACGATGTTCTCCAGGTTCCTGGCTAGGCTGTGCTCCCCGAACAGCCGCTTAAACGT
>Ga0315279_10003689_pt1 | contig 21064 bp, 19 predicted proteins | sample YL17G06_20_MG_FD_203694 | JGI IMG/M metagenome (GOLD analysis project Ga0315279, IMG submission 203694) | Sediment microbial communities from Yellowstone Lake, YNP, Wyoming, USA - YL17G06_20 | ecosystem: Environmental > Aquatic > Freshwater > Lake > Sediment | place: USA: Wyoming | collected... | reverse complement strand
TCGGCAGTCGGTTTGCCCGCGCAGACCATGCGGCAGATATCCGCGCTGTAACCGTTGACGATGGGATGAATGTCAATCATCACCAATTCGTTCTTCTCGATCTTACGCGTGGTCGGCAGGCCGTGGGAAATATTGGTGCGCGGCCCAGAGCAGACGTATGTCCGCCAGAATTCCTCGGCCCCGGCCTGGCGCATGGCGAATTCGGCGACTGCCGCGACCTGACTCTCGGTCACGCCCGGCTTGACCGCTGCCACCGCCGCGGCCATGCCAATATCCGCCACCTTCGCCGCGGCGCGGATGCGCTCGATTTCCTCCGGTTCCTTGACCATGCGCATTTCGGACAGGATGTGCGTGCAGTCCTTCGGCGCGACGCCCTCCGGCTTGGCGTGTGGATGGGTCATCATCGCCATCATGGATTGGGTCAGGAAGGTGTATTCCAGCCCTACCGTCCCCTTCGAGATGCCGAAATGCTCGAAGTAATGGGCAATCGAGTGAATCATCCCAACCTCGTCGTCGAAACCAACGATGTGATCGAAGTGAGCCAATTGCTTCACATCTTCAACGTCCGTGACCGGCACGCCGAGCGCAACTTTGCCATCCCTGGTGATCATGGCAAAGGCACACAGACGCCCGTCGCCAGTCAGGTAGAACATGTTGGCTGGCTTGGTCAGCAGAAGCACGTCAATGCCCAGATGGCCCATATGCTCGCCGCACTTTGCCAATCGGCGCAGATAAACTTGCTTGTCCATGGTTCCTCCTCTTGTGAAAAACGGTTCAAGACTTCTTTTAGAATACATCCAAAACCATCGGCGTTATACGACTTTTGTCGAATTTCTCCCTCAATCTTCCAGATTTGCCAGTTCTTCCAGCAACTTGCAATCCAGGATATGTATTTTGTGACGCTCGACGGAGATCAACTCATCATTTTCCAAACTATTCAAGGTGCGGTTAACCACATCCAGCACCGTACCCAGGCGCGCCGCCATTTCGGTCTGGGTCATCCAGCGGCGGCGGTTGATCACGCCCTCGACAGCATTCTCCAGCAGGAGCCGCGCCATGCGGCTTTTCACTGTTCTCAAGGACAGATCCTCGACCAATTTCATGAGGTGGAGAACGCGCTCGGCCATATTATGGGTGATGGCCCGGCACAGGCGCGGGTGCTCGTCCATCAGCCGCAGCATCGTTTCCCGTTCGATAATCCACAACGTGGAATCTTCCAGCGCCTGGACCGTCACCAGATTCTTGCCATCAGTCAGCAGGCCGATTTCATTGAAGGCATCCCCCGGTCCCAACAGGCGGATAATCTGCTCCCGTCCCGCGGGTGAGGTGATGATTCCCTTCAACCAGCCCACCTGAACGATATACAGGCCGGCGCAGGGATCCCCTTGCAGGAAAACCGTTTCCCCCGCGGCATAGCGGTGCAAGGCGGCCGCGCGTTCGACCGCATCCATCACATCCGCATCCAGTTCCGAAAAAAGGGGCGCGGACAATCGGTCATCCATCTTTTTGTGGTTCATGCATGCTCCTGTCACTGATCGCCGGGAAGAACGCTTCACCAGCAATTATATATCTCTTTGCTAGATCGAATCATCGGTAGAGTTCGATAAAAGTCTTATGCAACATTGCCAGAAACCAGTAAACTAATATTAAATTTCACAAAGCGGAAAAAGCAATGAAGCGTCTGTTTTTCATCCCACTCGTTGTTACACTGCTGTCCCTGTCCGGCTGCCAGACAGACACCCCTGCCTGCCAGCCAGTAACCGGCACGCCTCGCTACCTGACGGTCCCGCCGGAGGCGCTGCCCACGCCCGTGCCCGGGTCTGCTTCCACGCCCGTCGTGATGGAGATCGGAGGCAAAACCATCCCCGTGGATAAACTTGTCGAAGGCCCGCTCTGCAACGACACCTGGAGTGGGACCGTGTACGTTACCTGCAACGTCCAGGTTTATCCCTGGGAAGAATCCCCCACCTTCCTGAAAAACTGCAACCTGTCCATCGCGCCGGGAACCATAGTTTATGTTGCGTCTCACCACAATACGGCTTATTACAACGGCTGTTCGTGTCACACCGGCGAAATCGCCGGACCATAATCCAAACCCGAAAGGAGAAGAATATGAAAAACAAGAACGTGCTGGGAGGCATCCTGGCAACCATCGCCGCCCTGATGGGCATCATCGGGCACATCGTCCTGTTCCTGAAATGGTACCAGGTCGGAATGCACACGCCATCCGCCGAGCCGGGATGCGAAATCCTGTTGAAGTACATCCACCCGCTTATGGCAGATTTCGGCATCCTTGGCGGCGTGCTGTTCGCCGTCAGCGCCTACGGCTTCTTCAGCAAGAAGAACTGGGCTTTCTTCCTGTCCGTAGTGGCGCTTGTACTGGCGTTGCTGGGCAGTTGGTTCGTCAACGTGCCCTACATGGCCGCTGGTTTGCCGCCCATCTATTTCCCTCTCTTCTGGCCTTATGTGCTGCTCTATTTCCTGTTCCTGAAAGCGGTCGGGAAAATCTCCTGGAGCCAGACTCTACTGGCATTGTTCACTGGCATGGCCTACATATTCTGCTGGATGAACGGCGTCGCCAGCACAAGCCGTATCATTACCATCGGAGACCCGATCTTCGTTCTCGTGGAACGCCTGCATTGGGTGGCGATGATCGGGTGGGCCGTTGTGACAGTCGGCATCATCATCAAACCGAAAGAATGGATGCGAGTGGTCGGTCTCGCCGCCGGCGTAACGGAACTCGTGGTCGGCATCCCGCTGGCGGTCGCCACCGCCCAGCAGTTGGGCAGGTTCTCGCTCTTTGCCCTCGCTCCGATTGCCTGCCTCATCCTGGTCGTGCTGCTCGTCTGGCCGAATCTCTGGCAGCGGCTCACTGGAGCGATAGATTAACGAGCCTCCACTACGAAAACCCGACCGGAGTGAGATTCCGCCTCTATGCGCGGAACCGGTCAAGCGTCTGGGAAGAAGCGAGCGGAAGCAGAAGCTGGGGCCGGGCTGTCGTGTGATATTTGTCACAGACAGAGGCATTGTCCGCGTGCCATAATGATTGTCGAGGCGATTAAGCATCTGGTGTGTTTGATTCTTTAAACCAACGAAAGGAGAATGCACATGAACCTGTTCACGCTCGACAATCTGTTTCTTTTGCTCACCGGCCTGACGGCCATCTACCTGCTCTGGCGGTTCTATACCCGCTGGAGCAAGGAAAAGAAACTCTATGACCTGTACTATGGCATGGGTTTCCTCGTCCTGCTGGTCTCCGGCCTGCTGCTCATCTTCCTGGGACTGGGCATCCTGGCCTCGCCTTACGTGCTGACGGTTGCCTCGCTCATCCCGCTGGGCCTTTCGATGGGCATCGTCGAAGAGTACTTCCCGCAGTGGAAGAAGGCCTTCAAGTGGTTTGCGCTGGTGGGCTTCCTGGCAATTGCGATCTCGGCCATCTTCGGGATCGACATCGTCAAGAAGATCTCCGTCCCGCTCTTCCACGGCGTGGCCGGACTGGTCATCTTCCTCGGCCCGTTCCTGACAAAGAAGGCTCCGAAAGGCTTCTGGTGGGTCGGGATCGGCGGAGTGCTGATCGGCTTGGGCGGCATCGCCCTGGCGTTCATTTCGATGGGCGCGCAGCTGCTCTTCTTCAGCCCGGCCTTCGTCATGCTCATCCTAACCCCGCTCCTGCTTCTCATGACCCTGGCGTTCACGTTCGGGTTCATGAAGGATATAAAAGGCAAGTAACCTCACCCATCCCCTCCCCAACCCTCCCCTTCCCTCTCCCTTTGGGAGAGGGGTTGGGGTGAGGGAATGGAGAAAATATGCAAGCAATCATACAACGCTTCAATTACCTCTTCAAATCCACGAAAGGGCTGATCCTGGTCGCCATTGCCATGATCGGGCTGGAAACCGCCCTCTTCGGGATGCTCTCCGGACCGATGGCGGAGTTTGGCGTGCGCGATTTTGTCGTCCGCGTCTTCAAGATGGATTTGGTCCAGGCCGAGCGCGAAGGCCGCATCATCATCCTCTACCACTCCATCGCCATGGCCGTGGTTGCTATCGAGACCTACATGATCACCGGCCTGCTGAAGATGAAAGAGTTCTACAAGACCGCCATCCGCGTCCTCATCACTGTCGGTTACCTCTTTGCAATGATCTTCGGCATGGGCTTCGCCTACTGGGGCCACAACTGGGCGTTTCACGGTCTCTTCATCTCCGGTCTGAGTCTCATCTTCTTCGCCGGTGTTCTTTTGACTATCGCCCTCTGGCCGTGGGACAAAAACTACTACCAGCCGGATAGAGCCTTCGCCCGCACCAAGAAGGGCGTGGACATGGAACGCGCCGCTTTCTTTGCCGCCGCGCTTACCACGGTCATTTCAGCGCTGTTCGGCGCCATCCCCGGTTCGTACTTCGGCAACGGCTTCGAGGCCTTCCTGGCCGAGAACATCATCCGTTACCCCGAAAAGACCGCCATGCAGTATTCCGTCATCGGCCATTTGCATATCATGCTGGCGCTAATTGCCATCATGATTACCCTCATCATCGGGCGTTGGCTGAACTTCAAGGGCATCCTGCACAAGATTGCCATGCCGCTAATGATCCTCGGCACCGTCGTCCTGAACCTCGGCGTCTGGGGCGTGGTCACGCCGCTAGAGCCGGTGGCGCACATGGTTATCTACGTCGGCGCGTCCCCGGCTATGCTGGGCGCACTGATGCTGGTTATCTTCGGCTGGGACAAGTTCATTCGCGAAGGCGTGGTCAGCATCAAGAAACCGGATTTCTTCCAGAAACTCGCTGCACTTTTCCGTGACCCGCTCAAGTTCGGCCCGCTGTGGCAGATGGTCTTCATGAATTTTACCGTCAGCGGCGTGGGGATTTTGATGGCCGTCAAACTGGATGACATCTTCCGCCTCTGGCCAGCGCGTGAGGAGCGCATCGAACTGACCGGCCACTGGCACGTCCTCTCGGCCATCATCGCCACCATCATCCTGCTCTATTACGGCGACATGCTTGGCCTGAAAGGCAAAGTCCGCAAACTCTACGGATGGGCCATCATCGTCCTCTCCGACATCGCCTTTGCCTCAGTTACTATCTTCGAGATGAAACGCCTGTTCATCCCCGAAGCCACGCAGCAGCCGTTGGTCAACACTCTTATGTTCCTGATGGATTTCGGCCTGGGGATGCTTCTCGTCATCCTGGCGATGGTCATGGTCTGGCGACTACTCGATCTGTTCAAGAAGAAGGGACGCTGGACGGAAGAAGTGGATCACGAACTGTCTGCGGAGGTGCAGCAATGAAGCGCATAAATGGAATGTCATTGCGAGGAGCGTTCTTCGCGACGACCGCGAAGCGTGCCTCTGGCAAGCAATCTCCATTTCGCGGGGGATTGCTTCGGGCTATCACCCTCGCAATGACACTGCTCATTTTAACCTCCTGCCGTCAGGTCCCCGGAGGGGGTGCCCCCGTGGATCTTAATGCCCCCATTTACGTCTATGAAACGGGAGTGGATTACAATACCTGGGTTACCATCCCGACCGGTCCCTTCTACCACGGACAGGAAGCTGAGCTTGAAAATATCGACCATGACTATGAGATCATGGTTACCGATGTGACCGTGGCACAATATTTGGGCTTCCTCGTGGAAGCCATCGCCCCGGGGGCCATAAAAGTGGAAGGCGACCAGGTCGTTGGGTTCTACCCCGGCGACGAGTTCCACGGCGTCAAGCACGAGATTGAAATCCCCCTTGGCGATTATGTATTTATCCCATTAAACGATCCATCATCGCGGATCACGTACGACGGCTCGAAATTTCAGATCAATTTCGATTACGCCAATCACCCGATGACGGACGTCTCCTGGTTCGGAGCGTGGGGTTATTGCCAGTATTACGGCTGGCGGCTGCCGACCGAATTGGAATGGGAGAAGGCCGCCCGCGGGTCAGGCGACGACCGTCCGTTCCCGTGGGGCTACGACATCGCCCGCAATAACGCCAACTTCTACGCCAGCCGCGACCCGTTTGAAGATATGAGTTCCTTCGGTTCGCGCACCACGCCGGTCGGCTTTTATAACGGCAACGCCTATGACGGTTATGGTACGCTCGACTCAGCCAGCCCCTACGGCCTGTACGATATGGCCGGGAACGTCTGGCAATGGACCGGCGACGTGTACGAAGGCATGCACTACCGCTTCATGCGCGGCGGCTCGAAGGATACCTACGATATGGACCTGCGCATCTGGGTTCGTAACAACGCCACACCCACATATTACAGCCCTGGCGTGGGGTTCCGGTGCGCGCGCGGCGGACAGTAACCAGTGATCAGTAATCAGAGATACGAGAAAAAAGCAGTAAAATGGGACAATCTCTCGCCCATCCAACGCCATAAGCCATTCGCCATGCACAATCTGCAATCTGCAATCCGCAATCTGCAATCCAAGATCCGCCTCTACTGGCCTCTCATCAAATCCCTGCAAACAGGCCTGCTGCTTTCCACCGGCCTGTCCGGCTACATGAGCGCCCGCTGCCCGGTGATGCACTGGTACGACTTCCTCGGCCTGGCCGTAAGCCTGTTTCTAGCCATCGCCGGAAGCACCATCATTAACATGTGGTATGACCGCGACATTGACGCCAGCATGAAGCGCACCTGCAACCGCCCGCTGGCGTCGGGACAGGTCTCACCGGCCGAAGCCCTGCGGCTGGGACTGGTCCTTTTAGTGCTAGGCGTTGGCATGGCAGTCGTGATGTCACCGCTTTACGGGCTGGTCGTCTTTGCCGGTCTGTTCCTCGACGTGGTGATTTACACCCTCTGGCTCAAGCGCCGCACCTGTTGGAGCATCGTCTGGGGCGGGATTTCGGGCGGCATGCCCATACTGGCCGGAAGGGTTTTCGGTCTCGGCCACGTGGACGGTATCGGTATCCTGCTGGCGCTGGCGGTCCTGTTCTGGATCCCCACCCACATCCTGACCTTCTCGATGCGCTATCATGAAGATTACCAGGCCGCCAAAATCCCGACCTTCCCGTCTATTTATGGATTTCTGGCTACGCGCACAACAATCGCAATTTCCAGTGTACTGGCGGCACTTTCCATTGCCATCGCCGGGGTGCTGATCGGCATGGAATGGGGTTTTGTGCGCCTGCTGGCAGTGCTCTCCGCCGGGCTGTTACTGCTGGCGGTTGCCAGCGTCTTCCGTCCGACCGAAAGAGTCAACTTCGGGCTGTTCAAATACGCCTCGTTTTATATGCTCAGCGCGATGATTTTACTTTCCATTTAGCCCTCACTTCTGCACCCCTCTCCCAATTTTGGGAGAGGGGTGAGGGGTGAGGGGAGGTTACCATGAAAATCACTCCCATCGACCGCATCCTTCTTCTCGCAACTGTATTATTGGCCGCCTGGCAGGTTGCCGTCGGCGTCAACGGAGCGGAGGCACTCCCGATGATCGCCTACACCATCGCCTTCGGCGTCCTGCTCGTCGCCGGGTTGCTGCTCATCATCCTCGGCTTTGACGTGCTGGACAACCCCATCGTAGTCATCGTCTCGACCGTCATCCCGCTCAGCCTGTCGCTGGGACTGGTCTGGGAGCACCTCGCCGCCTACCGGACCGTATACCTGGTCTTTGTTATCATCGGCTTTCTCGTCATCCTGCTGACCCGTCTCCTCCCCCTGCGCAACAAGCTGCCGGTCATGGTGCTTGCATTCGTCCACGGCATCGCCGGGCTGACGATTTTCCTGCTCCCCATAGTTTGGTCCCTGACCGGGCGCGCCACCCACGGCTTCGCCCTGGTCGGCATAGGCGGGGCGCTGATTGGCGTCGGCGGGATATTGCTGGCGCTGCTCAAAGCGGGCAAACCGCTCCTTTCGCGCCTCACCATTCTCAAGGTGCTGCCTATCCTGTTGCTGCTTATGACGGCTGCCTTCGTGGCCGGGTTCGCACTGGCGTAGGCCGGAATTCATTCCGGCTATTCGGTTAGTGTCACTGCGAGCGTTCTTCGCGACATCGTACCCGAAGGGTAAGCAGTCCCTAGGTATGCGAGGGGATTGCTTCCCTGGCCTAGCCCGCCGCCTATGCCTGCCTGTCCTGGCGGCCAGGCCAGGGCGCCACAGGTGCAGGCAGAGCAAGCGGCGGAGAAGCACCGCCTCGCAATGACAACAAGATTCCAGTAAAAGGAGAATGCTATGAGAAACAAGTGGTGGGCCAAACTGCTCCGCATCATCGGCATCGTGCTGATGAGCCTGACCGCCGCATTCACCCTGATGGGCGGTGTAGGGACAAGCTGCGTAGCGCTGAACCCGACCGGGTTCGGCGATTCATTTGCACCGATTGCCAAAGTGCAATGGCTTTACATTCTCTTCGTTCTCGTCACCCTTGCCATTGGCGTGATGGGCGTACGGGCGGTCGTCCTTCTCGTCCAGGGCAAGAAGAATGCTTATCGCTATTCTCTGATCGCAATGATCCTGGGCCTCGTCGTGGGCGGCATCCACATGGCCGTCTCGCACTATTTGCGCGGCTCGTCCATGCCGGTGGACGCGGTCGTCTACACCACCGTTCTGACGCTGGTCGTCTTCCTGCTCTTCCGCATTCCCGGCGTCTGGCAGGGTGTGGATTTCGAAAAACCGGCAGGCGATAAGAAGACCGGTAAGCAGGCTGCGGCCATCGCCCTGGGCGCGGTCGGCCTGCTGGCGTTGGCCATCCAGTTCCTGATGGCCCCCACGCACACCATCGGCGGGGTCAACTACGCGGATGTGTGGCACACGGCGCTGACCGCCATCGGCCTGGTGCTGATTGCGTGCGGGATGGCAATGGCTCTTTACACCCGCTCCGCTATGGCGCGGCGCGCGCCGCTGCCCGAAACCGCAAAGTAAACGGAAGAGAACTTTCAATCAACTCCCTGCTGAACGGCGGGGAGTTTTTTTATTTGAGTCTCAGCCCAATTTGGTAGTTTTGCTCTTCCAGGAAGGGTGAACTGAGAACGAAAGGAAATATTGGCGTATAATCTCTGCTAATGGCTGATAATCGCAAAGGGGTTCCCCTGTATGCTTGTTTCCTAATTGAGAGATACTGATACCCATGCAACTCTTCGAAGCGTTAGCATTGCATGTTGCTGCATGGCGGGAAGAAGGGTACAAGCACGATGAATTTCCCGCAATTGCAGAGATTCTGGAATGGGCGCGGCAGGTGGAGGGGTTGTTTCAGAGTTAGTTGGCGGAGGCGTTTTGTGGCTAAATCGTCCCGCTGGTTTTTTCGAACGGTCAAAATACATCGCACAAACCTGCGGGACGTTGCTATTGCGGCTGTCGTGCGGCGTTGGGTCGCAGGTGGCGCAGTTGCACGCTCCGCCGAAAGGGAAGATCTGGTCAGGAGGAAGTACGCATGTCGGGTGAAATTGTTCTCATCGTCAATGGAAAACCGCATACCGTCCAGGCGGCACCGGATACACCGCTCCTTTATGTCCTGCGCAATGAACTTGGACTCAACGGCCCTCATTTCGGTTGTGCCGGGGAAAAATGCGGTGCTTGCATGGTGCTGGTCGGTGCAAAACCCGTGCTGTCCTGTCACCTGCCTATCTCCGAAATCGGCCGCTCTCGCATTACAACGCTGGAAGGTTTGATTGAAGATGGTGAATTGCATCCAGTGCAGCGGGCGTTTATCGAGGAACAGGCAACGCAGTGCGGCTACTGCGTCAATGGGATGATCATAACCACTGCCGCGCTGTTATGGAAAAATCCGCACCCGACCGGCGAACAGATCCGGGCTGCCCTGGACGGGAATCTGTGCCGCTGCGGCGCCCACCTGCGCATCCTGCGCGCCGTCAGACGCGCCGAGAAGTTGATCTCGGGAGAAGAGGAAGAATGATGGCGGAGCAAAGCAGGCCAGGGAATTCGAAAGCCGGACGCCGGCAAGGACGTCGGGGGTCGGGCAGGCGGGAGGCCTTCTGGGGACAGTTGACAAACTGGCTCGACGACTGGCTGGCAATTAATCCGGATGGGACGGTTACCGCCTTCAGCGGCAAGGTCGAACTGGGCACCGGCGTCCGCACTGCCCTGGCGCAGATCATTGCCGAGGAGCTGGATGTGCCCTTCGGGCGCGTGCACATGGTCATGGGGGATACTGAACGCACGCCGGACGAGGGCTATACCGCCGGGAGTATGACGATCAGCACGAGCGGCACTGCCCTGCGGAATGCGGCCGCGGAAGCGCGGCGCTTCCTGCTGGAATTGGCGGCGAAGCGGCTGGATGCCCGTCTGGATGAGTTGACCGTGCAGGATGGCTTGATTTCGCTGATCCGGCATCCGCAGCAAAAGACCACCTATGCCGAATTGATGGGGGGTAAGGCATTCAACCTCGAAGTGACGGGCAATGCCCCCCTGAAGGATCCGAAGACCTATACCATCGTCGGCACATCCACTCCGCGCGAGGATATTCCCCGTAAGGTGGCCGGTCAGCCCAGCTTTATCCAGGATTTGCGCGTGCCTGGCATGCTGCATGGGCGTCTGGTACGCCCGCCGAGCGCAGGTGCGGAACTCATTTTGATGGATGAGAGTTCGGTGGCAGAGTTACCTGGCTTGGTCAAGGTCGTACAGCGCGGCAATTTCATCGCTGTCGTCGCGGAACGCGAAGAGCAGGCGATCCTCGCTGCGCAGCATCTCAAGGTTAAATGGCGAGAGAAGACCGCCCTGCCGCCCATGCAGGATTTGTACACAACCCTGCGTTCCCAGCCGACGCAGGATACCTTGCTGGTTGAACAAGGAGATTATGAGACTGCCTTCAAGCAGGCCGCCCGGCAGCTGCACGCCGCCTATTTCCAGCCGTACCATGCGCACGCCTCGATTGGCCCCTCTTGTGCTGTTGCCGATGTGAAAGAGGATCAAATCACGGTCTGGGCGAGCACGCCAGGGCCTTATCCGTTAAGTGGGGCACTGGCGCAACTGCTCGACGTGCCCGCCGAAAAAGTGCATCTGATCCATGTGGAAGGGGCAGGCAGCTACGGTCAGAACGGGTCGGATGATGCCGCCGCAGACGCCGTCATCCTGTCACAAGCGGTGGGTAGACCGGTGCGCGTGCAGTGGTCGCGCCAGGATGAGTTCGTCTGGGAACCGAAAGCCCCCGCCATGGTGATGGAGGTGCATGGCGGTCTGGATACACAGGGCAATGTGGTCGCCTGGGACTATCATGTCTGGTCACCTTCACATGTGGCGCGGGCGCGCTCCCCTGAACAGTTGGTGGCAGGCCAACTGCTCTCCGGGCAGGCTGCTCCGCAATTCGGGTTTTCCTTTGGCGCCGAGCGCAACGCGCCTACCAATTATTCTTTCCCGAACCAGCGAGTGACTGTCCATTACCTCGCCGACTCGCCGTTGCGTGCTTCTTCCTTTCGGAGTCTGGGCGGCGCGGAGAATACCTTCGCCAACGAATCGTTCATGGATGAGCTGGCAGCGGCCGCCGGCGTGGACGCTTTGGAATTTCGGATACGTTATCTGGCCGATGCGCGTGCTCGAGAGGTGCTGAAGGCGGCAGCTGAGAAGGCCGGCTGGGAGGCGCGTCCGTCCCTGCATGGAAAGAAGAAAAAATTTGCGCAGGGACGCGGCGTGGCCTTCGCCTGGTATGAAAATGATCAAGCCATTGTGGCATGTGTTGCCCACGTCCAGGTGGATACCACAAGTGGAGCCGTGCGCGTGAAGCGGATGGTTGTCGCGCACGACTGTGGGCTGATCATCAATCAGGATGGTTTGAAGAATCAGATCGAAGGCAATACCATCCAATCTCTCAGCCGTGCACTCAAAGAAGAGGTAAAGTTTGACGAATGGCGGGTGAAGAGCGTTGATTGGGACTCGTACCCTATCCTGACGTTTTCCGAAGTGCCTGAAGTAGAGATTGTCCTGATCAACCGTCCCGACCAACCCGCGCTGGGTGCGGGAGAACCCTCGACAATTACGACAGCCGCAGCGGTTGCCAACGCGATCTTTGACGCCACGGGTGCACGCCTTCGCCAGATTCCATTCACGCCCGAGCGGGTCAAGGCAGCTCTGTGCTAATCGCTCCTTGAGCGGAGGCAGGCGGCCGCCCTTTTTGATTCGCTTTCTCCGCGCTGCCAAGAAAGCTGCCGCGCTGCGACCGAAGGGAGTGTCCCGCCTGTCCCAGTTCTTTTGGCGTCGTGTTGAAAATGCTCTCCATGTTCACCTTACACACCGCTTGCCATCTCCCCCGCCGTAGTATAAACTAGAGCCATCCCCTCCCCAGTGCTCCCAACCATGAATCTCCTCTCCGTCCTCCTTTCCCTCCTCCCCATCCTCGTTGTTCTCGTCCTGCTCGTCTGGCGGCGCATGGCTGCCGATTTCGCCGGGGTCATCGGCTGGATCGTCACGCTTCTGGTCGCCTGGCTCTACTTCCAGACGCCGCCTGCCATCCTGCTCAAGGCCAGTTTCTCAGGGGTGGTCGCCTCATTCCCCATCACTATCATGGTAGCCACCTCCCTCCTCCAGATCTTCCTTATGGTCGAGACTGGCGCCATTTCCCGTGTGGTGGCGCTTATCAAAACCATTGCACCCAAAGATCAAGTGGTGCAGATCATGATCGTCAACGTCGGCTTTGGCACGCTGCTGGCGGCCATGGGTGCCACGCCGGTCTCCATCCTGCCGCCGATCATGCTGGCGCTCGGCTACTCGTCCTTCGTTGCCATCGCCCTGCCTGCCATCGGCTACGACGCCTTGTGCACCTATGCCCTGCTGGGCGTGCCCGTGGTGGTATTTGCCAGTTTTGTCGGCAAGCCGGTGAGTGAGGTTGGGGGCTACTTCGCCCGTTTCATGCCGGTCATCAGCACCTGCATCGCCCTCGGCATGCTCTGGATCGTCGGAAGTTTGAAACTGATCTGGCGCGGGCTGCTACCCGCCCTGCTCTCTGGACTTACGGCCGGCTTCATCGCCATCGGCATGAACACCATCGGTTTGGTGACGCTGACCGGCGTGGCAGCCGGCTTAGGCGTTATCTTGATGATGTTGTTTTACTTAGTGGCTATGCGCAAACCGTTGCGCGACCGGAGCGCCCTGACCGAGGCCGACCACGCCGCTGAAGCGCATTTACCGCTCTGGAGGGCCATCTCCCCCTGGCTTATCCTGACGCTTTTCGCAGTACTGGTCAACCTGCCCGCCCTGCCCTTCTACGAGTTGACCTTCAAAACCTGGGCCATGCCGGTGACCATAATCCCTGCCGCGCCGGAGAAGGTGCGCCTATTCTGGCAAGCTTATTTCTGGATCTTGGTTTCGACGGTCTTGGCCCTGCCCTTCCTTAAGCCAACGCGGAAGCAACTCGGCGACTCGCTCAAGAAATGGCTCAAGCGCGCCCCACGTCCCATGCTGGCCTCGGCGGTCTTCTTTGCCATCGCTTACATCTACAACCACTCCGGCAAAGGACTCGACTGGCAATTGGCGGATGCCAGCCGCAACATGATCGCTGTAATAGCCAGCGCGTCGGCCTCCACTTTTGGCAAGTTCTACCCGCTCATCGCCCCTTACCTCGGCATGTTAGCCGGTTTCATCTCCGGCTCGGAGACCTCCGCCATCGCCATGTTGACCGCGCTGCAACTCTCCACGGCGGAGAAGATCGGCGCGATCGGCCTGCTGGTGGCAGCCGCCAGCGGGATCGGGGCTGGGCTGGCCAGCGTCATCTCGCCCGCCAAACTGCAGAATGCCTCTGCCTCCATTGACCGCATCGGCGAGGAGGCATCCGTGCTGCGCGTGACGTTCGTGGTTTCGCTGGTCATCACGGCGGTGTGCGCGCTGATGGCGATGATCTGGGCATTCTAACCCGCATATGCCTGCGAATGGAATTCGCAGGCAAACGACCAAAAACACGCTGAAGCGTGTTCTGCGCGCGGCAACCTGCTTCAGCAGGTTTATGACCTCTGCCGTCAAATTCATTCGACGGCGAGGAGGACAATATGCCCTTCTGGCGACTGTATTATCACCTGACATGGTCAACCAAGAATCGTGAACCACTCATCACACCAGAAGTCGAGCCTCGCCTGTTTGCGTACATCGTCAAGAAGGCCTCCGAGCTGGATGTGTTCGTCTACGCCATCAATGGCTGGACTGACCACATCCATCTCGCTGCGGCCATCCCGCCCAAAGTCGCGGTAGCTGAGCTGGTGAAATTCATCAAAGGCGCAAGCTCCCATTACCTGAATCACGAATGCCATCTCGACTATGAATTCGTCTGGCAGCGCGGATACGGTGCTTTGAGTGTTGGTGAAAGGCAGCGACACATTGCCGAAGAATACGTTCGCAACCAGAAGGCGCATCACGAAAAACAAACCGCCAATGCCTGGCTGGAACGTTACACCGACCTTGATGAAGGGCCGCCAGACTGCGGTATAAAACAGGATTCTGTATCCACCTTGCGCGAGGAACGCCTACCGTACGAAGTTCTCGGCGAACTACCATTCTAGCCTGCTTGAGCAGGCTTGATGTCCCTGCCGTCGAATTCTATTCGACGGCCACTGCGCAAGAAACGGGTGGCTTCTTGCGCGGAAACCCGTACAATAAACGCATGACCAATTTCCGCCAACTATCCGAAGACTACCAGCGCATCGAACAGGCCATCCATTACCTGGAGGCCAACGTTCAGCGTCAGCCGGGCTTGCAGGAAATCGCCTCCAGCCTGAACTTGAGCGAATATCACTTCCAGCGCCTGTTCACACGCTGGGCCGGCGTCAGCCCCAAACGCTTCTTGCAGTACCTATCCAAAGAGCACGCCAAGGCGCTGCTGGGGCGCTCCACCAGTTTATTGGATGCCACTTATGAGGTCGGCCTTTCTAGCCCGGGCCGCCTGCACGACCTGTTCGTCCACTGCGAGGCAGTCACGCCTGGCGAGTTCAAATCCAAAGGCCGGGGGCTGGTCATCTTTTACGGCTTTCACCCAACCCCTTTTGGGGAATGCCTGCTCGGACTGACGGAGAGGGGAATTTGTCACCTGGCTTTTATACTGGATCGGGATAGAGACGGAGCGCTGCGGGACCTGCGGCCGGCGTGGGCCAACGCGACTCTGCGCCTCAACCCCGAGCGGACGCGTCCATTAGCCGAGAGGATTTTCGCCCCCAGCGGACATCCCAGCGCGCCTATCCACCTGCTCCTGCGCGGCACGAACTTCCAGATCAAAGTCTGGGAGGCGTTGCTGCGCATCCCCTCCGGTCAGGTGACAAGCTACGAGGGCATCGCCGCGCACCTTCGTATGCCAGATGCGGCGAGGGTGATCGGCAACGCAGTAGCGAACAACCCGGTCGCCTACCTGATCCCCTGTCACCGGGTGATCCGCAAAGTCGGCGATTTTGGGGATTATCGTTACAGCCCGGCGCGCAAGAAGGCCATCCTGGCCTGGGAAATGGCGCGGGCAAGCGAGTAATGCAATACTCAGTAGTTCACGAAACTGTAGTAACGACTTCCCTGGCCTAGCCCGCCAGGGAAGTCGCCACTACAAAGTTTCTTCGTGAAGTACTGACACTTTTTCTGTTTGACTCTGTGGATAACCTGCTATATCATTCTAGCAAATGAGCACGGCCTATTTTGATCTCCAGCCGGAGTTGTATTGCTTCCTCCCCCGCGATAAGAGAGACGTAACGATCGCGTTGTCTTTCAAAGGCAGGCAATCCCTCAAGCACCTGATCGAATCGCTTGGCGTGCCGCACACGGAAGTGGGACAGGTCACGGTCAACGGGCAGGCGCGGAGCTTGGACAGCCTCCCCCATAACGGCGACAGGATCGAGGTCCACCCCGCCGCGCCCTCCTGCCCGCTGGAAGCGCGCTTCCTGCTGGACAGTCATCTTGGCCGATTGGCCGCTTACCTGCGCATGTTAGGGTTCGATTCCCTGTACAATAACGCTTATGGTTGCGTAGTTAGCAACCATTATCACGACGACGGGATTGCCTCGATCCTGGTCGAAGATCCCCGCATCCTGCTGACGCGCGACCGCCGCCTGCTGATGCGTAAGGTGGTGCAGTACGGCTACTGCCTGCGCTCGCTCGAACCACCTCAGCAGTTGGTCGAGGTGGTGCGCCGCTTCGACCTGGCTGGCAAGATCGCCCCCCTCCATCGCTGCCTGCGCTGCAACCACCCCCTCCAACCGGTCAGCAAAGAGACGGTGCTGGATCGCCTCGAACCATTGACCAAAATCCATTTCGATGAATTCTCTCTCTGCCCCGCCTGTAACCAGGTATACTGGAAGGGGTCGCACGTGGAGCGGATGGAAAGGCTGATCGAGTCCATCAAAGGAAATTCGAATGGATAAAATGCCGCCCAATCGTCTTATCCTGCGGCTGTACACAGGCGGGCTTGCGCCGCTGCTCGGCCGCTTTATCCTGCTGCTGACGACCACCGGCCGCAAGTCAGGGCTGCCGCGCACCACACCGCTCCAATATGAAGTGGTGGACGGCGATTATTACCTCGGCTCGGCCAGGGGTGAACAGGCGGACTGGTTCCGCAACATCCGCGCCGAGCCGCAGGTCACGCTGCGGGTGAAGAACTACGTTTTCGAGGGACTGGCCGAGCCGGTCACCGACCCGGCGCGCGTCACCGATTTCCTCGAACTGCGCCTGCGCCGTCACCCCCGCATGGTGGGCAAAATCCTGCAAATGGAAGGTTTGCCGTCCCGGCCAACGCGCAGCCAACTGGAGGAATACGCCCTCCGGCTGGCGATGGTCATCATCCACCCAAAGTGGTTGCGTATTTAGCAACCAAAGAGGAAACCATGAAAAAGAACACACAATCCCCCATCTACGACAATCCGGCGGAGCTGCTCCGACAGTTGATCCGCTTCGACACCACCAACCCGCCTGGCAATGAACGCGAGTGCATCCTGTTCATCAACGGCCTGCTGAAAGAGGCGGGCATCAAAACCACCCTGCTCGGAAAGAACCGCCAGCGCCAGAACGTCATCGCCCGGCTGAAGGGCGAAGGCGCAGCCCCGCCGCTTCTGCTCTACGGCCACGTGGATGTGGTCACCACCGAAAAGCAAAAATGGCAGGAGCCGCCCTTCGAGGCCAATATCGTGGATGGGTACATCTGGGGGCGCGGCGCGCTGGATATGAAGGGCGGCGTGGCCATGCTGCTGGCTGCCTTCCTGAAGGCCAAGGCTGAGGGGGCATCCCTGCCCGGCGATGTGATCTTCTGCGCTGTGGGCGACGAGGAAGCCGGGGGCAATTTCGGCGCCAGGTTCCTGGTCGAGGAACACCCCGGCCTGTTCGAGGGTGTCGAATACGCCTTCGGCGAGTTCGGCGGCTTCAACATGGACATGGGCGGGAAGCGCATCTACCCGGTCATGGTGGCCGAGAAACAGGTCTGCTGGATGAAAGCGGCGTTCCGCGGCCAGGGCGGGCACGGCTCGATGCCGGTGCACGCTGAAGCAATGGCAAAACTGGCGCGCGCCCTGCACCTGCTCGACGGGCACAACCTGCCGTACCATCTCACCCCCGGCGTACGCGTCATGTTGGAAAGCATCGCCGCAGCCTTGGGCGGCGTCACCGGCCTGCTTTTCCGCCAGTTGACCAACCCGCTGTTGGCCGACCGCCTGGTCAAAGCGCTCGGTCCGCGCGTCGCCCTGTTCGCGCCGCTGCTGCACAACACCGTCAGCCCGACCATGCTGCACGCCAGCGACAAGGTCAACGTTATCCCGTCCGAGATAGAGTTGGGCCTGGATGGGCGCCTGCTGCCCGGTTTCCAGCCGGAGGACATGACCCGCGAGCTGCGCGCCCTGCTCGGCGACGACTTCGATCTCGAAATCGTTATGTTCGACCCGGGGCCTGCCGCGCCAAATCTTGGCCTGTTCGATACCCTGGGCGCGGTGCTGCGCGAGCTCGACCCCGAGGGCATCGCCGTGCCACTGGTGATGAGCGGCGTGACCGACGCGCGCTTCTTCTCCCGCCTGGGCATCCAGACCTACGGCTTCACCCCGCTCAAGCTGCCTGACGATTTCAACTTTATCCGCACCATCCACGCCGCTGACGAGCGTGTTCCGGTGGATGCGCTGGATTTCGGTCTGCAGGCGATCTTCAAAGCAATGCAGAGATTCCAAAAATAGATTAAACGGTACTAAAACCCTTCCGCATCGAATGGCACGAATTGGACGAATTTCTCAATGGATGACGTAGGGTGGGTATCTTACCCGCCATCGCTGGCAGCCGGCCTCGGGCCGCCGGCGCGGTGCTTGACTAACTGGCTCCCGGCAGCGTCCCCTCGTCTAACTGGCTCCCGGCGGCATCCCCTCGTCTAACTGGCTCCCGGCGGCGTCCCCGCCGCCGAGGACGGCGGCTTGAGCGTTTTTCGGAAGGATTTATCAACCAGTAATCTATTGCGAAGGTTGAAAGGGATGTCAAAATGAATCTTAACCCCTGGTCTCGGCAAGTAGTCAATAGCGTTCTCTCGCTCGTGTTATTGGCAGGCTGTTCGGCGCCAGCTACACCTTCACCCTCCACGCCAGAGCCGCGCCTCTCGCCCATCGTGAAAGGCTGCGCTGAAACCGACCAGGGTATGGCGTCGCGGGTACCAGGAGACGAAAACGATCAAGACCCGTCCATCGAAGTGATCGGGAACACGCTGCGCTACACGCGCGCCCTCCAGCACCAGTGCTGCCGGAAAGTTGAATTCGAACACGAAATCCAGGGCGCGGACATTACCTTGTATGAGATCTGGAGCGGTGAGGGCTGCCGCTGCGAGTGCTTCTCGGAAATCCAGGTTGACTTGGAGTTTATCCCTTCGGGAAACTACCTGGTGCGTGTCTACGAGAAGGGCACGCAACCAGGCAGCAGTGAGCCGATGGAGGAGAAGCTGCTGATTTCGGTGGAAATCTCTGTTCCCTGATACCCTCTCCATGCCGGCGAGCGTCTCCCGCAGGGAACTTCCGGAGACTGGCAGTCTCCGGGAGTATTGTTCTTGAAACTACGCCAGACGGACAGCAACACTCGAGCGGCCAACCCGGCGCTTGACTTTCGAGGAAATGACCCTATAATATGGGCAAGGGTTGGTGGCATTAGAGGTAGAGAGTTGCTGGAATCACATCGCGAGTGTGAGAAGGTCAATCTATCCTGCAAAGAAGAGATATTTTCCAAGCTTGCTTTTTGGCCACTTTAGTTCAGAAATCAAGGAGCAGTATAAGGAAAAGCCCATGCACCAATCCGTACTCACCGATCAACAAGCCCAATTCCTGCGCGACGAAAAAGAAGCGCTGGCCGGGTTCCAACTTGCCCTGGCTGAGTTCGAGTTGCCGCGCGAAGCTCTGGACAGCCTGCAGAAAGCCATCCTGCAACTGGACGAACTTTTCCTGATCGTCGTCGCCGGCGAGTTCAATGCTGGCAAGAGCGCCCTGATCAACGCCCTGCTCGGACAAAAAGTCCTGGCCGAAGGCGCCACCCCCACCACAACGCGCGTCACCCTGGTCAAGTGGGGCGAACAGGCCGCCGAACAAGTGGTCGACGAAAATTTTGCCGTTTATACCTACCCCCTGCTGCTCCTGAAAGAACTGAACATTGTTGACACGCCGGGTACGAATGCCATCATCCGCCATCACGAGCGGTTGACGGACGAGTTCGTCCCTCGGAGTGACCTGGTTCTATTCATCACCTCTGCCGATCATCCCCTGACCGAAAGCGAGCGACAATTCCTGGAACGCATCCTGACTTGGGGAAAGAAAGTCGTCTTTGTTCTGAATAAGGTGGACATCTTCGAAGACGACTCTGCCCTGCAGGAAGTCCGCGACTTCATCCTGAAACACACCGCCAAGATACTCGGCGATCAACCTCAGTTGTTTCCTGTTTCCGCTAAATTGGCCCAGCGCGCCCAATCCGAACCGGACCCCGAAGGACGTGCCCGTCTGCGCAGCGCCAGCCGACTGGACGACCTGGAGCAGTTCATCAGCGCCACCCTCGACGACACTACCCGGCTCCAGCTCAAGTTCAGCAACCCGCTGGGTGTGGCCGAACATCTGGGCGACCAGGCCGGGCGATCCCTGGCAGCCCAGGCCGAAGCCCTAAATGAAGACAAACAAACCGCCACCGCCCTGGAAACCGTTATCACAGCATACGAGCGCGAACTGCACAATGAACTTCCTCCACGCCTGGCCGAAGTCGAGAACATTCTGCATCGTCTCGAACAGCGCGGCCTCGACTTCTTCGACAGCACCTTACGCCTGACCAATGTCCAGAACCTGGTGCGCGGCGACAAGGTCCGGGCCCAATTCGAAAAGCAGGTCCTGACCGACGTCCCGCATCAGATCGAAGATCAGGTCCAGCGCCTGATCGACTGGCTGGTGCAGAAAGACCTGCACGAATGGCAGCAAGTCATGAGCTACCTGCAACGCCGCCGGGCGCAGAACCTGGACCACACGGTCGGCGAAAGCTACGCTCCGCGTGAGACCCGCCGGCTTGAACTGATCGACACCGTCGGCAAAAATGTCCAGACCATCGTGGAGGGCTACGACCGGGACAAAGAAGGCAGCGAACTGTTTTCAAGGTTGAGGGGCTTGGCGCTTTGTCCCGGTCACAGGGAATAGGTTGTATGTAAATTTTATACAGTGGAATTATGCTTCGACTTGGGGGGACTTCCCCGCGCGATATCGTTCGAGCAAAGCCTGAGTATGCACATTCTGTGGATGATTTAACAAATCGGCAGGCGCTCCTTGCTCGACCAGTTCACCATCGTGTATCACAATGACGCGATTGGCCACATCACAGGCGAATTCCATCTCATGAGTGACGACCAGCATGGTCGTTCCTTCTCTGGCGAGGGATTTCATCACGGTGAGGACTTCGCCGATCAATTCCGGATCGAGGGCAGAGGTGGGTTCATCGAAGAGCATCACCTTCGGCTCCATCGCCAAGGCGCGGGCGATGGCCACTCGCTGCTTCTGGCCGCCGGATATCCGATTGGGATATTCATCCTTCTTGATAATCATGCCTACGCGCTCAAGATTCATTTCAGCGATCTTGACCGCACTGGCTTTATCCATCTTCTTGACCGTCACCGGGCCTTCCATGACATTTTCCAGGACGGTCATATGGGGGAAGAGGTTAAATTCCTGAAAGACCATCCCGCTGCGCAGGCGGA
>Ga0315279_10003688_pt1 | contig 21074 bp, 13 predicted proteins | sample YL17G06_20_MG_FD_203694 | JGI IMG/M metagenome (GOLD analysis project Ga0315279, IMG submission 203694) | Sediment microbial communities from Yellowstone Lake, YNP, Wyoming, USA - YL17G06_20 | ecosystem: Environmental > Aquatic > Freshwater > Lake > Sediment | place: USA: Wyoming | collected... | reverse complement strand
AACGGCGAGCAACTGGTTCACCTCATTGTCCTCGGCCAGCAGGACGCGCAGGCCTGTGGCTTCGCGCCGAATGTGGGGGATGGGCTGGAGCGGCTTGCCGGTGGATGCCGGCTGCTGGCCCATCACATTCAGGATGGCGTCCAGCAGATCGGATTGTTGAATTGGTTTCGTCAAATAAGCGGCAATGCCCAACTGCCGGCAGCGCGCGGCATCCCCGCGTTGTCCTCCCGAACTGACCATCATGATCACGGCCCCCCGGAACCGGTCGTCCCTCCGGATCTTCTCGGCCAGGCTGAATCCATCCATCTCCGGCATCTGGGAATCAAGCAGGACCAGGCCGAAGGGCTGGCCGGCGGCCCGCGCTGCCTCCATGGCACTCAACGCCGCACTTCCGCTGGAGGCCAGGGCGGGCCGCATGCCCCAGTTGGCCAGCACCTCCTTTAACAGGAAGCGGTTGGTGGCGTTGTCGTCCACCACCAGAACGCGGAGTCCAGCCAGATCCTCAAGTTCGGCGGGAGCGGCGTGGTCCGCGGAGTCCGCCGGCAACCCGAAATCGGCGACAAAGTGAAAGGTGCTTCCGCGCCCTTCCGCGCTCTTCACCCACATCCGGCCGTTCATCATGGCCACCAGCCGGGAGGCGATCGCCAGGCCCAGGCCGGTCCCGCCGTGCTGGCGCGTCGTGGAGCTGTCGGCCTGGGCAAAGGAGTCAAAGATGACGTTTTGCTTGTGGTCCGAAATGCCGATGCCGGTGTCGGCAACGGTGAAGTGCAAGCGGATGGATTCCGCGCTCCGCGACTCTGCCTCGATGCGCGCCACCACCTCGCCCTGCTCGGTGAACTTGATGGCGTTGCCCGTCAGGTTCAGTACGATCTGCCGCAGCCGCCCCGGGTCTCCGATCACTCGTGCCGGCACATCCGGCGGGGCATGGAACGTCAGTTCCAGCCCTTTTTGATGGGCCTGCGGCGCCAGCGCCTTGATCGCGTCGCCGATACTGTCGCGCAGGTCGAAGGCGATGCTCTCCATCTCCAGTTTCCCCGCCTCGATCTTGGAAAAGTCCAGGATGTCGTTGACCAGGGAGAGGAGAGCGTGGGCGGAATTCATGGCCAGCTCCAGGTATTCCCGCTGCTCGCAAGTCAGGTCGGTATCCAGCGCCAGTTCCGTCATGCCCACGACACCGTTCAGAGGTGTGCGGATCTCGTGGCTCATGTTGGCCAGAAACTGGCTCTTGGCCAGGCTGGCGGCTTCGGCGGCCTCCTTGGCCTTTTCCAGCTCATCCTGCCGCCTCTCCAGGCTTTCGTTCAGCCGCTGGATGTCCTGCTCGGCCCGCTTCCGTTCGGTTACGTCGAGGACGGCTGAGCGGATACCGGTGATCCGGCCCTGCTCGTCCCGGATCAGGCCCTCGTGGATCTCCACGACCAGTGGGGGGCCGTCGCGGCGCACCCAATCGCGTTCGAACGGAACGGGGCAGTAGGGCACGAGCATCTTGCCCTGAACCACGCCGCGGACCATCTCCCGTTGTTCAGGCACCACGAAGTCCCACACTGGCTTGCCCAACATCTCCTCCGGTGCGTAGCCCAGCATGTCGCATTCGGCCCGATTAACACGGCGCAGGATCCCCTCACGGTCGATCTCGTGGTAGCCGACCGGCGCCTCCTCAAACAATTCCTTGAACCGTTCCTCGCTGGCTCGCAACGCTTCGTCGGCGCGCTGCCGCTCGGCGGCCTGACGCCGCAGCGCCTCGTTGGCCAGCTCCACCTGCCTGGCCTCCGCGCGGGCCCGCAGCGCCAGGTAGACGGCCAAGCCCAACAACAGCGCGACCAGCAGTCCGCTGGCCAGCGCCGCCTCTCCCAACCGCGACGCTATTTCCGCGCGCAACTCCGGTTTCGGCCAGACCCGCACCCGCCACGGAACACCGAGAATCTCGACCGCGGCTTCCTGCATGAAGGGCTGCGCCCGGTCCTCGCCAGTCTCCGACTTGGAGTATACGAGCTGGGAATCCTGGAAGACCGCGAGGGAATATCCGCGCGCCAGGCGTTCGCGCCAAAGGGCGCCGAAGAGCTCCTGGTGGTGGCAAATGGCCACCAGGAATCCTTCGAACCGCTGGTTGTGGACGATGGGCACATAGACGCGAAACGCGGTTCCTCCTCCAGGGAGCGGCAGCCAATGGGTCATCAGGGGTTGCCGCCGGTCGCGGGCCCGTTCCAGCAGGGCGCGCTGACCAGAGTCCGCCCCGAGATCCGCGCCCGCTTCCGCCTCATTCCCGCCCGCCGACACGGCCCAGCGCACGGAGAAGGAAGGATCGGCCCAGGCAATGATCTGGTAGGCCGGGTGATAAGCCATCAAGACCCTGGCATCCGATTCCCCGTCTTGTCTGCGGGGCACGCCTTTCATCTCCCAGCGGCGCGCCATGCCCAACAAGGCCAGGATCCGGGCGTTGACCTGTCCCAGAATCACTTCCTGGACGGCAATAGCCTCGGCGGCCACCACCCGCTCCATCCGCCCCCGTTCCTGGCGCTGAAGCGCCTGCCCCAGAATCAGGGTGAGGGCCAGGACGGCGACGCCGGCCGCAACCGCGGCCCAGCACGGCCCCGCCTTCCGATCCTCGCTCAGACCCACCGAAAAAAGCCCCCGGCCCACAGAGCGCCCCTCGCGTTTTTTGCCTGCTTGGTTCACGGCTGTCTCCCTCTTCTCTTTCCGCGTGGCTTCTTTCACCGACGGCTTTCCCATGCCTCCCCCCTCAGGCGGCCAAGTTGCGCACCGCGCTCTCGAGTTGGGCCAGGCTGGTGACCTGCTCGGGATAGGCCGAGGCGGTCACGGTTGCCTCCAGGCCTGGCGCGGCTTCGCTGAGCCGCTCCCGAACCAGGGCCGCAAAGTCAAAGGCGGCCTGGGCCGACATGCCCGGCATAGTCATGGCCAATGTGCTCTCGCCGACCCGGAACAGCGCCTCTCCTTGCCGTTGCATGGTGCGGAACAAGGTGCTGATCCGGCCCAGGTCTTCTCGCGTGCCGCCGGCCACGCTGGCCATCAGGGTCGCCAGAGGCGCCGAGCTGTGAGAGGCGCGCAGGTATTCCATGGCCAGTGAGTCCCGGAACTGTCCGACCCTGGGGAGGGAGAGGAACGTCTGGACATCAGCCATGCGCTGGGCGGCCTCCACGGCCAAGTGCGCCTGGTACAAGCGGCGCTTTAGCCGGCGCACCGTCGCCTGGCGCTGAAGCATGTAGACCAGCACCAGGGCGAGCAGCACCGAGAAGCCGACGAAAGCCCGCTGCGGGGCCTTGACCGGCAGTTCCTCGCCAAACCAAAAGATGGTCGGAAACATGAAGCTCAACAGGCTGAGCCCCAGGACAAACATCAGCAGCATGGCAAGAATCCACAGGTGCCAATCCTGCCGCTCCAGGGACTCCCAGGATGTTTCGGTGGGGCTGGCGGCGGGCCGGGTGGTCCGCCGCTCTTCAAAGGCGCCCGCGAGCCTGGAGATTTCGCCTACCCATGTAGCTGTGGACATACCACCTCCTTCACGACCGGGAGAGACATTCCCTCGGCGCTGCCTTCGTATTCCTTGAGCTTGCGGTACAAAGTGCTTCTGCCGATGCCCAGGCGGCGCGCCGCCAGTTGTTTGTCGCCGTGGCTGGAGACCAGCGCACGAATCACCGCCTCCCGTTCCAGGTCACGAAGGCGGGGCACCGCTCCATTCAGTCCGCCGGCCATGGCCGCGGCCTGCGGGTTCAGCAGGTCCAGAACCGGAGCACGGGCCGGTTCCGGCTGGTCGCCGGCGCCCAGCAGGGCCTGGAATTCGGCGATCAGGCCGGCATCCCACGCGCCGCGTTCCGCCTCCTTCTTCATCACCGCGAACGCTTCTTCGTGGCTGAGCGCCGCGTGGTAGGGGCGGTTGCTGGTCAGGGCGTCGAACACATCGACGATCTGCAGGAGGCAGGCGGCGACCGGGATTTGCTCGCCGCGCAGCCCGTCCGGGTATCCGCTTCCGTCCAGCTTCTCGTGGTGGTGGCGGATGATGGGGAGCACCAGCCGTAACGACTTCAACGGCGCGCAGATGCGCTCGCCCAGCACCGGGTGCAACTGCATGATGGCCTTTTCCTCTTCCGTCAGGGGGCCGCGCTTCAACAGGATGGGCTCGGGGATGGCCACCTTGCCGATGTCGTGAACGATGCCGGCGCGGCGCAGGGCCACGCACTGCTCCTCGGGCAGGCCCAGCCGCCGGCCCAGCAACTCCGCCCATTTCGCCAGCCGTCCGCAGTGCCCGTTGGTGTAAGGATCCTTAGCTTCGATGCTGAGTGCCAGGCTGCAAATCACCAGCTCGGCGTGCTCCAGCTCATCGGTGAACTGCTTCAGCTTCAGCAGCGATCGCACCCGTGCCAGCAGCTCTTCCCGGTCCAGCGGCTTGTTCAGGAAATCGTCAGCGCCGCATTCAATGCCCTGGACCCGGTCCTCGCGGCTTTCCAACCCGGTCACCAGGACAACGGGAATCAAGCGGGTTTCCGGTTTGGCCTTGACCGCCCGGCAGGCCGAGAAGCCGGAGCGCCTGGGCATCATCACGTCGAAGATGGCCAGATCAATCGGCTGCGCCTGCACGATCCGGACTGCCTCCTCGCCATCCTCAGCCGTCAGGACCCGGTAGCCCTGCTGCCTCAGCCATTCCCGCATAAGGTCGCGAATAGCTTCGTTGTCATCCGCGATTAGAACCGTGCTCTGCCTGTCCTCCATGTCCGCCTTCCGTGTGCCCTTGTTGGGCATGTCACAAGTTGGAGCACACCGGTGGCCAGGCAGAAATTCGGCGCAGGAGGCGTGTTTTCAACGGGTTTGGCGCAGTTGGAAGCAGGAGCGGTAGTAGTTGCGTGTCGCAGGATTGGAACCGTGTTCAGAGATGAGACAGGACGCAAGGTCGAAGTTGGGATTATGGCCGAGATTCTTCACTCGGTGAGGTGCGCCTGGCCGGCTTTTACTGGACCGAGGCCTGGCCCGAGCCTTCGCACTGCGGGGGCGGTGCGCTGAGCAAGCGGTAGAGTGTGGCGCGGGAAATGCCCAGGATTTCAGCGGCACGCACCTTATTGCCTTCTACCCGCTGCAGCACGCGCCGCACGTGCCGGCGCTGCAGGTCCTCCAGCGACAGCAGTTCTTCGTCGGCCCAGGCATCGCCGCTTGGCGGACGGCGCAACCGCCCGTCGAGGTCAGTGACATCGATCACTTCGCGTGCGCTCAGCATGCAGGCGCTGCCGATCACGTTTTCCAGTTCGCGTACGTTTCCGGGCCAGGAGTAGCAGGCCAGGATGGCCTGGGCCCGGGGCGTGAGCCCGCGAAACGGTTTGCCATACTGTTCCGAGAAGCGGCCCAGGAGATGCTTCAGCAGCAGCGGGATATCTTCCCGGCGGTCGGCCAGCCGCGGCAGCTTGATCTCGATCATCGACAGCCGGTAGTAGAGGTCCTCACGAAACTGTTTTTCGGCGACCATGGTACGCAGGTCGCGGTGGGTGGCGGCCACCACCCGCACGTTCACCTTGCGCACCGCCGGCGAGCCCACCCGCTGGATCTCCTGGTTCTGCAGCACGCGCAGCAGCTTGGCCTGGGTAGTCAGGGGCATGTCGCCGATCTCGTCCAGAAGGACGGCGCCGCCGTTGGCGTATTCAAACAGGCCGATCTTGTCGCTGCTGGCGCCCGTGAACGCTCCCCTGACGTGCCCGAACAGTTCGCTCTCGAACAGCGTTTCAACAATGGCCGAGCAGTTGCATAGCCCGAACGGGCCGGAGGCCACCGGACTTTGCCGGTGCAGCGCCCTGGCCACCAATTCCTTGCCCGTCCCGGTGGCCCCGGTGACCAGGACGGTGCGGTAATGAAGCGCCACCCGGCGGACGCGGGTAAACACTTCCAGCATCAGCGGGCTGCGCCCCACCATGCCCTCAAACTGCGAGGCCTCAACCAGGGCGGCGTCCAATTGCAGGCCGCGCTGGCGATCGCGCGCTTCCTCCACCAGCTTGCCCACCCGCTGCCGCAGAACCTCGACCGATATGGGCTTGTTGAGATAGTCGCAGGCCCCCTTCTTGATGGCCTCCACCGCCGATTCAGTCGAATAGTACGCGGTCATCAGGGCGACTTCGGTATCCGGTGCGATGTGCAGGATGCTTTCCAGCAGCTCCATGCCGCTCATTTTCGGCATCATCAGGTCCGAGAGGACGATGGCCGGGCGCCGCCGCCGCACCAGTTCCAGAGCTTCTTCCGGGTCGGTGGAAGTCAGCACTTCGACATCCTGTTGGGATAGGGAGGCGGCGATCAGTTCCAGGACCTGGACTTCATCATCGACCGCCAGGACTGTGACAGGCGGTTTATTGGCCTCATTCATGGTCGGTACCCGGTGCGTGGTGCAGCGCTTTCAGCCCGCCGGCTGCCGGGCGCGCCTCCCCTTGCGGCCGGCCCTCGCATGGGGTTGGTCCAGAACTTCGCGGACCTTCCGGCTCAGGGCGTCGGCCGAGAATGGTTTTTGCAGGAAAGGAGCATTCCCCGCCGAGACCCCGTGGTTCACGATGGCGTCGTCGGTATAACCAGACATGTACAGCAGGCGGGTCTCCGGCCGCTGGGCCAGCACGCGTTGCGACAATTTGCGTCCGCCCATGTGCGGCAGGACCGCGTCGCTAATGAGCAGGTGAATCGGCCCGTTGTAATCCTGGGCCACGGCCAGCGCCTGGGGCCCGTCCCGGGCTTCCAGAACGGTGTAGCCTTTGTCGGCCAGGGCCCCGCACACCAGGGCCTGAACAGCCGCATCGTCCTCCGCCACCAGGATGGTCTCCACGCCCCCGGGGAGTTGCTGTTGAACCTCTGCTTGCTGCCGGACCTCGGCGCCCTGCGGCACGCGGGGCAGATAGATTTTGAACACCGTCCCCCGCCCCACCTCGCTGTAAACCCAGATGTTGCCGCCGCTCTGCTTGACGATGCCGTAGACGGTGGGCAACCCCAGACCAGTGCCCTTACCGCGCTCCTTGGTGGTGAAGAAGGGCTCGAAGATGTGGGCCTGCGTCTCGGCGTCCATGCCGCAACCCGTGTCGCTGACCGACAGGCGGACATAGGGGCCGGGTTGCACGCCGCCGTGCCGGCGCGCGTAGTCCTCGTCCAGGTCCACGTTGGCGGTCTCGATGGTCAATTTGCCGCCGCGCGGCATGGCGTCGCGGGCATTGACCGCCAGGTTCATGATCACCTGCTCGATCTGCCCGGGGTCGGCCATGACCCGGTTGAGCTCCGCACCCGGCAGCACGGTCAGCTCGATATCTTCACCGATGAGCCGCCGCAACATTTTCTCCACGTTCGCGACCACCATGTTCAGGTTCAACACTTGCGCCTGTAGCACCTGCTTGCGGCTGAAGGCCAGCAATTGGCGGGTCAGGGCCGAAGCCCGCTCGGCGGCCTTGCGGATTTCCTCCAGCGGCTGGCGCCGGGTATCGGCCGGCTCCGGACTCTGCAGCAGCAGGTCGCTGTAGCCCTGAATAACCATCAGCAGATTGTTGAAATCGTGGGCCACGCCGCCGGCCAGCCGCCCCACGGCCTCCATCTTCTGTGCCTGCCGGAGCTGCCCCTCCAGAGCCTTGCGCTCGGTCACGTTCTCAGCAATCATCTCGAAGCTGCTTACGGCGCCATGCGGTCCGCGGAACGCTTTGCCGGCCAGCCGCACCGTGAGCAATGTGCCGTCCCGGCGCCGAAACTGCGTTTCGACACTGTCGAAGCGGTCCGCCTTCAGGGATTGCTCGATCAGCCGGTCTCGCTCCTCGGCTGTGCGGTAAATGTCGGTGGCTATGTTGCGGGTCAGCAGGTCTTCCTTCGATGGGTACCCGAGCATCTCGACGAAGGCGGGATTCACGTCCAGAAGTGTTCCGTCGGCGGTGACGCGGTAGATGCCGTAGGTGGCGTTGTCCACCAGCGAGCGGTACCGCTCCTCGCTGGCCCGCAGCGCCTCCTCCGCCCGTTGCCGCTCGGTGATATCAAGCACCGCCGTGCGGATCGCGCTCACCTGGCCCTGGGAATCGAGGATCAGGTTCTCGTGCATTTCTACAACCAGGCGGCCGCCGTCGCGCCGCAGCCACTCCCGGTGAAACGGAACCGGCTGGTAAGGCGCCGCCAGCTTTCTCTGGACCACGTCCCGAGCCATGTCGCGCTGCTCCGGCGCCACGAATTCCCACACCGGGCGGCCCAGCATTTCTTCCGGCGCATATCCCAGCAGGCCGCACTCAGTGCGGTTTACGCGGCGGATGATCCCTTCCCGATCGATTTCGTGGTAGGCAACCGGGGCTTCCTCGAAAAGGGTTCGGAACAGTTCCTCGCTCTGCCGCAGCGTCTCTTCGGCTTCCTTGCGTTCGGTGATGTCACGGTCGATGCCCCGGTATCCCCGCAGGTTCCCGGCCGCATCGACAATCGGCAGGCCATTGGTCTCCAAGATCACGGCCCGCCCGTCCTTGCGCAGTGCCACATGGACCAGGCCGCAAAGGGGCTGGCGGGCGGCCAGCTTGGCCAGCATCTGGGGGCGAAGGCGCTTGGCGTCTCCCGGGGCCAGGAAATCGAAGGGCCGCTTGCCCACTACTTCCGCCGGCTCGTATCCCAGCAGATCTTTGACCTTGGGGCTGGCGTAGCTGTAAACATTCTCACTATCGACTTCCCAGATCCAGTCGGCGCTTGTCTCCACCAGGCTGCGAAACCGCGCTTCGCTTTCTGTCAGCGCTTCTTCCGCGCGCTTATGTTCTGTCACGTCGGTCATTACGCAGACGTAGCCGGTGCGGGCACCGGCGGGGTCCAGCACCGGACTCGCCGTGGTGTCGAAGACCCGGCCGATGCGGGGAATCGCGAGGTCGAGCCGCGTGCTGCCGGCGCCTTCCAGCCGGCGCGAAAGGTGGCAAGCGGGGCCGTGAGGGGTGGAAGGATCCACTGCCTCGCACCAGTGGCTGCCGATGAGCTGGGCGAAGCTCAGCCCCAGCATGTCGGCGGCGGCGCGATTGGCGCGCACCACCCGGCATTGTTCGTCCAGCAGGACCACGGGAGACGGAACAGCATCGAAGGTCAATTCCCACTCCCGCTTGCCGCGCAGGACTTCTTGCTGCAAGCGCCGGGCTTCGTCACGATGGGCCTTCTCCCGGAGCACGCCGCCAACTACTCCGGGCAGCCGCGGCAGGCGATGCTTCAAAAGGTAATCGGTGGCGCCCCGCTTGAGATACTCCACGGCCGCCTCGTCGCCCAAAGCCGCGGTCAGCACCACAAAGGGAACGTCTTTGTGCAGGCGCTGCACCATCTCCAGGGCCTCGGTGCCCAGCCACGTTCCCAGATTGTGGTCGCACAGGATCATGTCGTAGTCGTTCCGGCTCAGTTTCTCTTGCAGCTCACCGGGTGAATTGACGGCATCGAAGGCCAGCGAGTAACCGGCGCGCTTGAGGATGGCCACCGTCAGCTCCACGTCGGCCGGGATGTCCTCGATGATCAACACCCGCACCGAGTTGCCGGAGAAGGGCCGGTTGGTTGTCGGTCCTGACATATCTTCACCCCCAGTGAACCGTGCTTGGCCAACCACAGAGGAACTTAGAGCCGCATAGCCGCGACCAAAGCAGCCCGCGAAGCGGGCGGGTCGCCGCGGCGACGTAGCCCATGGCGTCAGCCATGGGTTTGCGATCAAATCGTTTCGAAGCACCCGCGTTTGCCGCCTTCCGCCTTCTGCCTTCCGCCTTCTGCCTTCCGCCTTCATCGTTGTAGACTCATTCGAAAGACACAACACTACTCAGCCCGGAACGCTTGCGGTGGAGGCGCCCGGTTGACCAGCAACCAATAGAGCCCCAGTTGCTTTACGGTTTCCCGAAACTGGTCGAAATCGACCGGTTTCGGGATGTAACTGTTGACCCCTAAACGGTAACTCTCGACCATGTCCTTCTCTTCCCGGGAAGAGGTCATGACCACAACAGGAACGGCCTTGGTGCGCGGGTCGCCCTTGATCTGGCGAAGCACCTCCAACCCGTCCAGCTTGGGCAGCTTCAGGTCCAGCAGCACCAGCCGCGGGGGGAGGAAAGAGCGCTGCTTGAAGGCGCCCTTGCAGAAGAGAAAATCCAATGCCTCCTCGCCGTCGCGCACCACCTCGATGTGATTGGCCAGATTGTTCCGGCGCAACACATCCACGGTCAGTTCGACATCGGCCAAGTTGTCCTCAACCAGCAGGATTTCGACTGCTTGTGGTTCGGTCATTGCGCTCCTCCTTCCGGCGCGGCCGCCCGGTTCTCGATGGAATCGGCGGCGCCGGCCTCCAGTGCGAAGTAGAAGGTTGCTCCCTTGTCGAGTTCGCCCTCGGCCCAAACCTGGCCGCCGTGTTTGTGGATAATGCGTTGGACCGCAGCCAGGCCGACCCCGGTGCCCTCGAAATCCTCGGCCCGGTGCAGGCGCTGGAACACCTTGAACAGCTTGTCGCGGTATTTCATGCTGAAGCCGATGCCGTTGTCCCGCACATACACGGCCACGCGTCCGTTTTCCACCGCCTGCCCGATCTCGATCACGGCCTGCTGGCGCGGGCGCGTGAACTTGATGGCGTTCGAGATCAGATTCATGAACACCTGCTTCAGCAAGGCGGGGTCGCAGTCGACGAAGGGCAACGCCCCGATATGCCACTCGATCGAGCGGCCTTCGGTTTCCGGCTGCAACTCGGCGCGCGCCTGCTCGGCCAGCGTTTTCAACCCGGTCACCTGCAAGCTCAGCTCCTTGCGGCCCAGGCGCGCCAAGTCGAGCAGGTCGTCCACCAGCGCGCCCATGCGGCGGGTGCCTTCGCGCACCCGCTCGAGGTAGTGCCGCGCCTCTACCGGCAGGGCCGCGCTGTGTTTTTCCAGCAGCAGGCGCGAGAAGCCATCGATGTGGCGCAGGGGCGCGCGCAGGTCATGGGACACCGAGCTGGTGAAGGCCTCCAGTTCCTTGTTCGTGGCCTCCAGCTCGGCCGTCCGCTCGACGACCCGCCGCTCCAACTCCGCATTGAGCCTGCTGACTTCTTGGGCGGCCCGCTGCTGCTCAGTGGTGTCGCGAGCCGCAGCAAAGACGCCCCGCACCTGCCCGCTCTGGTCGTGGTAGACCGCCGCGTTGTACAGCACCGGCGTCGTGTGCCCATCCCGGCGCCGCAGCAGCAGCTCGTAGTCGCGCACTTGGCCCGTCTCAAACACCTGCTGGTAGACGGCCCGCGCCCGCTCCGGCTCGGTGAAGTAGTCGCAGAAGTCCTTCCCAACGAGGTGCTGGCGCGAAAAGCCCGTGGCCAACTCCGTGGCCCGGTTCGCGTCGCCGATCTTGCCCTCGGCGTCGATGGTCACCACCGGATCAAAACTGGCCTCAATCAGGCTGCGGTTGTACGCATAGGCCTCCCGCAAGGCCTCCCCGTCCCGCTCACGCTCTTTGTCGGCCCGGTCCAGGGCGCGGGCATTCACCCAGATGAGGACGACGATGACGGCCACCGCGGAGGTCACCATCAAGATGACGCCGGACTTCGTGCCGTAAAGCCCGACCCGTTGCCCCATCCACCGCAGCCAAGCCACCACCACCAGCGCCGCGACGCAGGAGGGCAGCAATCGCCGTGCGACCATGCCCCCAACGCGCGGGCTGACCAGAACCGCCGTCACGCCTTTCTCGGGCCGCGCCAGCAGCACCCCCAGACTAAGCAGGCCAAACAACGCCGCCCCGTGCAACGCCATCCCGGTGGCGTCGCCTTCGAGATCCAGCGCGTAGTCAAAGGCAGCGAGAAAAGCGATCAAGCCGGCGGGCAACGCCAGCAACTGGGCGGGCCGCCGGCCGCGGCGGGTCTCGGCGTCCAGCAACAGCAGCGCACAGCCGAGCAGAACGAAGTTGACGGCCGCCAGAAGCGGCATGCGCCCCGGGTGCGCAACGCCGGGACCGGGCGCCTCGCGGAACAGGAGCTGGTCAATACCCAGGTTGATGCCGAAAAGATACTCAGCGAGAGTGGCCAGCCCGATCAGCGCGGCCAGCACCGCGCAGCACTGCCCGATTCTTCGAGCCGCGCCGCGCGATTCTCGCCCCATCAGCCACAGCGCCACTCCGCACAAGATGAAGCAGACCGCAGCATTGGCCCGCATCGGCGCGCCGCCGGGCAGCGCCGTCTTCAGCACGCCGCTGCCGACGAGCCAACCGGCGAGGACCAGGGCGCCGGTCAGCGCGGCAATCAGGCCCGCAGCCCGAGAGAAGGACCGACACCCACTCACCAGCGATCGGTCGACCGACTCGTTCATAGCGCCCTAGCCCCAATTTCCACGGACTTCGGCCGGCCAACATCCTGGCTGGCCAGAAGGCCGTGTTTCGGGCGTTCTTGGCAAAAGCAGTTAGGCCATTGCCGGTACAAAAGCAAATCTGGCAGGCCGGCAAAAAAACAAAAACGCTGCAAAATGTTCGGCCTGCTGCACTTAGCGGCGGCTGACGCGCCACCTGGCGGAAATTCTCGGTACTGGGAAACGCTAGCGCTCATGCTCCAAAGGGCCATTTCATCGTATTTCCGTGTAGGGGCCGTGACTGCCAGGGCACATAAAAACGAACCGTGAGAATCCAGGCTAGCCCCGCGAGATTAGGCGAAGATGAAAAGCGAGTTATTTTCCTCTAAGGCAGGCCCGGCAGAGCGTCGGCCGCCCGATCAGCACGCCGGTGGATGTCCATCTCCGGGCCGCAGCAATGCGTCGCGGCCGCAAGAAGAGCGGGCACGCTTGCTGAAACGGCGGTTTGAAGGGGATGGCGGGGAACAGACTGTCAGCCCAGGGCCGATGGATCGCGGATGGCCGTTCTACCTGGCTTGTTTCCGGGCCTTCTTCTGCTGCTCGGCCAGAGGGGCGTCGGCCTTCTTGACGATGTCGTCGAAGAGCTTCCGCTGGTTATCGTCCAGCATGGTGCGGATGCGCATAATGCCTTCCTGCCGGATGTGATGGGTGAAGGAATGCAGGTCATCGTACTGGCGCATGGTCTCGTCCAGTATCCGCTCCAGTTGGCGGCTCTGCGCTTCGGTGAGCTTCAACTCCGACTTGAAGCGCTGGACGTAATGCGCCCGGCCGGCCTCGTCCCACTTCTTGGCCTGCTCGACTACCGGGCGCGCGGGATGCAGGATGAAGTGCTCGGTCAGATTCATGACCAGCGCGCCCGCCACCGCGCCGGCCAGGAAGACGGCCAGGCTGTACACCACGGCGCAGGTTCTGTTGGGCAGCACGCTAGTCTCCCTGGGTGGCGCTGGCGGGCATGACAATGGCCCGCATCGCGCGCTCACGGTTGGCGTTGTTGTCCCCGCCCAGCGGCGGCGCTTCGGCGCGGATCACCGGCGCATCCAGAGACATCTCTGCGGCATCACTTCTGCCCCACTCTGTCTCGTGAAGGGCCACCAGGTAGGCCCCGAGCAGCAGCACCAGCAGCATCATGGCCAATGCCAGTTGTCGGCCCAGGGCGGGAAAGAGCTGCCAGAAGGGCCAGGCCGGCAGCGCCGCCTCGGCGGCGATGCGCAAACGAACGCGGTGGTAAAAGCCGGGCTCCGGCGCCAGCCCTTCCCCAACCGCCAGCAACCGCATCCACTCATGTGTCTGGAGCAGTTCCGCTATTTCCTCCCGGCAAGGCGGGCAGCCCTCCAGGTGGCTTTCCACTTCCCGGCGTCGTACCGGCAACAGCGAGCCGTCCAGATAAGATTCCAAATGTGTTCCCACTACCCTGTGCATGGCTTCCTTCCAACCAAAACAAGTGCTGAGTGCTGTCGGCCTGGGTACTCGGCACCCAGCACTATCAAGACCTGGTGCGGCGGTCCATCAACCCCGTCTTTCTGGCCACCTTTACCAGCTTCTGCCTGGCCCGGAACAGCTTCACCTTGACCGTGTTCTCATTCATGGACAGCATGTGGGCCAGCTCTTCCACCGGATACCCCTCGACCTCTTTCAGAATGAGCAACCGCCGCTCGTCTGCCGAGAGCCGGTCCAGCAGTCGGACCACGATCTCGCGCAACTCCGTCTGGCGGTCCACATCGGCGGCCGGGTTGCGCCGGACGTCCTCGGTGTTATCGATCCGCCGCAGATCGTTTTCGCTCAGGTCCGACTCGAACGTCAGCTTGCGCACTTTCTGCTTGCGCAGATAATCGTAGCATTCGTTCACCGTGATCTTATAGATCCAGGTGACCAGCGCCGAGCGGAAATCGAACTTGCCCAGAGAGAAGTATATTTTCGTGAAGACCTGCTGGGCAATGTCTTCGGCGTCGTTGCGATTGCGCAGGATGCCGTGGATGATGGAGAACACCTTGCCCTGGTAGCGCTCGACAATGGTGCGGAACGCCTCTTGCTCCCCGCGTTGCGCCCGCCGCACCAGCGCCACTTCAGGGCTAACAGACGGTTCGGTAGCCAGAATCAAACCCGGTAGCGCCAACTCCATCACCCATAGGGACGTATACGCGCATCAGCACGTTACGCCCTTTTTTTAGGCTGTGGGCCGTGGGCTGTAGGCTGTGGGCTCCAGGGGTAAAGCCTCCCGGCCCCCCGCGGCCTACGGCCTACGGCCTACAGCCTAGTTCATTCCCATTCGATGGTGCTCGGGGGCTTGGAGCTAATGTCGTAAACCACCCGGTTGACCCCGCGCACCTCGTTGACAATCCTGTTTGCCAGCCGGCCCAGCAACTCGTGGGGCAGGGGCGCCCAGTCGGCGGTCATGCCGTCCTCGGAGGTAACGCAGCGGATGGCGATGGTATAGGCATAGGTCCGCTGGTCGCCCATGACGCCCACGCTGCGAACCGGCAGCAGGACCGCAAACGACTGCCACACTTTATCATACAGGCCCTCGCGCCGGATCTCCTCCAGCAGCACGGCGTCGGCCTGGCGGAGGATTTCCAGGCGCTCGGCTGTAACCTCGCCGAGAATGCGAACCGCCAGGCCGGGTCCGGGGAACGGTTGCCGCTTCAGGATGCGCTCCGGCAAGCCCAGTTCCCGGCCCACGCGGCGCACCTCGTCCTTAAACAGATCGCGCAAGGGCTCGATTAATTCGAGATTCATGTCGGCGGGCAAGCCGCCCACGTTATGGTGCGACTTGATGGTCGCCGACGGCCCCTTAACCGTCACGGATTCAATCACATCCGGGTAAAGCGTGCCCTGCACCAGGTAGGCCACCGGCCCCAGGCTGCGGGCCTGTTCCTCGAAAACCCGAATGAACTCATGGCCGATAATCCGCCGCTTTTGCTCCGGGTCGGTCACCCCCGCCAGCTTGGCCAGAAAGCGGGCCGAGGCATCGACGCCGATGACATTCAGTTTCAACTGCTCCTGCAGCAGCGAAAGGATGGACTGGAACTCGTCCTTGCGCAGTACGCCGTTGTCCACGAAGATACAGGTCAGGCGGGCGCCGATGGCCCGCTCCACCAGCGTAGCGGCCACCGTGGAATCTACCCCGCCGCTCAGCGCGCAGACCGCGTGCCCCTCACCCACCCGCTGGCCGATACGCTTCACCGTCTCGGTGATGAACGAGGCGGGAGTCCAATCGGCGCAGGTCTGGCAGATGTCAAAGACGAAATTGCGCAGGATGCGGGGGCCGTCCGGGGTGTGGTGCACCTCAGGGTGGAACTGCAGGGCGTAGAGCCCCCGGCTGGCGTCTTCGATGGCCGCGATGGCGTTGGCCGTGCGGCCCACCGTCTGGAAACCCGGCGGCAGTTCCTGGACCTCGTCGCCGTGGCTGTTCCAGACCGGGATAGCGCGCGGCAGCCCGGCCAGCAGGGCCGACTCCGAGGTGATGTCCAATTGCGTCCGGCCATATTCGCGGCGGGTGGCCGGCCGCACTCGCCCTCCCAACTCGTAGGCCATCAACTGCAGCCCGTAGCAGAGGCCCAGGACGGGCACGCCCAGCCGGAACACCTCCGGCGAACAGCGCGGCGCACCCTCCTCGAACACCGAACTGGGGCCGCCGGACAGGATCAGGCCCCTGGGATCCAGGCCCCGGATTTCATCGGCTGGAGTGTGGAAGGGAACAATCGCGCTGAAAACCTTTTGCTCGCGGATGCGCCGCGCAATCAACTGCGTGTATTGCGAGCCGAAGTCCAGGATGACAATGCTGTTGCGCATCAGGCGAGAAAAACTCATTGTACTCCATCCGCGGATTTCGTGGAGTGGGGCCAGTGGCGGAGAGGGCTGCAAGGCGGCCGCCCGGGAAAGCACCGTCCGAGGGCGGGGAAAAACAAAGGCGCCGACAGGCGCCATCTGCTATCTCAGGCGTCCTGTCGGCGAGTTTCTTTACCAACTCCAACTGTGGTCCAGAGCCCGGACGGAGTACGAATCACGACGAGGGCGAAATACCACCGGGAGGAGTCTGATTATTGATTGCGGCCGCCAGCCCTGCCGCCGTACTGGCCAGCCCGGAGATCTGTGAACTCAAAGCGGCCTGCGAGGCCTGCAGGGTTTGCAGTTGCGCCACTTGTGCGGCCGTCAGCGGAATCCCTTGGGCAACCTGTGCGACCAGGGTGTTGATCTGGTTCTGATTGGCAGACAACGTAACCTGCGCCGCCTGCAACTGGGAGAGGGTCGCTGACAACTGCGCCAGCAACGCCTGCACTTGCGCATTGTACGTGGCAGTCGCGTTCAGCGAGTTTCGCAGCGCCGTAATCTGCGCGTTCAAGGACGTCACCTGGGACTGAAGCGCAGTGTTCGAACTCGACAAGGTGGCCAATTGGGTGGCCATCGATGCCAGTTGGGTGTTCGCCGCGGCCAATTGGCCGCTCGCCGTGGTCAGTTGGCTGGTGGCCTGGGTCAGTTGGCTGGAAACCTGGGTCAACTGCGCCTGTGTGGCGGCAAAATCGCTCTTGCTCACTCCGGTCTCGCGGGTGGCCAGTGCGGCGATGCCGATGGCGGCCGCCGTGACGCCAACCACATAAGCGCCGACGGTCTTGGCGCTGGTGGTGCGGGCGGTACCCGTCCCCCCCGTGCCGGCGGGAGCCTGCGGCGCCGGAGAAGGCGCGGCGGCAGCCGGCAGAAGCACCGGGCGGCCCAATTGCGCCACGGTCACTGCCTTGGTTGCCTTATTGGTCGCGGTCAGCCGCCCTTCGCTGACGTTCACGCTCACACGCCCGCTGTCCTCCACAACGACGTCGGCCGACACGCGCCCGGTCTTGCTGTCCAGCGACGGGGTCAAGGTCCAGGTGGAAGCGATCAGCGTCAACTCCCCGCCGCGAGTCTGGACTCGCGACATTCCCCTGAGGAACTCGACCGACTGCGTGCCCGTCAGCCGCACCTTGCTGTTCGGATTCACGACAAATCCGGCCCCGCCACTCAGCGTAAAGCGGGCGTAACCGGCACCCGTCTCAATCGTGTCGCCCTTGTACAAGGCGGTTCCACCCGGCACGGTCACGCCGCCAACCGCGACATTGTTGCTTCCGGCCGAATTCAGCATCCCCACCGGCTGGGGGGAAGCCGCGAAGGAGGCGAACGCTAAAAACAGGAGTCCCACCATCACTGCCGCTCTGCGAACCAACATGCTACCCTCCTCGAAAAAAAATATCCGCCTCTGGCTGTAGCCTGACTCTTACAGCTCAGCCTCAAGGTCACCTATGGTTGGGGGATTTGTCGCCTCCACCCTGACCCTCAAGGGTGGAATAGAGATTTTTAATCTAAACGGGCGCCCCTGTCAAGATAAATTTTTCCTTACCCTACGGACAGATTTGTCGGAAACACTTGCGGGCGTCTGGCCTCAGCCGAGACTGGGGACCCGCCAAGCAGGTTGAAGCACGACGCCTGCATTCGTAGTCGGTGGGCCAGTTTGTCGTTCTGGCCGCACCGCCCGCTGGTACCGGCGTGGTCCCAGACACCGCCGGCGCTGGTCCCAAGGGGCTTCGCCGGATTGGGCTTGACACACCGGGGAACCGCGCGGGTCTGGCTAGATTTTCAGGCCGATTTCTGTATACTTAAGCTGTTTTTCTCCGCCGTCCGGCCGCATCCGCCGGGGCTCCGCCGGCAGCACTGTGCGATGATTCGCGGATAGGCGCTGCCTGCCATTCAGGTTTTTACGCGAGGCGCCGGTTGGCCCCGGGGGCGGCTGATCGGTAGTTTGCAGGAAGGGGTAATAGCCATGCTCAAAGGCGTCGTCCTGGCAGGGGGTACGGGCAGCCGCCTGTACCCGCTGACAAAGATAACGAACAAGCACTTGCTCCCGGTCTACAACAAGCCCATGATCTATTACCCAATCGAGGCGCTGGTCAAAGCCGGGATCCGCGACATCCTGGTGGTGACCGGAGGCAGGAACAGCGGTGACTTCCTGCGCTTGCTCGCCAACGGCAGGGAGTTCGGGCTGAGCCACGTCAATTACGCCTATCAGGAAGGGGAAGGGGGGATTGCCGAAGCGCTGTCCCTGGCCGAGCATTTCGCTGATGGCCACCGCCTGTGCGTCATTCTGGGCGACAACATTATCGAAGGAAATATCATCGGGCCGGTTCAGGAGTTCGCCAAGCAGCCCTGCGGCGCCAAGGTGCTTCTGAAAGAGGTGAAGGATGCCGAGCGGTTTGGGGTGGCCGAACTCAGGGACGGCAGGGTCGTGGGAATCGAGGAGAAGCCCAAGTTTCCGAAGTCGAGCTATGCGGTCACCGGCATCTACATGTATGACGACACCGTTTTTGACAAGGTCCAGAAGTTGAAGCGCTCGGAGCGGGGCGAACTCGAGATCACCGACGTGAACAATCAGTACATCCGGGAAGGCAGTCTGACCTACGACATTCTCGAGGGCTGGTGGACGGACGCGGGCACCTTTGAATCTCTGCGGCGCGCCGCCAACCTGGTGGCGGAAACCGGCGCCAACAAGACTGATCTCTCGAAGCCAGGTGGCCCTGCGGGCGTCTGAGGAGCGGCCGGCCGGCGCCTCGCTGAGCATAACGCCGAAATCGACCTTGAGGCGGACCGCGGAACTCAGCGCCTCCAGATGAAAGAAGTCGACCGAATGGGCCAAGCCCTTTTCGATCCGCATCCCTTTCGGGGAAATGCTGTGCGAGTAGGCGGCCAGATAGGTCGTCTTGGGCGCTACGTTCAGTCCGGCGAACAGAGCGATGCCGTCGTCGAACACCAAGTCCATTCCCAACCTCCGTTTTCGGCGCGAGACTTGGCCAAATTTGAACATTTCACTCATAAAATGTTGTTCATGTTAGCGCTTATGCGGCTGACGCCGTGGGCTGCCAAACTGTCGCCCGCTTCGCGGGCTCATGCCGGCCGGCCTCGAGGGCTCTGGGGTCAGTCTGTGCGTATCTGCTACTTTAAGGTTTAGGTGAAGGACAAGAGAACGATGTTTCCAGTCACGTTTGTGTCGCACACCGGCGCGGCGCCTGGAAACCATGAGCACACCGTTGTTGAACTTGGCGGACCGCGATATATTGCCTGGGTTGAGACGCTGGAACATTGGAGAGGTAATCATGAACGTCAATCGCAGATCCTTCCTTCTCGGTTCGGCCGGCGCGGCGGGCCTGACCTGGGCCCCATCGGCCGAGCAAATCCGGAGCGCGGTGATCGGCACCGGCAATCGCGGCTCGCACCTGCTGCGCGGCATCCTGGAGCAAGCCGGGGCCCAAGCGGCCGCGCTGTGCGATATCAAGCCCGACCGGCTGGAGAAAGCCGCCGCCATCGCTGCGCGCGACAACCCCGCCAGCTACGCGGACTGGCGCAAGATCATTGACCGCACCGACGTGCAGGCGGTGTTCATCGCCACCCCCCCGCACCTGCATTCCGAGATGGCCATCGCCGCGCTGAAAGCGGGCAAGCACGTCTATTGCGAGAAGCCGATCGGGGTGACCGCGGCGCAGGTGCGCGAGCTGGTCCAGGCCGCGCGCGCCTCCAACCGGGTCTTCGTCGCCGGCCAGCAGATGCGCTCCTACAAGCAGTTGAGCGAGGCCGTCCGGAAGATTCGCGAAGGCGCCATCGGGGAGGTGATCATGGTGAAGGCGCAGCGGCACGCCACCGCCGACCTGGCCCACGACGGGACATCCGCCGACTGGTATTTCGACGTGGCCAAATCCGGCGGCTACCTCATCGAGCAGTCGGTGCACAACCTCGACCTCTGCAATTGGGTCATCGGCGCCCATCCGCTGCGCGCCTGCGGCTTCGGCGGGGCTCTGCTCTACAAGAACGATCCGCCCGGCCGCACCATCTTCGATTGCAGCCTGCTCACCTACGAGTACCCGAACGGCGTGAAGCTGTCATTCACCCAGAACGTCTTTCATCCCCGGTCGCTGCCCAGCGGCGGCCAGTACGTCTATGTGTACGGCACGAAGGGCGCGGTCGATCTGCTGTCGGCCGCAACCATGTATCCGCTGGGCGCCGGGGGCGCGCCGTCCGTCCTGGCCCAGAAACAGGAGGAGTACCAGCACGCCCACATCGCCGCGTTCTACGACTGCGTCACCAAAGGCTCGCCGAACCCGGCCGACATCGTCATCGGCGCAACCGCGGCCTTGACCTCCATTCTCGGCCACGAGGCCATGAGCAAGGAGAAAGTGGTCAACTGGAGCGACCTGGGCGTCAAACTGTAATCCGCGTGTAATCCGCGGATTGGCATTCCCGGTTAAGATGAAGCGCGGGCGAAGGGACGGCCGTGCGTACTCCACTATTGCCGATCGCGGCGGCCCTGGCGGCCGGCATCTTTGCCGAGCGCTGGATGTCTCTCCCCGGCCGCCAGTATCTCGCGTGGAGCGGCGTCATATTGCTGCTGGCCGCCGTGTGCCTGCTCTTAGACCGGCGCGGCGGCGCGCTGGCCTTCTCGCTGCTGGGCGCCTTCCTGGCCGGAAGCTTTTATCACGACCACTGGGAACGCTACCTTCCGCCGAGCGGCATCCAGAGCCTGGTGGCCGGCAAGCAGGTGGAGCTGGACGAGCCGGTGCGGCTCACGGGCTGGATCGGCGACATCGAGGCGCGCCGCGGCGGCGATGAGATGTACCTGTTGCGGCTGGAGGCCGTCGAGAGCGGGCAGGTGGCGTGGCCGGCCTCCGGCAATGTGCGCCTGCAACACTATCGCTGGGAGCGGTCGGAGCCGCGCCTGGACTTGCGCTACGGGGAGCGCGTCGCGGTGCTGGCGCGGCTGCGCGCCGTGCGCGGCTTCCACAA
>Ga0315279_10003687_pt1 | contig 21076 bp, 25 predicted proteins | sample YL17G06_20_MG_FD_203694 | JGI IMG/M metagenome (GOLD analysis project Ga0315279, IMG submission 203694) | Sediment microbial communities from Yellowstone Lake, YNP, Wyoming, USA - YL17G06_20 | ecosystem: Environmental > Aquatic > Freshwater > Lake > Sediment | place: USA: Wyoming | collected... | reverse complement strand
GCCTCCGCACGCGCAAGACAGGAATTAACTTAAGTTAATTCCTGACCGGGCCAGTACGTGCTTCTTCTCGCCAACCTCGTTGAAACAGCCATACGCGCGGACGACCTCGTACAGCCGCGTGCCGATTTCGTACTCCTGTCGTAGCAGGGATTCCACGGACCGTTCGCGCACAGCCAGGCGTGCTTGCAGTCCTCGGTAGAGGAAGCGGATATTCCCCGCCACGTCCTCGGCCGAGCACTCTTGAAGTACCTTGAGCGGCACTTCGCCGCCAAACCTGTCTTCGAGTTCCGGGTGTTCAGAGGGGTCTGTTATTGTCATCACCGGGGAGTAGATGAGCGGCCGAGTATTTGAGCTTTTCGAAACCGTGCACCCTCTCCCCTTGCTGGAGAAGGAAGGGGAGGAGCGCACCCAGCATGAGTATTACGAACTGAGCCCTTACCATTGAACAAGCGCCGGTCAAACACGAAGCCGGACTGCATCCTTTGCTTTCGCTGCGGTTCCGAGTCTTCGAGCCGGGCACCGCGGCCTAGAATAGCCGTAGGCCATTTCCAATCGCCCCTTTGGTTAGTCTGCAACTCTCTATTCGCTCATAAGCTCGCGCCGTCGAAGTCCTAGCATCCGGCAAACTTGAGCGCGCCCCCTTCCGCGGCTGTGTTCGGTCACTGGTTTTCCAAAGAAAGAGAACTCCCTTTTCAGCCGCGCGCAGTATGTCATTGGTTCTAGCATGGACTATGCACCGCGGAGACCCATCGGCGGCGAAGCCGCAATTCAAAGCGGGCCGGACGCGGAGAAGGTAAGCGTTCCGCTGAACCGTCGAGGATGTGACGCGCGATATGCCAGCGGCGGCGACACCATGGCACGGCCACTGGTGGCGCGGTAGCTTGGTTACCTGATTGTTTACTATTCAAGCAGGTTCAGGCGATGGTTTAACGCCGTGCCTTCTTCAATTCCTCAACCCCATGCAGGCTAAAAACACAACGTTGTACTTTCGGGAAGGATCGTCAGACAAAGCCTACCAGGCCGCCATTGAGGAAAAGGACGGCGGCTTCGTGGTGGACTTTGCGTTTGGCCGCCGCGGTACCAGTTTGCAGACCGGCACCAAGACGACCACGCCCATCCCCTTCGAGAAAGCCAAGGCCATCTACGACAAGCCGGTGCGCGAGAAGACCGCCAATGGTTGCACGCCAGGCCCGGACGGCACGCCCTAACCACACAGCGGAGCAAGATACGCTCTATGGTGTCACCGTCTCGGGTTCGGGAAAGGCTGCGCGTCACAAACGCCCCCATCATCGGTCTTCTCTTCGACTGCTGAGATCAGCAGGTCATGCGGCGCTAGGAGGAAGGCAGTCTGACCGTCTTCTTGCCAGTAAGCAAGAACACGGTGAAGCATCTCTCCACGCCAGAAGCGGTTGGCTTCATTACTTCGGCTGCGGTGTTGATCTGGGCAATGGTGAAGCCTGTCTTCTCAAAGGCGGCCTGCAGGGCGGTTCGGTCGAAGCCGAAGTGGCATACGCCTTCGTTGCTGTCGTGGAACTGACCGCCCTCAAGATCCAGGTCGGCGATGCAGAGGTAACCCGACGGCTTCAACACACCATACAGTTTGCTCAGCAGCAACTCTGTGTCCTGGACATGATGCAGGGTCATGCTGCTGACGATGACATCGTAACTGCCTGGCAACGCAGCGCCCGCTTCGAGGTCAAGCCCAACGGCTTTGGCGTTGGTCAGCTTTTGATCAGCGGCTTTCTTCTGAAATACGGCGAGCATTCCCTGCGAGCTGTCCACGCCTGTCAGAGAACGAACACGCGAGCAGAACTGGAGCCCAAGAAGTCCAGTTCCACAGCCGAAGTCCAGTACATCCATGGTAGACGTAAACGCGACAGCACCGTTGATAGCCTTGGCGATGTCATTGGCCAGTTTGACCCTGATCGGGTTCTCGTCCCACGAGGCCGCTGCCGCATCAAAGTCCCGTTTCTTGGCACCCATTGAAGAACTGCTTCCATGAACCAAACACAACCTAACGCTCGCCAACCACTATCTTGGCTCAAGCGACGGGTTTTTCAAGACGATAGTCAGAGTGCCGGAACGACTGCTGCTGCGCCTCCTTGTGGCGAATACGCCGGGAACGCGTGCCAGGCAACGCCGGGCTTCAAAGAGGTCCATTGTGATGACTGCAGCAGAGACCGCGGAAGAGACCGCGGAACAAGTCTCGTCCCAATCGGCGTTCGTCATGTGCGCCAAGCGCAAGATTGACGTCGAGGCGCCGCGCGCGGACGTAGTCGCGGATGCTCACACGGCGCTGGAGAGGGACTTCGCCAGGCGCTGCCCGATGTCGGTCAAGCTCTTCACTCGCGCAATCGCCGCGTTGCCAGGCGGCGTGTCGCATGACAGCCGACACGTGGCGGGGCCGAGTCTCTTCGTGCGGAAGGCCCGAGGTGCTCGCAAGCAGGACCAGGACGGGAACTCCTACATTGACTACTGGGTCGGCCACGGTTCGCTGCTGCTGGGGCACGGGCGGCAGGAGATCGTCGAAGCGATTCATCTCGCCGCTCAGGAAGCCACGCATCCCGGCGCTTGCCACGAACGCGAAGTGCTGTGGGCCGAGCAGGTCCAGGCGATGATGCCGACGGCCGAGCGCGTGCGCTTCACGGCGTCGGGCAGCGAATCCACAGCGTTGGCCGTGCGCTTGGCTCGCGGCATGACGGGCAAGCCGGTGATTGTCAAGTTTGAAGGACACTTCCACGGCTGGCTGGACCATGCCGTGCAGGGCGTTGATCTGCCGTTCGATGTGCCGTTTAGCGTCGGCGTGCCGGACGCGGCGCGCGGCCAGACATGCGTGCTGCCGGCGCGTAATCTGAAAGCGGTGGACGAACTGCTCTCCAAGCGCAACGATATCGCGGGTATTATCCTCGAACCAACGGGCGCGTCGGGCGGGTCGGTGCCGATCCGGCCGGAGTTCCTGCGTGGCCTGCGCGAACTGACCACCGGGTACGGCGTGCCGCTCATCTTTGATGAAGTCATCACGGGCTTCCGGCTGGCTCCGGGTGGCGCGCAGGAACGCTTCGGCGTGCTGCCGGACATTACGTGTCTCGCGAAGATCCTTGCCGGCGGCATGCCGGGCGGAGCGGTCTGCGGAACGAAGGCGGCGTTCGCGGCGATGGAGTTCACCAGCGACGCCAAGCGGAACCGCACGGCTCGCGTCGTCCAATACGGCACGTACAACGCGAATCCAGTGTGCGCGGCGGCAGGCACGGCGATGCTGCGGCTCGTTGCCGACGGAAAAGCTCAACAGAAGGCCGAGGACTACGCGGATAAACTGCGCGCCGGCCTGAACACGCTTTTCCGGCAGGAAGACGTGCCGTGGGCGGCGTACGGGTTCAGTTCGGTGTTTCACATCCTGACGGCGGACGCTCCGAGCGCGTTGGCGATCCGCGACGGCCATCTCGATCCTGCTGACGCCGAGCCGCCCGCGCTGAAGATGAAAGGGCCGCTCGACGGCCTCCTGCGGCGAGCTCTGCAACTCGAGGGCGTCGATCTGCCGCCGGGCCGGCAGGCGTGGATCAGCGCGACACACGGCAGTGAGGAGTTGCGCGACACGTTGGACGCGTTCCAGCGGGCGATTGCGCGGCTGCGGGTGGTGAGGTGCGTCTGACGATTGCGGACTGAGGATTTCGGATTGGGGCGGGCGATGAGTTTGCCCTACTTGCCTCTATCATCACCCGCGGCTCTGCAGTAAGTGCCAGGCATCACGGTACTGCTCCAGTCTGCGTCGTCGTTCTTCGTTGCTGAAGTAGACAGCATACGAATCGAACCAAGGCTCCTTCAACCCATGACCGTTCCATATCCCTCAGAGCGTCCTCAATGACCTTGGCGGTCACTTCCTTCTGTCGTGCGGCTGCTTGGCCTTCCCGGGCAAAGATTTCCCTGCTTTCTCCTTCGCGCACCTCGCACACAGTCCGCTGACTTCGAGGCGCCTCGTGACGATGCTGCCCATTTGCTTCACAATGTCCGGGATGGCGAGCGCGGCGAGATCAACTCCCTCGAAGTCCATCGTCAATCCGCACCGAACGCAGACATAGTGGTGGTGCTGCCGCAGATTGGCGTCGAAACGCACGCTCTCCCGGCGTGGACCGAGGGTCGTGACAACGCCGAGGTCGTTGAGCAGCCAGAGCGTCCGGTAGACGGTGTCGAGCGATACCGTCGGCATCCGCAGTCGCACGCACTTGAAGACTGCTTCCGCGTCCGGATGCTCCAGACTGGCCGCGACCTCACGGAATATTTCGAGGCGCTGATGCGTAAGCCTTACGCCCGCCTTCCTACAGGCGGTCTTGAACTGGTCGAGCCGCCGTTCGACCTCAGCGTCTTCTACTTTCACCGTGGTGTTCCTGTCAGCGCGAGGCGTCCTGCGGCGACTGCGAGCCGCCGCAGGGCGCCATTGCAGCCGGATTGCGGCTCCTACTTCGCGATTTCGCCCAGCGGAATTCCAAGGGCCTCAGCCACTCCCTTACCATAGGCGGGATCGGCCTTCAGACAATTGCCGATGTGACGAATCTTGACTTCCCTTGGCGCGTCACCTATCGCACGGGCTGTATTGCCGAAGAGGGCTTTCTTCTGCTCCGCATTCATGAGACGGAAGAGCAGGCCGGGCTGCGTGAAATAGTCCTCATCCTCACGATGATTCCAGTGGTCGGCGGCCCCGTTCAGTGCAAGGGGCGGCTCTGCGAATTCCGGCTGCTGCTTCCACGCGCCGTAGCTGTTGGGCTCGTAGCCGAGCGTGCTGCCGTGGTTGCCGTCCACGCGCATGGCGCCGTCACGATGGTAGCTGTGGAAGGGGCATCGCGACGCGTTAACCGGGATCAGGTGGTGGTTGACGCCAAGGCGATAGCGTTGGGCGTCGCCGTAGGAGAACAGACGCCCCTGCAGCATCTTATCCGGCGAGAAGCCGATACCCGGCACGATGTTGGCGGGGTTGAAGGCGGACTGCTCCACCTCGGCGAAGTAGTTCTCCGGATTGCGGTTCAACTCCATGACGCCGACCTCGATCAGCGGAAAGTCCTTGTGGAACCACACCTTGGTCAGGTCGAAGGGGTTGTAGGGGCAGGTTGCGGCATCTTTTTCAGGCATCACCTGGATGAGCAGCTTCCATCGCGGGACGTCCTTCTTCTCGATGCTCTCGTAGAGGTCGCGCTGGTGGCTTTCACGGTCTTTTGCGACGATGGCCTCGGCTTCAGCATCGGTCAGGTTCTTGATGCCCTGCTGCGTCTTGAAGTGGAACTTAACCCAGCACCGCTCATTCTTGGCGTTGATGAAACTGAAGGTGTGGCTACCAAAACCGTGCATGTGGCGGTAGGAAGCGGGAATCCCGCGGTCGCTCATGACAATGGTGACTTGGTGCAACGCTTCAGGCAGGGAAGTCCAGAAGTCCCAGTTGTTCCTGGCGCTGCGCAGGTTCGTGCGAGGGTCCCGCTTTACCGCGTGGTTGAGATCGGGGAACTTAAGAGGATCGCGAAGGAAGAAGACGGGCGTGTTGTTGCCGACCAAGTCCCAGTTGCCCTCTTCGGTGTAGAACTTCATGGCGAACCCACGGATATCGCGCTCCGCGTCGGCCGCACCGCGTTCCCCAGCCACTGTGGAGAAGCGGACGAAGAGATCAGTTTTCTTGCCGATTTTCGAGAAGATCTTGGCTTTTGTGTAACGGGTAATGTCATGCGTGACGGTAAAGATGCCGTAGGCCCCGGACCCCTTGGCGTGCATCCGCCGCTCCGGGATCACCTCCCGGTCGAAGTGGGCGAGTTTCTCCAGGAACCACACATCCTGCAGCAGCATCGGGCCGCGTTTCCCAGCAGTCAGCACGTTCTGGTTGTCGGGCACAGGCGCCCCGGCGTTGGTGGTCAACTTCTTCTCATCCTTCATGGTGGCCTTCCTCCTCAAAGGGCTTCGCTGGGATCCAGACAAGAACCCATTCTTATATAGGAAAATAGTCGTATCTACGAAGATATCAAGTGGAAACAGTGTGCGGAGGGAAGGAGCAGAGGTTCTGGCTAAGGACCCCAATTGTCCGGTAGCGCCATTCACCTGAACGACATTCCAGATGACCAGCCTTGACGATCACGAACGGAAGTTCATACTATCCTCTAGGAGCGCTGGCATGGCTCGGCCGCAACGCGCGCCACCAAGGGGCGAGTCCCCGGTGCTGTCAACGCCGCGAGCACCAGAGGAACCGCCCGTGAAGACGCGCAAAAACCGGAAGCAGTCGCAGGATCAGACGGGCAGCATCCTCGAAAGCATCTCCGACGGTGTGTTCACGGTTGGCGGGAACTGGCGCATCACCTCGTTCAACCGCGCTGCCGAGGAGATCACGGGAATCCCGCGGCGAGAAGCCATAGGCAGGCCCTGCTCAGACGTCTTCCGCGCCAGCATGTGCGAGGCCGACTGCGCCCTCCGCCGCACCATGGAAACAGGCAAGCCCGTGATCAACCGGTCCGCGTTTATCGTTAACGCTGAGGGACGAAGAATCCCCGTCAGCGTCTCGACCGCCATCCTCCGGGACGGGAAGGGCCACGTCGTGGGTGGCGCCGAGACATTCCGCGACCTGAGCCTGGTCGAAGAACTGCGCAAGGAACTCGCGGGCCGGTTTCAGATAGGCGATCTCGTCAGCCGCAGTGCCGCGATGCGCCGAACCTTCGATGTGCTCCCGCAAGTGGCTGCCAGCGACAGCACGGTGCTCATTCTCGGCGAGACGGGCACGGGCAAGGAACTCGTGGCCAGAGCGATCCACAACCTCAGTCCCAGGAAAGACAAGCCGTTCGTGGCGGTGAACTGCGGCGCGCTCCCGGACACACTGCTGGAATCGGAACTCTTCGGCTACAAGGCCGGAGCCTTCACCGGGGCGGACAAAGACAAGCCTGGACGCTTCGCGTTGGCCGAGGGCGGGACGCTGTTCCTCGATGAGATCGGCGAAGTTAGCCCCGCCTTGCAGGTGCGGCTGCTGCGCTTCCTCCAGGAGAAGACCTATGAGCCGCTCGGAGGCACGAAACTCCTTCAGGCAGACGTTCGGATCATCACCGCCACTAATCGCGACCTTGCCGCCCTGGTGAGGGAAGGTGCTTTCCGGCAGGACCTTTTCTACCGCGTGAATGTCGTGAAGATCGAACTGCCGCCGTTGCGCCGGCGCAAGGAGGATATCCCGCTGTTGGTTGAGCACTTCCTCGCTCGCTTCAATCGCGCACAGAACAAGACTGTCTCCGGCGTGAGCAACGACGTCATGTCGTTCCTGATGGCCCATGACTATCCCGGCAACGTTCGCGAATTGGAGAATATCATCGAGCACGCGTTTGTCTTGTGCAGCACCGGACGCATCGAGCCCCGCCACTTGCCGGAGGAGTTCATCGCTCGTGTTCCCGCGGCGACCGCCCGGATGGACATGCCTGCCGCTGTGCGCTCCGCGGAGGCGCACGCCATTCGCGAAGCCTTGGAGCGCCACGGCTACAACCGCCTGGCGGCCTCGAAAGCTCTCGGTCTTCACAAGAGCACGTTCTTCCGCAAACTCAAGGCTCTTGGCATCGTGCTGCCCGCCGAACGCGACGGACGCTCCACTAAGAAGGTGCGATAGAGTCGCGCACTAGCAACTGTACTGTCATTACACAGTAGCTTATACGCGACTGTATGCGAACATAGAGCCAGGATCAAAAGCAACTGCAACCTCCTGTGCTGCCAGTTGTTATGCCGCTAGCGCGCTGCACGCGGTGGAAGTGGCACGGGCTGTGCTATATGCACACGCGAGGAGAGCCACTGATGAAGCTGGCGCTGGCAGTCTGGAACGGAAGAATCTCGCCCGTCTTTGATACGTCCAGACAGCTTCTGGTGATTGACGCCGAGAACGGCAAGGTCGTTTCGCGGCGGGACCATGAGATCGAGACCGACGACCCGCTTCAAAAGGTGGCACGACTCGCAGAGTCTGGCGTGGAAGCCTTGGTGTGCGGCGCTGTCTCACGCTCGCTGGCGCAGTTGATCGAGGGTCGGGGAATCGAGTTGGTCCCGTTCGTCGCGGGCGAGGTCGAGGAGATCATCACGGCGTTCCTCGCGGGGTCACTGCCGAGCCCTGACATGGCCATGCCGGGTTGTTGCAGCCGGCGCATGAGGTTCAGACGTGGACAAGGACGCGGCTGCCGCTGGCGCGGCGGACGGAGATAGGAGAGGAGACACGAACATGCCTAGAGGCGACGGAAGCGGCCCCACTGGAATGGGGCCGATGACAGGGCGCGCAGCCGGATACTGCGCGGGTTACGAAGTGCCGGGGTGCGCAAACCCCATGCCCCGACAAGGACACGGAATGGGTTTCGGCCACGGTCACGGGCGGGGCGGCGGAAGAGGCGGCAGAGGATGGCGTCACATGTACTACGCCACAGGACTGCCCGGCTGGATGCGCTTCGGCGTTCCCCAGGCCGCCGCGCCGACACCGGAAGTTGAGAAGCAGATGCTTGAAGGCCAGGTCGAGGCGCTGCAAGCCCAACTCGAAGCGAGGAAGGATCGCTTGGCGGAACTGGACGCTAAGCAGGCCAAGAAGTGACCACGCGGGGAAGCGCGTTGCGTGAACGAGTTTCCCCAACAATATCTGTCTTGCGGAGGGCTGACCCATGAAGATCGCCGTCACAGCCAGTGGCAATACGCTTGACTCGCCGGTGGACCCGCGTTTCGGCCGCGCCCCCTGCTTTGTCCTTGTGGACTCCGCTTCCGGCGCGTTTGAGGTCCACGACAACACTCAAAACCTGAACGCCGCGCAAGGCGCCGGCATTCAAGCTGCGGAAACCGTCTCGCGGCTGGGCGCGGAGGTCGTCATCACAGGTCACTGCGGGCCCAAGGCTTTTCGCGCGCTCCGGGCCGCGGGCATCCCGGTGATGGTTGGCGCGACAGGGACGGTCGCCGAGGCAATCCAGGCTTTCAGGTCCGGCAAACTGAAGCCTGCCGAGTCAGCCGATGTCGAGGGACACTGGGCGTGAGACACAGAAGGATAGCATACAAGCCCATCGGCGTCATCCACAGCGGGCACACCAAACCCGAGCAGACGCCGATCCAGCCTGTCTTTGCTCAAGGCTGCAAAGGAACGGCGCACATCTTCCCGGAGTTCGCGGAGGGTCTGAATGACCTCGAAGGCTTCTCGCACGTCTATCTGCTGTATCACTTCGACCGCGCCGGGCCGGCCAAACTGGTAGTGAAGCCGTTCCTTCAGGATGTTGAGCGAGGCGTTTTCGCCACGCGTGCCCCGTGCAGACCGAACGCTATCGGTCTGAGCATTGTCGAACTGGTGCGCCGCGAAGGCAATGTCCTGCATCTTGATGGCGTGGATATCCTGGATGGCACGCCGTTGCTGGACATCAAGCCGTACACAGCGCGGTTCGATCGCCTCGAGAGAACACGAAACGGGTGGCAGGATGAAGTGGATGAGAAGACGGCGCGCGAGCGAGGCTGTCGCGGTGGGCAGAGATCCGGTATTGCCCGTTCGGAGGCGAGAGGCTGATGCCAGAGACGACGGGTGAGACGTGCGCGGACCGGATCCGTTTCTCGCTCAGCGATGCGTCGGGGAAACTCGCGTTCAGCGCGTTCGAATTCGTAAACGGCGGCACATGTCCGGAGGCCGAGCAGCGGCTGCGCGAGTACCTGCTGGGACGTCCACTGGCAGACGTGGACCTGCGGGTTGTCGAGAAGCTGAGTTGTGCCGACGGTCGGGAGTGTTTCGCGCAGATCGCGGCGGTGATCCGCGAGCATCAGGAACTTTTTGTCCGGGGAAACGACTGAAGGAGGACGAATCATGCCACGCGGAGACGGTACGGGGCCGATGGGACAAGGGCCAGGCACGGGTCGCGGTCGCGGTCGCTGCATGGGCGGCCAGGGCGGCATAGGTGGTCCGGGTGGCGGCGCGGGCCGCGGGAGATACGCTATGGCCAGGGCGGGCCGCGGGCTTGGCGGCGGCGGACGAGGCGCTGGCCGTGGCCCAGGCGGCGGCAAAGGCCGTGGAAGGGTTCCATTATGACGGTTTTGTGCTCCACGCACACGGACGCAAAGGATTTCATCAACGACGAGCGGCTCGCCGGCTGGCTGGCCCGCGCGCGTCCCGACAAGCGGCGCGTCCGTGAGCTGCTGGCCAAGAGCCTGGCGAAGGAACCGTTGGAACCCGAGGAGACGGCGGTGCTGCTGGCCGCCAGCGAACCCGACTCGACGGAGGCTATCTTCGAGACGGCGCGACGCTTGAAGCGGGAGGTCTACGGCAACCGCATTGTGCTCTTCGCGCCGCTGTACATCGGCAGCGAGTGCGTCAACGACTGCCGCTACTGCGCCTTCCGGCGCTCGAACCCAGCGGCAGTCCGCCGGACGCTTACCCAGGATGAGATCCGCGAGCAGTTGCGCGCGCTCGAGAACAAGGGGCACAAGCGCCTGATCCTGGTGTTCGGCGAGCATCCGCGGTACGGTCCCGACTTCATCGCTGAGTGCGTGCGCACCGTCTATGGCTTCAAAGTGGGTCATGGCGAGATCCGGCGCGTGAACATCAACGCCGCACCGATGGATCACGACGGATACCGCTTGGTCAAGGCAGCGGGCATTGGCACGTATCAGATCTTCCAGGAAACGTACCATCACGAAACGTATGCCCAAATGCACCCGCGCGGCACACGAAAGGCGAACTACCTCTGGAGGTTGCACGGCGTGGGGCGCGCCATGGAGGCCGGCTGCGATGACGTGGGCATCGGGGCGCTGTTCGGCTTGTACGATTGGCGTTTCGAGGTGCTGGGGTTAATCAGCCATGCCCGTTACCTTCAGGAAAGCCACGGCGTGGGGCCTCACACGATAAGTTTTCCCCGCCTCCGCCCCGCCTGTGGCGTCGAGGCGGACTGGCCCCATCTGGTCAGCGATGAGGACTTCAAGCGGCTGATTGCCATCCTGCGGCTCTCTGTGCCGTACACTGGCTTGATCTTGACGGCCCGTGAACGGCCGGAGCTTCGGCGCGAAGTTATGGCCTTCGGCGTCTCTCAGATTGATGCTGGCAGCAGGATCGAACTGGGCGGGTACACCGAAGCTGGCGATGCGCAGGTCATGGAACGGGAGCAGTTCTCGCTGGGCGACATTCGTTCCCTGGACAAGGTCCTGCACGAACTGCTGCAGGACGGCTACCTGCCCAGCTTCTGCACAGCCTGCTACCGGCTGGGGCGAACGGGCGAGCACTTCATGGAGTTCGCCATACCTGGCTTCATCCAGCGCTACTGCACGCCAAATGCCCTGACCACGCTGACGGAGTACCTCGTGGACTATGCTTCGCCCGAAACGCGCCAGGTTGGGCTGAAGGCCGTCGAGCGCGAGTTGGCCAAGCAGCCGGACTCGCGCCAGAAGCAGGAATTGCTCGAACGTCTGCAGCGCATCCAGGAGACGGAGTCTCGTGATCTCTACTTCTGAGACGCAGGGCCGAGGAATTCCGGGCATGGGGAGCGCATCCCGGCGAACGACGTCGGCTGTTGCCAGCGGCAAGGGTGGCACAGGGGTCATGCGGGCCGGCGATCCAGCCACGACCTGCTCGGCATTTGCTGCTACGGTCATCGAGGAATTGGGCAGATAGGAGTCCTCAGGTGTTCAAGTCTTCGGGACCGGTGGCGTTCGCCTTGATGACGGTCTTGTTTCGTGTCCGCGACGTCATTTGGCCACCCGCCATGGTGTTGCACGAGCTTGGCGTGGCCCCGGGAAATACTGTCCTCGATTTCGGCTGCGGCCCGGGAAGCTATGCGTTTGCCGCGGCGCGGTTGGTCGGACCGAGCGGAATAGTTTTCGCCGTGGACATCAACCCGTGGGCTGTAAAGAGAGTTCGCAACTTCCCCGAGCAGTTGGGCTTGGGGAACATCGTCGCCATCGTCGGCGACAGCCCGGCAGGCCTTCCCTGCCGGGTCGTTGACCTTGCGCTCATGCATGACGTTCTGCACGAACTAGACGACCCGGCCACCGTCTTTTTTGGCATCGAGCGGGTGCTGAAACCGGAAGGAGTGCTTGCGGTGTGCGACCACCACATGAGAAGCAAAGCCATCGTTCACGCCGTTACGTCGGGCGGAGTCTTCGGCCTTGCCAATCGCTCCAAGGACGTGCACTGCTTCAAGGGGAACAGGGGAGCAAAAGGATGATCATCGCTGTCGCCAGCGGCAAGGGTGGCACGGGCAAGACCACCGTGGCCGTTGCCCTCGCTCTGACTGCCCCACGTCCGGTTCGTCTGCTCGACTGCGATGTCGAAGAGCCGAACTGCCACATCTTCCTGAAGCCCGACATCCAGTGCAGTGAGCCGGTCACCATACCCGTGCCATTGGTGGATCCCACCAAGTGTGATGGTTGCGGCGAGTGCAGCCGGATATGCCAGTACCATGCCATTGTCTGCCTGAAGAAGGTGCCGCTTGTGTTCGCCGAACTCTGTCACGGCTGTGGTGGGTGTCTCAAAGTATGCCCGAAGGGAGCAATCATTGAGACTGGCCGGGAGATTGGCGTCGTTGAAATCGGAACGCGCGACGGGATCGAGTTCGTTCAAGGCCGGCTGCATGTCGGCGAGGCCCTTTCGCCGCCACTCATCCGCGCGGTGAAGAAGCATGTTGTGCGCGAGGGGTTGACGATCGTTGACTGCCCGCCGGGGACGTCCTGTCCCGTGATCGCCGCAGTCAAGGGAGCTGACTTCGTCGTGCTGGTCACCGAACCCACGCCCTTTGGCCTGCACGATCTCAAGTTGGCCGTGGAAACGGTGCGCGAACTGAAACTGTCGTGCGGCGTCATCATCAACCGCGCCGACTGCGGCGACGGGCGGGTAGACGATTACTGCCGCACGGAGGCGATTCCCGTGCTACTGCGGATTCCTGACGACCGCCGGGTTGCGGAAGCCTACTCGCGCGGGGAGTCCATAGTGGTTGCCTTGCCCGGACTCCGAAGCGCTTTCCCCGTCCTTTACGCCCACGTGGCGGAACGACTGCTACGGGAGAACTATACGGCAACTCAAATCCGCAAATGAAAGGAGACCGCCGATGATTTCCAGATGTACGTGCAGGGTGGTTGCGACTGTCGTTTCAAGTTCGTGGTTACTGCTTCTCTTTGGTTCATCGAATGCCGTGGGACAAGATCAAGAGCCGCCTGTTTCCGCGTTCTGGAAGCAACAACAGGTGAAGCACGAAGCAGAAGAACTTGCCCAGAAGGGCGCATGGAAGGCTTTCGATTCTCCGCCGAAGTTCGTGCGCACGGGCGTGGACTCGATGGACAAGTCACCGGCGTTCTATGCCCAGTTCCAGGACTGCAAGCATCTGCCTGAGTTCCAGAGCATCTTCACGGACGGCGCCGACGGGCGCTATTTCGCTCAAGCGATGGCCTTCGGGATGAAGGATATAGTCAGGTTCCACGGCCATTCCTGCGAACACCTCTATTACGCCGCAGCCATATGCAGGCTGATCTGCAACAAACTGTTCCCAAACGGAGTGGTGGATCGGACGCTGCTCCGGGGCGTGTGCGGGAAGCAACCTTGTGCCATTGATGTGGTTGCCTACATCACCGGCGGGCGACTGCAGTACGGGACGCTACGCATCGAGCCGGACTTGGGGCACGCCATCGTTCTTCAAAGGATCGATACGGGCGAAGCTTGGATCGGCGCCTGGAAGGACGGCGTCAACTCATTCAACGCGGTTTCCGTGTCTGGAAAGCCCAACTTGGAGAACCCCCAGCCCATTAAGCGCTGGTCGGCGTGGAAGGGAGAACCGGACACCCCCGAAGGCCAACTCGCCGACTGTAAGATCAGGTGGGAATACGAGCATCCTGAAAGGCTCAAGCGGCTACGTGATCTGAAAGACTACGTCAAGTACCCAGCCGAGGCGGAGAAGGCCAAGATTGATCCTGTCAAAACATTGGAAGAGTTGGAAAGTCTACGGGATCACCATCTACGCCAGGTTTTCAATCGCCCTCTCGAGGAAAGCTTCCAGATCAAGCGCGTGCCGGAATACAAGTGGGAGTACCCCCGAGTGGATCCGCTGTGGGTTCCCCGGCCCGATCAGCGCGCCAAGTGGGCGGCGCTTGATCCTCATCCTTCCAAGCTTACAGGAGATTAGGAGAAAGTCCCCATGACAAGACGGGTTGTCGGCCTTCTAGCAGCAACGGTTCTGATTCTCGGCGTCTGCGCGACCGGGATGGTCATGTCACTGGGCGGTTGCGGGAAGGGAGCGACCCAGGAAAAGGAGCTGGTGATCCTGTGCGGGAGTTCCTTCCTTCCGCCGACCGAAGCCCTGATCGCGGAGTTCAAGGCGAAGACGGGAATCGCGGCCACCTTTACCACGGGTGGCAGCGAAGACCTTCTCCCTAACGTCAAGGCCAAGTCGATCGGCGATATCTTCATCACCCATGACCCGTACCTGAACTACACAAAAGACGCCGGCGCATGCGCAGACCAGGTCGAGGTCGGATTCGTCGCGCCGGTTCTCGCCGTGCAGAAGGGAAACCCCAAGAGTATCCGGAAGATCGAGGACCTGGCCCAACCGGGGCTCAAAGTAGCCCTGAGCGACCCCAAGTACTCCACATGCGGCGAGATGGTGGCCGCGCTCCTCCAGAAGAAAGGCCTTAAGGACGCGGTGATGGTAAACGTGGAGAACCGCCTCACAAAGGGCCACAGTACCCTTGGCACCTTCCTCAAGACACAGGCCGTGGACGCAGTGATCATGTGGAACGGCGTCGCGGACACCTTCAAGGAGCACCTGGAAGTTGTCAGGACGCCCTACGAGTATGACACCGAGACCCGCGTGTGGGTGATCGGCCTGAATTACTCCAAGAAACCGGACCTCATCAAGCAATTCATGGATTTTGTCAGGACCGATGGCCCGCGCATTTTCGCCGAGCACGGATACGTGAAGTGAGGGAGGAGAAAATAGCGATGGGCAAGAGCGCAATCCGTGCCCTGCAGGCCGTGGTAGCCATCCTAGTCGTCACTGCTCTTGGCTGCCTTCTCTACCTCGCGTTCCGTGGAGAGAAGGGACCGGAAGGTTCTGAGAAGAAGGATCTCTTCTTATTTTGCGGGGCGGGCATCCGGCCGCCCGCGGCTGAACTCGCTGAAGTCTTCGGCAAGGAAAACGGGGTGAATGTCGTCACCGACTACGCCGGCGCCGAGGTCTTGATCTCCAAGGTCAAGCTGAGCCAGTGCGGAGACGTGTACATGCCCGGGGACAGGCACTACGTGGACTTGGCGGCCAAGGATGGCCTGATCCTCTTCCAAAAACCCGTTTGCTACTTCGTCCCCACGATCCTGGTGCAGAAAGGCAATCCCAAGAAGATCGGCGGGCTGAAGGATTTCGTGGTACCCACGGTAAGAATCGGCTTGGGTGACGAGAAGGCCGTCCCCATTGGCCGTTTGAGCAAGACGATCTTCGAAAAGAACGGCATCACCTGGTCCGAAGTTGAAAAGAACCTCAAGTTCAAGTCCCTGACCGTGAACGAACTCGGCCTGCAAATCCAGGCTGGAAGCCTCGACGCGGTCATCGTCTGGGACGCGGTCGCCAGGTACTTTGCAAAGTACGGGGACGAGGTGCCGATCCCGGCGCAACAGAACGTGATCTCCACGGTAGATGCGGGCGTACTGAGGTTCGCGCGGAACCGCGAGCTGGCCGAGAAGTTCGTCGAGTTCATGCGCTCCGAACGCGGCCGCGCGGTCTTCAGGAAGCACAACTACCGGGTTGACCAGCCCAGGTAGAATGAACGGAAGGAGAGGCGAATGGCTGTTGGGAAATCGCCGGTCCGGGGCTGGAGGAGCCGCCTCTTTGCCGCCGGGACGTGTCTTTTTCTGGGGGTCTTTGTGGGGGCGGCGCTGCTCCTGATCGCCGGCGACATGCTCTATGTCGACAAGAAGGCGGTGATGACCGTCCTCACCTCCGGGTTCATCCGGCGGGCGCTGTGGATGAGTGTCTGGACGAGTTTCACCACCACGGCTCTTGCCCTGCTCTTTGCCATTCCCATGGGCTACGCGCTCAGCCGCTACCGCTTCCCCGGGCATCTTCTGGCGGACACGATTGTGGATCTGCCCATCGTCTTCCCGCCGCTGGTGGCGGGCCTGACCCTGCTGGTTTTCTTCCACCAGACCACCCTGGGACGCTGGCTGGGAAAGGTCGGGCTTGAGTTCGCCTTCCAGCCCAAGGGCATCGTGTTGTGCCAGTTCGTGGTTTCGGCCAGCTTCGCGATACGGACCGTGAAGAGCGCGTTCGACGATGTGGACCGGCGCCTCGAGAACGTGGCCCTTACACTTGGCTACACGCAGTGGGGGAGTTTCTTCCGGGTCTCTCTCCCGCTTGTCCGCGGCGGCATCATCGCGGGGGGCGCTCTTACTCTGGCCCGCGCCTTCGGGACCTTCGCGCCGCTGCTGATTTTCGTCGGTTCCTTCCGCGGCCGGACCGAGGTGTTGCCCACGACAATCTTCCTGGAGCAGTCTGTGGGCAACCTGGAGGTTGCGTTGGCGGTAGCCCTGCTCCTCATTGGGGTCGCCACGGTGTGCCTGGTGATCATGCGCCTCGTGGGCGGCCGCCCGTTGGTGCAGCAATGATCCGCGCTGAAGCGATAAAGTTCACGGTCGGCGACTTCTGCCTGGGCGAGGTCAGCCTGGAGTTGGCCCGGGGCGAGTACTTCGTCCTCCTCGGCGCTCCCGGCTCGGGCAAGAGCCTATTCCTCGAGTGCCTGTGCGGGCTCAACCGTATCGACTCGGGCCGCATTGTGATTGCCGGGCGCGACGTGACAAATCTCGAACCGTGTGAACGTGGCATCGGCTACGTGCCCCAGGACTACGCGCTCTTCCCTCATCTGTCAGTAGCCCAGAACATCGGTTTTGGGCTGCGCGCCCGAAGACTTTCCAGCGCGAAAATCTCGCAGAAAGTGGGGACTGCGGTCGACCAACTGGGCATCCGCCATCTCCTGGACCGCTGGCCCTTGGGCCTGTCCGGCGGCGAGAAGCAGCGCGTGGCGCTGGCCCGGGCACTGGTCGTGGATCCAGAGATACTCCTCTTGGATGAGCCAGTGAGCGCCCTCGACGAGGCTCTGCGCGCAGAGGTTTGCCTGGAACTCAAGCGCGTCCAGCGCGAGACCGGCACGACCACGATTCATGTCTGCCATAACTTCGAGGAAACGCGGATCGTTGCCGACCGCGTAGGCCTGCTGCGTGCCGGACGCTTGGTGCAGGTGGGAACTCCCGGGGAACTCTTCGATCGGCCGGCCGACGCGGAGGCTGCCCGGTTCCTGCGTGTGGGCAACGTGCTGTCGGGCGAGGCCGAGCGCTGCGGCAAGCCACTGTGCGGAGGCGACAGATGACACGTCTCTTTCTGAGAGTTTTCGCCTTCATCTACTCCGTGTGCCCGATTCGCCTTGCCCGGCTCCGGTGGCCAGGCTTCCTCTTTGAACGAAGCACCGCCCGCGTCCAACGGTTCTGCCCGCTCTGCTCGGCCTACAATAGACTGCACGGGCAAAGTGGTCCAAAGAATATGGGCTGCCAAAAAAACGCGTCGGATAACGCTTCATCAACAGACCGGAGTGACAAATGAGGCTACGGCCCTGCAAGTACGTCTTCGGACCCGTCCCATCGCGGCGGCTGGGGCGCTCGTTAGGTGTTGATCTCGTGCCGTTCAAGACCTGTACGTATGACTGCGTCTACTGCCAACTAGGATGCACAACTGTCAAAACGCTTGCGCGTAAGGAATACGTTCCGATTGGTGAGGTGTTCGCCGAGCTTGACCGCAAGCTGGCCGAGGGCGTTTCCCCAGACTACGTCACGTTAGCCGGCTCCGGCGAGCCCACGCTTCATTCCCGGCTGGGCGAACTGGTCGCGGGCATCAAGCGACGGACCCGTATCCCGTTGGCCGTGCTGACCAACGGGTCGCTCCTGTGGGATGTCGCCGTCAGGCGCGGACTTGCTGAGGCGGACGTGGTCATCCCGTCGCTCGACGCGGGCGACGAGCGGCTCTTCCGCTATGTGAATCGGCCGCACAAGGGCCTGTTGTTCGATCAGATGGTTGGGGGTCTGCGGGTATTCCGCAGGGAGTTCAAGCGTCAGATATGGCTTGAGGTTTTCTTGCTTGGAGGCGTAACGGGCATCCAAGCGGAAGTGGAGAAGATAGCGAGACTCGCTGCGGAGATATCTCCCGACCGCGTGCAACTCAACACGGTGGCGCGACCACCTGCGGAGAGCTTTGCGCTGCCCGTGCCCAAGGAGCAAATGGAGCGGTTCGCCGCCATGTTCAGTGTGCCTGCGGTGGTAGTTGCGGACTACCATGGACCCGAGGCCAACGTAGCGGTCGCTGTCCGCAGCGATTCCATCTTGGGGCTGCTGCGCCGCCACCCCTGCACGGCCGGGGAGATCGCCGGAGGTCTGGGTCTGCACACAAACGAAGTCCTCAAATGCCTGGCGGTTCTGATGCGCGACGGTGCCGTTGCCTCGCAAATGGTGTCCGGCCACCTCTGTTATCGAGTGCCTGCGGACTGTAAAGGGAGCTTGGCCCATTGAACATGCGCACCAACCTTGACTGCATCCCATGCGTTGTCAGACAGACGCTCGACTCGCTCCGGCATGTCACAAAGGACGAAGCCGCCCAGGAGAAGGTCCTACGGACCGTCCTCAAGGCGGCCAGCGACATGGACCTGCGGCAGTCCCCACCAGCCATGGGCCAGTTCGTCCACAGACTGATCCGTGAGGAGACCGGCGATCCCGACCCCTACCGTGAGGTCAAACAGCGGCAGAACCAGCTTGTTTTGGAGTTATACCCAAGGCTGGCGCAACGCGTCAGGTGCGCGTCCGATCCGCTGGGGGCGGCCTTGCGGCTGGCCGCCGCCGGCAACGTGATTGACTTGGGGGTGAAGAGCGGGATCGAGGAGTCGCAGATCGCGGAGGCCATTGAGGCATCCCTTGAGGCCACCCTGGCGGGCGGCGCTCTGGATTCCTTCCGCCGCGCAGTGGAACTTGGCGGCAGCATACTGTACATCGGCGACAACGCTGGTGAGATTGTTCTCGACAGGCTTCTGATCGAGGTCCTCGGTCCCGCCAGAGTCACCTTCGCCGTCCGGGGAAGCCCGGTGATCAACGACGCCGTTATGGCGGACGCGGAAGTAAGCGGCATGACTGCCCTCGTGAAGGTCATTGACTCCGGCTCTGATGCTCCGGGCACGCTGCTTGAGGACTGCTCGGCGGACTTCCGCGCCAGGTTCCGCGCCGCGAGCCTTGTCCTGGCCAAGGGCCAGGGAAACTACGAGACACTCAGCGGCGTGGAGCGACACGTATTCTTCCTCCTGAGGGTCAAGTGTGCTGTTGTGGCGCGGCACGTTGACGCCGAAGTGGGTAGCCTGGTCCTTGCCGAAAACACTGTCGGTGGCCGGCACGAAGGCGGATGACGAATGGGGCTTTTGGTGATAGTGGCCTGTACTCTTCTGACCGGCGCGGCTGGTCATTGCGCGGAGACAACTCATGAAAGGGGTATCTTCTATGGAGAGCGGCATGGCAACGCTGTCCAAGGCGTGGGATGAACGGGAGGGACCGGCGGTCCTGGCGACGGTAGATGCGGCCGGGATGCCCAACGTCGTTTACGTGGGTGATATTCGGTACGATGCCCGCGACGGGTTTGTTGTGGCGGACAATTACTTCTGCAAGACCCGGGCCAACATCAAGAATGGCAAGCCGGGCGCCATTTTGTTCATCACAAAGGAGCGCAAGTCATTTCAGGTGAAGGGCGCGATGACGTATCACACGGAAGGCCCCATATTCGAGAGCATGAAACGATGGCATGATCCGAAACACCCAGGCGTGGCGGCAGTCGTCCTTCGGGTGGAAGAGGCGTACAGCGGTGCCGAGAGACTGTGAGGTGGCGGCATGAACCCGATTCAGATGTCCCTGCGCGAGATGGGCCGCCGGCGGCGGGGCCTGCTCTTGCCGCTGGTTATTGTCGTGTGCGTCGTCGGCATCACGGTGGTGGTCTGGACCCTTCGCGACGCAACCATGCAGCGCGTCCGGCGGGTCACGGCCCAGATGGGCAATAACCTGCTTTTCGTGCCCAACGACGCCTCGGTGGACAACTACTTCGCTGCGGTCGGTGCGCAGGCAGAGATGCCCGAGGAGAAGATGGAGTACCTGGCCAACCGCTGCCCGGTGACGCGCCAGCACTCGACCCACTACGTGGCCAAGTTCCAACAACGCATCAAAGTGAATGGCGCGGAAATGGTCCTTACCGGTTTTCGCGTGCTTCACGGCGAGCACGTTCCTGGGGAGATGAAACGGCGGCGCAGCTTCTTGGATGACCGGTTGGAACCCGGCTTCGTCATCCTGGGAAGCGAAGCCGGCAGGGTCACCGGCCTGAAGAAGGGCGATGCCGCCAGGATTGAGGGCCGGGAGTTCAAGGTGAAGTACGTGCTGCCGGAGTTCGGAATCCTCGACGACTCACGGGTTTGGGCGCGGCTGGATGAGGTCCAGGATGTGTATGGCAAGAAAGGCACGATTCACGGGGTTGATGCCTTGGGCTGCCTGTGCAGCGGTCCCTATTTTGAGCAGATAAGAGCCGAGATCGCCAGGCAGGTCCCCGACCTGAGGATGGTGCATGCCCAAGTCATCGCCGACGTCAGGGAGAAGAGCCGGGTGGCCGTGGAAGGCGTGGGAGCCATCGTCCTGGCCATAGTCACCATCCTGGGCGCAGCGGCCATCCTGACCGCTGCGGCCGCGGAGGTCCGTGAGCGGCGCGGCGAAATAGGTGTCCTGCTAGCTATGGGCGCGGGCGGAGGAAGAATCCTGCTCCTTTTCCTGCCGAAGATACTCCTGGTTGGCGTTCTGGGCGGAGCCCTTGGGTGGGGGTTGGGGAGCATCCTGGCCGCGCGGATTGGTCCGGCCCTGGCCGGGTTGGGGCCGGACGTTCCAGTGTGCGTCTTCATGGACCTGCTCCCGTGGTCCGCGGCGCTGGGCGTCCTCTTCTCGCTGGTGGCCAGCAGCCTGGCCGTCTGGCGCGCCGCCAGGCTCGACCCGGTCGAAGCCTTGAGGGAGCTCTGAGATGATTCAGGCCGAGGACCTCCGTAAAGTCTACCG
>Ga0315279_10003686_pt1 | contig 21077 bp, 13 predicted proteins | sample YL17G06_20_MG_FD_203694 | JGI IMG/M metagenome (GOLD analysis project Ga0315279, IMG submission 203694) | Sediment microbial communities from Yellowstone Lake, YNP, Wyoming, USA - YL17G06_20 | ecosystem: Environmental > Aquatic > Freshwater > Lake > Sediment | place: USA: Wyoming | collected... | reverse complement strand
TATCGGCGGCAAGCATCTTCTGTCGAAAAACGTGCCTCGAATTCTGTAAGCGTCCGGGGATAATCTTCCATGACCCCGTACACTACATCTTGTGCTTACTTGAGTCAAGTGAATACCCCCTTTTCCGTGATTTTGGCGTCTTTGAGATTAAAAGACATGTAGCAAGAAGAGCCCAGAATCCCAAGACTCTGGAACCAGTTGACGTCCCTGCAAAACAAACAATCAAGTTTAAGATGGGACGGATTATGAAAGACAGGCTTAGCAGTTAGGCCTACGACTGGTCAGCAACTGGCCGCTTTCACGACCCATTGATTGAGGGGCATTGTCGCCCAGATGCAGTATTACAACTGGCAAGCTGTCTGTCTTCTGCTCACCCCTGATTTTGATTTTGGCGAAAAAATCACGATTGGTTGTGTGCCGGATTCAATGCACGTTGCATGCACGTTGTGTACGTTTCTCAGGTTTGGGTGAGGAAGCGTTGAAATCGCACCGCATATTGTGCTGTTATCGAGGCCGTAGCGTGCGGGAGTAGTGTTTATGACGTCATATGGGAAATATCGGATTATATTGGCCGGCCCAGCCTGACCCCAGTATAATTAGCTATGACTTCACGAGAGCTGACAATTGTATGTGAGTCGTTGGAAATCAACAAGAACGGAATTTTGGCAGGGACAGTTTTGAAAATGAGATCGAGAACGAAACGAATCACAGTCATTGCCGCCATTGGAATAGCAGCGGTCATGACACTCACATCAGCGGCAGCTCCGGTCAAGGTTGATGGCGGGCTCGTCGAAGGGACGGTTGAAGACGGAATCACCGTCTATAAGGGCATTCCCTTTGCGGCGCCTCCCGTCGGTGATCTTCGCTGGCGGCCCCCTCAGCCGGTCAAGAGCTGGGACGGTGTCCTCAAAGCCGACGACTACGCCCCGGCCTGCCCTCAGATGCAATTGAATATCCCTGGCTTTCCGAAGGTCGAGACATCTGAGAACTGCCTCTATCTGAACATCTGGACGCCGGCCAAATCCTCGGCTGAGAACCTGCCGGCCATGGTGTGGATCTACGGTGGCGGATTTGCCATGGGATCGACGTCCATGCCCGTCTACAGCGGCGAGCAACTGGCGAAAATGGGAATCGTCGTCGTAAGCATCGCATACCGTGTGGGCCCCCTGGGATTTCTGGCGCACCCCGAACTGACAGATGAATCCGAACGGAAGGTCTCCGGCAATTACGGCCTCCTCGATCAAATCGCCGGGCTCAAATGGGTGCAGCGAAACATCAAAGCTTTCGGCGGCAATCCCGACTGTGTGACGATATTCGGAGAGTCAGCTGGCGGGATATCCGTCAGCATGCTGGCGGCTTCTCCACTGACCAAGGGTCTGTTTCAAAGGGCTATCTGCCAGAGCGGCGGTTCCTTCAGTCCGGCCCGAACTGAGAAAGAGAGTGACAGTATGCAGCTTCTGGCTGGAGCCGAATCGTCCGGTGTGGAATTCGCCAAACGATTAGGAGCCAATTCTCTAGCCGAACTCCGCCAGATCTCACCCGAAAAATGGCAACAGGACCCAGCCGCTCAGATGGGCGGTCTCTGGCCCGTCATCGACGGGTATGTGATTTTGGACGATCAGTATAAGCTTTACGAGGCGGGCCAATACAACGACGTGCCTGTTCTGATCGGCACCAATTCCGATGAAGGCTCCATGTTCGTGATGGTCCTGATGTTCGTGCGTCCCGTCGCCCCGGAACAATATGAGAAGAACACGCGCGAGCTTTTTGGGCCGTTCGCCGAGAAAGTATTGGAGCTCTATCCTGGAAAGACACAGGACCAGACGTTCCGGGCCATGGCCGACATCTTTCGTGACGCCTGGTTTGCCTGGCCAACGTGGGCCTGGGCCAAGCTTCAATCAAGAACCGGAACATCGAAGGTCTTCATCTACTACTTCGATCAGAAGCAGCCCCCTTCCCCGTTCTCGGCCCTCTTCAGATCCGACGGCGCCCACCACGGCTCAGAGATATCGTATGTGTTCAAACACCTTGACCAGAATCCAGGGACACAATTCACCGGTGAGGACAAGAAGCTTTCTGAAATGATGGCCACCTACTGGACCAACTTCGCCAAGAATGGAAATCCCAACGGCCCGGGCCTGCCGGAATGGCCGGTCTTCAAGGACGGGGAACCGACGGTATTGTATTTGAAGAGCGAGCCTCACACCGGGCCCGTTCCCAATCTAGACAAACTGACCTTGATGGACCACTACTTCGCCTGGAAGCGCACTTCAGGAGATTCGAAGTAGTCGCTCTCGACCCAGAATTCAGTCCTTGATGTTGTACACCATGAGGGCATCGCCGTGACGACCGACTTCGACAACGACGGTGTGGGGGATATCCTGGTCAACGGCAAGCACTTCCTGAAGGTTCTGCGAGGAATCGGCGGCGGTTCTTTCGAATACGCAAATTCACTGTGGGGCATCGCCGACGTCTCGGCGGCATCTATCGACGACGGTCTGTGCTTCGGCGATATAGATGCCGACGGAGATCTCGACATCGTCGGATACGCGTCGATCAACGAACAAAGACGATTCGCCGTCTATCGCAACGACCTGCCTGCTCGCAACCGGCTTCGCATCCGGTTGATCGGTTCTCGCGGCAACCGCGGAGCCACGGGCGCGAAGATTCGCATCTACGCGCATGGTGAGGACCGGCTGCTCCGGTACGAACAGGTGACGATTTACGATAGCCAAGCGGCTGCCAGCTACTACGCTCTGCCTGTCACGGAACGGCATTTTGGGTTGGGCAAGCGGAAGATAGTCGATGTCAGTGTAGAGTTTTATCCCTCACGTCGACTCGTCTGGAAGCGCGGCATCGACGCCAACCAGACCGTGGAGGTTTTGGAGTGACCTGCATCTCGGCAAACACGGTAACCACGGTGATACATCTATGTGTGATTGATGGAAGAAGCAGTAGCTACGAATAATACTTCTTTCAAGTCGGTTCTCTGGGATTGGCCACAGTCATCGCTGATACTTGTACGCATACTTGCCCATGCACGAGGCGTAGAAGATGTCTGCAAGAGGGTCCCAGCCAAAATTGAGGAACCAGCCGGGAATTGTCACGCTGTACTCAGGCGGTAACGGAGCCACTTGCTCCCACTCTCGGCCGCCGTTACTTGTCTGAAAGAAGCCATTCTTGCCCACGACAACAATGTGCATTTCATCGTTGCCGAAGTATGGCCCGAAAGAGCACTCCACTTCCTTGCCCTGTATGGCCCACGTCATGCCCCGGTCCCTGCTTACTAGAAGCCCCTTGCCGCTGGTCCAGAAGGCGGCACCTTTGAGAATTCGAATGTCGCGCCCGGCTGGCTGGAGTTCGGAGACCTTCGTCCAACTCTCACCGCCGTCCGTTGTGCGAAAAATGCCCTGTTCCTTCTCCCTGGTGGCGACGAATGTCTTGGCATCGAAGATGCCCACCGAGGTGAATGCGTTACCCTTGAGCTTCCAACTCTTGCCCATCTCGTTGCTCGTGTAAACCTCGCCGCCACATTCGTGTCGCAGGGCGAAGATGTTGGCGGCCTTCTCAGCCGACCACTGGACCGAGCCGGCATCCCAACCACGCTGGTTGCCCTGCATGTTCTGCCAGGTCTTGCCGCCGTCGAACGTATAACCGCTGGGACCGTCAAGCATGAAGCAGGCCAGTCGCTTGCCGAGGGGATCGAAATTCAGGGCAAAGCCCGTCTCGCACCTTCCGCCGATCTTGCCGCCATCGACCCGGGTGAAAGAGCTGCCCTGATCGCTGCTCCGCCAGATTCCTTGGTCGGGAATGACCATGAACACATCGCCGGTGATGCGATCGACCGCAATGCCCGCCGTCTTGCCGGGATAGCCTATCTTCTTGCCATCGCTCACAAGGCTCTGGATAACGTTTGCCGAGATGTCCACCCAATGCCCGGCTTTGCCGGCGGCTGAAACACTCGTCTGCTGTGAATAATCCGCGCCTGCAAAAACCAATACAGTCGTACACAGCAACCACCATGTCTTCATTTCCTTACTCCCATGAATACGTAGTGCAACTTATTTGTGTGGCAATTTTTGACCCGCAGCCCTTCGCAAGAAACCCAGGGGCCGAGGAGTCGAAAATTGCTGACGCTATACAAACCTTACGAGCATTCTCCTATCCGGCCGGTACGAAACGCGGCCACTTTAGCATCGATCGTCGGCGGCCCACTCTCCTTTAAGAGCTCGAACCCCGATACATTGGGGAACAGCTATCAAGAAATCAGGCCCGCCGAAAATCGGATCCATTTCTTATATACCATACCGATACTCGCGATTCTCCTTCAGCACCTTGTAGACAACCGTTAATAGTCTTCTGGCAGTCGCTACCTTGGCCGGGTTAGGGCCCTTACGCCCAGCGACCCTGTGATAGTAAGCATTAAGCTGCACATCCTTCTGAATCGCTGGCCAGACCGCCTCTACCATCGCCCAGCGAAGGTACTTGTTGCCGCCCCTGATGATCCGACCGTGGAATGTCCGACCCCCGCTGGAATGAGTACTGGGCACCAGACCACCGTATGCGTGCAGCTTCTTGTCGCTGACAAACCTGTGCACCTGATCTATCTCGCAGACTATCAATAGTGCGAAGGCTCGGCCAATGCCAGGAATGCTCATTAAGTGTTTGACCCGCCGGTCCTTGAGACCCGCTGAAGCTAACCAGTAATCTGCCTGCTTCATCTGCCCTTGCAGATGCTCCAGAAGCTCTGTCTCGCTACCCAGAATGTACCGGTCATACTTGGGCAGTGGCAACTGTTTGAGCCAGGCAATGCCCATCTTAGTGAATAGCTCTGTCGCTGAACGCTCAGAACGTATCAGTGGGTGACGGTCCAGTAACACGTGAATGCGGTTCTTAGTCATCGTCTGAAGCCGAACCAGGAACATCCTGTGCCGAAGCAGGTTAGTCAGGATTCTCGCCTGCGGCGAACGGACATAGGCCGCCGGCACAAGATCACATCGCAATAGATGAGCAAGGGTGGTCGGATCGATCTTGTCGGTCTTGATTTTGGCCTCTGCTATAGCCTTTACCTTCAAGGGATGTGCCAGAGTTACGTCGCCAGCAAGCTCTTCGAGCCAGTCGTGCATAACCATCCAATTGCGGGTAGCTTCCAGATGACCAGCGAGAAGCGATATCTGCGCCCGCAACAGTATTATGCCGGAAAGAAGTGGATATCTCAAGAATTGAAAACCTTGTGGATTGGCACGTTGACCAAAGTCAGATTATCGCCTGTGGTGTGTTTCCTACACCTTTGCTTTGCACTCCTCATTAGCTCTATTGGTTCTGAAGGCCGAAGATCTGTCAGAAGGTCCGGACCAGTCCTACCAGCCTATCAAGCCAGTGGGCGCGCACGGATGAGGCCCTGAAATGGCCCTTTTCGGCTTTAGCCTGATTTTGGGCCAGTTGTCATAAGTGTCAGTCATTACTAATCTTATCTCAATTTCCTCAAAGCTTGGAAACTACGACATCCTAACTATTTGATAACTCGTCGTCCGGTTGTCAACGGTCGTTCCATGTCGGCGTGATGGTGAAGCCTACTTTCGCCCCTCCCCTGCGGTTTACAACCCATTATCTTTTCAAGTTTTGCTTGACAAAAATACGGGTAATTTGGTATAAGTCCGATTAGTGAGATCTGCGATTTGCTAATTTATGACTGGTTGGAACGAAGGAGGAACGTTATGTGTAGGAAATTGATTTGTTTGGTTTCTTTTGTTTTGGCGTTCGGGTTAGCTCTATCAAGTAATGCACTTGCGGGAGCAGCACAGTTTGACTTCCCAGGTGATTTGAGCGCGACGTTTGGGGGCGCGACTCTTGACTACTACAACGGTGCGAGGACTTCCAATACCGTCAGTTTCGGCACGGCAAGTTCGTTCGGGCTGCCTGCTCTGGCCGGCGGCGATGCAACTGTGATGCGGTTTCCGGCGTTTGCACCGGATCAGGGGCTTTTGCTTGAACCGGCATCTAGCGCGAACGGCGGAGGGAACTACATCAACCAGTACACGATGATCTGGGATGTGCTTATTCCGGACGTCAGCGCCAATTGGATGTCCCTTTACAACACAAGCGCCACGAACTCCAATGACGGTGACTTCTTCATCCGGCAAGACGGCGGTATCGGCATTAGCGGCCAGTATCACGGCAAGGTCAACTCGGGCCAGTGGCATCGCATCGCAGTTGTCTTGGATCTTGTGGCCGGCACTATGGCCAAGTATATCGACGGCGTGCATGTTGGCACCCAAACTGCCAGTGGCGTGGACGGTCGCTGGTCGATGTATACGACCGCCCATGGAATAAAGACATACCTGCTCACCGACGAGGACAATGAGACCAACAGCGGCTACATCAATAGCTTTTGTTTTATCAACAAGGCGCTGGACGCTTCGACAATCGCAGGGTTTGGTGGACCGGACGCCGATGGCGTCGGTATTTCTGCGTTCGTAAAGGCCGAGAATCCTAACCCGTCTGACGGTGAGAAAAATGTAGTCACGCCACTACTACAATGGACTGCTGGAGAGACCGCGGCCTTGCATGATGTGTACTTCGGCACCAATCCGGCGCCCGGCGAGGCTGAGTACAAAGGCCGACAGACGTGGACCGTCTATCCGCTCGGCGCTCTTACGCCAGGAGTCACTTACTACTGGCGTATCGATGAGGTCGAGGTCGATGGCATTACTATCCACACAGGCGACATCTGGAGCTTTACGGCCGCCGCGTTAATTGCTTATAACCCAAGCCCGCCTGACGGTGCCAAATATGCAAGCATCGACACGGACCTTAGCTGGGCCAAGGGCATCACCGCAATTACGCACGATGTGTACTTCGGCACCGATAAGACTGCTGTGGCTGGTGGCACCGGCGGAACGTTCAAGGGCAACCAGGTAACTACAAGCTATAAACCCGCCGGTCTTGCTAATGACACCACTTACTACTGGCGGATCGATGAGGTTGAGGCCGATGGGACCACCAAGCACCCGGGTGCTGTCTGGAGCTTCAAGACGGTACCTGATATACCCATTACTGACCCCACTCTTATTGGCTGGTGGAAGTTCGATGAGGGCTTTGGTACTTTGACTATTGACTGGTCTGGCCATAATAATCACGGCACCCTCTGGGGTAACCCACAGGGGGTCGCCGGGTATGATGGCTATGCTGTATACCTTGATGGCGACGACTACGTGACGATAGATGGTGTCGCTGACGATATTCAGGGCAATGACATTACCATGAGCGCCTGGGTCAAGACGACCGATACCACTGAGTCAGACTGGTTCTCCGTTAATACCGCTGACAGGGACAACGTTATCCTCTTCTGCATAGATAGTCAGGTAGCTGTCATGTATGAGGGCGCCTTCGAGGGCTATGGAACGACCGTTGTGACTGACGGCGAGTGGCACATCCTCACGTACGTTCGAAAGGGCAACACCGGCTACATTTACGTCGATGGGCAACTGGAAAGCACCCACGAGGCGAGTTTCACCCTCAGTAAAAGCGACCTCTGGTCGCTGGGGCAAGAATGGGACTCCGGTGGCCCCAGTGACTTTCTGACAGGGGCTATTGACGATGCACGGCTCTACAGCAGGGCACTGACGGCTGAGGAGGTCAAGCAGATTATGAGAGGCGATCCGACGCTCGCCTGGAATCCGAAGCCCGCCAACAGGGCCCTAACGGATATAGAAGGAGCGTTGCCGCTTACCTGGTCGCCGGGCGAAAAGGCGGCCCAGCACGATGTCTACTTCGGTGCCGACAAGACCGCAGTGGACGATGCCACTACTGCTTCAACAGGCATATATCGAGCCAGACAGGCTGCTGCCAGCTATACTCTGCCAGAGGGTCTCCAGTGGGGCGGCGGACCTTACTACTGGCGAATCGATGAGCTTAATACCGACGCGACTACCAGCAAAGGCAAGGTCTGGAGCTTTACCGTTGCCGATTATCTTATTGTGGACGATTTTGAGAGCTATACCGACGATGTTGGCAGCAGGATATTCCAGACCTGGCGGGACGGATGGGGATTCAGCGAGCCGGCGCCTGGCTATCCCGGCAACGGCTCCGGCTCAACCGTGGGCTACGCCCAGGCACCGTTTGCCGAGCAAACTATCGTTAATGGCGTCGGCCAGTCGATGCCGTTTGGCTACGACAATAGCGGCGCCGCCGGCAAAGCACGTTATTCAGAAACCTTCCGAGAGTGGGCCTCGCCACAGGATTGGACCAGAAAGGCCGTTAAGGCACTGACGCTGTGGTTCAGGGGCTATCGCGGCGCTGTCGGCGGCTTCCGGTACGATGCAGGAGCAGGTATCTACACAATGACTGCTGCGGGCGAGGACATCTGGGGCAATTCCGACCAGTTCCACTACGCTTTTAGGCGGCTGTCGGGTGTCGGCAGCATCCAGGTAAAGGTGCTCAGCATAAGTAACACCGACCCCTGGGCAAAAGGCGGTGTTATGATCCGCGATACACTTGACCCGGGTTCGGCACACGTGATGGTAGTTATGACGCCTGGTAATGGAGTGGCCTTGCAGTACCGCGGCACAGCCGGCGGCACCAGCGGCAATACGAATCAAAGTGGAATTACCACGCCATACTGGGTGAAATTAGAGCGCGGCCTGGCCGGCTCGTTCACGGCCTATCATTCGTCCGACGGTAAGGCTTGGACGCAGCTCGGCCAGCCTGTGAGCATCGGAATGCAGTCGGACGTCTACATAGGTTTAGCATTGACAAGCAATGATCCGACTTTGACGTGCCAGGCTGAATTCTCCGATGTTGCAAATACCGGCCCTGTTACCGGTCAGTGGCAGTCGCAAGATATTGGTATCACCAGCAACGACCCCGAGCAGTTGTATGTGGCTGTGGAAGATAGCTCCGGCAAGATCGCAGTGGTCAAACACAAGGACCCCAACGCGGTGCTGTTAGACACCTGGCAGGAGTGGAACGTTGACCTAAAAGCGTTCAGCAACGCCGGTGTGAACCTGGCGAGCGTTAAGAAGATGTACCTTGGCGTCGGTGACAGAGTCAATCCCAAGGCTGGCGGTACGGGCAGTTTATACTTTGATGACATCCGCCTTTATCGGCCCAGATGCGTTCCTTCACTTGCCAAACCCGATGCCGATCTTAGCGGCAATTGCGTGGTTGATTACGCAGACCTTGATATAATGGCTGGGCAGTGGCTCCAGGCGATACCACCTGCGACTGCTTTGTCTGCTGACTTGAATGCTGACAAGAAGGTTGATTTGAAGGACTATGCTAAGTTAGCTGATTCTTGGCTTGAGGAGTTCTTGTGGCCATAGCTGCAACTTCACAAGGTTTTTTCTTGACGAAATTGTGGCTAATGTGGTATAAATACGCTTGTGAAGGTTTTTGGATATCATCTTCCAAGGTGTGGTATCCTTTTCACAGATTGCTATCCAGGATGAGTGGTGTTAGGCAAGCATGAGATTCTCAATTTGGAGGCGGGAGTTTTTGACCGACTGTTTTTTGAAGACCACGAGTGTTTTGGTGTGTGGCCAAAGCATACGCATTCTTAACGGTCTTTCATTAGTTTAGTAAGGAAGGAGGAAAGATGAAAAATACGATTATTAGTACTATGTTGGTGGTTCTTGCAACTGCCGGTTTTGCGAGAGCGGATGTGGTACTGCCCGCGGGGCTGACAGGGTTCTGGGAGTTCAGCGATTCAACGAATGTCGCGCATGCAACGGTTGGCACGGACCTGGGTCTTCATAACGTCAGCGGGTCTGACTGGGTGCTGGGCGGACTGGGCGGAGCCGTCGATGTTGATAGAAGCGCCTGGCTGATCGTCACACATAACATAGCCCCTGGCACCGGCGGTGGCAGTTATGTGAACGAATGGTCGATTTTGATGGACATAATGGTTCCGCAAAGCAGCGTAGGGAATTGGGTTGCTCTATACCAGACCAATACATCAAACTCAAATGACGGTGATTTCTTTGTAAAAAACAACCCCGCCGGGCAGATAGGTGTTGCGGCTACGGGTTATTCAACAAACACCATCAGTGGCGATACGTGGTACAGGGTAGTAGTATCCGTTGATAACCCAGATTTTTACAGGATTTATGTAGATGGGGTGCAGTGGCTCGAGGGAACTGCTCAGTCGATAGATGGAAGGTTTTCGCTTGACCCGACGCTCCTTGCCTTTGCAGATGAGGACGGAGAGGACTACCCGAAATATTGCAGCACCCTTGCGATGTGGAACAGGCCATTAACCGGTGCAGAAATTGCTTCAATAGGCAATGCATCCACCGTGATTGTCCCCGAACCGGCAACTATTGCTTTGCTATGTCTTGGCGGACTGGGCATAATTGGCAGAAAAAGACGGTAGGTTGCAAGTAGTGAGAGCAAGCCAACTGAAGGAGAAAGGTAACAGAGGTAGTCTGCGCCTCTGTTACCTTATTCTTTTGTGCCTTTTTTTATGCGCCAGCGATTCTTCTTGGGGCGGTGGGGGATCGGATTCTCTCCGCAATGGGCTGACAGGATTCTGGGAGTTCAGCGATTCAACGAATGTCGCGCATGCAACGGTTGGCACGGACCTGGGTCTTTATAACGTCAGCGGGTCTGACTGGGTGCTGGGTGGACTGGGCGGAGCCATCGATGTTGATAGAAGCGCCTGGCTGATCGTCACACATAACATAGCCCCTGGCACCGGTGGTGGCAGTTATGTGAACGAATGGTCGATTTTGATGGACATAATGATTCCGACAAGCAGCAAAGGGCAGTGGGTTTCACTATTCCAGACCAATACAGCAAACACAAATGACGGTGATTTCTTTGTAAGAAACACCGACGGGGCCTTAGGTGTTGCGGCTACGGGTTATTCAGCGAACAAGATCAACTACGACAGTTGGCTTAGGGTAGTAGTATCCGTTGATAACCCAGATTTTTACAGGATTTATGTAGATGGGGTGCAGTGGCGCGAGGGAACTGCTCAGTCGATAGATGGAAGGTTTTCGCTTGACCCGACGCTCCTTGCCTTTGCAGATGAGGACGGAGAGGATTACCCGAAATATTGCAGCACCCTTGCGATGTGGAACAGGCCATTAACCGGTGCGGAAATTGCTTCAATGGGCAATGCATCCACCGTGATTGCCCCCGAACATTGCGTTGAAATCACTGAGTCTGGCGGTAACACCGCCGTAAAGGAAGGTGGAGCAGCGGATAGTTACGAGGTTGTCCTTTCGTCTAAGCCCGCTGCTGATGTGGAGATTATCGCTGCACCAGGTGACGGGCAGATTGACCTTGGCCGAGGCCCGGGTTTGCCTGTTGTTTTGAACTTTAATGCCAGTAACTGGAACATACCTCAAACGGTAACCGTCGTCGCGGCGGATGATAACGTTTATGAAGGTAAGAGTCCTCACACAACCGCTATCGAGCATACTGCTGTCAGTACCGATGAAAATTATAATGCAATAGTCATCGCTTCCGTGGACGTCAGTGTCACTGACGACGAATTGACCTGCGGCGACTGGGGCTATTTGCCCAGCGATTTGAATAGAGACTGCTATGTAGACCTGCTTGATTTTGCGATATTTGCGCAACAATGGCTGCAAATTGGCAACGATTGACTGAGCGTGAACTGCTCACAATAATATTATTGGTTTCCGCCACGACGGTGGCCGGCCAGGCGACCTCTATTGCCGAGGTTGATGTCGGTCCATACGTACAATTTAGTGGACCGTTTACCGCGATAGTTCGTTGGGATACTGCCGATGGCCGCAATTCAATCGTGGAGTATGGAACCACCACGTCGCTGGGCTGGCGGGTTCAAGATGCCACTACTACTACTACCACCCATGAGTTAATCCTGGGCAACCTGCAATACAGAACAAAGTATTACTACCGCATAGGCTACAGCAGCGGCCCAGAGGAAGTCTTCACGGATGTTTACACATTTGATAATGCCATCAATTATACGCGCATGGACTGCTCGAAAGTACCCTCGCCTTATCCCGCCGATTTGCTCAGCCCATCATATCAGACTGCTGCTGAACACGTCATCAGCCGGACCGGCATCAGGAAAGGTTACTGCCTTGTTTACGGCTGTGGTGAGGGACGACTGGCGTTCGAGCTGGCTAAACTCAGTGACATGATCATTGTGGGAGTGGACACGGATGCAGGCGCCATTCGCGCTGGCATCAACAAACTCATGCAGGCTGGCGTTTATGGGGCTCGGATTAGACTACGCGAGGTTACCTCTCTCGATGATCTGCCTTTCACCAAGTACTTTTTCAATCTGATAGTCTCTGATCGCAATATTTCGGAGGGCAGATGCGCCGGCTCTGCAGTGGAGATGTTCAGGGTCCTGCGACCGAGCGGCGGTATCGCCTATTTTGGTCAGCCAAATAGTTGCCCGAACCAGCTTGCCCAGGCCGAACTCGAAGCCTGGCTGAATGCTGCCGCCCTGACGTATAGTACGACCAATGACGGCGAAGGTCTTTGGTCCAAAGTTGTTCGTGACCCGCTGCCTGGCGCAGCAGACTGGCCGCGTCAGTACGGCAAGGCGGATAACGCCGCTAACGCCGGTGACACGCTCGAGGGGGGCACGCAGACCAGTCAATTGATGATACAGTGGATCGGCTGGCCCGGTGCTGATTTCGGAGCGGACCGTAATCCCCGTATGCCCCCTCCGGTGATGGCTAGCGGCCGGCTGTACCACCAGGGTCTGGATCGGGTCTTGGCCATGGATTCGTACAATGGGACCATATATTGGTCTCTTGAGATTCCCGGACTATTGCGCGTTAATACACCACGGGACGGTGGTTATCTCTGCGCTGATATAGACGGGTTATACATAGCCGTTGACGATGACTGCTGGTTTCTTGACGCAGATACAGGTGCTCGAAAGCAAACCTACACACTGAGCGAAGATGGTCTTGAATGGGGGTATGCAGCGATCTCAGAGGACATGCTGTATGGCAGTGCCCAGCTCGATGGGGCTCATTATACGAATATCTGGGGCGATAGTGGCTGGTACGATGCTGCTTCGGGGCCTGTCACCTACCAGGTTTGCAGCAAATACGTCTTTGCCAATGACAAAGTCACCGGCAGCCGGCTTTGGATAGATGCCCGCCCCGAACAAGGCATTATCATCAACTCAACGATTACGATTGGAGGTGGCGGGCTTTACTTTGTTGAGAGCCGCAATCCGGCGGTCAAAAACTATCCTGCAGGGCGAATCGGACTGTCTCAGTTATGGCAAGATCAGTATATAGTGGCTCTGGACAAATATAGCGGAGCAAAACTATGGGAGCAAGCCATCGACACTGCAGATGGCACCGTCGTGTTTTACACGCAATATGCGGATGAGAAGCTATTCATTACTGCCTCGGACAATCACTACAACATATATGCCTATGATGCCAGAAGCGGCGCTGTCCTATGGTCCAAGAGTCATGCCTGGACAAATAATAATCATAGTGGTCACATGCAGCATCCGGTGATTGTCGGCAATACTATATACCTTGAGCCTAACGGTTATGACCTTGACACCGGCAATCTCGTGACTTCACTGATGGGACGCCACGCAGGTTGTGCTACTTATGCCGGTACTGCCGGGGCTCTTGTCTACCGAGGTGCCGGCGGTAACATTGCTATGTGGGATATCAACTCGGGCGCGGTTACTACTTGGTCGGGTATCCGCCCCAGTTGCTGGCTGAGCACCATCCCCGGCGGTGGAATGGTTCTCTCACCTGAGGGAGGTGGTGGATGTAGCTGCAATGGCTGGCTCAACACTTCTATTGGCTTTATACGTAGCGACTCAGGATCGACCCGCAGGTAGAGGCCCGGAAAAAAGGATTATGGTGACACACAAGATACAAAGGCACAAACTGGCAAAGGCACAAAGTAGCAAAGTCCTCTGTTCCTCTGTGCCTGTGTGTCTCTATCCCTTTGTGCTTTTTGCGGCACTCTGTACCTTTCGGTCCATATTGGCTCAGGATTGGCCCACCTACATGCACGACAACGCCCGAAGTGGCGTGACTGCCGAATCGCTGGTCGTGAATGAGATAGATGAGGGTTGGGTCTACGTCCCACCTATGCCCCCTCAGGTTGCCTGGGACGGCGGTGCTCCGTGGGACGCTTATCGCTCAAGCAGCAGCACGAATGTCTGCCAACTGACACCGCAGCGAGACTTTGACTTCGTCTTTTACGTCACGATAGTCGGCAACCAGCTTTATTTCGGCTCTTCGGTGACTGATTCGGTCCATTGTCTTGATGCCCGCACCGGCAAGCAACAGTGGTTCTTTGACACGAATGGCCCGGTTCGCTATCCGCCCAGTTATTGTGATGGCAAGCTGTACTTTGGCTCCGATGACGGTTACGTTTATTGCATCAGTGCCGAAAATGGCGACTTCATTTGGAAATACAGTCCCGCAGGTGATACCCGTCTCATAGGCAACAACGGTAGCCTGATATCGATGTGGCCGGTCAGGACCGGCACGGCTGTGCTGGACGGAAAAGTGTACTTCGCGGCATCGCTTGTGAACTGGCAGGACTCATATCTGTGCAGCGTCGATGCTCAAACCGGCTCGGACAGTGGGCCAGGGCTTTATAAGGTCTCCGGCGGTGTCACGCCTATGGGTGCCATAATGGCTTCACCGACCAAGGTCTATCTACTCCAGGGCAGATTACATCCTTACGTTTTCAACCGCGAAGATGGCTCAATCTTAGGCAATTTCGGCGAACGTGGACAGAGCGGCTGCTACGCCCTTTTGACTTCGGATTCTCGTTTTATTCGCGGCCATGCCAAGGTCAATGCCGCAGGTTACGAACTCGCGGAACACAATGCCGATACCAGAGACCGTATTGCTACACATCCCAATGGGCGTCGTCTGGTCGTCTCGGAAACCGTGGCCTATCTGCTAAGTGAGAATTCACTTTCGGCCATTAACCGAAGCAATGCAGGTGCGGTATGGTCGATTACGTGCGACTGTCCGTATGCTTTGATTCTGGCAGGTGATGTTCTTTTTGCCGGTGGCACGAACAAAGTTGTTGCGTACAGTACCGCCAATGGGCAGGAGCTCTGGAGTCGAAATGTCGACGGTCGTGCACGCGGTCTGGCTGCCGCTGATGGGCGTCTTTATGTAAGCACTGACACGGGACGAATTTATATGTTCGGGCCCACCAATTTGCCAGCCGACCTGAATAGAGACGGTGCGGTTGATCTGCTTGACCTGGCAATTTTTGGTGAGCAGTATCTGGGCTGTACCGATCCTGCCAATACTCAGCAGCCTTGCCAGAACCTGCAGAGCCCATCGGGGCAAATTCTAAAATCGAAATTCTAAATTCTAAATTGCCCGCGTGAGGGGTTGAAAGCAGGCCATGGATTCTGGTATACTATAGATCGTCGAGGCAACAGAATGAAAAAGTGGAGAGCTTTTACCTTAATTGAGTTGCTGGTGGTGATTGCCATCATAGCACTGCTGATGGCAATTCTGATGCCCACTCTGAGGGCGGCGAAAGACCAGGCAAAAAAGACTGTCTGCACAGGACACGTTAAAGGGCTTGCGCTGGCAGTGAGGATGTACGCGGATGACTATGACGGGAAAACGCATGACTCCCCGAATAATGGGCTTTGGGACAATACATGGGAGAACCCACCGGTGGTAAGGGAATATGGGCCCAATGATGATATGGCCTATTGGGGGATCGCCTACTTTCCGTACGCAAAGAATAAGAAGATTTTTCGTTGTCCCAGCACAAAGCGGGTGGATGATTGGCCGGAATGGGGTCTACCTTGGGGGCTGCCGTCGCAAAAGTACTTCAAATACTGCTCATACGGCCTCAACGAATATATCACAAATAAGAAGATCGATACGGGCTTCAAACATCAAAGCGAGGTAATTGCTTTTCAGGACCATATAGAGCAGTTGCTGGACGACAACGGAGATATGTTTCACATCAGGCCCGGAGAGAAGATCAATCTGACACAGTGGAGATCTGAACCGAGAGCAACTTGGTTTCCCGAGGGCATCCGGGAGTGTTTTCGCCACCGCGGCGTATCCGTTACCGTCTGGTTGGATGCGCACGTGACGGAGATAAAAGAGACCACCGGCGAAGACGTTCCCCGCAAATGGTACACTGGCCAGTAGCATGCAGAATCGGTAGGATATCGCGCCCGCCACTACGATGCTGCCATGTTTCACCAGCCGTTGCCATGTGGGGCGTCGAGTGTTTCTTCTCTACTGTTGTGTCGGAATAAGGGAGAGAGACTTGTTCCTATCCGCACTACGGCCTTCTTCGGTGTTTGCCTGCTTCTGGGCCAGTTGTCATAAGTGTTCTTCATTACCAATCTTATCTCAATTTCCTCAAAACCTGGAAACTGCGCACTTCAACTATTTGACAAAGAGTAGAGAGTTTAAGCATCGGCTAAGGACTTTCATATTCTACCAGATCGGATAGAACCTTGCCTGCCGGCAGGCAAGGTTCGCTCGCTAAAGCTATTACAGTCTCCAAAAAATCCAGATTTTTCGGTTGACCTGACTTGAGCAGAAGCTGTACAATACAGGTGTCATTTCCGAGGCTTGCGGTTATGGGTGCAATGCTGTTTGCCTTTATGATCGTAGCGGTGATTGTTATTGCGATGGGCGTGCTCAGCTCAACTACGTGCAACATCAAGGGGGTGGTCCTCACCCAAAGAGTCTCAGCACTGTACTTTTGGGCTGGCTTAGGCCTGGCATTGGGTTTGTGGAATATATGGCTGGGGCTTACGCTGTTCGTAGAAGATATGAATGCTACGGCGTCTGAACTGCCTTATGCTATGCAAATTCTCCCTCTAATTCTTAGCCCTCTGCCTTACGTTTGCTGTGCAGTACGCGCGGTAAGAGAAGAGTATTACTGCAAATCTATTTGGGTAACTATCGCAATTTTTGTGATTGCCTTCGCTGCCTTACCATGTACGTACCACCTTATTATTGGTTTTCTGGATTCGTTCTGAAAGATGCTTGGCATAAGTCATTTTACTAAGTGTTCTGGAACGGCACTGCTCCTGATCTTCATTGGTTTGGCAACTTGTCCGGCCCTGATTTTGGCGCGCACCGATATCGGTACAACTGAGAAGCCCATAGTGATCGTGACCAATCAGGAAGACTTGGTCAAGCGATTGGGTGAGAAGCAAGACTTGGTACTCGAGGCCTGCCGTCTTCTTTTGAAGGGTAAGACGGAACAGATTCTCGATGGCGGCAAGGCTTACGAGGGGCAATTTGGCAAGGCGCTTGGCATTGAAAGCTATCCCTCCGCAGAGGCCAATGGCAAGGCACGGTGGCTGCGCGAATGGCTTTGTGCGCGGGTTCCACAGGGCAGCACCATAGTTTTATTGGGAGATGAAAAATCTCTGCCTGTCTGGCAGTTCGACTTGGAAGGGATGCAGTTTACCACCGACTCTCCGTATAGTGACCTGGACGGCGACGGTGTGCCTGAGACGGCTGTTTGTCGCGTTTTGGGTCCACCCGAAATCATGGTTCGCCAACTTTTGGGAAAAGGTGGTTCTCGTTCCAGAGCCGTCATACTCTGTTCCGAAGACACCAGGATTCACCTTGAGACACGCGCTTTTGCGAAACATCTGGCGCATCTTGGCTGTGATGTGAGCATCCGCGGTGCGCGGGACGATGAGGCCCTCACAAGGTCCGATTTCATCATCCATTTCGGACACGGCGAACCAAGTAGTATTTCCAATCGATTCGGAGAGAGCTTCGTGACGGCCTCAGCTATTCCAACTCTCTCGCATTCGCCCATTGTTTTCGTGGATGGATGCGGGACATTGCCAGTTGGTTCCCCGCTCCTACATTCTTTTCTCAAGCAAGGAGCTATAGGTTACGTCGGCAGTACTGCCACCGTCCAGGGCATGACGCCTGCCCGTTTCACCAATGAGCTGGTGGAACATTTTCTCCGGATTCATGCTGAGCAGCCACGCTCTTCTATTCCTCTGGTTTTAACCACTGCTCGTGCCGCATACATACAAGGGCATCCCGGCCTCAGTGATAAGCTGCGTCAGCTTGCCGCTACAGGCAAAATCGTTGCTTTCGGCGAGGAACTCACCGACCTTCTGACTGCCGCCGAATGGGTCTACTACGGCGATCCCAGGGCCGTCATGCCCAAGATCGGCTCGCCGAAAGAGATGAGTCGGCAAGCCTTTTCACTCGCCAAATCCATCCATCTCAACGGAACCAACAGGTCCTGGCAAACGTCTTTTGAAACTAAGCCAGACGATGGACAGGTCACTCTTGCCCTGTACACGGAGGTCCCCATCTCTGACCGAGAGCGCTTCAGCATATCGATACGCCAGAGTGACAAAGAGATCTCTGTGTTAGATGGCCTGCACGACACCGTATATCAGAGAATCGGGCGGGACTGTCGCGGAGGATATGTCTGCGGCGACACCTATCGTGCCCGCTTTCTCCTGCCTCTATCCGATGGGCAAGGTCAGCAGCAGTTAGAAGTCCGGTTGGTCAAGGGTATGTCCGCCGTGCTGACACCCGGGACGGAAGTTGATGTTTGGCCGCCAGATTTCGAAAAAAAGATCGGCCTCCGCCAGGTCGCTCCCACTGGCAGGCCAATAGGGATAAGAACACCAACGAGGAGAGAACCAATAAGGGTTGGTGGCGTGGCAAAGTTGCGTTCCACAGGTGTTCCAGGGTTCCTGGCTCTTGACGTCTCTTCGATGTTCAATCATCCTCATAGCTCGATCTTAGTTGGGGGCGGCGACAACGCCAGTTTTAGGACCTGGTTTTCCGAAGACAAAGTCTCAGATAGCGGCGTCCCTTTCCTTGTGGAGCGAACCGGCAATGACGTTCTGGTTTCAGAAAACAACACCCAGAACGTGTATGAGATAAAGGGCATCGAAGCATCGGCTCGCGCTTTGCACTTTCTCATCTGGGGCTATATGTATCCTCGTGATTCTGCGCGGCTTCAGATCACGTTCGGTGACGGCAGCTCTCAAGAATGCGAATTGCCCCTTAGCGAATGGACCCGTGCGGTACCACCTGTAGCCTTTGATTTTGAGAACACTGTCCCTTCCTTTAAACACACTGCGGTCGCTCACCAGGTGGTGAAGATTGCTGATCCAGAAAAGAAGATCGCGGCTATTATCTCTAACTCTGGCACTTATGGGCTTATTGCCATTACTCTTCAGCAGAACTAACCCAGAGGCCCTTCGCCCGTCGACCGCTAGGGGCCAGAAAACACGTAGCCACCAGCCCTTTGACCTGCCAACGGTCGTTCCCTATGAAACAACACAAGCTTTCGGATCAGTCCTGCCAGCCAGTGCGCGCGCACCGATGACGCCCGAAAATGGCCCTTTTCGGCCCTCGCCTGATTTTTGGCCAGTTGTCGTAAGTGTTCTTCAAAACCAATCTTATCTTAATTTCCTCAAAACTTGGAAGCTGCGACATCCTAACTATTTGGTAAAGAGTCGCGAGTTTGGGCCGATGACCCTCCCAACAAAAAAGGCTGATAGTGTCGTTGGCTGCCAGCCCTTTGCCTTTTCATGCCACAACATCGACATATAGTATCCTCTTAGAGCCATCGCGGACCAAGCCTACGCGGTGCCATTCACCGTCGCTGATGACTTTTAGTGAGAATAACGAACATAGTCATCAACGCCGTCAAACTCGATCGCGCCATCTATCTTCCTACCAGTTGGCTGCCGGACAGGGCCGCTGCGGCAAGATTCACGTCCCGGCCTGGTATCCGAAGAAGGTTCATCCCAGTTTCCAGAATGCGTTGGCGAGTCTTCGGCGTCACCTGTTTGGCCAGCGAATAATATCGATGTTCGGCAAACGACTCGGACATGCCAAGAATATCGAGGTCTTTCTTGAAGCCCTCTCAAGGGCCGCATAAACCTTCATGAAAAGTGCGAAAGTTCACTCAGTTAGAATCTGCCGAATTTCACTTCTTTCCGTCATTGCTGTTCACTCAAAAACTGTTCCAGACCTTCGGTCGTAGGAATCCCGGCACGCCCGCCAATCTTTGTGGCACACAAAGCTGCTGCGGCCGAGGCGAATCTCGCGGCTTCGATAACGGATTGCTTTCGGGCAATAGCCAGCGCAAATGCGCCGTGGAATGTATCGCCGCACCCGGTGGTATCGACAACGTCAACTTTATATGCAGGCAGTTCGAACACACCTTTGTCAGTCAGACCCACACAGCCTTTCTCTCCGCGTGTAATTATTACGGTTTGCTGTGAATCGCTTCGCAAAGCGGTCAGCATATCCGCTATGCTTTCTTTGCCCACGTAACTGCCTGCAAAATCCTCGGAAACAACTATATGCGAAGACGTCCTCATCGCCTCAGTAACATGAGGCTCATCCCGCTCAACGTCAATCACAACGGGGATATTGTGCCGCCTGGCTATTTTAGCCGCTTCAATTCCCGCAACCCCCGATTCAAAATCAATCAACAATACCGATGTCCTTTCAAACCAGTTTTTGTCTGGAAACTCCCCCGGCATCGGATACCGCACATTCTGGCGGGTCCAGAAGATGTTCCGCTGTCCATCGATGCTACTGGTAATAATAAAGGCGATAATCGGCTCAGCATCCTCAGTACGGAGTACAAATGACGTGTCAATAGATTCTTTACGAAGCGCCTGCAGCGCACGCCTTGCCATTTCAGACTGACCAAGTTTGCCTGCAAAAGCCGCTTTACCGCCCAGTCTTGCGGCGGCCACCAATGCTGTGCCAACGAGGCCTCCGTCACAAACCGAAAGGCCGTCCAGCATCATCTTAACGCCTTTGCCCGGCCAGGTCTTCACAGTGCCTACGAAGTCCACCGTTACAGAGCCGAGGCCTAAAACATCAATAGGTGTTTGCGATCTCATAACGATATCTCGTGCAGCGATGGGTGCATGTCATGTTTTTAGGAAAGAGAGGTTAGTTCACTGTCTATTATCACAATCCTTAATAGTGTGTCGCCTTTTGTCACCTCGACCGAGGCCACAAGGCCGAGCGGAGAGGTCTGCTTTCAAAGCAGATTTCTCCACTCCGGCCCACTCATAGTGGGCCTTCGGTCGAAATGACATACGTTTTCGTATGCAA
>Ga0315279_10003685_pt1 | contig 21082 bp, 19 predicted proteins | sample YL17G06_20_MG_FD_203694 | JGI IMG/M metagenome (GOLD analysis project Ga0315279, IMG submission 203694) | Sediment microbial communities from Yellowstone Lake, YNP, Wyoming, USA - YL17G06_20 | ecosystem: Environmental > Aquatic > Freshwater > Lake > Sediment | place: USA: Wyoming | collected... | reverse complement strand
GTCGATGCCGGCGAGAAGCATTGCCGACAGGCAGAGGTACGGATTTGCCGTCGCGTCGGGGGGACGGTACTCGAATCGCGTTTCCTCGGGATTGTTGATGTACTTGGGGATACGAATGGCCGACGATCGATTGCCCATACCGTACGTCAGTGCAACGGGTGCCTCGAAGCCGGGCACGAGGCGCTTATACGAGTTCGTGCTCGGATTTGTGAACGCCGAGAGCGCGGCTCCATGCTTCAGCAGCCCCCCGATGAAATAACGAGCCAGCGGGCTCAGGTTGCCGTATTCTCCCTTTCTGTAAAACGCGTTCTTACCGTTCCTGGTCAGATAAACGTGGAGATGCAGGCCATTACCCGACTGCTGGTACATTGGCTTCGGCATGAACGTCACGTGGAGGTCTTTCTGACGGGCGAAATTGAACAGGGCATATTTCGTGGTGATGATATTGTCGGCTGTGGTCAGCAAGTCGTTGAAATACGTTTCGATTTCTTGTTGACCCCGCTCGCCGCTCTCATGATGATGATATTTCACGCTGATGCCGAACTGTTTGAGAAGCTTGCACGCCTCATCGCGGAAGTCATCATACACATCGAAAGGATTTGCGGCGTGGTACGCGTTCTTCAAAAACTCCTCCGCGTGTTCCACTTCATAGTAGGACGAAGACGTCCGCGTGTCAAAGCGAACCTTCGAGAAAATGTAGAACTCGAATTCCGGACCCCACCACGATTTCTCCAAGCCGATAGTTTTCTTCATCAATTCCTCAGCCCGTCTGGCGAGCCGCCTTCCGTCCTGCGAAAAGGGAGTCCTGATGTGGTCGGTGAGGAGGATGTTCGCATAGAAGCTCAGCGTCGGCGCAGTCCGGAACGGATCAATCACGGCGGAGCTGAGATCGGGCACGAGAATCATATCGCTGTTCTCGACCTTTCGAAATCCGTAGCTTGAGCCGTCAAATCCTACGCCTTCGGTGACGAGTTTGGTGAGAATGTTTGGGAACACCGGCAAAGAGATGTGATGAAGGTAGCCGGTGAGATCGATGCATTTCAGATCGATCATTTCGATCTTCTTTTTCTTGATGACGCTGTTGCAGACCTGTAATTGTCGTGAATCCATACGTTCATCCCATTTCAATTCGTCATGCTCTTCGTGATTGGCAATGCAGTTTATTTCGCTCCAACCTTCAGGTTACCCAGTCCCTGTTTTTTCATCAGAGCTTCGATCTCTTCGATTGTCTTCGGAGCTCCGGCGGAGAGAACGCGTAGCCCGTTTTCAGTGATCAGCACGTCGTCCTCAACCCGGACACCAATGTTCCAGTACTCCTTGTCACATGGGCTTCCTTCCGGAATGTAAATTCCCGGCTCAACGGTCATGACCATGCCAGGTGTGAGCGGTTTGCCGAATATCCCCACGTCGTGCACGTCTAACCCGATGCCGTGACTTACTCCATGCAGGTAGTACTGGCGGGCCTCGCTCTTGTCTTTGATGATGCCGAGCTTCATCAGGCCGACTGAAATGACCTCAATTGCCTTCTGGCCGGAAGCGTTTCCTGACACGCCGGGCTTGAGTTCCTTGATCGCCTCTTCCTGTGCTCTGAGGACGATCTCATAGATGGCTTTCTGAGCAGGGGAGAAAGTCCCGTTCACCGGAATGGTCCGCGTGACGTCGGCGGAGTAGCCATGGTACTCTGCCCCGAGGTCCATCACGACGACGTCGCCGCTCTTCGTTTGCCGACGGTTGGCCTCGTAGTGGAGGACGCAGGAATTCGGCCCGGAACCGACGATCGAGGGGAATCCCGCAGACTCCGCCCCATACTTCGTGAAGCAGTACTCGATGACCGCTTGAAGCTCGTACTCATACATCCCCGGCTGGCAGCTCTTCATCGCCTCGATGTGTGCAGCGACTGTAGCGTCGATGGCCTTCTGCAGGAGCGCGATTTCAGCTGCCGACTTAATACCGCGCATCTCCGCAACAGCCCCGAGAAGCGTTTTGACCTCAAGGCCCGGGAACGCGAGCTGTAATTCGTTCTTGACCTCGCGTGACAGGATGTACCGCTTCTCCATGAGCGGATCGTAGGAGAGATCGGGGACGCTCGGAGAGTAGTAGAGGATCTTCTTCGCGGCCAGGGCGCGTCTCACGAAGCTCTGCAGCTCACTGCTCGGAAGGGCGACCTGGAATCCGAGTTCCGATTTGGCTCCCTCAATCCCCATGCTCTCACCCGCGGCGCTTCGCTGTTTCGGACGAACGAAGAACACCTCTTTGGAAGTGGTGACACTATCGACCTGAACGCCCTCGGGTGCAAGCACCAGGTAACTCCTCGGCTCGTTGCAGCCGGTGAGGTACAAGAAGTTGCTCTCTTGCCGGTACAGGTAGTTGACGTCGTTCGAACGATTGTCGGGATCGTTTGCCTTGAAGACAGCGATGGAATTGGGCTCCATTTTGGCAAGCAGCGCAGCCCGACGCTGATGGTACTCATTCGGCGTGATGCGATCGATGTTGTCGGGAACTTCTTTCGTCTGAGCGAAGAGGGGGGTGCTCGACTGAAATGCGGTCGCGAGGAGAACGAGCGTCAGAAACCGGACCGGGTGTAGTCGTTCCATAGTTTTCCCTTTGCGCGAGAGTAAGAGCTTCACTCTTAAAATGTCGTTGTCGTGACTTACTGGACGAGGCTCGCGGTTGTTTTCTGGCTTGTCGTGCTCGTTTGCGTGAACATCTGCTCGCCGGTTCCAGTCGTCGTCATTTCAGTGTCGCTTGACTGCTCGACCGCCACCAGAACTCCTTCCTTCGGAGCGAAGTAAGCAAAGCCTTTTGACTTGGTTGTTCCATCCAGGACAATCTCCATCCCCTGCATTGACCCGGCGCCATATTGCGACGACGTGCCTTCGATCGAGATCTTCAAGCAGTCGTACACGCCGACTTTTTCCGTTCCCACGACTTTGAATTCTGTGTTGGGCTTGGAGACGATTTTCAAAGTCATTCGGGTTACCGTGTCCGGACGCGTGACTTTCCAGGTGTCGCCGACGCCGACCTCTTGATCGGGAAGTTCAAGGAGAATCCTCTGGAACAGATCGGTCGGGTTGAAGCCGGACAGAGGCGACATTGGGGGCAGCTGCGGGAGAGAGTCGATGGGCACAATACTCTGCGTCTTGCCGAGCGAGCTGAATGTCACGCTGGCCCGCTTGCCCAGGAACTGGGTGGGAACTAAAGCCGTGTCCTTCATCTGTGGAGAATCGACACTGAACTTGGCCGCGTCCAGTGTCGCGGTGCACGTGAGTTCTCCTTCCTTGCCGATGTCTTCTAGGGTCAATGAGATATTCATAGTTCCTACTGACGTAGACTTGAACTCCTGTCCCATCATCTGTGCCGCGGTTTTGGAATCCCTCGCCATGGCGTACTTGTACGTTGCTCCTTTGGACATATGATAGCGCAGCTTCTCCCCGGCGGAGCCGTAGGAGACGATCGCAGCGCAGAGCACGAACGCGCCGACCAACTTTCTTAGGGTCTGGAACATTGGTGAACTCCTTCATTTGGATAGAAATGACAACTGTGAATTGTCTGATGGAAAAGGCACGGGCTCACAATATGAGAAATTTTTTCTTGAGAAATGAAATGGACGATCATTTTCCGCAGACTCGCCGGCTGAATCGATACCGCTGCATTTCGCCTCCCTTCTCTGGCTCCTGAGCATTCGAAAGTCCCAAGAATGAGAAAGCACGATTGTGGTTCGATTCACGAGGCAAGTGGCAAGGGAATCTGGCTGGGATGGAGAGAACTCAGCGAACTATGAGCAGTCTCTTCGTTTCGTGCGAGAGAAGTGTGTGCATTCTATAGAAGTACACGCCGCTGGCACAGTTCTTCGCCTCCCATTGAACTGAATACCTTCCAGCATCCAGCTGCTGATCTAGCAGAATCGCGACCTCTCTACCCAAAAGGTCAAATACCTTCAGTGATACAGGGCCGGCCATCGGGACGTCAAATCTGATGTCTGTCCTCGTGTTGAACGGGTTGGGGTAATTTTGAAAGAGCTTGAAGGCTGGTGGAGGAATTCGCTGTGGAACGAAAGATACCTCTGTCAGAGGACCCTCGTTGTTTTCCTCGTCAACTCCCGTCACACCCGCGAAGTATCGCACTTGCTCGTCAAGATTTTTCAGAACAAGGGTGGTGTCTGAGGTTGTGGACGTCATATCATAGATTCCGGCTTCTCTCCCGAGGTAGATCCGATAGTGCGTCACAGCGACACTCTTGTTGCGAGACCATTTCAACAGGAGCGCGTCTGTATTGTTCACATACGCGACCTGGAGGTTCGCTACCTGCAGTGGTTCGTCTGCGAACGTCGCGGCCACTGCGCTGGCTGCCCTCGCAACCTCGGCGCAGTACTCCATGTTGTGATTAGCTAGCACGTCTTGGGCAGAATGATGGTACGGACTGAACCGACCCTCGAAAAAGCCGACTGAACGGAAACCCCCACTGCTGAAGCTGTAATGATCACTTGCGCATCCTTTTTCGGGCTTTGGAGAAAGCACGGTGAACTTCGACGTGATCGTCATCGTTTCGGTCGCCTCAGTTGTGAGGCTGTCACAGTAACTGATTCTCACGACACTCCCCGGAAGCGGTTCGGTGGAATAGCTAATGACGTCGAGGTTTATCATCAAGCGAACATCCATCCCATATGCCTTTGCTTTTCCAGCATAGTCTGAGCTTCCATACAGACCTATTTCCTCGGCTGCAAAAGTCACGAACTTTATGGTTGATTGTGGCTTGAATCCAGTTTGTTTGAGAGCGCGTGCAATTTCCAACACCGCCGCTGTGCCACTCCCATTATCGTCGGCGCCAGGTGCCACATTCATCGGATCATCCCATGGCGTGGTGCCAGAGTCGTAGTGCCCACCAACGACGATGACTTTACCTGCGGGAATCGTTCCTTGTACGGTGGCGATGATGTTCTTTTGCCAGGTTGTTACTGGAACATTCTGCCACGTTCTCGTGCACTGAAATGAATCAACAACGACATCCTGATATCCCATCGACAGGAATTGATGCTGAATCCACTTCCAAACCGAATCTCGATTTGGAGCTAAGGCGAACCGTGTTCCGAAATCTTGAAGGCTTTGAACAGAACGCCGTATGCCGTCAGATTGGATTTGAGAAAGGATGCTCCGAACAAGCGAGTCATGCTTGCTGATCATCGGCCCAGTTCTTGCAGGGAGATGCGTTTCGCAGAGTCGGATCTCAGAACCAGGCCTTTTCCCTGGTTGCGAAAAACATTGTTCCGAGACAGAAAGCCAAAGGAGAAGCGTGAACAAGCAGTGAAACGCTTGTAATCGCTTCATTCGGGCCTTGCTCTTGCTAGTATGGCGGGTGGGAAAAAACGTGTGTATCAAGCCCTTCTTAGGGCCAAGGTAACCAATTCCCTCAACCTTGTCAATCTGAAGACGGCTGCCCCACTTGTAAGTTCACTGTTGATCCAAGTATGCTCGGTAGAAAAAAGCCGGACTTGCGATCCGGCTTCTGATTCGAACTCAATAAATTAGGGGGTGGAACATCACTTCCGGCCCACGTACACCGTTCCATCCTTCATCACGAAACGAACCTTCTCGAGCGCGTGAATGTCTGTGTCAGGCTCCCCTTCGACTGCAATGATGTCGGCAAACGCTCCGGCTTTGATAACGCCGAGCTTGTTCTTCATTCCGAGCAGATCTGCCGCATTCCACGTTGCCGCGCGAAGGGCTTGCTGGAGTGGCATTCCGGCGTCGGCGTAGGCAAACAAGACGCGTTTCGCACCTTCGCCTTGTGGAACTCCTGTTTGGATGTAGTTGTCAGATCCGGCGGCGATGGTCACTCCTGCTTTCAATGCTCGCTGCAATCGGTCGCGTCCAGCTTTGAAATATCCCTGTATTTGATCCGGCGTTGGCTTGTTTTCGCTTCGGTCGCGCTTGAGTAACCGGACAATTGTTATGCTATCGAGATCCGTCGGAACCATCGCGACACCGCGGTCTCGCATCAGCGTAAGCGTTGTGTCGTCAACCTGATACGCGTGCTCGACGGAGTTGATGCCCGCTTGCACCGCGCGCCAGATTGCCGCGTTGTTTGTGGCGTGGGCTGCGACCTTCAATCCGACCATCTTTGCTTCTTCGACAATTGCTTTCATCTCCGCGAGCGAAAGATATCCGCGGTTCGGAGTGTTGTTTGAATAGATTTTGATCAGGTTCGCCCCGTAGGTATAATTCTCCCGAACTGCCTGTGCTGCGTCTTCGGGTCCGCGGACAACGCGGTACTCTTCTTCTGCGATCGCCTTATGTTTCTGCAGTAGACCTGGAAATTGTCCCCCCTCCGGGCTCAATCCGGGTCCCGAAACAAACATGCGTGGACCATCGACGCTTCCATCATTGATGGCATCTCGCAGCGCAATATCGCCGAACTGGCCGCAATTGCCAAGGTCTCGGACCGTCGTGATGCCGACGGCAAGAAACGTTCGGGCGCGGGCTGCTCCGTGGAGCGCCCGCAACGGCGTGCCTTCATTGATGACGGCCTTCACTGCTTCGGAAGTCCCGCCTTTGAGAGGGTCCTCCAAATAGAGAAGGTGCGTGTGTGAATCGATCAGGCCGGGGAGCACCGAATATGCTCGCAGATCGATTTCTCGTGCCCCTGCCGGAACAGGGAGATTCTCTCCGACCGCTTCAACGCGCTTGTTCTTGACGACGATATCTCTATTAGCGACGAAGGTTCCCTTCTCACTGTCGAAAACCCTTCCGGCATGGAGTACGGTTGTTCCGGTGTCGGGTGGAGTCTGAGCTACCGTGCGAGAATGCAAGCATATCGTGAGAGTAAGCAGCAGGAATGTCGCGCAAATGCGTGGTGTCTTCATGTGATTGACCTCGCTTTCATCATGATTGTAACAGAATGTGCTCACTTTTTCTTCGTTGCCTTGAAGATGCCATTCGGTTGAATGAAACTCAGTTCCGTCACACCTTTCTTCTCATCGACGGTAAACCTGACGCTGTATCCCGAGAGCCCTTTGATGTTGAATTCCGTCCCCTTGTACGGCTCAAGGTCATATTGGGGTTGGCCCGGGACGATGAGGACGATCGCCTTGGTTCCCTTGAGAACCACCTTCACTGTCTGGCCCGACAGGTCGTACTCACCGGCCAGCTGTGCAAGGAACTTCGGATCGGTGAATTGATCCGCCGGCTTGCGAGTAAACAGAATTTCTTTCGCAAACGGCTCGAGAGGTGCGGTAAATCCCTCGATGTCCCCCTTCGCGTTCGTTAGAAACGTAAACATGAACTTCATGCCCTCGTTATCTTTGGCGGTCGCGCGGAAAACGTCGTGGTGCCAGTGCTCCATGGAGAGGTCGAATGAATTGAACTTTCCCTTCAAGACCTTTCCATCGTGCTCAATGGTGATCAGACCGTAGCCCGGGTTTTCGTACTTGCCTGCATATTCCGGCAGCGTGTGCGATGGCTTCGTGCCCGGTTTCCGCTCGGGATCTTTTTCAGTCCGTTTTTTCTCATCTTCGCGAGCTTTGTCAATTCGCGCGCGGAATCGTGCATGCCAATCCACCGGATCAAGCTTGAGCAAAAGGTCTGACGCGTAGAGGCTCACGACACCTGGCAGCCCTGTCCCGTTCATGTTCGTGAGTACAACCATGCCGATGTTGTCATCGGGCAGGAATGCAACCAGAGCCGAAAACCCGTCGATGTTACCCCCGTGCTGAATGCGAAGATGTCCGCGGTAAGGTTGAATGAACCATCCCATGCCATAGCTGGTGGGCATAAATTCCGTGAACTCGCGCGCTCCCGGTATCACCATCTGCGGCGAGTGGATTTGTGCGAGCCCTGCTTCCGAGATCACCTGCACGTCACCGGCTTTTCCCTTGTTCAGCTGCAGCATAACCCACTTTACCATGTCCGATGCGGTCGAGTTGATGGAACCTGCCGGTCCGATCTCCGTGATGTTACGGAACGGGATCTCCTTAATCGAATCCTTTTCGAGCGTGTACGGCAAACTGTAGTCGGGCGATTTCTGAGATTCCAAGACTGAAAAATTGCTGTTCGTCATTCCAAGAGGCGTGAATATCCGGGATTTGACAAAATCCTCCCATGTCTTTCCCGATACCTGCTCTACAAGGTATCCAGCCGTCATGAACATTAAGTTCTGGTATTGCCAATCGGTCCGGAAATCTTTGTTCGGCTCAAGGTACTGGAGTCGCTCGACCATTTCCTTGCGAGTGAACGAAGAGCCATACCAAAGGAGGTCATGTCTCGGCAGGCCGGAGCGATGAGTGACCAGATCGCGGGGAGTCATCCGGGCAGAAGCGAAGTCATCTTTGAGCTTGAACGCTGGAAGATACGTCTTGACCGGTTCATCCAGCTTGATCGTGCCATCGTCCGCAAGGATGCCGAGGCTTGTCGCGGTGAACGCCTTTGTGGACGATCCAATCGCGAACAGCGTGGTTGTCGTGACGGGCTGTTTCTCCTTCAGGCTTCGGTAGCCGAATCCCTCTGAGAAGATCACCTTCCCGTCTTTGACGATTGCCATCGAAAGCCCAGGCACCTTCCAGACTTTCATGGTCGTATCGATGAACGCGCGAAGCTTCTGTAACGAAGCTTCGAGCGCAGCGGCTTCCTTCGCGAGCTCTGCTTCTTCCTTCCGCGTGAGGTTGAACGCAAACTTCTGTCCGGACTGCGTGAAATCACCCGTGATCGTCTTGCCATCTGCCGCCAGCGCGCCCTTAAACGATGGATTGCCGGGCACGTTCGGGAGGTCGAAGGACACGGCTGATCCCTCGAACTTGATGTTTGTCAGCGGCAGGTCCTTGGCTTGCTGCTGAGGAATGTCGATTTCCCCTTTCCATGATCCATCGCTGTTCTTGGTGAACTCGATGTTGATGCTCAGATCCATTCCGGGGATCTTGATCGCTCCTTCCCAAATTCCTTTGAGTGATTGTTGGGAAAGGACAAAGGAGGGAAGAAGGAAGAAAAGGAAGAAGAAAGTGAGTGTGCGATGCTTCCTCATGTGAAGGAGTCCTATGTTGTGACAGTTGAAGTACGATTCATCCGAAATCGGATGCCCTCCAAAGATACGGATTTCTCTGAAAAAGATTCATCCGGGCGAAGGGGTAGCGTCACCGCGCTCGATCTTTCAGCAACCTTGGCACAAAAAAAGGTCGGGTTTTCCACCCGACCTTTTGATTGAAGTCCGGAGTCTCATCGATCAGTCCTGCTTCATTTTCTTCGCTGCGATGAAGTAGAAAATGATGAGTGCGAGCCCACCCCAAACTAGCATGCTCGCAAGGTAAATCGAGTCGCGCAGATTGTAGACCTCATCAAGCCAGGTGGCGATGAGTGAGCCAATACCGACAAACATTGCAAGCAATCCCCACTTCAGGCTCGAGAGAGGATTCGGTTTGAACATCTCCCTTGCGGAGATCCCTTTGAAATCGGCGGGGCTGACCCCTTTCTCAATCATCGCAAGACGCTCCTTATGTCTGGTTTCGACCCACCTCCAGATGACCAGACCAGTCGAACCAAACATGACTAGGAGTATAAGGAATGGTTCCATCTATCTAGCTCCTTTCTTCGACATGTTGAATTGACGTTGTCTCAGCCCTTTGGTATCTTTGACCTGAGTTCTGTCGGAAAGGTTTCAAGTAGCGTCCGCGCGTCTCTGTAACCTTGGGCCCTTTTGGATGGTCTAAGAGAATGCAGGGTCCTGCAAACGAGAATAATGGCTAAACCTGATGAGGAAATCGTTCGGCGCATTCTAGCCGGGGAGAAACGCGCCTTCGGAGAGCTCGTCGATCGTCACAAAGACAAGGCGATGACGCTCGCTCTGCGCATGCTCAAGAACAGGGAGGATGCTGAGGAGGCTCTCCAGGATGCCTTTGTGAGGGCGTTTCACGCGCTGCCGCGGTTCGAATGGAAGGCAAGCTTTTCCACTTGGTTCTATCGAATTGTGTACAACGTCTGCGCCACAACATTAAGCAAGAAGGAAGAGGGCATTCACATCCCTCTTGACGAAGAAGATGAACAAACGCTCGAGTTGCCGAGCGAGGGTGCTCCGCCGGACGTTGAGTTTGCATCGAATGAATTCCAGCAGACCGTCATGGAAGAGGTGCAGAAGATGCCGCAGCTGTACGGCGCAATCTTCACGCTGTTCTTTGTGCAGGATATGAGTTATGAACAGATTGTGGAAGTTACGGGTTTGCCGCTCGGTACGGTGAAGGTCCGACTGTTCCGTGCCAGAACCATGCTTCGGAGCGCTGTTACGAAGCGCCTCGGGATGAAGAAAGAGATCACGGTGTAGAATCAAGAAGGAGTCACCAGCAAGGGGATTTGACAATGAACCATCTTACCACCAGAGAGATTCTGCAGTATGTGGACGGGACGATTCTGAACGGGGAGCGCACATCTGTTGTTTCCCATCTCGAAGTGTGTCCGCGGTGCGGGAAGGAGGTTGAGTTCCAACGGGCCCTGGGGCGGATTGCGCGACAAGCGGCGCTTGAGGCAGCGCCCGAACAACTCAAGGGGCGGGTCATGGAACGCGTTGCGCCGGGCAAACAGCATCTGTGGTTTCAAAAGATCATCGACAATCTCGGCAGTCTCTTTGCGATGATTATTGTGCTGGGTATTTTCGGCTATGCCCTCCTCACACCGACGGCGTGGAAATCGACGGATCAACCAACGGTGATCACCAACGTGTTGAAGACGTATTCCGACCTCTACGGCCAGGCAAAGCAGTATCTTAAAACTGAATCCACAAAACTGCAGAGCACAGGGACTCCAAGTTCTTGGACGGGTTCGAACCGACTCATCGCTCTCACGTTGCTCTCTCTCGTCATCCTGATTGCGATTGACGGTCTGGTTCTTCGCAAGATTACGAAGTTGCGACTGTAAGCAACGCATCGATCACCTCGCTTCGCGGGCGTTTGCCAGTGGCGGACGCCCGTTGCTGTTTTCGCGCCTCTCCGCCTTTTCGACTTTTCTTTGACTCCTTTTTCCTCTATATTGACACATGAGTTTTTCAATTCGGGCCGTGCTCGTATCTCAGGAACACTGCACGTAGGGCCAGCATAAGGGATCCCTTGTTGTCAAAACGACTCAACATCTTCTTTATCGGTGATATTAATGGCAAGCCGGGGGTGACGCTAACGGCGACTTTGCTCAAACAGTATGCAAAGAAGTATGAAATTGATTTTTGCATAGCGAACGGCGAGAACGTGAATGAGGGGAAGAGCATCATGGAGCAGGAGGCGAAAGAGCTCTTCGACATGGGTATTCACGTGATCACAACAGGCAATCACGTTTGGGATCGTTGGCAGGTCAAGGCCCTTCTTGCAAGCGAGCGAAACATCCTGCGCCCGCTGAACTACCCCAAAGAGAACCCCGGATACGGCTATGTGGTCTATGACCTGAAGGAGAAAGGGCGGGTGGGTGTGGTCAACCTTCAAGGTCGGACCTATATGCAGCCGATCGATGATCCTTTTAAGGCAGCAGACTGGGCAATCAGCAAGATTGCCAACGAAACAAAGGTCATCGTGATCGACATGCACGCTGAAGCGACGGCGGAGAAAATGGCGCTCGCGTGGCATCTGGAAGGGCGAGTGAGCGCGTTGATTGGCACGCATACCCACATACCCACTGCGGATGCGCGGATCCTACCCAAAGGGACTGGGTACATCACCGACGTAGGGATGACTGGGCCGTTCGATTCCGTCATCGGGATGAAGAAGGAAATTGCCATCAAGCGCTTCCAGCATCAAATCCCGTACAAGTTCGAACTTGCCCAGCACGATGTCCGCTTCTGCGCAGTGTATTTCCAGGTGGATACTGAAACGGGGAAGACGGTCAAGATCGAACAGGTGATTTTCCCCGCATTCTCATGATTGCCGGCACCGGCGCCGATTGGAACCACAGTAGATTTACTCTCATCATAAGCTTCCCGAAGACTGCTCAAGCGACGATTTCCATTTCTCATCCCAATTCTCCGCTATGCCCGCACAAATCATCGACGGCAAGAAGATCTCCGAAGACATCAGGCGTGAAGTAAAAGAGGAAACCGCGCGACTAAAAGCGTCGACTGGAATCACGCCTGGCCTTGCATTTGTTCTCGTGGGGGAAAACCCTGCTTCGCAGTCCTACGTCAAAATGAAGGGAAAAGCCTGCGAAGAAGTGGGTTTCTACTCTGTAACGGAGAAAATGCCGGCCGAGACTCGCGAGGATGCATTGCTGGAGAAGGTGAGGGAATTCAATCAAGACCCTCGCGTCCATGGGATCCTTGTGCAACTCCCGCTTCCCAAACACATCAGTGAGCACACAGTGATCGAGTCGATCGATCCGAAGAAGGATGTTGACGGGTTTCATCCCATCAATGTGGGAAAGCTGGTCATCGGTGAAGAAGGCTTTCGGCCGTGCACGCCTGCCGGTATCCAGGAACTCCTCTTGCGAAGCGGCAACGATCCCTCCGGAAAGCACGTCGTGATCGTCGGACGAAGCAATATCGTGGGCAAACCTATGGCAAACATTCTGCTTCAGAAACGGTCGGGAGCAAACGCAGTTGTCACCATTGCGCACACCGGAGCGAAGGATCTGTCCATTTACACCAAGAGCGCGGATATACTGATTGCTGCGATGGGCAAGGCGGAAATCATCACGGGGTCGATGTTGAAGGAGGGGGTGGTCGTCATTGATGTCGGGTCCAATCGGGTTGACGATCCGTCGGCGAAAAACGGTTATCGCTTTGTCGGCGATGTGCATTTCGAATCTGCATGCAAGGTGGCCAAAGCGATTACCCCGGTCCCCGGCGGCGTGGGGCCGATGACCATTGCCATGCTTCTCAGGAATACATTGCAGGCAGCAAAAGCAAGCATCCAACCTCGACAACCTGCCGGATAGCCCCCGCGGACGAATCATGAACCAGCGCTGGATCCTTGTCGCGCTCTACGCATTTTTCATTGCGGGCGCGATGTGGAATAGCTTAAGAGCATTGCAGCCGCTGATGATGATGGCAACGCCGGTCGTGATCCTCGTGATTGCGATCGCAGCGTTCGCTCTGACATATCAGATCAACCTGAAGAGTATCGGAGCTGGAGCGGCAGTCGTGGCGTTGGTGTTCCTCTGCGAGGCCTCGGGTGTCAATCTGGGATTTCCATTCGGGGATTACGCCTTCACCAACCTGTTGGGGCCGAAACTGCTCGATGTGCCGCTCATTATCCCTTTTATCTGGATTGGCATCCTCGTGCCGAGTTGGATTGCGTCAGGGAAATTTCTGAAGTACAAACACATCGTTGTTGCGTCCGTTCTTGTGACGGCGTTTGATGCGGTGATGGAGTTTGCGGCAGATGCGCTCGATCTGTGGCATTGGAAGGGGGGACTACCTTCGGAGCTGAACTACATAAGCTGGTTTGTCATTTCATACGTCTCGCTTTCCCTTCTCCAGAAGTACACCGCGGAGAGAGAGGCCAACTCTCTCGTTCCTCACCTCCTCATTTGCCAGCTGCTTTACTTCCTCCTTACGGACATCGGAATGCGGTTTGTTTTTCCGCTCCAGTAGGGCAGTGCCCTCCTCGCTCCTCTCCGAGAACGGTCTTACGACGCAATAGTTCAAAGCCCGCTTTCGTGCGCGAGGGATCTGAGGTAGCCAAATTCAGTCTCGCCGAACAAGGCATCAGGACGGCTGGGCTGCCGGTTCCCCTTTCTTCCTGAGGAACGCACCTGCAACCAGTGAAATGACGAAGCCTGTAATGACGGTTCCGATGAAACCGGAGAACGCTTGCATGAACGGTGTCTGCATCCGTGCTTGATTGTCGAGAGCAGTCTTGATATCAGTTGCTGACATCCCCTGTGCTCTGAACACTTCCTCGCCCATTTGCCGAAGTTCCCTGAAGTACTCGGGAAACACTACCGACGTGAAGAGCATGGAACCAAGAAAGATGATCACTACGCCAAAGAGCGACATCAAGGTACCGGCACCCACCTGTCCCCAGTAACTCTTTCCTTCTCGGGCCGTCAATCGGAGTCCCCAAACCAACACGCCGATCTGGATCAGGATCACAACCCAGAACAAATTTAGAAGTGTTGGATGCTTGTACCAGCCTGTGAATCCCATGACAAACGTCCAGACTGCGACGAGGACTCCCAGCACGACGCCCGCTCTTGGAATAGGTTTCATGGATTTCCTCTCAGTGATGAGTTATTCGTATTGCTTCTCTCTCGGCCAGATCTTCGCGACAGCCGTTCTTAGATTCTCTTTCGGCTTTCGACAGAGAAAGACCGGACGGTTGTTCTCGTAAGGCATGCAGTAGTCGCATCGTATCGTTGCAGGTTGCTCCACCTGATCGAAATACTGCAGGAGATCCTCTCGTGTTCCTCCAGTCACTATCAAGACTTCAACGTCTCTGGTTCCGTACCCCCAAATCCAGTAACTGTTGTGCGGTGAGATGACAGGAGGCAACTCGTATTTTCGGCTGTAGTATTCAACTGCACCAGCTCTTCCATAGTTCCTTCCCCAAAAAACTGTCTTTGTCCTCTCCTCGGGCGTGAGCGACGTGTAGACCTGTGAAATCGTCGCAGCCATGCTTTCCCAGCCAAACATATCGGCATAGAATTGGTGGAGTTCCGAGAGCTCCTTGCTTTCGCTGGACTGCGGTTTGATGCCGATGACACTTGTGTAATCGATGTACGCCTTCACCAGCAGGCAGGGAAGCGTGATCGGCGCCGTAGCAAGGCCTCCGATGACGATCAGCACTGGGAGGCCGTATTTGAGCCATGCCCACCGTCTGGCCCTGGAAAGCGTTTCGATCTGAATTCCTCCTGCCGCGAACAAGATCGCATAGGCGGAGGCAAGATATTCGGGTTTGGTGTGAATGTTCGCGACAAGTATGAGAAAGGTGGCGACGAATACAATGCCCAGCATCCTGTACAATTTTCCTCGTTCATCAAGGAACAGGTAGAACAAGCCCGCGAGCCACACGGGAATGGTAAACGGATGAATGATCACGAACTGTCCAACGATGAAATCCAGCGGTGACAGCCCAGAGTATTTCTGACTCGTGGCATTCCTGATGAACTCCAGGTGCGCGAAGTCATGCCGGATGTTCCAGATGATGTAGGGAAGAAAGATGACGAATGCTAGTAGCGCTGCGACATAGGGCCATCGCGTTTTCAATTCTTTTCTGTGCTTGGTAGCAATCAATGCGACAAACAGCGCTGCTGCGAACCATCCCATGCTGATTTTGTTGAGGAGGCCCAAGCCGATGATTACTCCCAGGATCATCCAGTGCTGCGGCTTGCTTTCCTGGATGATGAGAATGAGGACGTACGAACCAAGTGCCCAGAGCAACAAGTCAAAGCAATTCATAGAGTAGATCGTGTCCATTCCAAGGTGGATCGGCGACACGACGAGAGCTAGACAGGCGAGCGAAACAGCGAACTTGCCACCTCCAAGTCGGCGTGCCATATGACCCGTGACGAACACGGTCAGGGCGCCGGCGATGGCTGGGAGGAGACGCAAGGCAAAGAGCGAATCGCCCAACAGGAATCGATTGATGGCGAGAATGTAAATCGACAGTGGAGGCTGATCCACGTAGCCGAGATCAATGTGGTTCGCGCACGCGAGATAGTAAAACTCGTCACGAAAGATGCCGTAGCTCGCAAAGGCATTTGTGAGCAAATGAATGAGCAGCTTGGCAAGGGTGAAGGTCGCAACGACAATCAAGGAAGTCCTTGTTGTTTTCTCTTTGTCCCTCGTTGTATCCATGATTTGTTATCCTCTTCGATGATCGGAAGGAAAAACCTTCAAACAGCCTGTCGGTAAGGCTCAGGTGGTTCAGTCAAAAGTCACACGTGGGATCGATCTGTACGAAACCTCCTGATGAATTACTTTCGAGCTGGAGGTTAGCGGTGTTTGATAATTGTAGGGTGAAGGGCGGAGTGGTGGAATTTTCTTGGAGGAATTCCATTCCGCCTACCCGATCAGGTGAAGGAAGTCGAGATTACGACTTCATGGACGCGGCTGAGAACAGCTTGACAGTTTCATCGTTGACCAGCACCCAGATCGAGTACACACCCAGCGCTGTTCCAATCGGAATGTTGATGAGGTCAATCGCTGAGACGACCAGGATCAGAATTCTGGCCCACTCCTTCCGCTTCAGCAGCCCGATTCCACCGATAATGCCGGGCACAGAGAGGACGAACAGGAAGATGCTCACGATAGTCCCGATCGCGGCGAGGATCACCAATGCTTCCTCGTCGCGCGAGACGAAGCCGATGGCTGTCAGAAAAATGAAAATGAACGCGCCGATGATGATGCCGAATATGCTCAGGCCGATGTGCAGTGCGGCAACCGTCGTGATGTGTTTTTCCATTCTCATGATCTCTCCTTGATGGTCAACGTGTGCCCCGCGTAGCTTAAGCCCGTCGAGGGCAGAATGCAGTCAGTATGTCATACGTGAGATCGTCAGTTGCTGTTTCAGCAAGGAACCTCTGTGGGTCGTTTTGTGCGCAAGCGCTGACATCATTTCTTTGAGCAGTTCCAATAATCACCGCATGCTTAAGGATCTCGGGTCCGCTCTCCTTCAGGAGAAATTTCTCTTTTGTCAATTTTGCCAAAGCGCTCTTGAAGATTTCTTGACTTACCAAGAATGACTCAGTCCACCCATCGATGAGAACCGCGTGTCACTCTTCAAGCACTTTCTGAGAGGGCGCCCACTTCTTCTGCCACGAAGGATAATTCTTCAGCGCTTGTTCGGGTGCGTACGTGTACCATTCGTACCCTGTCCTTCGTTCCCTATCCACGTCCGCTAAGGAGTAGACCGGTTTGCCATCTCTGTTGCAGAATAGCGGCGTATTGGTACCAAGTTCGTAGAATCTCGCCCAGATAGGGGGGGCCTTTGGATCCCGGACCACGACTCTGTCAAAATCTGCAGTATGATACACGAACTGTGTGGTGGGCGCCTTGACCTTCTGCACTCTGATGCCGCGGACTTTTGAATTGTTGAACCATTTCACGGCGCTCTGCACAGAGGCAATGACTTCTCCCCTCGGATGATCGATACTCATCAAGAAGAGCACGATTTCAGCGCTCTCACCACCACAGACCGCAGCCGGCTCAAACGTCCTTGCCGCTCGGGGACGGTAGTCCACATCATCGTGCTGTTGACACCACGCGGTAGGTCTGCCGTTCTGTACGATCTGACACTTCAGGATGCAGTCGAGCCCCTTGGCAAAGGCTCTGCGCACCTGATCCCAACGTGCACGATCAACAAACGCGTAGTACGGCTTGTCTTGAACGATGTGGTGCAATGCATTCATCACTCCGATCATGGCACCGTCATTGAACGTTATGTATCTCCTGTAACCGCTACTGTCCGGATGACACTGGGGCCATCCGCCATTGGCATATTGAGCTGCGAGGATGAAATCTAATCCCCTCAAGCACGCATCCTTATATCTCTTGCCCTTTGCGATGGAGAATGCCTTCGCCAGGTACTCAACTTGAGAATGCGTTGCACCGTTATCGAATGTCGTGTTCGCATCCTTTCTCGCCTTCTTCAGTGCCCTCTTTTGCTCCTCAGTGAGGATGGCAAGCATGTCGTAGTTCTTCGGCCATCCCCCATTTGTCTTCTGGTAAAGAAGAATGTTGTCAGCGATCTTCGTGACGTCGGTGCTCTTGTACCTCTGTTGATTGTGACCCGCCAGAACGCGCAGCGGGCTGGCTGGCCTCGTGCTCGTCCCGCTGTACGGGATGCCGTACAGCGGCATAAGCCCGTGCGCCTAACTGGTGGCACCTGAGTCCTCCGCCCGTTTGATTGGGATACGAGTGCGACGCCGATGAAACATCTGGGACGTGCTGGAGATCTGTGCTGAGGCCAAAGCCCGGTAAAGCCTGTGCTGAGCGATCCCGCTCGTTGTGCGAGCGGGAGAGTCGAAGGATGTTTGGGACCAGTTCGAAGTCTGCTCTGCCCTCATTCAGGGATGTCTCTTCGGCGGTCAGCGCAACCGTCGATCGATGTCGTCAAAGAACAAGCACAAAATCGTTGCCATCGCAACGGTATGGAAATAGAGTTTTCTCTTGACTCCGACCTTTTATAAGGTGTTATGCGCCGTTTGCCTCTGTGTGAAGCAAGATCGTGATCATGTTTTTGGCCCGATAACCAAACCTTCCGGAAACCCAACAAACCGTTTCAAGATTCTCAAGACCGACAGCAGAGATAGACCTAGCGAGGAAAATATGAACAACCAAGTCAGGTTGCTTCCGATGATTGCCTGTACTGTATAGAAGTCGCCTCGATCGCCAGTGAGAAATGCAATAGGCTCGCAGACGAAGTCAAATCCAGGCCTGAGACACAAGAGCATGAAAACCAGACCGACAACAAAAGCATTCTTCGAGAGATTTCGTCGTAGAACAAACATACCTACGACAATGCACAGTACATCCAGTATGTATGGAGAGGTTGTTGAGATGAGTTGCTGCCAACTGTGTGTAATTCCTACCGGCGTGATCCAAGCGCGTCCGAACTCGCCCAGCCAGAACCGTGGGATGAGCTTGTAATCGACGACGTTGGCACCGACCAAGTACGTTCCAGCAACATGGCTCAACTCATGTAACAATGCGTAGGTAAGATACCAGAGCACAGGTATGCTCAAGAGACAAGGGATGATAGTGCGTAACGGCCAGTTTCCTTTTAGGTACAGAAAAAGCAGGGGCGTGACGATTACCAGTAAGATCTCTAGAGTAATTAGCAGCTCTTTGTTCATGAGCCAGCTTTCAGAGAAAAATGAATCGTATTGCCTGGGAGTTGCTCCCTACCGCGCAGCCTGTGCCCAATAACCCGAGCTGAGGCAAATGGCGCATAACGTTCACCAAAACAATGCAGTGCCCCGCCGAACTCATAACAACTCATTTTCTCGTGAGGCGGGGCATTGAGCGACCACAATATTACTTATCAAAAGAAGGAGCGTCATTGTTTTGGTTGTTATGTGCCCGTGGCCGTGCGGCGATGTTGACAATGTATACCATTTGCCATATATTAGATTGTGGACATTCTCTGGGACGAAGCAAAGAACAAGAAGCTCAAAGAAGCACGCGGCATCTCGTTTGAGGATGTCGCCCAGATCATTCTCGACAAGAAGTATCTGGCCGTGCTCGAGAATCCGTTACATCCGGAGCAGATGATCTTCGTTGTGAAGTACAAAGCATATACGTACGTGGTTCCATTCGTCATTGACGCTGACGACAATATCGTGCTCAAGACAGTCTTCCCGAGCAGGAAGTTTCATAAGCTATATGGAGAGGAAAAGCCATGAAAACAAAACTTGATTCGTTCGAGCGGCAGATCGAGACTTCTGCGAGCTCATATCGCCCGCTTTCCAAGAAGAAGCAGCGGAAAGTAGAAGCGATTATCGCTCGGGTACGCAAAAGCCGCACAGTAAACATACGGATTGCAGAGAGCGTCCTGGAAGAACTCAAACGACGATCCCAGCGAGAAGGTCTTCCGTACCAGACGTTGATTTCCAGCATCCTTCATAAGTATGTGACCGATCGATTGGTCGACGAAGAAGCCGTCCGCAAATCCCTCCGATTATTGCAGCAATAAGTTTGCTCATCTGGTTCGCGAACCGCACGGCCATGGCGCAAGCAGTTTAGGCAAAACGCCGTTGCGGCCCGCCACTTATAATTGATTCATTTCTCGTGGCGGGACGCAATGGAGCGAGCTCTTTACATTTAGCCAAACATAGTTTCAACCTCGCCTATGCAGCGTGCGAGCGCCGTTTTGCAGTTTGATATTTCTAAAAGGTCTCCTATGAGTCAGGAGAAATGAGTATGATTGATCGCCAAACCAATTCATGCTCCACTCACAGACTCACAGGAGGTTCTTATGTTGTATTCCGGTGTTGATCTTCATCGCCGTTCGATCGTCATCTGCACGGTCAACGAGAGCGGCACAGTCCTCGCTCGCAAGAGTATGAAGACGCAGTCCGAACTCATTACCAACTACTTTCGCCAATGGCCTGATCAGCATCGTGCCGTTGTTGAGTGCACAACTGGCTGGTATTGGTTCTGTGATCTCATGCGCTCACTCGGTGTCGATGTGGTCCTAGCCCATGCAAAATACCTGAAGGCCATCTCCTATGCCAAGGTGAAGACCGATGCTGTTGATGCCGAAACGTTAGCCCAGCTGCTTCGAATGGGCTATATCCCGGAAGCTCATCAACTCCCGCCGGAGTATCGTGCGATGCGGGATCTCCTGCGACAACGAATGGTGATGGAGCATAAGCGAACCAACATCATTCAGCGAGTCACGAGCATCCTCGCTCAGTTCAACATCACCGACCTGCCGTTTTCACCATACCAACCTGGCTTCGCCAACTTCCTCAAGGACTGTCCGATCCCTGAGGAATACCGGATGACCCTGTTGATGTATCACCTCCAGTGCGTCCAAGCAACCGAGCATCGCAAGCAACTCGAGAAATACTTCAAGGCACAGCTTCGACCTACGCCCGCCGTGCAACTGTTAATGTCCCTTCCGGGCATCGGAGACATCACAGGATCTATCATTGCAATGGAAACTGGTGACATCCATCGCTTCGCTGATTCCAAGCACTACTGCTCCTATTGCCGACTGGTTCCTGGCGCCAAAGACTCCGGTGGCAAGCGCAGTCATCGCTCAGGGTCCAAGGATGGCAATCAGTATCTGAAGTATGCCTTCACCGAATCTGCCATCTCCGCCATAGGCGGATGCGCCTTTGGCGCAAAGGCGATGATGTTCTACCCCGAGATCAAGCACTTCGCTGCTCGACTAGAGCGTCGAGCTACCAAAGCGATTGCTCGCACCGTCGTTGCCAAAGAACTGGCGAAGATCAGCTACTATGTCTTAAGTCGACAACAAGAGTTCAAAACATTCTCAGCCAAAGGCTGATGCGCCTCTGGCACAAAAGGCATCAAGATCAACAAGCTTCGTGACTGGCCTCGTGCTCGTCCCGCTGTACGGGATGCCGTACAGCGGCATAAGCCCGTGCGCCTAACTGGTGGCACCTGAGTCCTCCGCCCGTTTGATTGGGATACGAGTGCGACGCCGATGAAACATCTG
>Ga0315279_10003684_pt1 | contig 21089 bp, 25 predicted proteins | sample YL17G06_20_MG_FD_203694 | JGI IMG/M metagenome (GOLD analysis project Ga0315279, IMG submission 203694) | Sediment microbial communities from Yellowstone Lake, YNP, Wyoming, USA - YL17G06_20 | ecosystem: Environmental > Aquatic > Freshwater > Lake > Sediment | place: USA: Wyoming | collected... | reverse complement strand
CGGCGGCCCTCGGCATGCAGATCCTCCCCGTCCGCCAGGATGCGTCCCGAGTCCGGGGTGAGCAGGCCCGGGATGTGCTTGAGCAGGACCGACTTCCCGCATCCCGAGGGCCCGAAGATGACGAAGGTCTCCCCCGTCTCCACGCTGAGGTCCAGGTCGCGGAGGACGTGGTGGCTGCCGAAGAACTTGTTGAGGCGCTGGATCTCGATGCGGACACCCGGCGTCTTCCGCTCTTCGGAGAGGGGCTCCACGATCTCCGACAACTCATACGTGTCACCGATCAACCGTTGCCAGATCGACATGGGTCACCGGTCACATCAGACTGCGAGTGATGAGGTAGTTCAGCACGAAGATGAACATGAAGGACAGGACCACCGATCGGGTCACGGCCCGGCCGATCTCCTCGGGGCCGCCCGTCGTCTTGAGCCCGACGTAGCAGCAGGTCACGGCGACCACCATCCCGAAGACCACCGACTTGGCGATGCTGTCCATCACGTCGGTGAACTTGACCACTTCCTGGAAGTTCATCCGGAACAACCGGATGCTCACGCTGATCTTGGGGTTGACCGAGGACACGAGGGCCCCGCCCAGCAGCCCGATGACATTGACGTACATGCACAGGGCCGGGACGGCAACGACGCTCGCCAGCAGGCGGGGCATCACCAGGTAGCGGACCGGGTTGATGCCCAGGGTCTTGAGGGCGTCGATCTCCTCGTAGACGTTCATGGCCCCGACCTCGGCGGCGATGGCCGAGCCCACCCGTCCCGCCACCAGGAGGGCGGTCATGACCGGGCCCAGCTCCTTCACCATGCTGAGCCCGACGATGCCGCCGATGTTACCCTCCAGGCCGAACTGGGCCAGTCGCGAGCCGGTCTGCAGGGCCAGGACCCCCCCGATGAAGAGGGCCATCAGGGAGGCGATGGGCAGCGTGGCGTTGCCGAACTCCAGCAGGTGGGCCAGGATCTTGTCGACGTTTCGGGGCGCCGCCTTGCACCAGTAGAGGGATTGCAGGAACAGGCTCGCTCCCTCGCCGATCCCGGCCAGAAAGCGTTCCGCGCGCGCGAGCAGGGCGTTCACCGGGCTCCTCCTGCAGGATCCAGGGCGGCCAGCGGTTGCGGCGTCCCTGTCCAGGTGAAGGCGACGTTTCCCAACAGACGCACCGACCGGGTGCCGTGGTTCACCTCGTACTCAAAGAGCCCTCCCAACAACGAGAAACGGGCGTCCTCCTCCCTTTCCCAATACGCCAGGACCGGCCCCAGGACCTCGATGGACCGGCCCGCGCCGGTTTCCTCGTGACGGAGCAGGTTCCAGAGGAACGATCGCACGGAGTCTCCCTGGGGGTTCTGCCGGTAGGTGTAGAGGGCCCACAGCGGGGAGTAATTGCGCTCGATCTTCTCGTTGCCCGGCATAAAGGCTTCTAGGAGGGCCAAGGTCTGGAACTGGATCGCCCCCTCCCGGTCCCGGGTATAGCGAAAGAAGGGCCACGCGTCCACCCGACGGGTCGAACCATCTTTCCCCGTCTCGCGCTGGTCCGAATACAGCCACCACAGGATCCGGTCCCGAACCTTGAGGCTCCCGATGAACTTGTTCTCGGTTCGGATGTACAGCGGGAAGAGGACGACGTAAGTGTCCCGCTGCATCTCGCGCAGGAACAACTGCTCGCGCACCACCCGGTGCTCCACCGAGAACAGGGGCAGGAACCGGTTGACGGTCCGCTCCTCCCCGCGGGCGAACTGGATCAACGGCCACGGCACGTCCCACTGCTCGAAATGGTGCTCCCGATCATCCGTGTAGCTGAAGAACGGCCAGAGGACGGTGGTCCGGTCCTGGTCCTTGGATCGCTGGGAGACATAGAAGGGCAAGATCGCCAGGGTCTCCTCCGGGCTGTCCCCATCCAGGCCGGTCCGTTGCTGGAGGAAGAGAGGCCAGAGGACGAATCGCTTCTCGAAGACGCCTTCTTTCACATCCTGCCCGTACAGGGGGAGGAGGCGGAATCCCGAGCGCTTTTCCCCGCTGGTCACGGAGAGGATCGGCCACGGGAAGTACCGGGTCTCCGCGCCCTGCTTGACGAATCGGGCGTAGAGGGGGAACAGGACGAATTCCGCCTCGTCCTGAAACCACCAATTCGGGGCCGACCCCCCGAACGGCAGGATGGCGAGGTATTTCCTCCCGGTCTCCGTGGTCCCGCTCGTGTAGACCGGGAACAACTCGTAGCGGTCCTCGCGCGCCTTCGGATCGGAGCCCTCGTGGCGGAAGGTCAGGACCTGCAGGAATTGAAACTTTGAGTCCTCTTCCACCCGGCTGTAGGCCATGAGCGGATACAGGACCTCCCACTCCAGACGCTCTGGCTGCGTGTCCTTGCGCCAGTGGAAGAGCGGCCGGAAGGCCCTGTTCTCCACGGCGGTATCGCGTGACCGGTCATACACGAGGAGCGGCCCCAGGCCGCTCTGCACGTGCATCCGGTCCACCGGATCGTCCCGCTCGTCATAAACCGGCCACACATTGATCCCGCCGGCGCCGCCGGCAGCAGCGGGGGGCCCCGCGGGGTCGGCGGCCTCGGCACCGGAAGCGAGGAGGAGCCACAGGAGGAAGAGCAGTCCCCACGCGCCACCTCGCCTCAGCCCCCGCCGCCACACTGTGCTCACGCCACCCCCTGACGCTACGCCGGAAAGTCCCGCTCCCGTTCCTGATCCTCGAACCGCGTGTACTCCCGCAGGAATGCCAGCTGGACCGTGCCGGTCGGCCCATTCCGCTGCTTCCCGATGATCACCTCGGTGGTGTTGTCCTCGGGCTCGTCCAGTTCCTCGTCCTTTCGGGCCCGATAGAAGGCCGGACGATACAGAAAGGTCACGACGTCGGCATCCTGCTCGATGGCCCCCGACTCCCGGAGGTCCGAAAGCTGCGGCCGGGGCGGCTGGCGCGACTCCACGGCCCGCGACAGCTGGGAGAGGGCCACCACGGGGACTTCCAGCTCCTTGGCCATGGCCTTCAGGGACCGGGAGATCTCTGAGATCTCCTGCTGCCGGCTCTCCACGCGCCCGCGACCCGAGATGAGCTGCAGATAGTCGATGATCACCAGGCCGAGCCCCTGCTCCGACTTGAGGCGCCGGGCCTTGGCGCGCATCTCCAGCAGGGAGATGCCGGGCGTGTCATCGATGAAAATGGGGGACTCCGACAGGATGCCCGCCCCCGTGGTCAGCCGCGGCCAGTCCGCGTCGGAGAGGTACCCGGTGCGGAGCTTGTGGGAGTCCACCTTGGCCACGGAGCAAAGCATGCGCTGGACCAGCTGCTCCTTGGACATCTCCAGGCTGAAGATGGCCACCGGGATCCGCTCCTGGATGGCGGCGTGCTGGGCGATGTTGAGGCAGAAGCTGGTCTTCCCCATGGACGGTCGGCCCGCCACCACCACGAGCTCTGAGGGCTGCAGTCCGGCCGTCATCTCGTCGAATCTCTTGAAGCCTGTGGGGACGCCGGTGACGTGGCTCTTGCGGTCGTACAACTTCTCGATGAGCTGGAAGGTGCCCTTCAGGACGCTCTTCACCGGGACGAAGGACCGGCTGATCTTGTCCTGGGAGATCTCGAAGATCTGCTGCTCGGCCCAGTCCAGGACCTCGTCCACGTCGTCCTTGTCCGCGTAGGCGCGGGAGACGACCGCCGTGGCCTTCTGGATCAGCGAGTACAGCACGGCCTTGTCCTTCACGATCCGGGCGTGGTAGCCCACGTTGGCCGCGGTCGGCACGACGTCCACGAGGGCGGAGAGGGCGCTGGTCCCGCCCACCTCCTCGAGCTGCTTCCGGCGCATCAGCTCGTTGCCCAGCGTCACCAGATCCACGGGCTCGTTCCGCTCGAAGAGATCGATGCACGCGCCGAAGATCTTCCGGTGGGCCTCCTTGTAGAAGTCGGCGGGACGGAGCACCTCCATGGCCTTCAGGAGGGCGGCCGGATCCTGCAGCACGCCCCCCAGGACGGAGACCTCCGCCTCGATGTTTTGCGGGGGAATTCTGTCGAATGCGATGGCCGTGTCGGGCATGGGGATTGACAGTCAAACGCGGGGCCTCAGGCCTCGCGCCCGACCGTGACGGTCAGTTCCGTCACCACTTCGGCGTGGAGGCGCACCGGCACGCGGTGCACTCCGAGCGTCTTGATCGGCTCGGCCAGGAGAATCTGCTTCTTCTCCACGGCGAGGCCTTGGGCCGCGAGGGCCTCGCTGAGATCCTGCGTGGTCACCGAGCCGAAGAGTCGCGCGGGACGCGCGACCGGGGCCGGGGAGTCGTCCGGGGACGCGGCGGAAGCGGCAGCGTCCGCCGGGCCGGGCGCCTCCTCCTCGCTGGCCCGCCGCTTCAGGCTGACCTGGACCAAGGCCAACCGCTCCGCCAGGGCGCTGGCCTCGCGCTTGGCCCGCTCCTCCCGGTTCTTGCTCTGCGCCGTGAGTTGCACCAGGGACCGCACGTGGCCGGCCGTGGCCGGAACGGCCAACTGTTTCGGCAGGAGGAAGTTGCGGGCGTACCCGTCCGCCACCTCCACCTGCTGTCCAGGCTCCCCCAGGCGTTCGACCTTCTGCATCAGGATCACTTTCATGAACTCGCTCCGTTCACGTTGTCGCCATCAACCATCAACGATCCGCGATGGTCCGTTATCGGCTTTCGGCCCCCCAGCTCCCGCGCTCCCCTGCTCCCGGGCAGTTCTACGTCCGCCCCGGCGTCTTGGGGAGACTCAACTGGCGGAAGGCAAACCAGACGTCGAAAAGCCCCAGGCCCGCCACGACCAGCGTGAGAAACGGCTGGAACAGCAGCAACAGGATCGACAGGGCCCCTAAGAATCTCGGAAGGTGGAACCGCTGGAACAGGAACGCGGCGATGCTCAGGCCCTGGAGGAAGTACAGGCCGATCAGGATAATGAGAACGTTCACCCCCACGGCCTGGAGCCACGGCAGACCCGTGATGTACGAGACCCCCGCCCCGATGAACACCCAGACCAGAGGCTCGGGGAGTTCCCACCGGAGCGGCTCCGGGCTCACCCCGCCGAGTTGTGCGGACCACCGGCGCATGAGCCCCCGCGCCAGGAGCACATAACCCGCGGCGGTCAGGAGACTCCCGGCGAAAAACATGCCGGGGAAGGCCATCAATAAAAATGCGCGGAGCTTCGCACCCGTTCCGTAGAGCGCCGCCGCCCCATCGGCGGAAAGGCCAAGCCGCACCGTGAGCGCCTCCATGTCCGCCAGCAGTTTCTCCACATGCTGCGCGATCGCCGAGAACGGTTGCCTCCACGCGTCCGAGGCGAGGACCAGCGCCGTGAGCCCGCCCAGCGTGAGGAGCGCGGCCACGGCCGTCACGGTGAGCTCGGGACGGCTCCCCCGCCGCAATGCCTCCGCGAGGAGCATGGCCGGGAGCCCGAACTCCAGCAGGAAGATCACGGCTTCCCCCGGCGAGAAGAGTCCCGTCACGGCCAGGCTCGTGAGCGCGAGGGCCAGGACCAAGGCGAGGAACCCATGGCGCAGCCGGAGCAGCACGAAGGGCACGGGGGACAAGAGGCTGAGGAACACCCCCAGAATCGGAAAGGCGCTCCCCGAGGCCAGGAGGCCCACCACTACGAGGGCGGCCAGGATCATCTCGACTCCCATGGCCACCCATCGCGTATGCATCACGTGCCACCCCGCACGCTCTCCACCGGTCCGCCTCCGGCGGACTAGGCCAGCTCCGCCGCAAAGGAGAGCAGCGCGATACTCCGCGCCCGCTTGATCGCCATGGTGAGCTGCCGCTGATGGCGGGCGCAGTTGCCGGAGATGCGCCGCGGGATGATCTTCCCACGGTCGCTGACAAAATTGCGCAGCCGCTTCACATCCTTGAAGTCCACCTGCACGACCTTGTCCAGGCAGAACTTGCAGACCTTCTGGCGTCGGTAGGTTCGCCGTTTCTTCAGCACCCGTCTCGCTCCTTCCGCCCGCCGCACGGGCGAGGGTTAGTCGCGGTCGCCGTCCTCCGGCAGTCCACGCGATCCTCTCACGTCGAGGCTCCGCCTGCGTCGGACGTCGCGGCTCCCCGCAGGGAATTCGGCCGGGATCAGAAAGGGACCTCGTCCTGTTCGGGGGCCCGCGGGGGCTCCGCCTCGTCCTCGCCGACCGTGGGGCCGCCGGCCGCCGCCTTGCGGGGGCCGAGGAATTGCACGCGCTCCGCCACCACCTCGTGCTTGGAGCGCTTCTGCCCCTCGGGCGTCTCCCAGGAACGTTGCTGCAGGTGACCTTCGACCAGGACCGTCCGCCCCTTGCCCAGGTACTCCCCGCAACTCTCCGCCTGCTTGCCCCAGACGACCACCGTGATGTAACACACCTCGTCCCGCCGCTCCCCTCCTTGGGTCGTGTAGGACCGGTTCACGGCCAGGTCGAAGTTGCACACCGGTGCCCCGCTGGGTATGTAGCGGAGCTCGGGATCCCGGGTCAGGTTCCCCATGAGGATGACTTTGTTGAAGCTGGCCACGCTCAGGCCTCCTGGACCTCCGCGCCGGTTGGCCGGGGACCCACGGCCGAACCGTGGGTGCCCTGGACATCCCCGGGCGCGTCCGTTCCGTGGGCACCCACTGTGTGGGTCCCGGCTTCCTGCGGGGCGGTCGCGGGCGTCTGCGTCTTCCCCTTGCCGACCCTGCGCTGGGGCGCTTGCGCGACCACCGTCAGGAACTTCAGCACCGGTTCGGCGATGTTCAGGTGTCGCTCCAGCTCACTCATGGCCTTCACCGGCGCCCGGAGGCGGAGGAAGACGTAGTGCCCCTCCCGTCGCTTCTTGATCTCGTAGGCCAGTCGCTTCTTCCCCCACTTCTGGACCTCGGCGACCTCACCCCCCTCCCTGGTCACCACGCCAGATGCAGCGGTGATGGCAGCGTCCACGCCGTCATCGCCCAGGGCAGGATCCAAAATGAAAATCACCTCGTACGAGCGCAATCTCCTACCTCCCTTCTTCCCTGTGTGAGTATTCCGCCACGCGTTCCTTACGGCGAGGCTTCAGACACTGGCGCTCACACGTTGTATCGGTCCATGGCCGCGGCCAGCCCGGAGGCAATGAGGGTCTGGACGGTCGAGGCGGCTCGCCCGACCATCTCTTCGGCGACCGGGATCTCCTCCGGCGCGAACTCCTCCAGGACGCGCTCGACCGCGTCCTCGCCCTCGCGGGGGCGCCCGATTCCCAGCCGCACCCGGGGGAAGGCCTGAGTGGCCAGCGCCTCCTGGATCGAGGCCACGCCCCGGTGTCCGCCCGACCCCGCGCTGCCCACCACGCGGAGCCGCCCCAGGGGCAGGTCCAGATCATCGTGGACCACGACCACCTGTGAGGCCGGAAGCTGAAGCGCTTCGAGCCAGCCCGCCACGGCCACGCCGCTCCGATTCATGAACGTCTGGGGCTTGAGGAGCGCGATGGGGATCCCCGCCAGCTCGACCGTGGCCGCTTCGGCCTCGAAGCGCCTCACCGAAAAGCGCGCCCCCGCCTCAACCGCCAGGCGCTCCACCACGGCAAACCCCACGTTGTGGCGGGTCCGCGCGTACTCCGGGCCGGGATTCCCCAGCCCCACCACCAGTTGGCGGGCCTCCCGAATCGACGCCACCTACTTCGTCTTGGCCTCTGCTTTCGGCTTGGCCTCTGCTTTGGGCTTGGCCTCTGCTTTGGGCTTGGCCTCGGCCTCGGCCTCCGCCTCGGCCTTCTCCTTCTTGCCCACCACCTCGGGCTCGGCCGGCTTCTCCTCCACGGGGGCCGCCACTTCCTCGGCCGCCGGCGCCAGTACCGAGGCCACGACGCGGCCGGCGTCCTCCAGGATGCGGACCCCCTCGCCGACCGTCAGGTCGCGGACGTGGATGGCGTCCCCGATGTCCAGGGCGGAGACGTCCACCGTGATCCGCTCCGGGATGTTCAGGGGGAGACACTCCACGAAGAGCTGGCGGAGGGGCTGCTCCAGGATAGCCCCTTTGCCCTTCACCCCCACGGACTCCCCAGCCAGGACCAGGGGAATCTCCACCCGGATCTTCCGCTCCATGGAGACCTCCATGAAGTCGGCGTGGAGCGGTCGCCCCTTGACGGGATCCATCTGCAACTCTTTCAGGATCACCGTGCGGGTCTGGGTCCCCTCAGCCCCCCCGAGGGACAGATTGATGAGGACGTTCTCGCCGGCCCCCAGGGCCGAGAGGAGTTCGTGTGGGTTCACCACCACGGGAAGAGGCCCCTGCGGGCCGCCGTACACGATCCCGGGAATTCGCAGGGCCCGGCGCAATCGCTTCGCCTCCGCCTTCCCCACCGCCGTCCGGACATCACCTTTCAGATCCACCGTTGCCATGCTTGCCTCCGACCGCCGATTGCCGAGTGCTCACTGCCACCCTGGCCCCTCCGGCCTCGGCCAGGCGCCGATCCAACCTGCTCGTCCCTGCTCTTGCCGCTGCGATTCCGGGCCTTGACTCGGGGGACCGGGCCGACCCGGTTCGCGGCGATCCCCGGCGCGCGCTGCTCAGACGAAGAGTGAACTGACCGAGGTCTCCGTGTGGATGCGGTGGATCGCCTCGGCCAGGAGGGGGGCCACCGACAGGACCGTGATCTTCTTGCTCTGCTGATCCTCCCGGAGTGGGATGGTGTTCGTGATCACCACCTCCTCGATGACCGACCGCTCCAACCGCGCGACCGCCTGCCCCGAGAGGATCGCATGGGTGCAGCTCGCCAAGACGCGCCGGGCCCCGTCCTCCTTCAGGGCCGACACGGCCTGGACGATCGTCCCGGCGGTGTCGATGATGTCGTCCAGCAGGATCACGTCGCGCTCCCGCACGTCGCCGATGACGTGCATGATCTTCGCCTCGTTGGCGCCGGTGCGGCGTTTGTCCATGATGGCCAGCGACGTCCCCAGCCGCTTGGCGAAGGCCCGGGCCCGCTCCACGCCCCCGGCGTCGGGAGCCACCACCATCAGATCCTGCCAGGCGCCCTCGGCCAGCCGCTGCTGGTAGTACTGCAACAGCACCGGCGCCGCAAAGAGATGATCCACGGGGATGTTGAAGAAGCCCTGGATCTGCCCGGCGTGCAGGTCCATGGTCAGCACCCGGTGCGTCCCCGCCGCGGCGATCAGGTCCGCCACCAGTTTGGCGGTGATGGGGACCCGGGGCTGGACCTTGCGATCCTGTCGCCCGTACCCGTAGTAGGGGATGACCGCCGTGATCCGGAACGCCGACGCCCTCCGCAGGGCGTCGATCATGATCAGCAGCTCCATGAGGTTGTGGTTGACCGGCGGGCAGGTGGGCTGGATGACGAAAACATCCGCGCCCCGGACGTTCTCGTTCACCTGCACGAACACCTCCCCGTCCGAAAATTGGGACACCTCCGCCTGGACCAGGCGCGTCCCGAGAGAACGCGCGATCTCCTGCGCCAGCGGCAGGTTCGCGTTCCCCGCGGTCAACACCAGTTCAGCGGTCATAGGGTTTCCCTTTCTCCAGAAGGCCTGCCTGATTTCGTTTGGACTGCGCGCGCCCATCCCCCGACCCTGGCGGCCGGGTGGCTGGGGCGGGAGGATTCGAACCTCCGAATGCGGGATCCAAAGTCCCGAGCCTTACCGCTTGGCCACGCCCCAATCATGACGCAGGGGCCCCGCGCCGCATCACGCCATGGCGGTCAGGATGGGATTCCTCGCCAGTGTCGCGACGGCGGCCGCAAAGCCCCCGGCGGCCCGCGCCCGCGCGGCCAGGGCCTGTCCGGTGGCGGCGTCCGGGACCACGGCAAACAGCGATGCGCCGCTGCCGGACATGAGGACCGGGGCGCCTCCGCCTTGTTCCAGGAGGGCCTTCAGAGACCGGACCTCCGCCCGGTGTGGCAGGACCACCGCTTCCAGGCGGTTGAACGCCCAAAGGGGTGGCCAGGGGAGCCGACCGTCAGCGATTAACGTCCTGATACTAGCGTGTGGCTGCCACTCTGTCAATTTCGAACTGACCTCTCGGTACGCCCAGGCCGTCGAGACCGGCACCCCCGGATTCGCCAGGACCACCCACCGGGGTGGCCACGGCTCCAGGGGAGTCAGGATCTCGCCTCGCCCGGTGGCCAGGGCGAGGCCATCGCTCAGGAAGAACGGCACGTCACTTCCCAGGCTGGCCCCGATTTCCCGCAGCTCCTCCCGGGAGCGCCCCAGGCCGTAGAGCCGGTTCAGCCCCGCCAGGACCGCCGCCGCATTGCTCGAGCCGCCCCCCAATCCACCGGCGACCGGGATGCGCTTCTCCAGGCGGATGTGGACGCCGGCGGAGAGTCCCGCCGTCTCCATGAGCAGCGCGGCCGCCTTGTATGCCAGGTTGCCGCGACCGGATGGCAGCTCGGCCCCGGTCACACTCACCTGGATGCCCCGGGGTTTCCGCGCCAGGCGCACGCAGTCGCAGAGGTCCACGAGCTGCATCACGGACTCGATCTCGTGGTAGCCGTCGGGCCGGCGGGCGATCACCTCCAGAAAAAGATTGATCTTGGCCGGCGAAGGGATCTCGATTTCCTCCACGGTGGCTCCTTGTGTCCCGTGTCCGAAATCCTCCCGCATATAGCGAGCCCCGGGTCTGCTCCAAGGCGCCGGGCCCGCGGGCCAGCCGGGTCCGGTCGCCGTGTCACGCCCGTGGCGTGACGGCGGCGCGGAGGAGCGCCGGGGGCGCGACGACCCGGAGCAAGGCTGGCCGGTCCTCGACGAGGCCCCAGGCGCCGCGGAGCGGATCCGGGGCGAAAGCCGGCCGATTTCGGACACACATGACTATGGCAGGGATCCGGCCCCCAGATCGATGATCCGGGCTGTCCCATCGGCTGGCCGGGGCAGCTCGAAGAGCCCGGCCTCCACCGGCTCGTTCAGCCGCACCGTCTCGTACTGAATAGCCAGGCGCGTCCCGGCCGTCATCTCATCGAGCTGCACCGCAAAGGGAAAGGCCGCGCCGTTGAGCCGCCGGCGCTCGCCGAACTCGAACCTGAGCAGGAGGGTGCCCGCTTCTCCCAGTTCCCCCCGCACCGGCACCATCCCGTCCGGACTCGACCACACCCGCTGCCAGTACGGCCCGTCAACCGACTCCACCCGGATCGCCGCGGCCTCCACCGCGAGCTGCACCCGCGGATCGCCCGGCCGGATCGGGAGCGGGGGGAGCCCCACCAGCAGCCGCAACAGCGGGCCGGGCGGCACAGGGACTCGCACCAGCCGTCCCAGCGTCTCTCGCGTGGCCCGGCCCATCCCGTACTCGTGCCGGGCCGGGGCGTACAGCGTGAGGTCATCCCCCCGGATGGTGAGGAGAAGGACGGCCGTCCCCAGCGGACTCAGGGTCTCCAGGCGCGCGCGGTCGGGCAAAGCCACCACGATCACTTGCGTGGCCGACCCCTTCCCCGCCGGCCCCTCGAATCGGACGCTCGCCAGGCCCCGCGCGGTCTTCACTGCGCCATCATCCGCCTCCAATCGTTCCAGGAAGACCTCCGGCCCCGCCCACTGGCGGGGCAGCGTGGGTGGAGGCGCGCCGGGCACCACCGCACAGGCCGCCAGGAGGAGCCCCGCTGCCAGCGGGGCTGACAACGGAGCCGCCCTGAGCAGCGGGCGAACCGGATGCATCATTGAGCGTCGCGGGAGGTCTCGCGGGAGGTGCGCTGGCGGGCGTCGTCGAGCTTCTTGCGGACGGCCTCGTTGCTGTCGTCCAGCTTCAGGGAGCGTTCCCACTCCCGGATGGCATCGCGGAGCATGCTCTTCTTGAAGTAGGCGTCCCCCAGGTGCTCGCGAATGGTGGCGTCGTCCCGGCGCGAGTACTTCACGGCGCGCAGCAGCTCGGAAAGGGCCTCCTCGATTCGGCCCAGCTTGAAGTAGGCCCAGCCCAGGCTGTCAATGAAGGCGCCGTTCTCCGGCTCCAGCTCCAGGGCCTTCTCCACCAGGGCAACCGACTCCTCCAGCTTGATCCCCTCGTCGGCGAACATGTATCCGAGGTAGTTGTAGGCGTCGGCGTTCTTCGGATCCAGTTCCAGCACCTTGCGGAAGGCCGCCTCGGCCCGCTCCAGTTGGCGGTTCCGTTCCAGCGCGGCGCCCAGTTGGTAATGATACTGCGGATTGTTGGGATCCAGGGCCACCCCTTTCTCGAACTGGAGGATCGCCTGTGGATAATCCTTCTTCTGCATGTAGGTGAGGCCCAGGAGGTAGGGAACGTTCCCTTCCCGCGGTTGCAGGCGCGCCGCCTCGCTGAACACGGCCGTGGCTTCGTCGAACTTCCCCTGCTGGCCGTAGATGTACCCGCGCTGCAGGAGGGCATCCACGTACCGGCCGTCCTGCGCGGCGATCTTCCCCAGGACGTTCAGGGCCTCGTCGTAGCGCTTGAGATCCTCCAGGCTGAGGCCCAACGCGAACAGGGCCTCGCCGTTCCCCGGATCCTTCTGGAGCACCTGCTGGAAGATGGCGATGGCCCGGTCGTGCTCCTTCTTCTCTGTGAGGATCTGCCCGATGCGCGTGAGCAGGAGGAGATTGCTCGGGTCGGCCTTCCGCAACCCCTCATAGACGGCCAGCGCCGCATCCAGGTCCCCTCGCCGGAGGTGCACCTGCCCCAACCGCTCCAGGAATTCGCGGTTCTCGGGGTCGTTCGCCAGAGCGCGCCGGTACACCTGGACCGCGTCCTCGTAGCGGCCCTGGACCTCGAAACTCGTGGCCAGCCCGACCCAGGCCGGGTCGAAATCGTCATTCTTCTCGATGGCTTTCTCGAAATACTCCCGCGCCTTGGCAGGATCCTTCATCTCCAGATAGAGGCGACCCAGGCTGTACCAGGCCAGGTGACTGTTGGGGTCCGCCGTGGCCAGGGCCTCAAACGCCTGGATGGCCTCCGGGAAGTTGCGGGCCTCAAGGTAGAGGTTGCCCAGAAACATGTAGGCTTCGGTGCGGCGCGGGTCGAGGCGAATGATCTCCCGGTAGTGCTTCTCGGCCCCGCGCACGTTCCGCAGCCCTTGATACGCCGCCGCCATCAGGAGATGGGCCTGGATGGTGTCCGGGGCGCGGGCGAGGACCTCCTCTCCCTCCTGAATGGCCCCCCGGAAATTGCCCACCTTCAAGAGGAGCCAGGCCAGGTTCGTTCGAAGAAGCAGGGACGTCGGGTCGTAGCGCAGGGCCTCGCGCTCCCAGCGGACCGCCTCGTCCAGATTGCCCTGCAGTTCCGCCCACACACTCCGCGAGTAGGCATAATAGGCGCGCTGGTCCACGCGGGGGTCCGTCCGCACCGGCGAGGCGGTGAGGTCCAGCCGGCCGGCCTCGGACACCCGCAGGCCGTCTGCTTGCCCTGCGTACCCCGCGCAGCCGGACAGAAGGCCGACCGCCAGAAGAATCGTCGCCGCACCGACCGGCCCAACGATCCCTCGCATGATCCTGTGTCGCACCACGTCACAACCTCATCGAGAGAAGCCAACGGCCGGGACAAGCCCGGCCGCTATACACTTAAATTTAGCAGGTGGCCCGTCCACCGTCAATGTGAATCTGGGTGGCGCCGCCCCGCCGCCGATGTCTTGCCCATGCGGCCGAGCGTGCGGGCCGGAGCCCGGAGGCGCTCCTCGATGGCCCGCCAGACCTCGGGGACCCCCTCACCCGTTTCGGCCGAGAAGAAGAGGGCCGTCTCGGGGGATGGCAGAGCCAGGCTGCTCGCGGCAACCTCTCGGACTGCCACCCGCCCGCCCGAGGAAACCTTGTCCGCCTTGGTCAGGACGACCAGGGACGGCACCGCGGCGGCGTGAAGGAACGCCTGCAACTCCCGGTCCTGGGGTGTCGACGCGTGGCGCGCGTCCACGATGTGAATCACGCCACGCAGTTGCTCACGCCCGATGAGGTACCCCTCCACCAGCTCCCACCAGGCGTCCTTCAGCTCGCGCGAGACCTTGGCGTATCCGTATCCGGGCAAGTCCACGAACAGGAACTGGTCGTTCACCTGATAGAAGTTGATGGTTCGGGTCCGGCCCGGAGTGGAACTGGTGTGGGCGAGGTTCCGCCGGGAGAGCAGCCGATTGATCATGGACGACTTGCCGACGTTGGACCGGCCCGCGAAGGCGATCTCGGGCGAATGGCCCCTCGGGAACTGGTCCGCCCGTCCCGCACTCAGCACGAACTCCGCCGCCTGGACGCGCATGTTCCCCTCCACACCGATGAGGTCACCCGCCGCGGATGAAACCAGAGGAAGTGCGCACACGTGCCTCGGCCGGGGAGAAGCACATGGTGCACCGTCCTTGCTGATACCATGCTGCCGGACGGCCGTCAACCCGATGCGCCAGAGATGGCCGTGCCCATCCCGCGTGCTCTGCGATCATCGGAATTGGCCTTGACCCTCGTTCTCCCTGCGTGTTAGCCTGCCTGTTACAGGGTACGAGACCGCGCAGTCAGGCCACCCGAACGGATCCGCCCACTGCTCCGCCCATCGAGGAGATTCATGGCCACCATCGCTGTGTTGCCGGGAGACGGGATCGGTCCGGAGGTGACCCGGGAGGCGGTGAAGGTCCTCCGGGCCGTCGCGACGCGCTACCAGTTGTCGCTCGACTTCCACGAAGCGCCCGTCGGCGGCGCCGCCTTCGAGGCTGCGGGCACGCCCCTCCCCGACCAGACGCTCGACGTATGCCGACGGGCCGACGCCATCCTCTTCGGGGCCGTCGGCGGTCTGCGCTGGGACAGCCTGCCGCGCACGGCCCGCCCCGAACAGGGGATCCTGACCCTGCGCAAGGCCTTCGATCTGTATGCCAACCTTCGCCCGGCGAAACTGTTCCCGGCCTTGACGGACGCCTCGACCTTGAAACGAGAGGTCGTTGAGGGCGTGGACATCCTCGTGGTCCGGGAACTGACCGGGGGCCTCTACTTCGGCCAGCCCAAGGGCATCGAGAGCGTTCCGGAGGGCGAGCGCGGCGTGGACACCCTCGTCTACACGACGCCGGAGATCGAGCGGATCGCCCGGATCGCCTTCCAGGCGGCACAGCGCCGGCGCAAACACCTCACCTCCGTGGACAAGGCCAACGTCCTGGTCACCTCGGAACTCTGGCGGCGGGTCGTGACCGAGGTCGGCAAGAAATTCCCCCAGGTCGGCCTGGACCACATGTACGTGGACAACGCGTCCATGCAACTGCTGCGGCAGCCCAGATTCTTCGACGTCATCGTCGCCGAGAACACGTTCGGCGACATCCTGAGCGACGAGGCCGCCATGCTCACCGGTTCCATCGGCCTCTTGCCTTCGGCCAGCCTGGGGAACGGGGTCGGGCTGTACGAGCCCATCCATGGAAGCGCCCCGAACATCGCCGGCCAGGACAAGGCCAACCCCATCGCGGCCATCCTTTCGGCCGCCATGCTGCTGGAATACTCCCTGAAGGCTGGCACGGCCGCGGCCGCCATCGAGGCCGCGGTGAGCCGCGTCCTGGATCGGGGATACCGGACGCCGGACATCCAGCAGCCGGGAACCCAGCCGGTCGGGACCCGCCGGATGGGCGATCTCATCGCCGAAGCGGTCCTCGCCGCTTGAGGGCTGTGGGGCGCAGGGGACGGGAACGTCTCCCGGCGTCAATTGAGGTGCGGTCATGGAAGCCCAGGGACCAGAGATCCTGGTCGAAGAGAGCGAGAGTTACGCCCGTGTCATCTTCAACCGGCCCCACGTCAGGAACGCCATCACCAGCCGGATGTGGGCCGACCTGCCCAAGATCATCCGTCGCCTGCAGGGTCATCGCCACATCCACGCCATCGTCCTGAGCGGCGCGGGCGGCAAGGCCTTCGCCTCGGGCGCCGATATCAGCGAACTCCCCCGCTTCACCGAACCCAAGGCGGCCCGCGCCTTCGAGACCTTGGTCGTCCGGGCTCTGGACGGCCTGGTGCGTTGCCCGCTCCCGGTGGTCGCCATGATCCAGGGCTATGCCATGGGCGGGGGCTGCCACATCGCGGCGGCCTGCGACCTCCGCATCGCCGGTGAGTCGGCTCAACTTGGCATCCCCGCCGCCAAGCTGGGCGCGGCCGTCAATCCCGGCGCGGCTGCGCGCCTCGTCAGCTTGGTGGGGCCGGCCGTGGCCAAGGAGATCCTCTTCAGCGGCCAGCCCCTGGACGCGCGGCGGGCCCTGCAGGTTGGGCTCGTCAATCACGTGGTGCCGGATGCCAACCTGGAGGGATTCACCCTCGCCCTGGTCCGGCAGATCGGCGCGAACGCGCCCCTCACGATCCGTCATGCCAAGCAGGTGGTCAACTGGATCGCCATCGAGGGGCATCGCCGGCCCCCCCGGGAGATCCAGCAGCACTTCGTCAAGGCCTTCAGCAGCCGGGACTTCAAAGAGGGCCTGGAGGCGTTCCTCGCGAGACGCCCGCCGAAATTCGTGGGACGTTGAGGGGACCCTCGTGAGCGAACTGACTGTCGGTCTGCGCGGAAAGGCCGCCCTGAGGGTCTCACCCCAGCACACGGCCGAGGCCTGGGGGAGCGGCGACGTTCCCGTGTACGGGACGCCCAGCTTGGTGGCCCTGCTGGAGACAGCCGCGGTGACTGCCGTGGCCGGCAAGCTGGCCCCTGGTGAGACCACGGTGGGCACCTGGATCGAGGTGTCACACCTTGCCGCCACCCCCGTCGGCGTGGAGGTTTCTGCCGAGGCGGAGCTGGTAGGGATCGAAGGCCGGAAGCTCACCTTCAGCGTGGTGGCCCGCGACGATCGGAACAAGATCGGCGAGTGCCGCCATGAGCGGATGATCGTGGCGCGGGACCGCTTCCTGGCAAAGGTGGTCGACAAGCACTGATCGCGAAGCGACCGGCGGGCTCATAGCTCATAGCTGATGGCTGAAAGCTGAAGGCAGCCACTACAGGGTACGCAGGTGAGCGAGAACTCCCAGGAACTCCCTCGGGGTGAGAATCTTGATCCTCTGGTACGTCGCCAGCTGCAGGAGGTGTTGGTCGCCGCTCACGACGTATTCAGCGTTCCCTTCCACGGCGCACTCAAGGTACCGGTTATCCGGGGGATCTTCTGCAATCACGTTGAGCGTTCGTTCGCCCGGCGCCAGGATGCCTAGGTGCGTCAAATCATCGATGAACAGCCTGATCCGCTCCTCTGGCCAGCGGTGACGGGTGACGATCTTCGGATAACGGAGGACCCGGTCCAGCTCTTCTAGGATCGCCGGGGCGAGCACGAGGTGAAACTGCTCCGCGCGCCAGGCGGTGAGGATCTTGGCGGGATATCCCCTCGGGCTGAGGAGGGCACTCACGAAGACGTTGGCATCGAGCACCGCCCGGATCATGCCTTCCGGCGAGTGGCCTTCGCCCGAACCGCGCGGACGGCTTCCTCGACCTCGCGCTCAATGACCTCCGGCTTCACGGTCTTGTTCCTTCGCCACAGTTCCTCGACCGTCCCGAAGAAGCGCTCCCGCCGCTTCTGCCATTCCTCAAGCTGCCAGACAGGGACGATCGCGGCCATCGGTCGGCCAGCTTGCTCAATGACGTACTGATCGCCCTTGTAGTAAACCTCCTCCAGAAGCTGACCGAGGTTCTTTCGGGCCTTGAGTGCATTCACTGTTTTCGTCACGTCCAAGATCCCTCGTTGGGTGAGTTGATACGATCGTATCAACTATACCAGAGGCGAGCGGGCTGTCAAGCGCGGGTATCCATCGGATGAGGCGCCGACCTTAGTCGGAGGGCAGTCACGAGGGTAATTCGGCAGACTGGACTATGAGCAGGGGGCACCAGCCCCCCTGTGGTTCACCGGCCCGACCTTACTCACGCGCGCCTCGAGGGGGCGCCCGACGAGGGCCTGGGCGAGCCTGGCGCCCTCGATGAGCCGGATCTTGCCGGCCGTCGGGACGTTCACGCGCTCGTTCCGCAGCCCGTCCCGGGGCCCCACGTCGCAGATCGTCACCTTATCAGGAAGGTGCATGGTCCCCCTCTCAGGAAAGAAGCCTCTACTGCATTTGCCGTAGGCGACCGGGCCAGTATATCACGTGCGCCCCCTGCGGTGCCTCGATTGTACGCGCCGCGCTGGATTCTGCGGCACCGTATGTAACCCGGGACATAACCCTGATCCGAAAAACATCTTGAACCGCCATGATCACCCAGCGAAAGCGCTGGGTACCCGGGTCACCAAGGATACAGCCTTCTGGTCTCTGCACCGAAGAACCTAAAAGCGGAGTCATGGGGCCCAGGAGTTTCGTTCGTTTCTCCCCAATGGGCCATTTCGGACATGGCGTTCTTGGCGCCTTGGCGGTTGGGAATTTCGGATTGGGGATGATTCGGGACGTGTGCAGGGGGTGGGTCGGCGGGCTTTCTCCTTGACGCTCTCGCACAATACTGTCATTTTATTGCTATGGCAAAGCATCAAATCGTGTTGAAACCGTCGGCTGTTCGCGACCTTGATCGGTTGCGCAAGTATGACGCCGCCATGATCGCAGACGGTGTGGAGAGGTTTCTGAATTACACTCCGACACGGGAGAGCAAGGGCCGGATCAAGCGATTGCGGGGGATTGAGAACCCCGACTATCGGCTCCGGCTGGGCGAGTACCGGGTCTTCTACAATGTGGACACGAGCGGACGTCGGGTCGAAGTGCTCCGTATCCTGCACAAGGACGAGACCCCCGACTATTACGAGGAGGTGCGAAAATGAAGGTCGCTCCCATGGGGGAAGTAAGGAACAATTTCGCCAAGTATCTGGTCGCGTGTGAGGGAGAACCGGTGTTCGTGACCAAGAACGGCAGGATTACCGCTGTCATTGAGCACATCCGCGATGCCGATGTCGAGGATTTCCTGCTAGAGCGTAGCCCCCGGTTCCGTCGGATGCTGGACCAAGTCAAGCGCGAGAAGGGAGGCATGTTGCTTTCCGCATACCGGAAATCCCGCGGCATCTGATCCTCTCTTCCTGATCCGGTCGAACAGGGCGGCGGATCGGCTTCACGCGGGACGGCGAGGGGAGTCACCCGGCCGACTGGCGGCTGCATGCGCGTGATGGGCCGCGCCGGTCTCACCCTAGCCCAGTGAATGAGTCAACTTAGTCAGTGGCCTCCCCCACTGCTGGCTGAAAAATCGCCGGCACGTACAGTCTCGGACCAGACAACCCCGTCTCCTGCAGCTCCTTGTTGTCGAACATCCCCGCCACGCGGAAGCCTCGCTCGCTCAGCAGGTGCTCAAGCTCCGCCGGGAAGAACATGCGATACTCGCAGAAATCCTCCGCCTCGCCCTGCCCATCGATATGCCACGTGCGGCGCCTGACCAGGAGCTGCCGCCGGCGGTCGAAGCTGTGGCTGGAGTGTGCCTGCGCTGAGAAGCCCGGAGAACTGATGCGAAGCTCCGAGGTCGGCTGGAAGTGTTCGCCGCCGAGGTAGCTGGCCGCATTATTGATGTCGAGGATGAGCAACGTGCCGGCGTGCGAGTGGGCAGCGAACGTGTCCAGCGTGCGCCCCACGTCTGCGTCGGTGAGCGCATACATGAACGCCGATCCCATGCTCAGGATGACGTCGAACGTGCGCCCAAGCCGAACGCAACGCGCATCGCCGGTCTGCAGGTGCAGGTGCGGTCGGCGTGCCCGGGCGAACGCAATCATCTCGGGCAGATAATCCACGCCCCAGCAGTCGGGACAGTCTCTCGACAGAGAAGCCAAGTCGCGAGCGGTCCCACAGCCGAGGTCGAGGATGGAACGAGGTGGCCTCGCCAGGTAGCGGAAGAACATCCGGCGACACATCATGGGCGTCTCGTCGTTCGGCTCCGGATAGACCAACTCGTAGAACTGCGGGTTCCGATAAAGGAAATTCCGGACGCTGGCATCCATAGAGCACCGGAGGGCGCTGAATGCGCCCGACACTCGCGGTCAGCAGCCGGTGGGGCGTCAGGGGACACGCTCGCGGCCGCCGCTTCACTCGTCCAACGTAGTCTTGGGCCTTGTTCCCCAGAGCATAGTATATCGCGAAACGCACGGGATCGGGCCGCGTCGCAAGTCAGCCTCCATCTGCTGCAAGCCACGTTGGAAGGCGTCCTCTGAGAGGAGCAGAAGAGAGGAGAAGACTCTGTGGCGATAGGGGGTGCTCTCGGTGAGTGTATATCGAAATTCCGCGAGATCCTCATGGATCGAGTTGAAACCGGCGACTGCCATCTCAGCCTCGAGAGCGCTGATGCTCGGGTATCTTTTGAGTTCGATGGGAACCGTTTCGGGAAAGTAGACAGACAGCGGCTCCCGATGCCGGATAACCCATTCTGAATCCGTGACGGTGCAGATCTGGCCACCCGGTTGCAGCACGCGGAACGCCTCCCGCAGAGCCTGAGGGCGATCTTCGACATGATGGACAACGTCTACAGAGAACACGAAGTCGAAGGCCTGGGACGGGAAGTCCAGGAGTTCGGCGCGGCGAAGCAAAACGCGAACGGAGGAGCTTTGCGCGGTGATTTTGGACAGCATCTCGGCCGACGGGTCCACGCCCCAGCATGCGCAGCCGACCGCTTGGTGCAGGGCAAGGATGTAGTTGCCGGTGCCGCAGCCGATTTCGAGCACGCGCGAGGTCCGCTGAAGCGCGCCAGCTAGGCGGGACAGCACGATCGGGTGGACGCCGCGATGCTGCGCATATTGTTCAGCGATGGCGTTGTAGTCGATCATCTCGGTGATGACTGGAGCTCGAGGCCTTTCCGATCTGCCCAACGAGGCCCCGGATCACCCGCAGGCGGGACGGCGAAGGGGATCGCCGCGCCGGCTCCGGGCTCCAGCCGCGTGATCGACCACGGCAGCGCTGTTCCAGCCCAGGTCAATAGGTCCACTTCGTCAACAGCGTGCCCCATTACATTGTCAAGTTGTTTTAGAACCTACGTCCCCTTCTTTCCAGGCCCGCGAGGCGCGCCAGGAAATCGGCCCGATCGGTGTCATCTCGGAAGATGCTCGTCCTCTCGATGCCCCGCACCATGATATGGTGCAGGGTGCCGGGCGCATCCAACCGGGGCCCGCGGGGCATGGCGGTGCGAAGGCTAGCACATCCGGAACCAGCGGCGCAACGCTCCAGGCGTTTCCTAGCGAGCGACCGGAAGGTGACAGAAGTGGCAGCGTAGTATTAGCACCAGGAAGCACGGATCGCAGGGTAGGCTTCCGAACGATGACCCCTTTCTGGTGAAAGTGGCAGCTTCCAAAAGGGGTTTCTCTCCGGTAGAAGTG
>Ga0315279_10003683_pt1 | contig 21091 bp, 16 predicted proteins | sample YL17G06_20_MG_FD_203694 | JGI IMG/M metagenome (GOLD analysis project Ga0315279, IMG submission 203694) | Sediment microbial communities from Yellowstone Lake, YNP, Wyoming, USA - YL17G06_20 | ecosystem: Environmental > Aquatic > Freshwater > Lake > Sediment | place: USA: Wyoming | collected... | reverse complement strand
CGTTCCGCCGAGTAACGGAAGAACAAAGTCGTGTGATTCCTGTATGAAGTTCCTTGTCTCCACTGGAATCTTCTCCGGGGATTAACCCAAAGTAACTCGATAAATGGTCTAGACTCTTAAAACGGTTGATGTCCACTATCTCTGTCAGAAACACCATTGCTGTTGTTGTGCTGATTCCCGGAATTGATATTAGATGCTCTACTGGCTTTTCATAAGGCTTTTGCTTGGACAAACAGCGTATATCTTTGGTCAGTTGTAAGATAACAGAACGGAGATACTTTAGTTCTGTTAGTAAAGCAGATAACGTTTGTTTGCCACTGTTGTGCTGGAGATTGAGACCTTCTAACCAGCAGATAAAACTGTTTGACCATTTGAAGCTAGACAACTCATCAGGTATGGGTATACCATAGAAGCTCAGAAGGGCTTTGAGTTGGTTCTTACAACGTGTCTGTTTCCTGACCATTTCTATACGCATCCTGACCAATGAGCGGTCTTCCTGAGCTTGTCGTATACGTATAATGGAGTCAGTTCTCCATTACGGAGATTTCTGGCGATCTTACGAGAGTCAACGTTGTCGTTTCGATTGCGTCTCTCTTTATCTTTCGTTGGAATGTCAGCAGGATGAACCACTTTGTTCTTCCGTTACTCGGCGGAACGAGAAATGCAATCAACTCCAAGCTTTGTTAGAGCATCATAAATCCAGAAACCAAAGAACCCAGCTTCATAAGCACACAAGTAATTGGCATCTGGAAAGTTTTTGTGTAAGTAACTAACCAACGCTTCAGGAAGTGGAAGCTGGTTAAAGGTTTTGTGTTCAAAGTGTTCTGTTAATATAGTGACAGTCCATGACTTTTTCCCGGTGTCCAGACCGACATAGACGTCTTGACCTTTAAAGCTAAGTTTGGTATTCTGTTGTTTCATGGTGAGTTCTCCTTCCTTTGAATGTTGTTTTACTAAACGTTAATGTTTATTACATTTAGTATACAACATACGGAATAGGAACTCACCACATATTAAGCATAAAGCCTACGCACTGAAATGACAGAATATAGGGGTCTCGTGTCAGCGTTCGTTGCCTACCAGCCGACACGAGACGGGTTTTATATTTGGCTGAACTATATAAGTTCAACACAGGAGCGTTATCTGGGCTTCTCGACACACACTCCATAAGAATACAGTCTTATGAATTCCGGCGCCGACTCTCTCTTGTCATTCCTGCGTTTGTGCTTTGGCTATCGCGTCGCACGCAGGAATCCATTGATTGAGAAGCATTGAAAAGGGGGTAGAGAGGACAGTCACCCATCCTCTCCCCCGTTAGAACCACACCGTGCCCTATTAAGGCAGTGGGCTCACGATAAAGCGATTCACTCGTTTGATGAACCAAGCTATTCTTCTCAGTTTCGTTTCCGTTATTTCTTGAGTCTCTGATGTACTCATAACGTTTCTCCTTGAAGAGTCGCTTTACCTAGAGTCCTTCCCTCCACGTGCATTACCACGCTTCATCGGTACTATGACTCTTCTGACTTCCTGACAGCCTTTTCGGCTTCCTCTCTTTAGTTGTAGGCTGATACTTCTTTCTGGGTATGACCCAAAAGAAGGGCTATCAGGATCTCTCACGTTTAACTAACTACTTTGATTACATGCCATGTTCTACGACTCCGAAGGTGTCCCATATCCCTGCCCGTTACGGTTTATGGAATGTTGCTTTCGGATGTTGCGAAGTCTTCAGCCACCTCGAATGAGTTTTGTAACGGAGCTCTATCACTTCAACCTGATGGTTTACGGCCTGTAATCTTCTTATCTACGCTTAACTTATGATGTTACCAGCATAAGCCCAAGATTCAGTATGGAATGTGCTGGGTCAGCACTTTTCCAGTCGCACTTTCAGCGACTAGCAGTTAGTCCCTTCGTGACGCACCGCAACGAAAACCAACAATGCTGAACGTGTACGAAGGATCGAGGGGGACGCGGTAAGAAACGCGGATGGAGTAATCGAGGCCGGGCCACGAACCACCGCGCAAAACACGGTATGATCCTGAACCTGGTCCTGTTGGATTTGATTTTGGCGAGTTGGCATAATAATTACTGTCATACCAATCCGAACACCATTCCAAAACATTCCCTGCTATATCGTATAATCCATAGCCATTGGGAGCAAAACTACCCACTGGTGATGTATATGTCCATACATCCTTTCCGCCTTTTTCCCAATAATTGGCGTTGTCGTAAGAAATATCATCTCCCCATGGGTATCTTTTTCCAACTAATCCACCTCTTGCAGATTTCTCCCATTCTGCCTCTGTCGGTAAACGCTTACCTGCCCAATCCGCATAAGCCTTTGCATCATTCCAGCTTACGCACATAACAGGCTGATTATCACCATTGTAATTTTTATCCTGCCATGGCTTGCCCCATACCCAACTACCATTTACATAGATATTTCCCTCTGGTTCTTTGTGACCTGTTGCCTGTACGAATTTCCTATATTGTAAATTAGTCACCTCGGATTTGTCAATATAAAAGGCATCAAGATAGACTATATGGACTGGAAGTTCATCACCCCATCCTTCGTTAAAAAAGTCACCCATCTGGAACTCACCGGCTGGGATCAAGACCATACCTGTAATATCAGGGTTCTTTGGTATCATTTCAAAAATAGCTTTTATTTGATGGTTGGTTGTAATACTGTCAAAAGTATATCTATCAACTTTACCGATTGACTTTCCATCTATCTGCACATCCAATATGCTGTATCCAACATTAGGAGATATGTTAAATGCTTGGCTTGATCCATAAGCTACTTTAACGTTTCCTGATGGAGATATGCTCCCACCATTTTCTGCGGTTGCGGTTATTGTAAATGTGTTTGTGCTAAAGCTTGCCTTTATAGTGTGATCGGTTATGACATTGCTGAAAATGTAACTTGATATATTCCCTTTAGACACACCATCAATCTTAACGTCCAATATGCTGTATTCAGCATTGGGAGAGATGTTAAATGATTGGCTTGATCCATAAGTTACCTTAACGTTTCCTGATGGAGATATGCTTCCACCACTTTCTGCGGTTGCTGTTATTGTATATACAATTAATGGCATTATACTAACTATACCTGATGGAGAAGCTTCTGTCCCATTCCAGTATGCACATATTTTATAATTATAAGTAACATTAGCATCTATGTTACTATCTACATATTCTGTCGAAGTAGATATACCAATCACTTTATACTCATTATCTAGTGATGAACTACGATACACAGAGAATTTCTTGACATTATCAATTTTATTCCATTTTAGATTTACAACATTTTTATTTCCAACTGCAACTTGAAGATGATAAGGCTCACCATTAGTTTTGGGATTTTGTGGATCAAATGGGTTATCAAATACCGGATCATCAGGTTCTTTAACGCAACCAAATATAATGAAAGCAAGCAATAAGAATAATGCAATATATTTTAATCTCTTTATGCAGAACATAAGCTACTCTCCTTAATATACCTTAATGGTTACAAAATCCAATATTGATCTATGGACACCTTAATCTTAACACTTTTTGTTGGCACGGTCAACATGATTCTACTTTACTGTTGATAGATAATAACAAAACAGTTATACTATATAAAAATAAGGAGTAACAAAAATGGACAATATATTTAATTCTGATATTCGTGACCCCGAACCACCGATCATCTATCCATGGAAGGTCATTAACATGAATCCAGACTTCGGCGGGCAATGGCTTGTGGGCGGTGATCTGGATGGTGATGGCGAAATAGAGTTTGTCGCTACCCGAAACCATGATCAGATTGTCACTGCTCTTGGCGCATACAAACTGGATGGTACGCTGATGTGGACCTGGGGAAAAGCGGGTGCTGGTGATACTATACTCGTCTATGACGTACCTGTGCAGATTTTTGATATTGATGGTGATGGTAACAATGAAGTCTTATTCAGTGAAGAAGGCTACCTCATCATACTTGATGGTCGCAGTGGAAAAGAGATTGTACGCTACCCATTACCTGATGGATTGAACGTTGCTGATTGCATAACTTTTGCTAATAAGTCTGATATAATCATCAAGACCCGCTATACAAAGCTCTGGGCTTATACAAACGACTGGAAAGAGCTATGGAATTTGACGCCTATTGAATATTTTACGTGCCATCATCCAACGCCTGTGGATATTGATGGTGATGGCAAAGATGAGATTTTGGCAGGCTATACCATGCTCGATCATGATGGTAAAGAAATGTGGACGTTCAAATCAAACAAAGTTGACCTTTCCAAAGGACATCTTGATTGCTGTCGTGTTGCTGAAATCGGTGATAAGCAAGAGGATTTTCGTTTTGTCGTTACCTGTTGCGCCGCTGGACTGATTGCGATGCTTGATGGCTCAGGTAATGTGATATGGGAGATTGAAGGACACCACTTTGAATCCCCTGACATTGCACTTATGTCCCCGAATCATAAAGGCAAGCAAGTTTACGTTGATATTGACCATCACACTTATGGAGATTTCATAGGTTGGTTGATTGATTTCAATGGTGAACTTATAGGAAAGTTTACGATGAATTACAGTCGTCATCATCGTCTTGTAGACTGGAATGGTGATGGATTTTACGAGATAGTTCTAGCAAATGCTCTTACGATATGCGATGGTTTTGGCAAGAGGGTTGCATCATTTGACCTCGATGGCAAGGGTGAAGATGTAAGGGCAAATAAAAAATCAGGTGACCCCGGTCCTCTGGTATCTGTCCTTGATGTAAGCGGGAATGGTGCTGGTGACGTTATACTCCATACTGACGACAGGATATTTGTATACAAAAATCCATCAGAACCTAAACAAAAGACTATCTTTCCTGATAGTAAAAACTTTACCCTTTATTAAAAGGTAATCGTTAAAAAATGAATTTCCTGTAAGGGCAGGTTTTGTCAGTCTTTTTCAATATTTGTGAATAAAATAAAGCCTTTTTCCCTAATTAGACTTTTTATTATATCAACGAAACCTGCCCCTACGCTATGGCAAAATGACATTTTTTAACGATTATTAAAAGGAGAATATTGATTGAAAGATATTGAAGCAATTATAAACGGTAGAATCGTTACTCCATACGGAATTATTGAAAATGGAGCGATACTGATAAAAGGAACAAAAATAGACTTTGTCGGAGAGAGACTCCCCTCTGTCACAGGAAATGTAATTGACGCTGGTGGTAAATGGATACTACCGGGTTTTATTGATATTCACTGTCACGGTGGTATGGGATGCGACGTCATGGATGGAACGCTGTCAGACGTTGAGACCATAGCGAAATATCACGCTGGTGGAGGGACAACTGCGTTTCTTCCAACTACCGCATCAAGCACGATTGAATCCATCCTGCAAGCCCTTGAAGCGATACATCAAGCCAGAATCGGCGGTGTCAGTGCTAAAGTTATTGGCGCACATATTGAGGGACCTTATTTTTGTTATCCCAAAAGAGGATGTCATCTTCCGAAATTCGTTAGAAATCCAAGACCTGACGAATATGATAGGATATTAGAATATTCAGATGATATTGCTTCTATGACTTTGGCTCCTGAATTGGATGGCTCAAAAGAATTAATAAAAATCCTGGTGAAAAATGGCATTGTCGCTTCGATTGGTCATTCTGATGCTACTTACAGTCAGGTGCTTGATGCTATCGAATGGGGAGCGACCCACGTAACGCACATGTATTGTGCAATGTCCACTATCGTAAAGAATGGTCCTGCTAGAATATGCGGAATAGTGGAATCAACTCTTCTGCTGGATGAATTAACCACTGAAGTTATTTCTGACGGTAAACACCTTCCACCTGAGTTGATAAAGCTGGTAATCAAAGCTAAGGGTATTGATAAGGTCTGCGTAATTACGGATGCTATGAGAGGCGCAGGGATGCCGTCAGGAGTCTATACTTTCGGACCCAAAGACGGACAGGAAGCACTCGTTCAGGACAATATGGCGATAATGCCCGATAGAACAGGTTACGCAAGCAGTGTCGTAAGGACAAAGGATTTAGTCAAAACACTGGTTGAGTCAGTCGGATTGAGTCTGGTTGATGCTGTAAAGATGGCAAGCATCGTGCCTGCAAAAATCGTGGGTGTTGATGACAGGATGGGAAGCCTTGAAAAAGGTAAGGATGCTAACATAGTCATTGCCGACGATAATCTTGAAGTTTACATAACAATTATAGATGGAAAATTATACTATGAAAAAGATTTCTTCTCGTGAAAGAATGTTGACAGCTATTGAGTGTCGTAAGTCAGATTACGTGCCAATGTCTTTTATGATCTTTAGCGCATTAAGACATAAATGCAAGGATCAATACGAATTCGTAGATAAACAGTTGGAGTTGGGTCTTGATGCTTTCGTGGATTTAGTGTCACCCTCTGATACACAATCAGAACACTCTGACCTTCATGGATTACCCGTTAGGTTTGATCCACGAGTGCAAATCAAGGAGTGGCGAGAGGATAATACTAACGAGAGTTTTCCATTATTATATAAAGAGTATATAACTCCTTCAGGCACTCTCAGGACGGTAGTAAATAAAACTGAGGATTGGCAACATGGCGATCACGTTCCTCTTTTTGACGATTATCTGATCCCAAGATCAAAGAAATTTCTTGTCACCGATAAAAGCGATCTGAAACCATTGCGACATCTTCTTACACCTCTTTCAGAAAACGATATTCGCATATTCAGAGAGTCAGCCAAACGAGCAAAAGAATTCGCTGATAGTCGAGAGCTTCTGGTTACTGGCGGATGGGGCGTAGGAATGGATTTGGCATGTTGGATATGTGGCATTGAGAATCTTATGCTCGCATCAATATACGATCTTGAATTCGTAGAAGAATTGGCGAATATTATTGCTGAATGGAATCAGAAGCGAATGAAGGTCGTACTTGACGTAGGCGTGGATTTGTATATAAGGCGAGGGTGGTACGAAAGCACCGATTTCTGGGCGCCTGATATGTTTCGACAGTTTATACTACCATCTCTCAAAAAAGAAGCAGATATGGCGCATCAAGCCGGATCGAAATTTGGGTACATCCTGACGACAAGCATGATGCCTCTCATTGATCCACTCCTTGAATCAGGCATAGACGTACTCATTGGTATAGACCCTGTGCAAGGCAGAGGTACGGATATGGCTGAAATAAAGCGGAGAATAGGAAATAAAATTTGTTTATGGGGCGGTGTAAACGGATTTGTGACAGTCGAGATGGGAACTAAAGAGGAGATAGCGGATGCTGTTCAGACAGCTATCAATACAATGTCGCCAAATGGTGGATTTATTTTATCTCCCGTAGATAACATTCGTGATACTTCTGACGAAACGTGGGAAAAAGTCGAGTTTATGATTGATACGTGGAAAAACTGTGATAGTATGTTTTAGGAAATAGAACGCGGATTTAGCGGATCAACGCGGATAAATCCATGATCAGTAATGAGTAATCAGTGAATAGTGCTAAGTAAAAAGCTTTTTGTCTTGAATACCCGTCACGCGTTACTCGTCACCCGTCACTTTTTTTGAATTAAATCCGCGTAAATCCTCTCGATCTGCGTCATCCGCGTTCTATGATCTGTCACAAAAACAAAGGAAGAATTATGACAAATAGAGAAAGATTCTGGCGAACAATGAAGTTTCAAGAGATTGATCGTCTACCTTTTTGGGCAGATTGGATAGGTCCGTTTGATAGATGGCGTGCAGAGGGTATGCCAAAAGACGTTGATCCATTCAAGTTTTTTGGGTTTGAAGGACTTATATCGGCTTTCTGGGGAAATCCTCGTGTTCCTGTTAATCTGGGTATGTATCCGGGTTTCAAAACTGTGATAATAGAGGAAACTGAAGATTATCGCTTATACATTGCTGGCGATGGCGTATTAACAAGGGTGCGCAGGGACGTGAAAGGCTATCCAACTTATCAATGGCTTGAATATCCCATCAAGAACAGAGAGGATTGGGAGAAGTTCAAAGAACAGTTGAATCCTGATAGCCCGGGACGTTATCCAGAGGAATCCCAATGGGAAGCAATGAAAAAAGAATGGGCAAATAGAGATTATCCTATAAGCATAGACGGCGGAAGTTTCTACGGATTTGCTCGTAACTGGATCGGCGTCAATAATATCAGCCTGATGTTCTATGATGACCCTGACCTTATGGCTGAAATGATGGAATATCTTGCTGATTTATTTATAAAAGTTCTTCATCGTGCTGTTCATGAGGTAGACATAGATTTTGCTCTGTTCTGGGAGGATATGTGCTATAAAGCTGGTCCATTGATTTCGCCTGCTATGTTCAGAGAATTTTTACTGCCAAACTACAAAAAAGTTACAAAATTCCTTGTTGAACACGGAGTAGAATTGTCTTGGGTTGACTGTGATGGCAATATCGAGGCATTACTCCCGTTGTGGATCGAGGGTGGTGTAATAGGACATTACCCATTGGAAGTTGCTTCAGGCATGGATGCTGGCAAACTAAGAGATGAATACGGTCAAAGCATCGTTATGTGGGGAAACGTTGACAAAAGGGCTTTGGCTAAGGGCAAGAAAGCCATTGATGCTGAGATTGAGCGTCTGGCTCCGGTTGTAGCGAAAGGCGGGTTCATACCACTCGTTGATCACGGTGTTCCAGAGGATATATCTTACGAGAATTACTGCTATTATCTGGAACGGAGAAAACAGATCACTGGATACAGGTAGATACTGGATTCTGGTTATTATTAACCTCAGCTTTGTTAAAATAAGTGCTGAAAATGGTCTGTAAGTCCTTTAAGACAAGGATTTACATTCTTACAATGTCCAAGTTTTAAGGAGGGGGAAAGCTAATTGAGAGATATAATTGTTATTGACGATTTCTCAAATCAAGAGATAGAGCATATTTTCCACATAGCTGATGATATGACTAACGTAATAAGTTCTGGTAGTCCACGACTCTGTAATGGTAAAATATTGGCAACCCTGTTCTACGAACCAAGCACAAGGACACGACTCTCGTTTGAAAGCGCAATGCTCAGATTGGGTGGGAACGTACTGGGTTTTGCTGAACCAAGTTCGTCATCTGTTGCAAAGGGAGAAACGCTTGCTGATACAGCAAGAGTCGTCTCTGAGTATGCAGATGTTATTGTGATAAGGCATCCATTCGCAGGAGCCGCAAGAGTTATTGCTGATTATGCAGAAATTCCTGTCATTAACGGTGGTGACGGTAGCCATCAGCATCCAACTCAAACGTTGTATGATCTCTATACTATCAACAAGCATCTTGGGCGCATAGGTGAACTTAAAGTTGGTTTGTGTGGTGATCTAAGGTTCGGAAGGACAGTACATTCCCTGTCTTATGCGTTAGCACGATTCGGTTCTGATATGACTTGCATAGCGCCTGAAGGTTTAGAATTACCTGATCACGTCCTTCAGAGATTAGAACTAAAATATAAGCGAAAAGTCAATTACGCTGAAAAGCTGGATGACGTTATCGGCGACCTTGACGTTCTTTACATGACACGCATCCAAAAAGAACGCCTGCCAGAAAACATAGACTATAGTTCAGTAGCAAAAAAATATGTGATAGATAAGGCACTTATGTCAAAAGCCAAAAAGCAGATGATGCTTTTGCATCCATTACCCCGTGTTGATGAGATAGCTTATGAGATTGATGATGATCAGAGAGCTTTTTATTTCAGGCAATCTGCTTATGGAGTCCGTGTGAGAATGGCTTTAACCGCCATTGTGCTGGACATATTAAAGATACCAACCACTGCTGGAAGCGAGCCATTATCAAGACAGGTTACAGTAAAGAAAAGGTGCGTTAATCCTCGCTGTGTGGTCAATAACGAATCGTATTTGACACAGAAGTTTGAAGTGATCTCTGATCTTCCGCCGTTGCTTGCCTGCGTATACTGTGGAGAGAAACCAGTAGACGAAGATTCAGAAGCAAATATTTGATTCGATTAAAAGATTCAAAATTGAAGATTATTAATGTTTTCAATCTTCTAATTGATTCTATATGTGTCGCTCCGCTGGAGTTTTGCATGTCTCGTTCCGCCGAGTAACGGAAGAATAGATTTTGGTTTTTACGTTTCTATAAACATATCACCCCTCTGGGGTTTAGGAAATGGATTCATTAGTGATTTACCTGTTATCTTCTGTTATTATCTTTGCCAGTTTCGTTCCGCCGAGTAACGGAAGAACAGATGTGATTTATGGAGAATTGGACGGAAAATACTGGGTTGAACCAATGCGGGAAGTCCATTCTCGATTCACAGGACAAAAGGGAACTTTTGCGCATTTCGGTGATTCGATCACTGTTACAATGGCATTCTGGTCTCCTTTGCAATATGTCCGTAAAAATGCGCCGCCTGAGATGGCGAAAGCGTTTGAGCAAGTCAATGACTACATGCTTCCACAATGCTGGAGTAACTGGAAAGGCGCAGAATTTGGCAGTGATGGTGGTCAAACAATTCGCTGGGCTTATGATAACGTAGACGAATGTCTGAAAAAGCTGAATCCTGAATCCGCTTTGATTATGTTCGGCTCTAACGACCTTCATCAATTAGAATTGGATGAGTATATTGCCAAAACGAAGGCAGTAGTTAAAAAATGTCTTGATAATGGCACAGTTGTTATACTCAACACGATCCCGCCAATAAATGGATATACAAAAAAAGCTTTATCATTCGTAGAAGCTGTCAGACAGATCGCTTTGGAGTTGAAAGTTCCCCTTGTTGACTATTATGATGAGATTATAAAACGTCGTCCAGAAGATTGGGACGGTTCAATGGAAAAATTCAAAGAATTTGATGGTTACGACGTTCCAACGCTGATCTCTCGTGATGGGGTGCATCCAAGCCATCCAGTAAAGTATCGTGATGATTACTCAAACGAAGCCCTTCGTAGTAATGGTTACTCACTTAGAAATTACCTTGTTTTAATGAAATACGCTGAATTGATAGGAGACGTGTTTATGAGCATAGATAGCTTGTTATATCAATTATGGTTTCCAAAAGCCCCGCAACTACCTCCACCTGATGGTGAAGTGATCTGTGTAACAAATGTTGATCAGCTTTTTGATGCGGTTGAGCGAGTAAAACCCGGTGGTACGATCTTGATTGCTGATGGACATTATATAATGCCCCGTTATCTGGAGATACGTACTGATAACGTGACAATGCGAAGTGAATCAGGACGGCGTGAGAAGGTCATTCTCGACGGTGCAGAAAGCCAGCATGGTGAACTTGTCGGAGTCAGACGTTGTTCAGGGGTTACTTTTGCAGATTTGACCATTCAGAATATAAAGCATAATGGATTTAAGATTAATTCAGACAGCAACGTCCAGAAAGTTACTATTTACAACTGCGTTATCCATAACATCTGGGAACGAGGAGTCAAGGGAGTCAAAGTTCCAGAGGAAAATCGTGAGCAAACTCGCCCAAAAGAATGTAGTGTGCAATACTGCCTGTTTTACAATGACAGACCCAAAGAGTATTCAGACGATCTCGCAGATAATCCAAATACCTTTGATGGTAACTATATCGGCGGAATTGACACCATGTTTGCCAAAGACTGGCTCATCAGCGATAACGTTTTCATTGGCATTCAAGGACGAACCCATACAGCACGAGGGGCAATATTTATCTGGCACGATTCGCAGGATTGCATCATAGAGCGTAACATAATTATTAACTGTGACACAGGTATAGCGTTGGGAAACTCACATAAGCCTGAAGATATAACAACCCATTGCACAGGATTAATTGTCCGTAATAATTTCGTTACACGAACACCAGAAAATGGTATAGTGGCTGATTATACAAAAAACTGCAAGATTCTGCACAATACCATTCACCATCCCGATAGCCAGCTAAAACGATTGATCCGTCTTGTGCATGACAATGATGGATTGGTAGTAGCAAATAATCTACTTAGCGGACCACCAATGCGCATTGAAACTGATAGCAAGGTGGAAATTATAGACAACTATACAAAAGATGTGACAGCATCATTTGTTAATCCAGAAAATGGCAATCTACACTTAAAAGGCGAAACGACTGAACTCAGAGTAGCGAAACATCTTTCGGAAGTTCCTTACGACGTAGATAACCAATCACGCAGTAATCCCACCGATTTTGGAGCAGACGAACGTTAGAATGGTTATTGACAAGCTAACAATCTGTTGCTAAAATTTAAAACAGGAGAATACTGCAATTCTCGTTCTGCCGAGTAACGGAAGAACAGATCTCGTTCCGCCGAGTAACGGAAGAACAGATATGTATGAATATGAATTCGATTTCATTGGTTTTGGCGCATTAAATGTAGATATTTTTTATTCTCTTTTACTGGACAAAAGCTCAGTAGATGTAATGCCAGAACTATATCCCGGTGGAGAGTTAATAGGAACTGAGCAAGTAAGGAATCTCGTGCTTGAGAATGTCGAAAAGTACGCCAAAATCATAGGAAGAAGTGGAGGAGGGCAGTCCGCAAATACTGCGGTTGCACTTTCTCGAATGGGATTTAGATGCGGATTTATAGGCAAAGTCGGAAACGATAACTCAGGAGAGCTTCTTCTGGAAAGCCTTGAAAATGTTGACAAAAGCCATGTCCAGCGAGATGATAATAGCGGTGTATGCCTGTGTATTCTGGATCAAAAGGGTGAAAGAGCTAACGTAGTATTTCCAGGGTGCAATGATAAAATTTCTATTAGTAAATCCGATATTGATTACGTGAAAAGTGGCAAATTCCTTCATCTAACGTCTTTTTGCAGTGAGAATGTGCTTGAATTGCAAGAACAACTTTTGGAATATGATCTAAGCGATACGGAAATTACATTCGACCCCGGAGAGATATACAGCAGGCTTGGAATTAAAAAACTTTATGGAATTCTGAAACATACAAAAATATTATTCGCAACAACAGAAGAATTGAGGTTAATGACAGGCAGAGAATCACGTGAGGCAATAAAAGAGATAATTGATTATGGAACCGAGATAGTTGTCTGTAAAATGTCTGAGCTTGGATCAATGGTTATTAGTAATGAGATTAATTTAACTATTCCAATAACCCATGTAGATAAAGTTGTTGATAAGACTGGCGCAGGAGATGTTTATGCGGCTGGATTTATTGCTGGTATGTTGTCAGGACTGTCGCTTGAATCCTGCGGAAAGCTTGCAAGTAAAGTTTCCGCACTCAGCATCACTGCTTATGGCAGAGAAAAATACCCAGATAAAAAATTTCTCGAACATTTTAAGTTAATGGGTCAATGAGTCTATGGGTCTATGGGGCAATACAATAAAAGTTCTAAGTTCCAGAGGAGCGTTATGTTTATAGAAACGAATCAGGCAAACTATTACTATAGAAAGATGCAACAGAAAAAATGGCACAATTAAAAAAATCAAAAAGATCGGCAGAAATGAGTCATTTAAAATCTCATAGCATTAAGGCTAATATCAAACGAACAGAAGAAAAGTTACAATTAATGCAGTTTTCAATAGATCATACGTCTGATGCAATTTTTCCTGGTGGTATGGGTGGAGTTGAAACTATTAAAAAGCTTAAAGAAATTGATCCCAACGTTAAAGCGATAGTATCAAGCGGATACTCCAACGATCCTGTAATGTCAAATTTTAAAGAATACGGTTTTAAAGGTGTTATTGCTAAACCATACAAGCCACAGGAATTGCGTGAGATATTACAAGAAGTTTTAGAAGGATAAATATCACCAGTCTTTAAAAGTAAACGTACGTATTCCAGCAGACAATCCGATTATACTCCAGATAGAGCCGATCACAAATTCTCCAAGAACAAGTCCAAGGAAGAATGGGATCGCTTTTCTATGCGCCTTTATACCGCCCTGCCTTAATATGATCCATTTGGCTACTGTGCTTATGATTAAAGACACCCAAAGCCAGTTCATACACCAGTCATCAGCACCCGATACAGCATAACCAACCGCATGGAATGGCCACCAGAAGAATTTCATCCTCATAAGCATCAAGAAGAAAGTAAAAATTGTACCAATGCCTATGAAAGTGACAGATATATAATCAGGCGGGGATGGATACGTCAGCCACTGTTGCAGACGTTGATACGGTTGCCATGCGAAACTTCCACCAGAACCAACTTTATAGACATCGTGAAGATAAGCCCAAAAAGATGAGAAAGCCCCTACAACAACAGCAAGGATCATGACATATACAATCTTCTTACTGTCTAAACCCGTCCTTTCACAGATTTTGAAAGCCTCAAGTTGATGAGGCATTGGATGGCTTCTGTGCGCTCTATTAAAGGCGAAAAAGTAGCTTAGTATAGTGAGATTTGCGGTTCCTAGCATCCTTGTCCCGGTGATGGCAGGTATCATGTAGTCTGGTCCCATGAAATGCAGATCGTGTGCTGGCGCACCAGATTCTGCACGCATACGGGTTATTCCCATCGAAAGTGCGTAATATATAGCGAATGCAGTTATAGCAACCCATAGCGACATTCCCGCACCTACAAAGAACGATACTAACAATCCAAATCCTACAACTACGCCTATAACTGCTGACCTGTAGCGCATTGGTTCACCTGAGTCACTAAGGTCTGATTTTAATCCAAAAGTCTTGCGCAATATCTGTATAAAATAACTCCTGTTCGCCCATATAGCAAAAAGTGACAGACCTAAATATGCGCCGAGAGATTGCTGTCTGTCATAAGGGAACCCCGGCAAGCTGTGAATACCTGCTATACTCCCAAATATGCGTTGTAGCTTCCTGAAAAAGTAGAAAAACCAGCATGAGAATGAAAGGTCAATAGGCATAAAGAATCCAAGCCCTATTATAAAGGGATAAATTGATAATGGAGTCCAACCTATTGCATTCCATGGCTTTTCTGTAAATAGATAGCTAATGTCACGACTTCGGAATCCTATCAGCGGAACTGACGGAAAGAGATAGTTAAATCCATTTACCACGTCTATTGCGCTGACTATGGAAAAAGCTATCCAAAACATTCTGTTTTTAAAGAAGGTGATCCCGTAATTCCTCGTCATCTCTAATGGAAGCTGAATTATTGGATATGCAAGTTTTTCTCTTTCGATCCATTGTTTCCTCAATATTGAACTTATGAATATCATCACCGATAGAAGAACCGTGATGAAGCCTATCCAAGGAATTGCTACTCTTAGCCATGCTTTGATATAGTCAACATTATAAAAACTGGTTTCACCTTCATAGTATCCAGTCAAAATATTCTTGTCTTGTATAGATAACCATTTCGGAATATGGTCCCAGAATAATTCCTTCCACTCATTTTCAGGTGTATCATACCAAAAGGCATGACCGACCATCGGAATAAGTACTTGAAGGTTATCGTGAGATGCGACTGCACTTGACATGCAAAGCATTATATAAATTACAAGAAGCTCTTTTTGATCCAGACTAAGTTTCGGAGAGATTTTTCTGAAAAGCAGATTAATTGGTATAATAACAGCAAGACAGAATATGACGTTAAAAAAAAGCGACATGGTCGTCGGGAACTGCGCCCACCATACCATCTCTGTATAAATAATCCAATAGCAGTTTATGGGTATCAATACAAGCCCAAGCCCGACTGCCCTTAGCGTAATTCCTGATCTATTATCCATTTAATTTGATTATCAATCCTCATTACTCATTGCTTTATTCTTCCAGAGATTACATCACGGTTATAAAGCCAGATGGCTCTACTCATTGCTGAAACAGATGATTGCCTATAACCATTTGAAACTGCCCCCAATACCGTACCGCTTACAACCATTGAAATGTATACACCACGTTTATGATAGTATTTTACGTCCATAATCTCAAGAATGACTCCTGTTATAGCTATTGTCGTTGCTATAAGTCCAGTAGCAGTGGCAATTTTTGAGTAAGTTCTGGCTTTGTTCATCTCCTCAATGGCGAAATCTGATCTTGCCACTTCTCTACGCAGATTTGATCCAAAACATCCAAGTTTCATAATCTGACTATTCTTAACAAACCAGTTTCCAGAAAAATCATGATAAAGATATATAGTATCCTTATCGTAAGTATTCAGTATATCATTGCTCTGATCTTCTTGAGCTAGAATTTGAGAACATGATACAAAGATCATTAGGATCATAGCTAAACTCAACTTTACATTTTTGCTGATATTCATAATAAACCTTTTCACATGGATTTTCATTTTTTAAGTGTTTGGCGAAAACTATTATAACATAATTCTAACGTCTATGAAAGTTCTTTCTTTGATTTTTGAATTTGTTATTGACAATGTTATCGCTTTTTGTTACTATAATTATTGGATGAAAGATTCAGTTCTGTGTGTTGTCTCCCAGTAGATCAAAACCTTTAAACCAGTCCTGTGAGGCTGGAAAGGCAGAATTGACGTGAAAATTATAATACTCTTAATATATACTTGACCTTCCTACTTTTCAGTGGGAAGGTCTTTTTTTTAATCAAAAACGGAGGCTTGTGATGGAAGTTCGAGAAAAAGCGGAAATAATGACTGAGGACGATATAAGGCGTGCATTGGTCAGAATATCCCACGAAATTGTAGAGAAAAACAGAGGGATTGATGACCTCGTGATCGTTGGAGTTGCAAGACGTGGTGATCACCTTGCCCGTCGTATCGCCAATAAAATTGAGGAAATCGAAGGTACAAAAGTTTCTGTGGGAACAATAGATATTACCCTCTACCGTGATGACGTCAATTTATTCGAGCGCAAACCAAGTTCCAGTAAGACTGACATAACATTTAATATAAATGACAAAAAAGTGATTCTCGTGGATGACGTTATACACACGGGGCGCAGTTCCAGAGCGGCGATTGATGGATTGCTTGACTTTGGACGACCTGCTAGTATTCAGCTTGCTGTTCTGATTGATAGGGGACACAGGGAATTGCCGATTGCGGCGGACTACATTGGCAGAAATATACCAACAGCCCGAAAAGAGTGGATAAACGTGGAATTAAAGGAATTAGATGGAACGGATAGGGTAAGCATAATTGAGGAAGTGGATTAATTTATGAAGATACTTATAAAAGACGGTGAAATAGTCGATCCTGCCAATCAGCGAGATTGTGAAATACTCGACTTGCTGATAGTTGATGGCAAGATCGCCTGTATTCACAAAAATATATCAGTGGATGATGCAACGGTGATTGATGCCACAGGTCTTGTTGTAACTCCCGGTTTCATTGATATGCACGTACATCTTCGTGAGCCGGGTCAGGAGCATAAAGAGACTATCCGAACAGGCACACGTTCTGCAGTAAAAGGCGGATTCACCTCAATCCTCGCAATGGCAAACACCAACCCCGTCCCAGATTCTCCACTCGTTATTAAAGACATCCTTTCCCGTATAAAAGATCAAGCTGTTATAAACGTTTATCTTGCTGGTAGTGTAACTATGGGCTTGCTCGGAGAAAATTTAGTCAATATTGATGAACTTGTTGAAGCTGGTGTAATAGCTTTGTCTGATGATGGTAAACCTGTGATGAATTCTCAGATAATGAGAGATGCTCTATTAGCTTGTAAAAATCGTGTATTCTCAAATCCACCTTTGTCTCCAAAGGGCATATTCAATATGCCCCTACGAAAAAAGGGAAAATCAGATACTTCCCCTTTGGAAAAGGAAAGAGCAACATCTCCCCCTTTGGAAAAGGGGGATTTTAAAACCCATGATATTCCAATTATCTCACATTGCGAATGGATAGATGCTGAATACGAAGGCTGGATTATGAATAAGGGCGCAGTATCCGAAAGGCTTGGATTGATCGGCATACCCAATTCTGCTGAATATCACATGGTTGAGAGAGACATAAAGCTGGCAGAGGAAACAGGCGGACATCTGCATATTGCTCATGTAAGTACCGCTGAATCTGTTGAATTGATTAGAAACGCTAAAAATAAAGGTATAAAAATATCCGCAGAAACTACTCCACATCATTTTACAATTACTGACGAGATGGTTGAGATATGCGGAGCAAATGCTAAGATGAACCCTCCATTGAGAAGCAAAGAGGACTTAGAAGCAGTAATCGAAGGTCTGAAAGATGGCACTATTGATGTTATAGCAACCGATCACGCACCACACGCAGAATACGAGAAAGCAAAGGGATTAAAAGAAGCACCATTCGGGATAGTTGGTCTGGAAACATGCCTCCCACTTGTAATCACGAAGTTGGTAAACGAAAATCATCTAACATTATTTGAAGCCATAAAGAAACTAACGGTAAATCCCGCTAAAATACTGAACCTGAACAAAGGTACATTATCCGAAGGTGCAGATGCAGATATTTGTATTATTGATATAAATAAAGAGTTTATAGTTGATCCAACAAAATTTGAATCTAAGGGACGAAATACGCCATTTGCTGGTTGGAAACTAACAGGAGTAACTATGATAACCATTGCGAATGGGAGTATTATACTAACGGAACCAAAAATTGCTGAAAGCTTGTTTTGTAAATTTGACTAATAACATTAACAAACTTGTCAATGCGTTTTACAATTCTAACTGAATATGGAGTAGAAATATGCTACCAGTGATTAGTTACAGAAATATTGTGATCGGATCATTGTCAATTATTTTTGCATTGCTATTTATCAAAACTAATGTAGCACAGGATGTAAACTTTTTCTTCCGGGGAGGAGATTCTGGTATTATAGGTGAGGTTGATAATTCTGCACACCGTCTTAGAGCTTATGGAATTGAAAAACCACATACATCAAGATACATATATTTTCTTTCCAATGATATACCACTGTCAGGCATTAAAACAACTACTTTTGAGGCAGATGTTTCGCTACCTACTGGACTTCGGCATGGAACTTTGGGGATAGACTCATGTGGTGACTCAAGTGGTAGCGATTCAATGGGTACACCAGTATTATTTCGTATCTCTTTTCCGGGATGGACTACTTTTGTGGAAATTTCAATGCAATCTTTTTTTGGATTAGCATTGGAACAAGTATTTAATGGTCGTCAACAACCACCAATTATACTATCGTCTAATTGTGAAATAGCCAGAACATATACCCAAATTTCAGGTTGGACAGGTGGAGAGGCTAGTTTTGATCCTTTGGAGCTTACAGATAAAGCCACAGTCGGTGTTCAGTTTCATGTGAGATTGTCCATTGATTTTGAGCAAGACAAAGTCATGGCAGAAGTTATACCCAAATCTGGTTTTGAAAAACTTTTTAACCCTATTCCACCTGGAATCGAAGGAATAGTATCTCCTTTAATTGCAATTGCTAATCTGGTTGATTACACTAAAAGCTCTTCGTTTAATGGGAATTTTTTTTATATCATTTGTATGAGAACGAATGGAAATACAGATGTTGATAATAATGAAGCCCCAGGAGGTACTCTTAGATATATTGACCGAGAATTTACCAATATTCGATTCTCTTTTAATCAACCAATTGCATTTCCTAAAATGCCAGAACTACAAACTTTGTTTTTTCCAGATGACTTTAATGATAGTATAACTGCCCCTTATTGGACATCTTATCCGACTAAAGGATTGGATTTTGTTGAGGAAGAAGGCGTGTTAAGAATCAATGGGTTATCAAGTGAAGAAGGATATTCCAATTTTATGACTAATACGATCAAAAGACGAGATATTACCGTAGAGATGGATTTCAAAGCTGTATCAGGAATTCAAGCCAATACATCCTCGATATTTCGAATACAATTTGATCCTTTTAACTATTTCGAAATCGATATTTATAGTGGTGGTTATAATTTGGTAAGGGTTATTGAAAATCAAGTTGATGCAGTTGGTATAGGATTTCCTCCTTTTGGTGATGAAGCGACAAATTGGCATCGTCTCAAGTTGGTATATCAAGATTCTACGGGTCATGTAGAGGGATTCATTGATAATATTCAGCTTGGAGGTATAATTGATAAGGTATTTCCATCCTCATTTACCACTCTTCAATTTGCTTCCTTCGTTTATACTGTTAAAGACCAATACGTGGAATATCAGTGGGATAACTTTACTTCTACAGGGAAAGACCTACCGACATTTCAACGCTGGGATATAAATCAGGATGGAAAAATCAACATATTAGATTTGGTTTTGGCAAGTAAAAGCTATGGAAAGGATGTAATACCCCTAAATCCTAATCCTGATGTCAATGGCGATGGCAAGGTTGATATGTGTGATTTTATTCTCATAATAAAACACTTTGGAGAGTAATTATTTTCGGAACCAAGTATAAATAATACGAGTTTTTCAGTTAATGCCAATCATGGATTCCCACTTGCGTGGGAATGACATAGTAGACCGTATATCATTCCCGTGAAAACGGGAATCCATTGAATTTTAGAATATTCACAGAGCATAGAATTTAGCTAACTGAAAAACTCGTATAAATAATCATTTATAGAAAAAATGGAAAGAAAAAAGCCTAACCCCGAAGGGGTGTAATATTTATAGAAAACAAGCAAACAACAATTTTTAGCTCCGAAGGAGCGATATATAATGGCGGATACATACACAAAAATTTACATTCACGTTATTTTCACGGTTCAAGGTAGACAGAATCTTATTAGTAAACAGCATAAAGACGAACTCTATAAATACATTACAGGCATAATCCAAAACAAAAAACAAAAGGTGATTGCAATTAACGGAATGCCTGATCACACACATATTTTAATCGGGATAAAACCAGACATTGCTTTATCCAATTTGATTAGAGATGTTAAAGCAAATGCTTCATCATTTATTAACGAAAAAAGATGGGTCATCGGAAAATTCAGTTGGCAGGAGGGATTTGGCGCATTTTCATATTCTCATTCGCAACTGGATTCTGTTGCGAATTACATAAAAAATCAAGAAGAACATCATTCAAGAAAAACGTTTAGAGAAGAATATCTGGAATTATTGAAAAAGTTTGATGTTGATTATGATCCGAAATACATTTTTGATTGGATAGATGATAAAACGTGATGGCTCATATAGGGAATTAGGTGAAAAGGAAGCTTGACATATATGATATACTATTCACAAAAACAACAAAGAGAGGAGAGTGTATCATATGCGATTCCCCATTACTGAT
>Ga0315279_10003682_pt1 | contig 21094 bp, 21 predicted proteins | sample YL17G06_20_MG_FD_203694 | JGI IMG/M metagenome (GOLD analysis project Ga0315279, IMG submission 203694) | Sediment microbial communities from Yellowstone Lake, YNP, Wyoming, USA - YL17G06_20 | ecosystem: Environmental > Aquatic > Freshwater > Lake > Sediment | place: USA: Wyoming | collected... | reverse complement strand
AGGCCGGTGAGGAACTGATCCCCGTGGAGGCGCGAGACCTCCACGTTCGTGTGGGTGATGATGTTCTCCTTGGTCCGGTAGAGGTCCTGGTAGACCTGGTCAGCGCGTATCTGGGAGCGGACCACGAGGTGGACCACCTTTGCGATCTTGCTCATCTCGATCGCGGTCTGGAGGGCCGAGTTCCCGCCGCCCACCACGGCCACGCTCTTCCCCTTGAAGAGCGGCCCGTCGCAGGTAGCGCAGATGGAGAGCCCTCTCCCGATGAACCGCTCCTCGCCCTCGAGCCCGAGCATCTTCGGGTGCTTCCCGGTGGCGATGATAAGGCACTTAGACCCGAAGGAGCGGTCGGTCGCCGTCTTCACGGTGAAGGAGGAGCCATCACGGGAGATCCCGATCACGCCGTCCAGCTCCAGCTGGATGTGGAGCTCCTTCGCCTGCTCCTCGAATTTCTTCATGAGGTCCTCCCCCGTGACCATCCGGTAGCCCATGTAGTTCTCGATGGCCCAGCTCTCCAGGGCCTGGCCCCCGATGTTCTCGGTGATGACGAGGGTTTTTAAGAGCTTCCTCGCGGTGTAGACTGCGGCGGTGAGGCCGGCAGGGCCGGCACCCAGGATGATCACGTCGTACATGTCCACCGGTGCTTCTCCGCCGAAGACCTCGTGTAAGGCCTGGGCGTCGAAGCCGACGATGATTCGGTCCCCGGCAACGGTGACCGGGACCCCGTTCTGGCCGGAGATACGTATCATCTCCCCGGCAGCCTCCCTGTCGTCGGAGACGTTGATCTCGGCGTACGGGATCTTGCGTCTCTCCAGGTACGCCTTCACCATGCGGCAGTAGGGGCACTGCTTCGTCGTGTAAACCCGGACCTCTGGCATTCGACCCGGTACTCTTCCCTGTTGGTATAAAGGGGTATCGAAGGCAGGGAGAGGAAGATCCAGGGATATGTTTATCCATCCCCTTTCCGACGTACCGTTCACCATGGCAGGGGATGGATATGCCGACCGGATCCTCCGGGTGAACCTCTCCTCCCGGACCATCGGGGAGATCCCGTACCGCTCTCGGTGGAAGGAGCATTACCTCGGGGGAAGGGGCCTCGGGGTGAGGCTCGTGTTCGACCTCGTGGACCCAGCCACCGAACCCCTCTCAGAAGAAAACGCGATCGTTCTCGCTGCTGGCCCGCTCACCGGGTCAGGGATGCCCCTCGGCTCCCGCTATAGCGTGATAGCAAAATCACCCCTCACCGGGACCCTCTCTTCCAGCAGCAGCGGCGGCTTCTTCGGCACCGAGCTCCGGCGGGCAGGGGTAGACGCGGTGGTGGTAGAGGGGAAGTCCATTGCCCCGGTCTACCTCTGGATCCAGGATGGGGAATGCGAGATACGGGATGCCTCGCCGTACTGGGGGATGACCACGGACCGCACCATCGAGGAGATCCAGAGTGACTTGGCCGAGCCGAAGGCGAGGATCGCATGCATCGGCCCGGCTGGGGAGCGGCTCACACGGATAGCCGCTATCATGAACGACCATGGTCGTGCCGCCGGCAGGGGAGGGATGGGCGCGGTCTTCGGATCGAAGCGCCTGAAGGCCATCGCTGTGCTGGGCGACGGTCAGATCCCCAGGAGGAATCCTGAAGAGTTTTCGAGGATCCGGAATGCCATCCGGGAGAAGATCGGGAAGAGCGGGATGAACACGGGGGGCCTCCGGCGCTTTGGCACCGCGGCCAGCATGAACCTCATCAACGAGGCCCACCTCCTTCCCACGAGGAACTTCCAGGCCAGCCACTTCGACGGGGCAGAGGCGGTTTCGGGCGAGCGAATGAGAGAGACCCTCGTGGACCGGGTCACGGCCTGCTACTCGTGCAGCGTGGCATGCGGGAGGGAGACGAGGGCCGGGGACCTGAAAGGGCACGGGCCGGAGTACGAGACCCTCTGGGCCTTCGGGCCCGACTGCGGCGTCTCGAACCTGGCCGCCATCGCGCAAGCGAACTACCTCTGCAACGAGCTCGGCCTCGATACCATCTCCACCGGTTCCACCATCGCCTGCGCCATGGAGCTCTCCTCCCGGGGCTACATCGGGGAGAAGATCCGGTTCGGGGACGAGCGGGCGATCGTTGACCTCGTGCGGCTCATCGGATACCGCGAGGGGATCGGGGATGCGCTTGCCGAGGGCTCGTTCCGGTTCGCAAGCGCGGCGGGGCATCCGGAACTCTCCATGTCCGTGAAGGGTCAGGAGCTCCCCGGGTACGACCCCCGGGGGCTTCAGGGGCAGGGGCTCGAGTATGCCACGTCCGTGCGGGGGGCATGCCATGTCTACGGCAACATGGTCTATCCCGAGGTCTTCGGGATACCGGTGAAGCTCGACCCCTCGGTGGACGAGGGGAAGGCCGGGTGGGTGAAGCGCCTCCAGGACCTTGCCGCCGCTCTTGACTCCGCGGGGATCTGCCTCTTCACCTTCAGGGCCTTATCGGTTGCCGATTACTCGGCCATGGTCGCCGCGGTCACCGGCCGTGCCATGGGCGAGGAGAGTCTCCTCCAGGCAGGCGAGCGGATCTGGAACCTCCAGAGGCTCTTTAATAATAAGGCCGGCTTCTCGACAAAAGACGACACCCTCCCCCCCCGCCTTATGGAGGAACCCATCTCTACGGGGTCCGCTGCAGGGAGGGTCTGGGGGAGGGAGCCCCTCCTCTCGGAGTATTACCGGGTCCGCGGGTGGGATGAAGAGGGGCGGCCAACGCAGGAGACACTCGCGGCTCTCGGGATCCCATGAGGGATCACCCCTCCTTCTCGTCGATCTTCTTCGCTTCCTCCTTGGTGAGAATGGCCATCTCGCACGTGCGATCCGCCATGCAGAGGGAGCGGACGAACCGTGCGGTGAACTTCGGGTTGAGGGTCTCCACCACAGCGACGGAGAAGGCGAGGCACTTGGGGAAGAGGTGCTTTGCCGTGCCGCCGTACTCGTACGTGCTCCCAAGGAAAGGGCAGGTCTTTGTGAGCAGGGTGGCCCGGTCCTCCGAGATCTCAAGGACTTCGTAGCGGAACTCGGCACCGAAGATTACCCTCGTGATGAGCCGCAGATCCCCGGCGAGCTCCGCGGCGGTGGAGACCGGGAGGTGGAAGGCCTCCGCGATATCCATGGCATCCTTCCCGAGCTCCAGCCAGACCTGGTACTCGAGCTCATCGTACTTCTCGCCAACTGCCTCCCGGAAGGCGATGTCGTACATGATCGGGAGGGAAGAGAGGATTTTCGTGGCAATCTGCCACCGGGTCCCCTCGGGGATGTCCCGAAGATCCACCATACCAACCAGAACCTGCGCTACCGGCAGTTCTACGAGACTTTTCCCCATGGGAATATATAGCCTTGCATTCCGCGCTAAGGTTGAAGTGGCCGGTGGATGAGTACCTATAGGGAACCGGACCGTACCACCATGCCAAAGCGGCTTCTACTGGGAAGGCTCATCCTCGTGGCCATCGTCATCGTGATCCTGTTCAGCGCAGGCTACCTCCTCGTCTCCCGGCCCCAGGTCATCTATCCCTTCATACACCCTGTTGAGGTGGAAGGGACCTACAAGGATGTGGGGATCAGCTTCAGGTTCGAGGGCGTTACCCGTTCACTCTCCATCCCGGTGAACGGGACGGTCTATTTCGGGGCGCAGCGTGCCCAGAAAGAGGCGCTCCTCACCCGTGATATTCCGGACAGCATCTTCATCCCCAATTATTACCTCGCCTTCCTGAACGATCCCAATCAGGAGGAGTTCTACCGCGAGCTTACAGGGGCATTCAGGAGTATCCGGGTGAATGACACCCCGGATGATGACGAATACCTCGAGCTGATGGCGGTGGCGGTCCAGTCCCTTCCCTACGATACAGACGGGACCCTGACAGCCCCGAAGTTCCCCATCGAGACCTATGTGGACGGGAGGGGGGACTGCGATGACAAGAGCCTCCTCCTCGCAGGGCTCCTCGCACGGGAGAATTACTCGGTCGCGCTCTTCTACTTCAAGCCGGAGGCCCACATGGCCTTGGGGGTGAAGGGATACCAATGCGACTACAAGGACACCGGCTACGGGTACGTTGCGACCACGAACGTTTCCCTGGTGGGGGTCCCCACCAGCCAGCTGGCCGGAGGTGTGAACCTGACCTCGGCACCCCTCGTCATCCCGGTCGCGAACGGTACCAGGCTCTACGGGAAGTGCCAGGAGACCAATGCCATCCAGGATGCATTGGAGAGGACCGCGACGCGCGAGACCTCCCTGTCAAAGGATCTCGCCTCCCTCTCCGCAAGGATGAACGATCTCCGTTCCCGGGGACGGTTCGCAGAATACAACCAGATCCTGGACCAGTACAGAGCCGTGGTGAAGGACTACAACGACAATGCCCTCGTCCACAACTATATCCTCCAGAACCAGGACGACCGGAAGGGGACCTACGCCTGGCTCAAGGCGAGGGCAGCGGTCTGATCCGTATTTCTACCCGCCTTCGAGGATTGAGGTGACCCGGGCCATCACCTCGTGGTGGTTCCTGACGGTTGAGAGGAAGGCCGTGGACCGCGGGCTCCGGGTGAGGGGATCAAACCTGATCCCGCAGTCCACCTCCCAGAGGACAAGCCCGGATGAGGGGGCGGGGGGGTGGCGTTCACCAGAGGGGTCATCAAGCAGTGTCCGTATCCCCCCCTCGTCGAGCCCGCCTGTTCCTGCGGAGAGGAGGGCCCCCGCCATGCCGCGCACCATCTGCCAGAGGAAGGATTCCGCAGTCACCTCGAAACAGGTGAACCCTTCGTCATCGAAGACCCTCGCAGACAGGACGTTCCGGACCGGGTCCTTCCCCTCCACCCGGGCAAAGCGTGAGAAGTCGTGCCTGCCGGGGAAGAACCGGGCTGCACCTGCCATGGCTTCCCTGTCAAGGCCCGCCTTCGGGAAGAAGTAGCGATAGGTCCGCGACCTGGCATCATAGCGGGGGTGGAAGGCATCCGGAACCTCCGCGACCCCGGTGCACCAGCAGTCCCGGGGGAGCTGGAGGTTCAGGGCCGATCTCGCCCGGGCGGGATCCGGTGTGTCAAAGGCAGCAACCTGCGCCCGGGAATGGACACCCCGGTCGGTACGGCCGGCGAAGGCGAACCGGGCCTCCCTCCAGTCATCGAAGAGGGCGAGCCTCCTCGCGGCGGCGATCATCTCCCCTTCGACAGTCCTTCTGTCTGCCTGGACCTGGGACCCGAAGAAGCCGTCCCCCAAGTAGGCGATCCGGAAGGCAAGCCTCATGGGCGGACCCGGCGCCTCATTCTCCGGAGGGCATTCCTGAGGGACTGGCGGGAGTAGGTGCGCAGCGGGGTCATCTTCCCCCCGGCAATGGTCCTCCCCTCACGGATGGCCGAGAGGATGGAGGAGACCGCCGGCTCGGCAGCGACCAGGGTGTAGCCGTAGCCGACGAACCGTGCATTATGGGCATCGCTGCCGCCCACCTGGGCAATTCTCACCTTCCTTGCCACCCTCGCGGCCTTCCGGTTGGCCGACCCGACGATGTAGCGGCTGTTGAAGACCTCGATGGCATCCACGGCCCCGATGCTCTCGGGCACCCTCCTCGCCACCCCGTGGCGCCACATGTGGTAGGGATGGGGGAGGATGGTGACGCCCCCGAGGCTCCGGGCGAGGCGGATGGTCTCCATCACATGGCGCCCCGGGGGGAGGGGCTCCCTCACGCCGAGGACGATCAGGTGGCCCTGTTTCGTGGAGACCTCGATGCCCGGGATGATAACGAGACCGGATCCGGCCCTTTCGGCGTACCCCACCCCTGCGCAGGTGTCATGGTCGGTGATGGCGATGGCATCGAGCCTTCCGGTTGCCCCCCGGGCAAGGATCTCCTCAACGCTGCTCTCCCCGTCCCGGGAGAAGTTCGTGTGGACGTGCAGGTCGCAGCGGAGCATGGGATAGAGATCATTTTTTCACCTTCCGCATATTAAACGAGCTTATGCGTCTCCTGCTCCCAACGGGCAGCGCTACCGCCGGGATAGTGCGAAAGGCCGCAGAGGGCTACGATGTCCGGGTGGTGGTCACCGGGGAGATTGCATCCTTCCTCACGCCTGAGCAGCTCGTCTCCCTAGTCAGGGGAGGGAAGTACGACCTTGTCCTCGTCTCCGGGATGTGCACCGCATCCTTCGAGGGGGTGGAGAAGGAGACCGGGGTCCCTGTCTACCGCGGACCCCGCCATGCGGCTGATCTCCCTCTTGTCCTCCCCCTCCTCGGGGAGATGGAGCTTTCCCGCACGGTTCCGGCTGATGAGTTCCTTGCCGGGAGGAAGGCAGAGGAAGCATCACGGGACCTGGTGATGAGGGAGGAAGAGGCCTCATCCGATCTCATCATCCGGGGGGTGAAGATCGGGGGGACGTCCCGGATGAAGGTCCTCGCCGAGATCATGGATGCCCACCGGAGGGAAGATCTCCGTGCAGAAGTGGAGCGGCTCTTCTCGGAAGGCGCCGATATCGTGGACCTGGGCTTCGGCTTTGATGCGACATCCGGGGATGTGACCCGCTGCTTCGCTGGCCTCGGGGGGATCGAGGGTCCTCTCGCGGCTGACACCCAGGATCCCGCCCTCATCCGGGCTGCCCTCTCCCGTGCTGACCTCGTCCTCTCCCTCCATGGAGGGAACATACCGGCCGCGGGGGAGGCGGTTGCCCAAGCGGGAGCGGCCGCTGTGGTGATTCCCGGGGAGGGATCCCTTGCCGGAAATATTGAGGCAGCGGAAGAGGCCGGAATCGGGGCGATCATCGCGGATCCCCTGCTTCCGCCCGTCGGATCCGGGTTCACCGAAGCCCTCTCCAGGTTCAGTGACTCCGGTTACCCCGTCTTCTTCGGGGCAGGGAACGTGGTGGAGCTCCTGGACGCAGACTCCATCGGGGCGAACGCCCTCCTTGCCGGGATTGCCATGGAGCTCGGGGCAGCGGTCATCTTCACGAGCGAGCACTCGGATAAAACCCGGGGATCTGTGGCGGAGATGCGGCGGGCCACCGAGATGATGGTCCTTGCGAGGAGCAGGCCATACCCGAAGGACCTGGGGATCGACCTCCTCGTCCTGAAGGAGAAGAGACGGCGGAGGGAACCACCCCTCACGTACGGGGGATCAGAGACGGCAATACCCATGCCCCGCGAGGTGACGTATGACCCGTGCGGCAACTTCCGGATCGGGATCGAAGGTGACGAGATCGTTGCCGTCCATGACGGAGTTGCCATACGGGGGAAGCGCTGGGAGGACGTGCTCCACACCCTCCTTACCGAGGGGAGGATCTCACGGCTCGACCATGCCGGCTACCTGGGAAAGGAGCTCTACAAGGCGTACCTGGCGATCAGGTTCGGCCGCTCCTTCGAGCAGGACGGGGAGTTCTAGGCACCCGGAGGGGGATCTCAATCCCCCGAGGGAGAGGGAAATGTATTTCCTGACCCGGCAGGGGAATCCTTCATCATTCTCCCTGTCCCAGTACAAAAGGCATGAAGGTCCGGGGCATTGCACGGGATCTCCTACAGGCCCTCCTCTCCTCGGCACGGGAGGTTGACCGGGAAGGCGGTGGCAGGGAGTTCGTGGCCGTGCTCCGGGAGGAGGATGGGGTGATCCGCGAGTTCCTCTTCCTCCCCTTCACCTCCACCCAGGTGAGCGCGAGCCTCCGCTATGACCTGATGCCCCTCGATCCCCATGTTGCCGGGAGTGCGCACTCCCATCCCAACGGGGTGCTCCGGCCCTCGGATGCCGACCTCCGCTTCTTCCCGGCCCTCGGCCGCTGCCACATCATCCTCGGCCCTCCGTACACGGAATCGAGCTGGAAGTGCTTCACCTCGGATGGGGGCCCCCGGGACCTAGAGGTGATGGAATGAAACGGGTGGTGGCAACAGGTACCTTCGATATCCTCCACTCCGGACACATCTACTACCTGGAGGAGTCGCGGAAGCTCGGCGACGAGCTCCATGTCATCGTGGCAAGGGACGCAAACGTCCGGCACAAGCCGAAGCCGGTCATCGGGGAGGCCCAGCGGCTCAAGGTGGTCCAGGCCCTCCGGGTGGTGGACTTTGCGAGGCTGGGGGACGCGACCGACATGTACCGGCCCATCGAGGAGATCGACCCGACCGTGATCACCCTCGGGTTCAACCAGCACTTCTCGGAGGAGCAACTGCGGGAAGCCCTGAAGGAACGGGGGATCGGGGCCAGGGTGGTGCGGATCGGGGAATATAGCGGAGATCCCTGCACCAGTACCCGGCGGATCATCGACCGGATTCTTGAGACGCGCGGCAAGCCCTGACGAAAGTCCCGGATGGCGGGTTCACAACCTCTTTATAGCCCTCCCATCCCATCACCCCTGTGAGGAGTATCATGAGGCGCGAACTGGAAGTTGAGATAAGCAAGCTCTCATCTCTCGCTCGGGAGAAGAATGCGAAGGTCAGGACCATCCCGGCCGAATCTGTCGTCGTCGCAGAATGGGTGAGGTACAAGTGCCGCTACGGGTGCAAGGGCTATGGCAAACACCTCTCCTGCCCCCCGTATGCCCCGAGCCCCGAGGAGACCCGGCGCATGGTTTCCGGCTACTCGACAGGGATCCTTGTCCGGTTCGACGGAATCCCGGGCCACAGGAAGCTGAAGCCCGAGGAGATCCCAGAGGACTTCCACCCCTTCTACAAGGACCTCATCCTCTGGGGGCACACAACCATCCACATGCTCGAGAAGACGGCCTTCTACGACGGGTTCTACAAGGCCTTCGGCTTTGGCCCCTACCCCTGCATCTTCTGCGAGCACTGCGTGGCCGAGGAGCAGCCGGGGACCGTGGACGAGTCCATCCGGCGCCTCTGCCGGCACATGGATATGGTCCGCCCGAGCATGGAGGCGGCAGGGATGGATGTCTTTGCAACGGCAAAGAACGCGGGGTGGGAACTCTCCACCATCCCGTGCAAGGACCTGGAGTACGGGAAGATCGTCCACGGGGATATCGTCTCCATCGGCCTCGTCCTCCTCGAGTGAGGCGATAGCATACTTTCACCCCGCGCCGTAAAGCGCTAAAAACACCCAGTCCCCATCCCTCCGTGATGCTCCAGACCCTCGATCGCGTCTCCGAACGGTGGCGGGAGGCCGTGGATGCCATCCCCGGATACGAGGTGGTGGAGGACGGGAAGATCTTTCAAACCTCCTTCCTCGATTCCTTTGTCTTCTCGTCTGAGCACGGGAGAGCCCTGGACCTCCTCGGGAGCATGATGGCAGAGAACGAGGGGAGATCGGTCCACCAGGTCCTCCCAGGAAAGGAGGTGAAGACCGGCTTCGGCCCGGCCTACTGCATCGAGGGGCGGGCGCAGGTCCCGGATCTTCACCCTGACCGGGACCATGTCCGGGAGCGCCTCCTCGAAGAGTTCAGGCTTCTTTCAGGTGTCGGGGCGGTGACCGAGCGGCGGCTCAGGGGGCGAGGGTATCATTCCATCCTCGATCTCAGGGACCACCGGCGGTTCGGCCCGGGCGCCCGGGAGTTTCTCAGGATCCTGGACCAGGCCGGGACCGGTCCCCTCGCGGGATGGATCTCCCGGTGGTATCCCCGTTCTCACCCCCTGGCCCTCGCCCCCTGCGGCCTCCACCGGCGGGACGAGCTGGTATTCCTCGATATCGAGACCCTGGGCATCTTCTCCCGGCCCATCATCCTCATCGGCATCGGGAGGCTGGCAGGATCAACCCTTGCCACCAGCCAGTATCTCGTGCGGGAGATCTCGGAGGAGCCTGCGGTCCTGAACGCCGCCCTCGAGGATCTCACCGGTGACGGGGCGGCCTTCATCTCGTTCAACGGGAAGAGCTTTGACATCCCCTACATCAGCGAGCGGGCTGCCTATTACGGAATGCCCATCCACCTGGACCGGCCCCACTTCGACCTCCTCCACTTCTCCCGGCGCCGCTGGGGCAGCACTCTTCCGGACTGCCGGCTCTCGACCCTCGAGCAGCGGATCTTCGGCATCGCCCGGGAGGTGGACATCCCCGGGAGCCTGGTACCGGAGTTCTACGAGGCCTTCCTCCGAACCGGGAACTGCGGGCCCTTGGTACCCATTGTCGATCACAACCGCCAGGACCTGGTCACCCTGGGTTTCCTCCTCTCGACCCTCCTCGAGGATCTCCATGCCCGTTCCTGACCTGATCGCATCCCTGGGAAAGGATCCCCGGCAATCCATACGGATGGCACATGTCCGGGTCATCCCGGCGCAGGAGGCCAGCTACGGGATGCCCGGGCGGCCTCTCCCCCCATGCCTCGAAGGCTATCTCTCCCAGAGGGGGATCCGTCTCTACACCCACCAGGTCGAGGCGCTGGAGGCTCTCCGTGCAGGCGAAAACCTCATCATAACCACGCCGACCGCATCAGGGAAGACCCTCGCCTTCAACCTGCCCATCTTCGAGGCCCTCCATGACAATCCCATGGCCACGGCCCTCTATCTCTATCCCACCAAGGCATTGGCAAACGACCAGTTGAAGGCCATCCGCGACCTCGAGGAGGGGACCGGCATCACCGCAAGCGGAGCCATCTACGATGGTGATACCCCCTCCTCCCGCCGCCCCCTCATCAGGGAGAGGTCTCGGGTCATCCTCTCCAACCCGTACGAGCTCCACCAGGTCCTCCCCTGGCACCACCGGTGGGAGAGGTTCTTCCGGAATCTCAGATACGTGGTCATAGACGAGGCCCACCGGTACAGGGGCGTCTTTGGATCTCACATGGCCTACCTTATCCGGAGATTGCGGCGGATCGCAAGGCACTATGGGGCAGAACCCCAGTTCATCCTCTCGACGGCAACCATCGCAAATCCCCTCGAGTTCGGGAGGAACCTGACGGGCCACACCTACCATCATGTCAGCTCCGACGGGTCTCCCCGGGGAAGGAAGCACTTCGTCCTCTACAACCCCTTCTACAACGGGGTGAACGGGAAGTCGGTCCACCGCGAGACCGAGGATCTCCTCCTCGCGTGCCTCTCCCACGACCTCCAGACCCTCTGCTTCACCGTCTCGCGGCGTATGGCCGAGCTGATAGCCCTCTGGGCGCACGAGGACCTGGCCCGGAAGGGGCGGGACCCTGGCATGGTCACCGCCTACCGTGCAGGGTATCTTCCCGAGGAACGGAGGGCCATCGAGGATCGACTGAAGTCCGGCCTCCTCAAGGGCCTTACATCCACGAACGCCCTGGAGGTAGGGATCGATATCGGGGGGCTGGACGCGGTCCTCATCTCGGGCTTTCCGGGGACCATCATCTCGACCTGGCAGCAGGCAGGCCGGGCAGGCCGGCGGGGGAAGGAGTCTGCCGCCTTCCTCATCGCGTTCCAGGACCTCCTCGACCAGTACTTCATGCACCACCCCGAGACCTTCTTCGGGAGCCCCCACGAGCATGCCATCGTGGACCTCGCGAACCCCTACATCGTCTCCGGCCACCTCCTCTGTGCGGCCTCGGAGCTTCCCGTGCAGCCGGAAAGGGACAGGCCTCTCTGGCCCGGGGAGCTGGAGGCCCCAATCCGCTCCCTGTCCGAAGCCCACCTCCTCCGCCCAACCCCACACGGGGTGGTCTACTGCGGCCGGGGGAGAGCAGCAGAGGCGGTGAAACTCGATTCTATCTCCTCCGAGACCTTCCGGATGACCTGCAACGGTGCCCTCCTCGAGACCATGGACCGGGCACAGGCCTTCCGGGAGGCCCATGAGGGCGCGGTCGTCCTACATCGCGGCGAGACTTACCTCGTGCGGGAGATGGACCTCGACACCCGCAGAATCCGGGTGGAGCGGGCTGACGTGGACTACTACACAGATGCCCTGAAGAGCGTAGATCTGAGGGTCGTGCGGGAGGTATCCCGGCGGGAAGGGAACGGGTTCACCCTGTCCCTCGGTGACGTGGAGGTTACCGAGCAGTTCACCGGTTACCGGATCATGAAGTACGACTCCCTGATCGGCTTCGAGCCACTCACCCTTCCTCCCCTCAAGTTCGGGACCCGTGCCCTCTGGTTCACCCTCTCGCCCGATCTTGCGTCCACCGTCACGGCAGCTGGCTTCGATCTTGCAGGCACCCTCCACGGCGCCGAGCATGCCCTCATCGGTGTCGCCCCCTTCCATGTCCTCTGCGACCGCCGCGATCTCGGGGGGCTCTCGACCCCGAGTCATCCTGACACAGACGGGCCAGCCATCTTCGTGTACGACGGGTATGAGGGGGGTATCGGCCTTACCGAGAAGGCCTTCGAGCTGATGGACCGGATCGCGTTAATGGCCTATGAGGCGGTGCAGGACTGCCGGTGCGAGGCCGGGTGCCCGGCCTGCATCTACTCCCCCAAGTGCGGGAACGACAATACGCCCCTGGACAAGGGAGGGACGGTCCGGCTGCTCGATGCCCTCGCCCCATTCGGCGGTGTCGGCATATCAGATAGGAAGGAAAAGTGATGGATCGGATACTGCCGAAGAACCTCCTCGTCACCGGCCCACCCGGGTGCGGGAAGACCACCCTGGTCCGGAAGATCGTGAAGGACCTCGGAGATCTTCCTATGACAGGCTTTTACACCGAGGAGATCCGGGAAGGAAGGGAACGGGTCGGCTTCGCCCTGGTCGGCCTGGACGGCAGGAGGGGGGTCCTCTCTCACGTGAAGGTCAAAGGACCCCATCGGGTGGGGAGGTACGGGGTTGATATCGCTGGTTTCGATTCCTTTCTCAATGGCCTTGATATCAGGGATCCGGGTCTGCGCCTTCTTGTCATCGACGAGATAGGGAAGATGGAGTGCATCTCGGACCTCTTCAGGAAGCTCCTCAGGGACTGCGTCGATTCCCCTGTCCCCTTCCTTGCCACCATCGCGATGCGGGGGACACCGCCCATCGAGAAGATCAAGGCAAGGCCCGATGCGAAGGTCATCTCCATGAGCCATGAGAACAGGGAGGAGAGATACAGGGAACTACTGGGAGAGGTACGCCGGCTCACGAGAGCTCCATGATGGGCCGTTTGCTTCTGATGGCTATGGTCACCCCTCCAGTGCTCCACGCATCCCGGCGACGAACCCCTTGATCTCCCGGGCCATCTGCACGGGGTCCCGGGCATGCTCCTCCACCAGCTTCACGAGGGCAGATCCCACGATGACCCCATCTGCCCCCGCATCCCGGAGGGCCGCGGCATGCTCAGGGCGGGAGATCCCGAACCCCACCGCGAGGGGGAGGCGGGTGCGGGGGCGAACCCGCCGGATAAGGGTGCCCGCTTCATCGGAGAGCTGCTCACGGGCGCCGGTGACCCCGAGAAGGGAGGCGAGGTACAGGAACCCGCTCGCGGATTCGACGATCCCCCCGAGCCTGCGGTCGCTCGTCGAGGGGGCGACGAGAAAGATCTGGTCCAGTCCGTTCTCCCGGGCGGCCCGGACGGCCCGCTCCCCCTCTTCTGGAGGCATATCCACGACGAGGACCCCGTCCGCCCCGGCAGCCAGCGCCTCCCGGTAGAACCGTTCCACCCCCCGATGGTGGACCGTGTTGCAGTAGACCATGAGGAGGATGGGGGTCTCTGACAGTTTTCGAACCTCCCCGACTGCCTCGAAGAACCCGTCCACGGTCATGCCTCCTTCCAGGGCGCGGGTATGAGCCCTCTGGATGGTAGGACCGTCGGCGACGGGGTCGGAGAACGGCATCCCGATCTCCAGGATATCGGCCCCGGCCTCGATAACCGCCCGCGCAGCGGTGAGAAACCCCACCCGGTCCGGATCCCCTGCCACCAGGTAGGCAATGAATGCCGGGCGATCCAGCGTCTGGAAGACCTCCCCGATCCGGGTCATCCCGCCCCTCCCTGCAACCGTGCAACCTCTGTCAGATCCTTATCTCCCCGGCCGGAGAGGTTTACGACGACGATATCGTCCCTGCCTAACTCCCCGGCCATCTTCACCAGCCGGGCGATGGCATGGGCGGACTCGAGGGCAGGGATGATCCCCTCTTTTCGTGAGAGGAGGGCGAAGGCCTCGAGTGCTTCCCGGTCGGTGACTGAGACGTACTCGACCCTTCCCGTATCCTTGAGCATCGAGTGCTCCGGGCCGACCCCCGGGTAGTCGAGGCCGGCCGCGACGCTGTGCGTGGAGAGGACCTGGCCATCCGAGTCCTGGAGGAGGTACGAGAGCGCCCCGTGGAGGATCCCGGGTGACCCGGCGCAGAGGGATGCACCGTGCCTCCCGCTGTCGATGCCTTCGCCCCCCGCTTCGACCCCGATGAGCCTCACCCCGTCCTGCAGGAAGGGGTGGAAGATCCCGATGGCGTTGGATCCCCCGCCGACACAGGCCAGGACGGCATCGGGAAGCCTCCCCTCCTTCTCAAGGATCTGGGTCCGCGCCTCTCTCCCGATGACCGACTGGAAGGTGCGCACCATGAGGGGGAACGGGTGGGGTCCCACGACGGAGCCGAGGAGGTAATGGGTCTCCCCCACGGAGGCAGCCCAGTCCCGGAGGGCCTCGTTCACGGCATCCTTGAGGGTCCTCGTCCCTGAGGAGACCGGGATGACCTTCGCCCCCATGAGCTCCATCCGGAAGACGTTCGGGTGCTGCCGCTCGATGTCCACCTCCCCCATGTAGACCTCCACGGGGAGGCCGAGAACAGCTCCGGCGATGGCGGTGGCGACCCCGTGCTGGCCGGCCCCGGTCTCGGCGATGAGCCGCTTCTTTCCCATGAACTTCGCGAGGAGGGCCTGCCCCAGCGTGTTGTTCAGCTTGTGGGCGCCGCCGTGGAGGAGGTCTTCCCTCTTCAGGTACACACGGCACCCCAGGTCCTGCGACAGGTTCCTGCAGAAGGTGAGCGGGGTTGGCCTCCCCGCAAACTCGGCAAGACAGGATTCCAGGGTGGAGAGGAAAGCCGGGTCGTTCCCGTACCGCTGGAAGGCCTCCTCCAGCTCCGAGAGCGCCCCCATGAGGGCCTCGGAGACAAACTGCCCGCCGAAGTCCCCGAACCGCCCCTTCTTCACGGGAGAGCCCCCCGGGAAGCCCGGATGAATTCCGTGACCCTGGACGGATCCTTGATCCCGGGCCGGATCTCCACGCCGGATGCCACGTCCACCGCATAGGGGCGGACGGATTCGATGGCGCCGGCCACGTTCTCCGGGGTGAGGCCCCCGGCGAGGATGACAGGTACCCGGGAGCGCGTTACTACATCCCGGGCGAAGGCCAGGTCATAGGGTCGCCCGGTCCCACTGGACCCGTCGACAACGAGGGCGTCGCCATCGTTGGGGAGGGGGTCGCCCGGTTTCACCACGTGGAGGACCCTGACCGGCGGGCTCTCGGGGAATTTGAAAGGGTGGGAGATCTGGATCGCGGCCGGTCGCAGGGCGACAATCCTGTTGAGATCCTTTCTCGACCTCGTGTGGGTCACTGCCACGGTTGTGGTGAAAGGCCCGACGGAACCGAAGATCTCCTGCGCCCTCCCGGGGGTTACACACCTCGGTGAGTCCGAGAAGAGGATCACCCCAATGGCGTCTGCTCCCTCTCTTTCGGCGTGCAGGGCATCCCCGGCCCGGGTGATCCCGCAGATCTTCACGCGCATACGAGTTCCTCCAGCGTCTTCCTCGGGTCGTTCGAAGCCATGACCGAGGAGCCGATGAGGAAGGCATCGCAGGCTGGCCTCAGGGTGCGGATATCCTCCGGCGTCCGGATCCCGCTTTCAGAGACGACTTTTCTTCCGGCTTTTCGGATTCCTGGTCCGAGCGCGAGGGTGGTGCCGAGATCGATCTCCATCGTCTGGAGATCGCGGTTGTTCACACCAATGAGGCCTGCACCCGTCAGGAGGGCGATCCCGGCTTCTTCCCTGGTGTGTACCTCCACCAGGGGTTCGAGGCCGAGTGCGAGCGCCCTCTCCACGAAATCGGGGAGCCGGTCCCCTAAGAGGCATGCGATGAGGAGGACAGCATCCGCGCCGAGAGACTGCGTCTCTTCCAGCTGGAGATGGTCGATGATGAAGTCCTTCCGAAGCACCGGTACCTCAACAGCCCGGCGAACGCGGGGGAGGTAATCCGGCGACCCCCCGAAGAAACGGGGCTCGGTCAGGACCGAGAGCGCGCAGCACCCGCCCGCGACGAGATCCCGTGCAAGATCTTCAGGTGGTGCCCGGGCCCGGATACTCCCTCGGGATGGAGAGGAGAACTTCACCTCGGCGATGATGGCATTCCTTGCCTGGGCTTCGCAGATCGCCCCCGCCAGGCTCCTGGGGTGGTGAACGGGGAGCGGGAAGGGACAGCCTTCCAGGGCGCGAACCCTTTCCCTGGTGGTCTTTAGGATCGCATCGAGGATCATGCTCATCCCCTCCCTGTCTCGTCGATGAGGGCCTCAAGCTTCCGAAGGGCCATCCCGGAATCGACGGACTCCTCTGCACAGGAGATGCCCCCGGCGATGGACCGCGCCAGCCCCCCGAGGTAGATGGCAGCCCCGGCATTCATCAGGACAGCATCCCGGGCCGCCCCGGGCTCGCCGGAGAGAACCTCCCTGAACATCCGGGCGTTCTCGGCCACATCCCCCCCCCGGAGATCATCGACCGATGAGAGAGGGATCCCGAACTCCCCGGGGTGGATTGTGTATTCCCTGACAGATCCACCCGCGAGCTCGGCCACCCGTGTCGGGCCGGTTGTCGTGATCTCGTCCAGGCCCCCGCCGTGGACCACCATGGCCCGCTCCGCTCCCAGGAGCCGGAGGGCCTCGGCCATCGTGCCGATGATCTCCGGGCGGTACACACCGAGGAGCTGGATGCCAGCACCGGCAGGGTTGGTGAGGGGGCCGAGGAGGTTGAAGACGGTCCGGAAGCCGAGCTCCTGCCGGATCCCCTGGACCCTCCGCATCGCCGGGTGATAGAGGGGGGCGAAGAGGAAGGCGATGCCTGTGGCCCGGAGGATCCCGGCCATCCTTTCGGGGGGGATCTCCAGCCGAACACCGAGGGCGGAGAGGACATCGGCCGAGCCGCAGCGGCTCGTGACAGACCGGTTGCCGTGCTTCACCACGGGAAGCCCGGCTCCTGCCACCACGAAGGCCGCTGCTGTGCTCACGTTGAAGGTCTGGGATCCATCTCCCCCTGTCCCGCAGGTATCGATGAGGGGGCCTCTCATCCCGTGAGGGAAAGGGACAGCGAACTCCCGCATCGCCCCTGCGAACCCTGCAAGCTCCTGGCTCCTTGCCCCCTTCATGGAGAGAGCGGTGAGGATGGCCCCGATCTGGGCGGGGGTCGCTTCCCCGGCCATGATGGCCCTCATCACCGATGCAGCCTCCTCCGTCGAGAGGTCCTGCGACGAGGCGAGGGCAAGAACCGCCTCCCTGAGGTTCATACCGCCCCCTCCGAGAGGAAGTTCTCGATGATCTTTGCACCCTCCCTGGTCAGGATGCTCTCGGGATGGAACTGGACCCCCTCGATAGGGTATCTCAGGTGCCGGAGCCCCATGATGCATCCATCGTCAAGGCTCTCCGCCGTGACCGCGAGGTCTGAGGGCAGGGACTTCCTGTCGGCGACCAGGGAATGGTACCGGGTCGCGGTGAAGGGGTTCCTGATTCCCTCGTAAATTCCCTTTCCGTCGTGCTTTATAGAGGAAGTCTTGCCATGGACCGGGCGCTCCCCCCGGACAACCCTGCCCCCGAAGGCGGTGCAGATGGCCTGGTGGCCCAGGCAGACACCCAGCGTGGGGATCTTCCGGGACAGGGTGGAGAGGGCCGTGAGGCAGAGCCCGGACTCCTCGGGCCGGCCGGGCCCGGGGGAGAGGATGATACGGTCCCATGCATGCCGCTCAAGGGCCCCGGGCTGTGCATCATTCAATATGACCTCCGGGACCGCGCCCAGGGAACCGACGAGCTGCGAGAGGTTGAAGGTGAAGCTGTCGTAGCAGTCGATGATGAGAACCCTCATCCTAATCCCTCCACCAGTTCTATGGCGCGGATGAGCGCCATGCCCTTGTTCTCGGTCTCGTCCCACTCGCGGGCGGGATCCGAGTCGGCCACGATCCCGGCCCCGACCTGGACCTCGGCCTTCCCGCCCCGGGCGACGATGGTGCGGATGGTGATGGCGAACTCCAGGGTGCGGTCGAACCCGGCATAACCGATGGCGCCTGCATAGAGGCCCCGCCGCTCCGGCTCCAGTTCCTCGATGATCTCCATGGCCCGGATCTTCGGGGCGCCCGAGACCGTCCCTGCAGGGAAGCATGACTTCAGGGCATCGAAGGGGGTGAGGTGGTCACTGAGGGCCCCCTGCACCGTGGAGACCAGGTGCTGGACATGGGAGAATCGCTCCACCGACATGAACTCATCCACTCTCACGGATCCGAACCTGGATACCCTCCCCACGTCGTTCCTGGCAAGATCCACGAGCATGAGGTGTTCGGCCCGCTCCTTCTCGTCAGAGAGGAGATCCTTCGCCAGGCGCTCGTCCTCCTCCGGGGTCTTTCCCCGGAGCCGTGTTCCCGCGATGGGAACGGTGGTGACCTTTCCGCGCTCCACGCGGACAAGCATCTCGGGGCTCGACCCGATCACCCTGAGGTCGCCGAAGTCGAGGTAGAACATGTAGGGGCTCGGGTTGATCATCCTGAGGGCACGGTAGATATGGAAGGGATCTCCCTGGAGGGAGCACTCGATCTTCCGCGAGATAACGGCCTGGAAGATATCGCCGGCCAGGATGTACTCCTTCACCCTCCTCACGGCTTCTTCAAAGGCGGCCTTGGGCATCTTTGTCTTCCGGGAGAGTGCCCCGGTCTTCCCTGGCAGGAGGAAGAACTCGTCCCCCGCCCTCTCCAGATCGCGGATCCGCCGGTCGAGGGCAAGGATCCTCGCCTTGCTCGCCCTGTAGAGCTCCCCGGGATCGGAATCATAGGTGAGGACGGGGGAGGAGAAGATGAAGATCTTCCCTGCCACATGGTCGAGGACGATGCAGTCCCTGGCCATCATGAACTGGGCGAGGGGAAGTCCTTCCCCGGGCTTCTCACGCCTCTTCACCTTCCGGGAAAGGTCATGGATAATATCATAGGCCAGGTAGCCGACCATCCCCCCGAAGTACCTGGGCGCCTTCAGGTTCATGAACTGGAACCTCCGGAGGATGGACTCGAGCCCCTCGATGGCGTTCCCCCCTTCCGGAGATCGGGCGATAGAGAGGAGGGGCTCCCTCCCCTCGACTCGCACCTCCTCCCCGAAGGTCACCGTGAGATCCGGATCCTTCCCGAGGAAGGAGTAGCGGGCCATCTTCTCGCTCCCCTCCATGGACTCGAGGAGGAACCCACCGGGGCCCGGGAGGCCGGAATAGATGGTAAGAGGGGAGATCCCGGGGATGGGACGTTCAAGGGAGAGGGGTACGACGAGGGGGCGCGGCTGGTGCTCCACCGCGGCGATGAACTCCTCCTCGGTAAGGTTCAGCCGGGAAGAATCATCGTCCTCGTGGAGTACGGGCATCAAATCAGCGTTAGACATGTTTGTTTATGGTTATCATTGTATATATTTATACATTATGGTACACATTACCTCATAAATAACACGATGAACCAACCAGCAGTCCTTTCTGTTACCAATATCACCCGTTAGAAGGGCTTTAATTTAAAATCAGCAATAATTCGGTTTAAAACATCTGGATAGGGACAAATTACATCTTTTCTTATCTCTTTAAATTTCTTATTAGCAATTTTCTTGGAATTGAATAAAAGGAGGCTAATCATCATTCTCTCGAAAATAGTAACTTTCCGGACCACCGCAAGATGTTGATCATGTTCTATTCCTGGTTGAAATGGTTGCAAATGGTAAATATACATTTTAACAGTGCTATTAACTAGGAAGTCCTCAACACTTTGCTTAATCTTGTCGCTAAACCGCTTCTTTCGTTTCGCTTCAGAGAATTTCAAAATATCAACGGCTAAAAAGCGATAAATCTGATTTTGGGTGCTTGTCCCCAAGTCTTCCATATGGCCTGCCAATCTTCGAAATGCGGGCCGGGCTGTCGTATAGCGATTGTCTCCGGTTTGCCCGACATAATAGTAGGAATCATTTTCATGGACTATTTCCACGATATAAAGAAGATATTGCCTTCGTAAATGTTGTCCTTCGAGAGTAAGGATCATGTCTGCCATTTAAGTTATCACATCAATTGAAAGTAGGTATATCTCATAAGATATATAATTATTTCCGAATCATTTCCCCACCGTCGATATCCCACCCACTTTCTAGGTTCTGTGATTTTCATCGTCTATATGTAATTCTATCGAGGTTTTTTATTGAAGTCTTTATTTGATCAAGCAGGTCATCATAAGTAATTATCTCAATGTGACTTAAGAAGTGATTGTGAATTCTGAGCGCTTTTTTCTTTTCTTCATCTCTTCTACCAATGACAATTATGCCTTTTGGATAAATAACGTCTTTTCGCGTCTCTTCTTTTTGAGAGAGGTAGTAGATGTCATATTTATACAAATAACTTATCATTTGGGAAATTGCATCCTTTGTTATTGCAGTCCATACTGCATAATGACCTTTGGGATCTTTTGTAAAAATATTATCATTCGGTCCTTTCAATTCAATAATATCAAAAAACCCGTCAGTTTTTTCTATAAGAAAGTCTGTTCGACCATTCAATCCTATTTTATCCTCTGAAGAGGCACTAATATAATGAAGGCCGAGAATTGGAGGATTATCCTTAATAATGTCTCCAACATCGCTCTCTGTTGTAGTGTCTAATTTTATTAATCTCTCAAATTCATCGAGAATACTACTTTCTTGTTTTATGTCTTTGGCAAAATCCTCTATCTCGTCACTCTCAAAAAAATAATCAAGTTGATAATTTGTACCTCGCAACCCATAGATTCCACGGTCAATCTTCGTGAAAATATTTTGACCATAACCATCGCGATGCTTATTAAGAATTAATCCAACCGTTAATCCGACATAACTACCGACATACGCATTTTTATTCGCCCGTATTTCTTCAACCTTGTCCACTATATCTTTTAATTTAGCCCTTCCACCAAGAAGTTGAAGTGCCAAAGCAGTATCATTTATCCATGTCATACCTTTCCTTCCATTCGGATTGGAATCTTAGGATATAACTCGGGTTATTCCTCCACCGCCGACCGCACCGTAACAAAGACCGGTCCCCGCAAATCGATCTTCTTCTTTTTGTCGGTG
>Ga0315279_10003681_pt1 | contig 21094 bp, 18 predicted proteins | sample YL17G06_20_MG_FD_203694 | JGI IMG/M metagenome (GOLD analysis project Ga0315279, IMG submission 203694) | Sediment microbial communities from Yellowstone Lake, YNP, Wyoming, USA - YL17G06_20 | ecosystem: Environmental > Aquatic > Freshwater > Lake > Sediment | place: USA: Wyoming | collected... | reverse complement strand
ATAGTGGAGTATTATGTGCTTCGTTGGAATGTAGAAGTCACCTTCGAGGAAAGTCGTAGGCATCTTGGAATAGAAACACAACGTCAGTGGTCAGATAAAGCTATAGAACCACACCAGTGTTGTTTGGTTTATACTCCATAGTATGCTTGATAGCACTCAGATTGTCAAAGAGCAAAGAACTGATACCACAAGCTACTGCATGGTATCACAAACAGGATGTTACATTAAGAAAAAGATAACACATTTCGAGCGAAATAATTTATATAGATGAGAACTGGCTAAAGATACGTGGCAAATAGTATTATTGGTTTGCAGTGTGGCTGAAGAAACATTTTACAGAGGAAATTCGTACCCTGATATACACTACGAATCCAGATGATATTTACCCCTCTGCCCTCATTCCTCCGAACTGGTGATCTCTGACGGCATCATATTATTGTCAACAGCCGAAACTTTTAAAAGTCGGAGTAAAGTGTCCTGATCTTTTTTATGCTGATCCTGAGTTTCTGATAGCTGTTCTTCCATGCCTACCACAAGTAGCTCACTTTTGCATTTTAAACTTTCTTCGATCCGAAAAGATACGTAATCCATTAACTGCATTGCCATCTGATCCGCTCCCCAGAGTTTGGCAGCGGATTCAATAACTTCACCCACAGTTTTTTCTAATTTGAGTTTTGTCGTTTTGATCTTCTCTTTTAGATCATCAATTTTATTTGCTTCATTTTTAGTTTTTGTATTCCAGAGTTCTCTTGATGCGTCAACTAATTGCTTTCTCAAAATGGGCAGGAAAGCCTTTCGCTCAATTATTTCTGTTTGAAGTTTTTCTCTTTCTTTTTTGATCCTTTCGATCTCAGACTTTAACTCCTCTCTATTGCTCAAGTGGGCGTCTCTACGCAGATTTAGCTCATTAGCCATCAGATCATTAATGAGTTTTGGAAGTTGAACCAATCTTTCTCTGGTAGCCTTAAAATTTCTTGATAATTCAAGAAATTGTGAATCGTCCATCAATACGCTCCAACTGTGTGGGACTAATGATTAACCCTATGATACTATGGAGTGCGTAAGCTTGCTTAGGAAATAGCACACAGATTAAAGTTGACCACTAGCGTTTAGGTATGGCAAAATAGAAAGTTGAGCCTTTACCATGTTGTGACTCGACCCATATACGACCAGAGTGACCATCCAGAATTTTTTTGCAAGTTGCAAGCCCGATGCCCGTACCTGAATAACCCTCTCCGTTTTGCAGACTACTAAATATCGTGAAGATGAGATCCTTATATTCAGGAGCGACCCCAATACCATTGTCCCTGATGGAAAAAATCCATTCATCATCATTCTGCTCTGAGGAAACGTGAATGCAAGGCGGTTCATCACTATGAAACTTAATTGCATTTTCTATCAGGTTCTGAAATAATATTTTCATCTGGATATTGTCAGCAGTTATTACTGGCAGAGGGTCATTGGTTATCACTGCCTTTGTTTCATCAATAATAAGCTTGTGTTCAGATACCGCATTATCAAAGATAATCTTACAATCGGTAATCTGGAAATAGTCGCTTTCCATTCCTATCTGTGAGTAATTCAGCAGGGCATTGAGCAATGCGCTCATTCTATTTGCATTCTCTACTGTGTTAGATACCAATTCAGACGACACTTCGGCAAATAGTTGCAATTCCGCATTGTTTGAGGCAAGCTTTCTCTCGACTTCTTTGCGATCCGAAATCTCATGCAATAATTCCTCATTTACTTTTGCTAGTTGAACAGTACGTTCCTTCACCTTTATCTCAAGCTCATCTCGCATTTTCTGAAGCAACAATTCCGCATTTTTACGCTCGGTCACATCTTGAATATGAACTAAATACTTGCTTAAAGAACCGACACTGTCTATTCCCAAGGGCGTTACTGAAATATCGAGATAAATAACTCCTGTTTCTTTGTGGAACGTAGCCCCATATCTAATCATCTGTCCTTTATTGAGTTTATCCCTAACGTCTTCTGGAATATCAAAGTCCTTGAGAAAATTGCGTTGCTTGAGTATTGATATATCAGAACCCCCATAGATCGATAGACAAGATTTGTTTGCATCAATGATATTTCCGTCGGAATCAAAAACTGCGATCCCGATAGGTGATTTTTCAAATATGCCTCTGAATTCTTCCTCGCTTTCTCTCAGGGATCCCTCTGCTTCTGCCAGTCGTTTTTCTATATCAAGTTGATCAATAGTCTGACGTACTGCTGTTGGCAAAAGATCAATGAAATTCACGTCTTTTACGAGATAATCACGGGCATTATGCTTCATCATATCTACTGCAACTTTTACATCGCCCTGACCGGTCATGATGATGAAAGGCACCTGATTTTGATTCTGTGAGAGGGATTCGATCAATTGTTTTCCTGTCATGTCTGGTAACTGATAATCTAAAATCAGCAACACATTTTGCTTGTCTGTTAATAGAGCGATGGCTTCGCTCCCGGTGTAAGCTTTTTCTGTTTGAAAACCTGCTCTTTGCAAGTTTTTAACGATCAGGTCACATAAGAGTTCATCATCTTCAACAACAAGCACCTTGCAGGAACAATTCTTTTCAGCTACCATCTTTAATCTCTCCGTGTATTTTTGGCACCTCAACGACCATAATGAAAAGACCTAATCGTTTTATAGCGTCAATGAATTTATCGTAGCTAACTGGTTTAGTTATGTAAACACTGCAACCAAGCTCGTAACATTTTTCAATTTCCTGTGGGTCGTCTGTGGTTGTCACCATAATTGTTGGAATTTTGCGCAATTCTTCGTGTCGCTTGATCTGACGTAGAACCTCAATACCATCAACATTGGGCATTTGAATATCCAACAATAGCAAGTACGGAGTATTTTTCGTTCTGCGGGGACCGTCGCCTTTTTGAAAAAGGAAATCCAGTGCTTCCTGACCATGCCTGAAATGCAGAATCTCATTCCTAATGCCAGCACGTCTCAGGTTTTTTGTAATTAAAAGGGCATGACCTTCATCATCTTCAGTAACGATTATTACTAATTCATCATCAATCATCATTTCACGTTCCTGAATGTATCAAGACTTCATTATATGAAGCAATCAATTCTTTGCTTGTTGGTAACGAAATGAAGAATTTACTACCTTTCTCATATTCCGATTCCACCCATACCTTGCCATTGTGACGGTCAAGTACCTTTCGGATTATATTTAACCCTAAGCCCTCGCCGGGAGTAGAATTTGGGTTCAGGCGATAAAACATATCGAAGATTCTCTCTTGATGTTCGGGTGCAACCCCTAACCCATTGTCCTCGACACAGTATATAGATTCTCCTGCTCCATTCCAGCCTGTTATGCTTATGGCTCCGACTCTTTTCGGATCAAGATATTTGAGAGCATTATTCAGAAGGTTCGAAAATACCTGATTGATCTGTTCTTCGTCGGCAATACATGGGGGGAGATCGTCAACAGTCAAAGTCACGCCTGCCTGCTTGATCTGGAACTCAAATGCACCGATTACGTTTGTCATAAGTTCGTTCATATCTATATTTTTTGTGTTGAGCGTGGCGCGTCCTAGTCTTGATATACGCAAAAGTCCTGAAAGCAGTGAATCTATCTTGGATACGCTTATGAGTATATATCTAAGCATTTCAGGAACTTCTTCATCCAGGATCGGAGAGATTTTCTCTGTGACGTCTGAAGCTAAACTTTCCTCATCTATTATGGATCGTAACTCATCACAAGCCCGCCCTAGTTCGTTGCTGAAACCTTGAATATTTACCAATGGAGAGCGAAGGTCATGAGAAACTATGCGTATAAGTTGCTCCAGTTCTTTATTCTTGTGCATTAACTCATTACTCAGGCTTTCACGAGTCTCTGCTGATCGCTTTTGCTCGGTAATATCTCTTATGACAACAATCATGCCAGTAGGAGTGCCTCTTGAATCCCTCATGAGTGTCAGGTCTATTATTACAATGATTTCCTCTTTATCATTAGTTATTGCAGAACACTCAATACTTGAAGCATGACCATTCTGGACACATTCATTCATACCGTTTATAACTTTTGGGATGTCTTTTTCAACTATAAAATCCGTTGGGTTCTTGCTTATAATCTCTGTACCAAAACCGAAAGTCTCTGTAAAGCCTTTGTTAATGCGGGTCATTTTACCATCGAGGTCAGTTATCGCTATTGCTATGACAACCGCATCCATTATACTCTTAATGGTGTCAGTATTCAATTTTGCGACTGCTAACGCTGTCTGAGCCCTTAACTTGCTTTCCTTTACTCGTTTAAGCTCAGTAATATCTATAAATGAGGTTACAATACAGATCGGGTTGTCTGTTTCATCTATCACCATGCTTGCAAGTATCTGAATGTAAGACAGTAAACCGTCTATTCTGTTTATGATACCTTCACTTACCCATTTCCCTTTTTCATATAAAAATCCCAGAGCTTCTATTGCACTGCTTTCCATCTGCCAATATTCTGTAACGGATTTTGAGAAAGCTCCTCTTACGTCACACTCCCACATATCAAGGAAGGCACGATTAACGTAGGTCAACCTTCCTTCAAGATCAGCGACAGCTATGGCATTGATAGAGGATGCAAGGATACTATCTCTGATTTTCAGTTCATCAATAACTCTTTTATATTCAGTCGTATCTTTGATGTCTTCAATTATTCCGAGTATCTCGCCGTCAGAACCATAAAATGGACGTACATTAGAAATGTAGTTTATCCTGCTTCCATCAATATCATCAGTTTGCATTTCATATTCGGCGTAAGTTTCACCATTTAAAATTACCATAAGCGGGCAATCAGATGTGTGACACATTGAGCTGCCCAGAATTTCGTAGCATTTTTTCCCAACAGCGTCATCTTCGCTTATGCCGAATAATTTGGAATAGGTATTGTTGATCCCGATCACGTTAAAATCTCTGTCAATAATACGCATTCCATTTGATGTTGATTGAAATATTTGTTTGCACCAAGTATAATCTAACTCAATACTCATAGCTTTTTGCTTCCTTACCTGCCATGAAATGGCAAACGTGCTATCCAGTCTAATATTAATGAATCCGATATACATAAAATGCTTTTTGTATATATCGGCATGATTTGGGTTTTACTTTAATCGTTCACTACAGTGGGAGTAATTCACTTTAGATCAATATGGATTTGACGGCATCATAGTAATCAGCGTTTGCTCTGTTCCATCAGGAGAACAACAAACCTTTATACCGCATTGCTTCGCACCGTCAGTAACCATCTCGACCAGCAATTCGATAATGTTGCCCTGTATCTGATCAAGCATATACTCAGTATCTGTGTTGATTTTTAGGTCTTTTAAATTCTGTTCGTTATGACGGAGCCTTTCCAACTCTTCAATGGGTTGCATTAACAGCTTTCCATCTTTGTCTAGCGATAAAACTCGTGACAGGTTCATAACTCCTGACCATCCCGAAGAATTTCGAGATATAACTGCATTGCTGTCAAATATCCATGCCCACATGATGCGACGTCCCTTATCATCTTCAAGGCTTTCGGGAGCAAAAAAGGCATTATCTACCCAGCTTATCTGTTCATGGAACTCAGGATAGAACTGCTCATTTTTCCATTCACCTATGTAATATCGGCATCCAAGACGATGGCTGATGCACACTAACACATACTTATCTCCCAATTTGAAAAGGTCTGGACATGATATATCTTCGTGAATATCTACCCCCGGAACTGCATGGGCAAGAAGATCGCCAACGTATTCCCACTTATCAAGCTCTTTTGCCTTGAAAATAGAAGGTCTAGTGCCACCAAAGATGCCGTAGTATGTGTCACCTTCAAGCCATCCATGAGGGTCCCAAGAGGCATAAGGTGCACCGGGAGGAGGATTTGGGATTATCGGGTTAGCAGGTAGTTTATTCCAGTTATCCAGATTCTTATCAGCGCTGGTAGAAATGCTGTTGCCTGCATTAACGCCATGATAAAGCATCGTTGCTTCACCATTTTTGTTGATGAAACAGTTTCCGCTGAATATGCAATCTCTGGGTTATCTGGCGTTGGGAAAACCCATGGTTGATGATGTCTCCAATGCTTCTCTGAAAGTAGTGGCAGGATTTTCAGGAACAGACTCGCATATCTGTGCCATTTCTAAGAGTTCACGTTTTCGTTCTATATCAACTTCGTTTTGCGCCAATTCTCTTAATTTCAGTGCATGTAGTTTCGCCCAATTTATTAAGGCATTTAGAATGATCTCTACGCAAGAATAGAACTCAATGGACTTTGGATCGTCAGTTTTTTCTTTCAATTCACGACAAATATCCCTCTTCCCTCATCGGTCATAATTAAACACAGAGACACGGAGGCACAGAGAAAAAAGATGAAGACGGAAGGATGATGGATGAAAAAGAAGAAACGAGTATTACAGTTTCATCCTTCATCACTCATTCTTCATATTTTCCAAGTTCTCTCCGTGTCTCCGTGTTTAGAAAATATTGATAAAAGACTTATCTTTTGTCTATTATGATGTAAACACATTTTTAACTTTCTCGAACAGGCTTTTGTCTGCTGGATGGACTTTTTCACCCCTCAACTTAGCAAGCTCACGGAGAAGATTCTCCTCTTTTTCTGACAGATTCGTTGGAGTCTCCGCGTTGACCTTGATCAGCAAGTCTCCATTGCCACGCTTTCCACGTAAATGCGGAACACCCTTGCCTTTCAAGACAAAGACTTTTCCATTCTGAGTTCCCTCTGGAACGTTCAATTTATCTAATCCACCGATAATCGGGACGTCAATTTCTGCGCCCAGAGAAGCCTGTGTAAACGCTATGGTCACTTCGCATGTAAGATCGTCTTCCTCTCTTTGGAAAATAGGATGTTGCTTGACGTGAATGACTATATGCAGATCACCGGGCGGACCACCTTTAGTGCCAGCTTCACCAGCCCCGGAGTATCTTAAAACAAGTTCATCCATCGCCCCTTGAGGTATACTTATTGAAAGTGTGGATTTGTGTGGTATTCTACCATTACCATTACATTCCTCGCATGGGTCGGATATTATTACACCTTCGCCATGACATCTTGGGCATGTGTAGACTGTTGTAAAGAATCCGCCACCCTGACGAACTTGTCCTTGACCTCTGCACGTTGGACACGTAGCCGGCACAGAACCAGATTTTGCACCGCTTCCACGGCATGAATCACATACTTTCAGAGTAGGAACTTCGATTTTAAGGTCTTTTCCGTTTACAGCATCCTCCAGAGTAATCTCAACGTCTTTCCGTAAGTCATTGCCCGGTCTTGGACCTGACTTTTTTTGGCTCCTCGTACCAAATATATCGCCGAATATCCCTCCAGAAGAACCGAATATTTCTTCTACAATATCCTCGAATGAACCAACCCCCCCAAATCCAGTTCCTGTATTGAAACCAAATCCAGAACCTTCCACACCATCCCAGCCGAACCTGTCGAAATTGGCACGCTTATTGGGGTCTTTCAGGACTTCGTAAGCTTCCTGAATTTCTTTGAACTTTTCGGTTGCTTCTTCGTGTCTATCGGGATTTTTATCAGGATGATGCTCTTTTGCAAGCCTATAATATGCTTTTTTTATCTCGTTCTCGTCAGCGTTTTTGCCGACTTCTAAGACTTCATAAGGATCTTTCTTTGGCACTTTATCGCTCCATTAATTACAAGTCAATGTTATGTTTTGTATTTTTCCTTTAGGTACTGTAATTTGTCCTGACCATATCACTTTACTGTCAGATGCACGTCTCAAGGAATAGCTATGAGTACCTGGATCTACATGGTATTGATATGACCCATCGCTATAGATCAAATCAGAATATTCATTGTCAATATACACTTCTAATTTAACTGATGAACAATCCGGGTGGAATGTGAATTTAATTATAGAATCTGATGGGCCATCATCTACTTCTGTGCAACCAGAAATAAATATCATTGCTAGAAAAATCAAGAAACATAAATATATATGATTTTTCATATCCAAATTCTCCTTAATTCTGAAATTTATTATCTTAATTCGGCGGATGAACCTATTCAGATGAATCCTGATTTTCAGTTTCTCCTGAATCTGTGTCTGCTTCTTTGGGATCCTCTTGTTTCGCTTGCTTTTCAGCAGATGCTTTCGCATAGAGCTTTTCTGCTATTTTGTGAGACACCTGAACTAACGAATCGGTCGCTGATTGGATCGCTTCTATATCACTGCCAGAAAGTGCATTCTTGAGATTCGTTATCGCTTCTTCTGCTTCTTGCTTATCGCTATCATCCAGCTTGTCAGCATTTTCCTTGAGAGTTCTCTCTGTTGAGTAAATCACTGAATCCGCATGGTTACGAGCCTTAACTTCCTCAAGTTTCTTTTGATCTTCAACTGCGTGAGCTTCCGCATCTTTGACCATCTGCTTGATCTCGTCGTCGTTCAGTTTACCTGACGACTCTATTCTTATGCTCTGTTCTTTGCCAGTACCTAAATCCTTAGCAGAAACATTCGTAATGCCATTTGCGTCTATATCAAAAGTAACTTCAATGCGAGGCGCACCTCTTGGCGCAGGCGGGATACCAACAAGCTCAAATCTACCGAGACTTTTGTTAAATGCAGATACTTCACGCTCTCCTTGAAGAACGTGGATGCTAACAACCGACTGATTCTCTGACGCTGTCGAAAATACCTGAGATTTGCTCGTTGGGATAGTGGTATTGCGTTCTATTAACTTGGAAAACACCCCACCGAGTGTCTCAATCCCAAGAGAAAGCGGAGTTACGTCCAGCAGAAGAACATCCTTAACTCCCTCGTCTCCTGACAATATACCACCCTGAATCGCTGCGCCTACTGCAACCACTTCGTCAGGATTCACTCCCTTGTGCGGTTCCCTGCCGAATAGCTGTTGTACGACTTCCTGAACCTTCGGCATACGAGTCTGTCCGCCTACGAGGATAATCTCATCTATGTCACTTGGAGATAATCCTGCGTCTGTCAAAGCCTGCTTACAGGGACCTATCGTTCTCTCAACAAGGTCATCAACCAATTGCTCTAATTTTGCTCTGGTTAATTTAATATTCAGGTGTTTTGGCCCGCTTGCATCCGCTGTGATGAACGGAAGATTGATCTCCGTTTGGAGAGTAGTTGAAAGCTCGCATTTTGCCCTTTCTGCCGATTCTTTGAGTCTTTGTAAAGCCATTTTGTCATATCGAAGGTCTATCCCATGCTCTTTCTTAAACTCGTCTGCAAGGTAGTCTATCACATTCTGATCGAAGTCGTCTCCACCGAGGTGTGTGTCTCCATTAGTTGATTTTACCTCGAATACACCTTCACCTAATTCAAGGATAGAGATGTCAAACGTTCCTCCTCCAAGGTCATATACTGCTATCTTCTCGTCCTTCTTTCCCTTGCCAAGACCGTAGGCAAGAGATGCGGCTGTCGGTTCGTTGATGATCCTCAACACCTCAAGTCCAGCGATCTTGCCTGCGTCTTTTGTAGCTTGTCTTTGGCTGTCATTGAAGTACGCAGGAACCGTTACGATAGCTTGAGTCACTTTCTCACCAAGATATGCTTCGGCAGTTTCCTTCATTTTCTGAAGTATCATAGCGGATATTTGTTGTGGCATATAGTCATTATTCTGAATCCTGACCACCGCATTACCCGCTTCACCCTGAACTACGCTGTATGGCACTTTCTTTAATTCATCACCGACTTCATTTAGCTTTCTACCCATGAAGCGTTTGATTGAGAAAATGGTATTTTCGGAGTTAGTGATGGCTTGTCTTTTGGCTACCTGACCAACGAGTTTTTCACCTTCTTTTGTAAAAGCCACGACTGAAGGAGTTGTGCGCATGCCTTCAGCATTGGCGATGACTTGCGGGTCACCACCTTCGAGTATAGCGACGCATGAGTTTGTTGTTCCTAAATCTATTCCTATTATTTTTGACATGATATATACTCTCTTATAAATTAAACCACAGAGAAATTACTGATCACTGGTCACTGTTTTTTATATCTCCGTGTTTGTTTTCAATTTGATCCCTTTGATACCGATACCATTGCTGGTCTTATAACTCTATCCCTCAGAATATATCCCTTCTGTAATTCCTGTATAATAACATTCTCAGGATATTCATCAGAAGCTATGTGCATCACAGCCTCATGGATATTAGGATCAAAAACCTCACCGACAGCCTTTATCCTTGTAACGCCTTCCTTATCCAAAAGGTTTAGCATTTGGTTCAATATGAGTTTGACGCCTTCGATGAATGAATTGAAGTCCCTTGATTCGGTTGCAGATTCGATGGCTCTTTCAAAGTTATCCACTATGGGAATCAGTTCTTTTATTATATTTTCAGCGGCGTACTTTCTGATATTCTCATATTCTTTTGCATTCCGTTTCTTATAATTATCAAACTCCGCTGCGAGACGCATCATTTTATCAATAGCAACTTGAGTTTGAACTTCTGCCTCATTAAGCTCTTTCTGCATGAGATTCATCTCTTCTTCGTTAGACATTTCTTCTTGAGAATCTTTTGTTTCGTCCATATCAACTCCTGATCATATTGATTGAAGATTCTAAGATTAGAAGATTCTAAGATTAATTAAATAAAGTTAAAAATCTACCTTCCTAATCTTCCAATCTTAGAATCTTTAATAAGTATATTATGCGTGAAAACGGAAGTATATAACATCACCATCTTTGACCACGTAGTCCTTGCCTTCAAGGTGCATACGTCCATGCTCACGGACATTTTTCATTGATCCGACAGATACAAGGTCATCATAATGGACAACTTCCGCCCTTATAAATCCATGTTCCATATCTGAATGTACTTTACCTGCGGCTTTCGGCGCCAAAGTTCCCCTTGGAACAGCCCATGCGTGCAGTTCGTTTTCGTTTGCAGTAAAAAATGTAATCAAATCCAGCAGGTTATAAGATGCTTTGATTAGCCTTTCCAGACTGGATTCTTTCAATCCCAATTCGGACAAAAAGGATTTTCTCTCTTCTGATTCCAGTTCATTCAATTCCGCTTCCAGCTTTGAACACACGGGTATCAGTTCAGTTCCCTGTTCTTTAGCGATCTTTCTCGCCATTTTCAGGTACTCATTCGAGTCGTCAGATATTGTATCTTCGGTAACATTCGCTATGTATAGCATCTTCTTGTTAGTCAAAAGCTGATACTCGCTTATAAGTTCCTTTTCAGTATCAGACAACTGAAATTTCCGTGCAGGTATTCCAGATTTCAAGAAATTTAATGTTTTTTCCAGAAAATGCGTTTCTTCTATAATGCTTTTATCACCCGACCTTGTGGCACGACTGGCTTTATCGAAACGTTTATCAATAACTTTAAGGTCAGCCAACAAGAGTTCTGTATTCACTATATCTACGTCAACTTCTGGATCAATCCGATCAGAAATGTGTGAGACGTTATCATCATCAAAACAGCGTATGACGTGAATTATAGCATCCACGTTTCGGATGTGTCCCAAAAACTCATTACCAAGACCTTCACCTTTACTTGCACCCTTTACCAGTCCTGCAATATCAACAAATTCCACTGCGGCTGGAGTCGTTTTCGGTGGAGAAAGCAGGTCATTCAGTTTCCATAACCGCTCATCTGGCACATGCACAACCCCGACGTTCTGATCAATGGTACAGAATGGATAATTCGCAACTACTGCGTTACCCATAGTCAAAGCATTGAATAACGTAGATTTCCCAACATTCGGTAATCCTACTATACCTAGTTGCATTTTGCTACTTCCTTATTTTAAAATATCGTATATTGTATCAGCAAGTTTCTCTATAAAATCAATTGCATCATTTACCATAATTTCGTCAATTAACCACCTATCCCCTTTGCTAAACTTATCTTTACCCACAATTATGGGTCAGGTGAATAGAGGTGAAAAAGAAGCCAAGTTTCTGAAATATCATAAAGGCGTTGCAGACCATGCCATAGAACCGTGACTCCCGGTTCTCCATCTCCTTTGCGCCCCATAAAGCCACCAAGCTTGGCTATCCAACGAACAGCTTGACGCAATGATGGGACTTCGTCTGGGGGAATATTCGTCTGATAAATATCGCTGAATGTTTTCTGAAAACTCAAACTGACGTTCTTCTATACGACAACCATCTTTGAGAACCTTATGGTATATCTCTATTGTCCACCTGCAACTATACCATTGGAGTCTTTGACAGGAATCCTCAAACGTATCTGTCAACACATTGGTCAGCAACAACCATGAAATAGGCTCTACACCTTTTGGTACACTTTTTGGTAATTCTTCTTCTGTTGCCAATATTCCATACAAGGTTACGGGCTTGAGTCCTTTGCGATGACCGGGTGGACGTATAGTCAGAATAACGAACTGATAGCTCCGTCTGCCGGGATGGTTGATTGCCTTTACGAGGAACTGTGATTGATAGTGTTCCTGCTATTGGCTGACTCTCAATGAATGACTAAAGATGGTTCTCCGGGTGTGCTACTTTTCTATCCCATGAAGCTCGTATCAGTATGTCGTGGTGTGGAGAGCAAGACAACGCAAACAAGTCATACACGTCTGCTTCTCTATCACCAACGCTTACTATTCTTGTTTGTGGTATTTCTTCACCAGGCTTTGATGTGTGAAGACAGTATCGCTTGCGATGAGATAGCAGAATTTTCGTAGAAGCGATATGCAGCTTTTGTTGAAGCAGAATCTTCACATGATTGAGATATGGAAGCATTGGGTTGAGAGCCACGTTGTTTAGCCAATTGGATCAGTCTTTTTTTGCGGCGTTGATCACCCAAGTCAGCATAAGCGCATTCCTGTTCTGCCCAAGATTGTGTTTCCATAAATGTTCTCCAACTTTTCATTTTAATGTTTATTGTATTTTACTCTAACACGCATTATAACATATCTTTATATTTGTGGGTAAAGATAAGTTTGAAAAAGGGGGGTAGGGGGATTTAAACTCTCTATTCACCCTCGTTCAGATGTCTTCTGAATCCAAAGCCGAGTTTCGTATACTTTTGCTTCAATTCACGGATTTCTTCGGTACTCCACTCACGTCCCTTGCCAACACCTCTGCACCAGAAAGTTCCATCGTCACTCACGAATGCTGGATTCCATTCTGCATTTTCTAAGACAAAGTGGTTCCATGGGAATACGTTGCACAAATCAGTTCTGCATGAATTATATATAGCACAAAAACTACCGAAATGGAATATACAACCGTTCCTTGGATCATGAAGATTATTTGTCTTGAATGCAAGTATGTAAGCATCCAGATTGGGATCATAGACTTCCTGCAAATAGCGTATAGCAAAAGACCATTCTGATATGCGAAGGTATTTAGCAAGTTCTTTTATATTTTCTTCGCTTGGCTGGATTTGACCTTTATGGGAACAGCATATACCGCAGTTTTGACATTCAAATCTACGCTCTTTTAATGCTTTTGCTTTAGCTTCTGTCATTGTATTTTCTCTATATGTTTGGGTTAAGAATACGAGTTTTTATTTATGATTCTTCCGTGTTGAGTGTGGAAATATATTCAAACTGAAAGATTTTAAATCCCCCTAACCCCCTTTGCTAAAGGGGGAGTTAGAGCCATTCCCCCTTTAGCAAAGGGGGTTAGGGGGATTTGAGATGGATGTAAGGTTCATTTCCACACTGAAATACCAAAGAACCTTATTTATTAAACACAAAGACACTAAGGACACGAAGAAATAAAAGAATAATAGACCATATTTTTTTGTGGTCTTAGTGAACTTTCTGTTTGTAACCTTTTTTTCCTCAAAAGAGTATAACAAAAGTGATCTTATGTTTCAAGGATTTTCTGTGTAAAACAATTCTTTGTTGCGAAAGTAGGCTTAATGATGTATCATTAAATCAAAGTCCAGTGTTATCAAAATATAAGTCATTATTAAAGCAATATTTTTATTATGAAACATAGATGCTATTTGGGAGGCTTTAAGCGAAAATGATCATTAATTCAAACAGACTCAAAAGACTACCGCCATATTTACTTGGCAGACTAAAGCAGATGACCCTTGAAAGAAGACAACAAGGCATTGACGTTATTGATTTAGGTATGGGCAATCCTGACCGACCAACCCCTGAACATATTACACGAAAGATGTGTGAGGCAGTCTACGATTCCAAAAATCATAGATATTCAGCTTCAAGAGGAATATATAACCTTCGCAGGGAAGTTGCATGGTATTATGATAGACGTTTTAATGTACAACTCAATCCTGAGAATGAAGTAATAACAGTAATAGGAACAAAAGAGGGACTTTCACACCTTGCGCTGGCTTTGATTGACGAAGGCGATATTGCACTCGTTCCCAATCCTACTTATCCAATACACATATACAGCATCATAATCGCTGGCGGGAACGTTATGAGTATACCCATGTATAACGTAAACGACTTCCTTCCCAGTCTCTCTGAAATAACGAAGGAATTATGGCCACGACCAAAAGTACTTATTATCAGTTTCCCACACAATCCAACGACTGCAACAGTTGAACTTGGATTTTTTGAGGATGTTGTCAAATTTGCGAAGAAAAACGACATGATAGTCGTTCATGATCTAGCTTATCTTGATATAGTATTTGATGGTTATGAAGCACCAAGTTTTATGCAGGCTGAAGGTGCAAAAGACGTAGGTATCGAGTTTATATCGCTGTCAAAGTCCTATAACATGGCTGGCTGGAGATGTGGATTTGCTGTTGGAAATAAAGATATTATAGACGCACTTGCAAAGATTAAGGGTTACTATGATTATGGAGTCTTTGCGCCGATTCAGATAGCTTCTATACTTGCGCTCAGAGAATCAGATGAACATGCAAAAGAAAATGCTATAACTTACCAAAAGAGAAGGGACGTTCTCGTTGATGGGCTTAATAAGATGGACTGGAAGGTTGAGACTCCTAAAGGTACGATGTTCGTCTGGGCGCCGATACCAGAGAAATACGCTAGTATGGGGTCAATGGATTTTGCATTGAAATTGCTGGAAGAAGCAGAAGTTTGCGTATCACCGGGTATCGGTTTTGGTGATAAAGGTGAAGGATTTATAAGGCTTGCCCTCGTAGAAAACGAACTCAGGATCAAGCAGGCGGTCAGGCAGATTCGCAAAGCCCTCATGATGGAGGAATCATTAAAATTATCTTAAACTGTTTGTTTGTAGTAAATCACTAGCATTCCATAGAAGAAAGGCTCTTTAGGATATAACGGGGAATTTTCCGTAGGGGCGAAGCCTATGCCTCATAAATACTGATTATATAATAGTTCACAATAGCAAATGCTTCGCCCCTACAATATTATCCCCGTAAATTACCAAAGAACCGAAAAAAATAGCTTAGAGTTAAAGTTTTTCTCATTCTCTGTCCGCTTTGTCTTATTTGCGGTGTCATAGTATAAAATTCATGGAAATTACAAGTCTAGAACGAAGGAGTTATTATCTGGAATTAGGCATTATGAACTGGAGTATAATGCAATGCGAACAGAAGATGGACACATCATCTATAAATGCCTTAATGGTGACACAGTGGCATTCGGTATACTTGTGGATAAATACAAGGAGAGTATCTACGCTCTGGCACACTCTAAGCTTGGAAATTCCCACGATGCTGAAGATGTAACTCAAGAGGTATTTATCAAAGCTTATCAGAAATTACGAACACTAAAAAGATGGGACAGCTTTCACGCATGGCTTTATGCTATAACCTCTAACCTTTGCAAGAATTTTATTCGGTCACAATCCAGACGTCCAGATCGTCAGTTTGTTGATGATCAACCCACAGTATTAGATTATTCCAGCATAGGCTCCTATCATAGCGACTTTGCTAACGAACCACTGTATGAAACACTCCATGAAGCATTAGACTCATTACCTGAGATTTATCGTCAGGTAGTATCGCTTTACTATCTTGGGGATATGAATACCAGAGAGATCGCTAAATTTCTCGGCACTTCATCTGACGTTATTGAAAAAAGGCTCAGAAGGGCTAGAGAAAAATTAAAAGAGGAGATGATCACTATGATGACCGCAGAACTTAAACAACAAAAATTGCAAGTAGGTTTCACATTCAGGCTTTTGGAGATGATAAAGCATGTAAATATACAACCTGTGCCACGTATCCCATGGCTTCCGTGGGGTATTCCCTTTGCATCAAGTGTTTTGATCGTAGTTTTAAGCGTTGCCTTGCATCTGATTCCATTCAATTCTATAAGCATAGGTTCATTATTTCCAGACGTTGGGGAGTTGATAACCCAATCCAAAACTCTGGACGTTGGCGACCCTCATTTTGCGCCTTTCATATATAAAGGTGAGATGATGAATTATGCCAAAGTGCCTGTTACTTTGGAGGTAATTTCTACAAAATCAGAGAAAAAGTCTGATAAACCAGAAACAGGACAAGGAAATGCTATAACTCCTAAAGATAATCAACTGTCTGTGGCATCAACATCTGGATCAAACGTTGGCATGATAAGAGGCAAAGTGACCGATACATTCACCCCTGAGGCGCATAATCTTCAAGATGCTGTCGTAACCGCAGAAAATAAAGAACTTCTGGCTAATGAGGGTGGAAAAAGATCGGTAAAATCAGATGCTAACGGTGAATATGTGATCAAAGACTTACCAGAGGGATTATATACTGTAACCGTTTCTAAAGCCGGATATAACAATAGGGAAGACCAAGTTACAGTTAGTGCTGGTACTGAAGCATTCCATGACATTAGAATAGACGTAATGGGAACACCAATCCCCACAATAATAGAGTTCGCTGCAATGCCTGATGTTGTTATATGGCAGGGAACAGTTGAGGTTAATGGAACTAAACTCAGAATCATATTTAAGGTAAAAGATCCTTATGGCACAGCTATCACTACAATGGATAGCCCTGACCAAAATTTAATAGATATACCAGTTGATAAATTTGATAAGACGGAGTCTAATCCAAGGAAGTTGCATATCGAGATCAAATCTATTGGTTTTGTATATGATGGTGTAAATATAATGAAGCCGGAATTCCAAACAATATTTGAAGGTGATATGAAACAGAATGGTGTAACACTACCATTAAGGCTTGAAAAACTTTTGCCACCTGAGCCAATGTCACCAACATATCCGCCACGTCCACAGGATCCTGTAAAGCCGTATCCATATAAAGAGGAAGAAGTCACTTACAATAATCAGGGGATCAAAATCTCAGGAACTCTAACGTATCCAGACTCGAAAGGTCCATTTCCTGCTGTTATTTTATTAGCGGCTTATAGTTCCCACGGACCCTATGATCGCAATGAATCTATAGTTGGACATCATCCATTCCTTGTTCTAGCGGATTACTTAACCCGTAATGGTATAGCCGTCCTCCGAACAGATACCAGAGAAGGAGGCTTATTGGTAGGTGATTTTTATGATTGCTCTTACGAAGATTTTGCAGGCGATACCCTTGCAGGAATTCAATATCTAAAAAGCCGCAAGGAGATTAATTCCAAGCAGATCGGTCTCATAAGTATGAGTGAAGGAAGTTCAGTAGGTTTGGTAACAGCAAACAAGTCGCAAGACGTAGATTTTATCGTAATGTTAGAGGGCATTGGCTCAAACAGGATGGAACTTATTCTGAAAAATCTAGAAAAAGTCAAAGATATGGCACCTACTGAGGAAATGCTTAAAAGAATAGAGGTTATCAGACGAACTCATATCCTGCTGAAACAGGAAGAAGATATTGAAGTCGTTAAAAAGAAAATCCCTGAGATTGTTGCAGATGTGACAATCGAACATTCGGAGAAGAAGCTATCGCCAGAGGAAATACAGGCACTAAAAACCAGTTCAGGTAGTGATTATGTTCGTGACATAAATAAACTCTATCGGAGTTCTATGTTGTATGATCCACGACAGGATTTTATGAAGCTGAAACAACCGATCCTTGTGGTTAGCAGTGAGAGAGATACTCAAGGTCCAATGAAGGAAAATTTTACCGTTATTGAAGAATCGCTCAAAAAGGCAGGCAATAAGGATTATACACTCAAAGCGATACCAAACCTAAATAATTTTTTGCAAACCGACCCATCAGGACTTAGACCCGATAAGATAGAGGAGACAATCTCACCTGTCGTCTTGAAGCTTGTTGGTGATTGGATTCTCGAACAGATAAAGAGAAAGTAAAGTATAATAACGATCTCACTTTTGGTAATATAAAACAAACTGGATTCCTGCCTTCGCAGGAATGACAAACTCTAATATGCTGTCATTCCCGCGCAAGCAGGAATCCAGAAAATGATTACAATAGATTCAGCGAAACTACTTTGTTTTAATATCACCCCAAGTGGATGTTAGCTTTCCAGCAGACTCAACAGGTGCGAACTTTGACTTTGTAGCAAGATAATTGATGATATTGGCATGTAAAGGAGCATGAATATCTTCAAGCTTTTTATTAATCACCCATGATGACCATACCCATCCGATAATGACAATAGCTCCATTACCAACTTTATACTCCACAAGTCCGTTACACTGTGGATGACCATCTATTGTCTGTGCCAAAAGGGTAGCATTTTTATACTTTGGTCCCAAAGGTCCGGCGGCGCCATAGAAATCAGAGCCATCTGTATAACCCTGTATGTCATATTGGATTATTCCATTATCCACCTTCATACCATTAAAAATTGGATGTTTTTCCTGCCCTGCGGCAATCTGAAAATCAGTCCAATCAAGTACTGAGTTTGGTGCCGCCCCAAAATAACGCAAATTATCTGCTTCAAGACCCATTTCATTGACGTAATGGAATGCTAGATTTGACAGAAATAATCCACCGCCATCTTGCACGTATCCAAGAAACGAATCTATAACAGCTTTATCTAAAAATGAATTAGGTATAGATGCACCATTGCTTTCATCCCACCATATCACACCGTATTTCTCCAGATCAGCCTTCGATTTAGGAATCGGGATGATCGCACCATTGTAATTCTTCTGCGCCCAATCATAAGCGGCTTTTGCATTATCCTTTGGATTATCATCACTGACCAGACCGACTGTAAAACTCGGTTTTGCAAAACTGGAAGGCACAATACATGCTGTCAACATAGCGAGCAATAAACACAAACAAAATATATTTTTTCGCATCTTTTCCTCCTTTTTTACAACCAATGGTCAACCAAATTAGTTTGGTAAATCACTAAGTTTTTTAAAAATTATAAGTTAGCAATTTTATCTTAACAGATTTATTTTGTATTTTCAACAAATAGTTTCAAAAGCATGATCTTTTTAATGTAAGGGTTTATGACATATATAGAAAACTCCGGGGTAGGGAAGGTAAGAGTTCAACGGGATCATTGAAGCGTTAAAACCGATCTTGCTTAACAACATTAGAAATTCTTCAATATCCCAATGGCATAGTAAGCTTTTTTTTGACTCCTTACCATATACTTTTAATCTCGTTTTAATCATTTCCTCGATATACATATAAGCATACTTCCAACGAGGAGATCGGGCATTATCCTTTATCACTAAAAGCCACCGTTGTGTAGTCTTTCATAACATCGGGTTAGCATCTGCTCTTGCTCCTGATATGGAAGCATGTGTGAACTACCCCTCCTGAACAGGAAGTTCAGAAGTGGTTTCTTGCTTCAACAAAGGGCTAATCTCAGACGACGTCTGAAATGAACTCCCCTCTCCACAAGCTTCAATTCGGGCTATCCCAGCCCTACTACGTGACATTTTAGTTTCTTTAGGTCAGGTTTCCAGCAGTAACGAATTTGTATATCGTTACAAAATGTCTACCAAAATACATCCTGACTATTTTTGGAACTGGTTTTACTCAGCGACCAATGACTTCGCTGAAACCCTATACCAATTGTCAAAGAACAAAATGTAGTCTATTGCTAACTACATAGATAGTTATAGCACAAATACTATAACCAGTCAAGGACATACAGCGGATACAAGGTGCGAAAAAACCACATACCCACACCCTAAATCCAGAATCAACCCTTGTCTTGGTAGATACTGATCTAATACCTTCATTATTGATCGTGCGCAAAAGAACAGTCTTGCCAGAAGCGTCAACCTATCGCTCAAGGATAAATCTGGATACAATCCCAATATATAGTGAGACATGATCTTTAGTTAATCCCCATATCTTTCTCTGAGCATTGGTGATAATCTTAGCGCTAACTGTGGTCTTTCAAAAATATCAACCCATTCTTGTGTTAATACTGCTAATTCCTTATCTGGAGGGGGAACTATGCCTGTATGACATGCCGAACCGATCTGCTCTGATGCCATTTTCCTGTATGTAGAAAGCGTTCTGTCACCAAATCTAGCAAACTCGAAGAAATCCTCACTAAGAAATACGACAACAGGTACTCTATTGCCACCTAGTATTTTCAGGCGTTCTGAAAGGTCAGGGTTTGTATCCCGATCCACAAATTTCAGATCGATCACGTCAGATGCTTCTGCAATACGTTGCATGATTGGACATTGTCTTACACAATCACCGCAAAACGCCCCTGTCATACATAATACGTTCATCTTTCTTGTGAATCCATCAAGCAGTTTCTTCTGATCATCGGTTAGGCTCACCCGATCATAAACTGCCTGCCATCGGGATTGCTCATGTTCCTTGCTTGATTCCATGAAAGATTTATAATCCAATCCTTGCTCAAATTTTGATTTGAAAAAGTCTTGATTTAGATCCCAATATTTACTACTTTTATCCATAATATTCGGCAAGAGGACACCTGCATTTATGCGGGTGGTGAATTGCCATCTCCTTATTTTTTATTTTTCACTTGACATATATTAAATGTGGTGTATAATATATGTATTATGAAAAAACGTAGAGTAAATTATAACTTAACTGATAGACAACACAAAATTTTACAGATAATCGCTGGTAAACAGGAACTATCTGTATCTGAATTATTACGCCGAATCCTTGATGAATGGATGGATGTAAATGCTAAAGACTTACAAATATCGTCTATATCCGACACGGAATCAAATAAATGCTCTTGATGATATGATTTCAAGACACCGTTGGTTGTATAATGATTCCCTTGCTCAACGCAAGTCCGCCTACGAGGAACGTCAAGAATCTGTTTTATA